>Ga0213822_1000300_pt1 | contig 43080 bp, 33 predicted proteins | sample MC6MC0908MG_FD_179872 | JGI IMG/M metagenome (GOLD analysis project Ga0213822, IMG submission 179872) | Enriched soil aggregate microbial communities from Iowa State University, Ames, United States - MC6-MC0908-MG | ecosystem: Environmental > Terrestrial > Soil > Unclassified | place: USA: Iowa... | reverse complement strand
CCCTTCATAGATCTGGGTAATCCGCGCATCGCGGTAGTAGCGCTCTACCGGATAATCCTCGAGATAGCCGTACCCACCATGAATCTGCATCGCCGAGGAACAGACCTTCTCGGCCATTTCCGAGGCGAACAGCTTGGCCTGGGACGCCTCCGACAAGCACGGTTTGCCGGCGCTGCGTAACCGGGCGGCATGCAGGATCAGCAGGCGGGTGGCGTTCAGGCGGGTGTGCATGTCGGCCAACAGGTTGGCGATGCTCTGGTGCTCGATGATCGGCTTGTCGAACTGCACCCGATCCCGCGAGTAAGCCAGTGCGGCCTCGAACGCTGCACGAGCGATACCCAAGGCCTGCGCCGCGATACCGATGCGACCGCCTTCGAGGTTGGACAGGGCGATGGCCAGGCCTTTGCCTCGAGCCCCCAACAGGTTGGCCTCGGGGATGGTGCAGTTGCTCAAGGTGACGGCGCAGGTGTCCGAGGCACGAATGCCCATTTTGTGTTCGGTGCGATCGACGATGAACCCCGGCGTATCGGTGGGCACCAGGAACGCCGAGATGCCTTTCTTGCCCAGCTCAGGGTCCGTCACGGCAAAGACAATCGCCAGTTTCGCGCGCTTGCCGTTACTGACGAACTGTTTGGCGCCGTTGATGACCCAATGGCCGTCGCGCAGTTCGGCGCGGGTGCGCAGGTTATGGGCCTCGGAGCCAGCCTGGGGTTCGGTCAGGCAGAAGCAACCAATGGCCTGGCCGCTGGCGAGATCGGCCAGCCACGTCTGTTTCTGCTCGTCGGTGCCGTAGTTGAGGACGGGCCCGCAACCCACCGAGTTGTGGATGCTCATCAGCGCCCCCGTGGCGCCGTCGCCCGCGGAGATTTCTTCCACCGCCAGGGCGTAGGCCACGTAGTCGACGTAGGTGCCGCCCCATTCTTCGGGGACCACCATGCCCAACAGGCCCAATTCGCCCATCTTCGACACCAGGCCATCGTCGATCCAGCCGGCCTTTTCCCAGGCCTGGGCATGGGGCGCGATTTCGCCCCGGGCGAAATCCCGGGCCATGTCGCGGATCATCACTTGTTCTTCGGTCAGTTCGAGATCGTGCATGGCTCAGTTCCCGTGGTAGTCGAAGCCGTCGAAGAAACTCGCCACGTGGCGGGCATCCAGTGCCTCCAGGGTAGGCGGGTTCCAGCGCGGGCTCTTGTCTTTGTCGATCAGCAACGCGCGCACGCCTTCGATCAGGTCGCCGCGTTCGAACCATTGCCGGTCCAGGTGCAGCTCCAGGGCAAAACAGTCTTCCAGGCTCAGGTGCCGCCCGCGCCGCAGCATTTCCAGGGTCACGGCCATCGCCAGGGGCGAACGGGTTTCCAGCAGGTCGGCGGTTTTTACGGCCCACTCATGACTGTCGGCGACCGTGACCTGCCGCAACTGCTCGACCATGCTCGGCACGTCGGGGAGGGCAAAAAAGTGATCGATGACCGGACGCAGGTCGGCCAGGGGCGGGGCGGGCAGTTGCTGCATGCCGAGTTTCGCCAGCAAGCTTTGCAGGTCCTTGAGCGGTGTGTCGTGCCACTCCAACCGATCGAGGCGCGCGTCGAGCTGTTCGAGTTTGTGGCTGTCCAGGTACCAGTCGGCCAACCCGCAATACAACGCGTCGGCCGCTCGGATTTGCACGCCGCTGACGCCCAGGTAGATACCCAGTTCGCCAGGAATACGTGGCAGGAAGTAACTGCCACCCACGTCCGGGAAGTAACCGATGCCGACCTCCGGCATGCCCAGGCGGCTGCGTTCGGTCACCACCCGCAGGTCGGCGCCTTGCGCCAGTCCCATGCCACCGCCCAGGACGAAGCCGTCCAGCAGGGCGAGAACCGGTTTGCGGTAGTGATGGATCGTCAGGTCGAGGGCGTACTCCTCGACGAAAAAGTCTTCATGCAGCGTATCGCCCTGCTTGTGGCTGTCGTACAGCGAGCGGATGTCGCCGCCCGCGCAAAACGCCTTGTCGCCGGCGCCGCGCAATACCACCGCGTGGATCCGTGGGTCGAGGGCCCAGGTATCGAGTTGTTGTTGCAAGCTGCGCACCATGCCCAAGGTCAGGGCATTGAGGCCGGCGGGGCGGTTCAGGGTCAAGTGGCCGATATGGTTGCGGACGTCGACCAAGACCTCACGGTCCATGGTTTCGACGCTCCCTGCGGCTTGGGATGAAACCTGAGCAGTCATCGCTAACTCCCTGCTTTTACTGTTCTTTATAAATTGCATTGCGCGTATAGGGCCGGGATCGTAACAGCGCAAATTTGCATTGCACAACCGGGATACGTGCAGGTCCTGTCTGCATATTTATAGCAGCCACAGAATCAACCGCGACCCGACAGCACCTCCGTGATGCTCCGGCGCTTGGCATTGCGCTCGCTGATATGGATCAATCGCTCGAGATCTTCAGGGGTTACGTCGAAGAAAGCCTCCATCTCCGCCAAAGCCAGTTTCAAATCCTCGGGGGTGATTGCCTGGCGGTCGACAGGGGGATGGTCAGCAGGGATGACGGCCACCGGTTCAGCCGCTCGTTTCGGATAACGCACCCGCGTCAGGTTGTTGTAGGCCAGCGCGCTGACAAGCAGGGCGGAACCGGCCAGCATGGCGGCACCGACGGCCTGCCAGTCCAGGGCAATAATGGAGGAATCCGCCAGCACCAGCGTTGCCGCTACGGCGCCCGCCGGAGGGTGCACGCAACGCAGCCAGCACATCAACACCAGCGCCATGCCGGCGGCCAGGCACGCACTGCCCAGCGTGCGGCCCAGCACATGGGCCACCAGCAGCGCCACGACCGATGCACACAGATAGCCGCCAACAATCGACCAGGGTTGGGCGAGGGCGCCCGAAGACACAGCAAACAACAGCACCGCGGAAGCGCCGAGAGGGCCAATCAGATGTTGCGCCACCTCAAGGCCATACACCTGGCTGCAGAGCCAGACACTGAACATCGTTCCCAGGGCCATGCCGATGGCGGCGCGACTCCATTCGGCAGGACGGGTATTGATAGCAGCGGGGAACCAGCGAGCAAGCATTAAGCGAAGATCCAAAAAACGAACAAAAAAAGGGGCTTACGGGAAGATCCCTGAAAGCCCTTTAAGTGTTCCAACAATTGGGGGAGGAACGAGGCACAGTGTGACGATCGCGACCCCTGCTTACAAATTCATATTAATGCTGCTTGAGTGCATTTATTTTGAGGTAAGGTGGTTTCACGCGCTTTTGGACGCTTTGAACCAGGTTTGCGCGGCGATGGGCAGGTCGCGCGATTGCCCGCGTCCCATCGGGAAATAGCTAAACCCTTTGTCGGCCATGCGTTCCGGGTCATACAGGTTGCGCCCATCGAAAATCACCGGCGCCTTGAGCCGTTGCTGAATCAGGCCAAAGTCCGGCGCCTTGAACGGTTGCCATTCGGTGCAAATGACCAGCGCATCGGCGCCCGGCAAGGCCGATTCCGGCGTGCCCATCAGCATGAGCTTCGACTCATTGGGATAGAGCAGTTGGGTCTGCTGCATCGCCTCCGGGTCAAAGGCACGCACGCTGGCGCCGGCGGCCCACAATGACTCCAGCAGCGTGCGGCTCGGTGCATCGCGCATGTCATCGGTGTTGGGTTTGAAGGCCAGGCCCCAGAGCGCAAAGGTTTTGCCCCGCAGATCGCCCTTGTAGAAGGCGTTGATGCGTTCGAACAGCTTGTGCTTCTGTCGTTGGTTGATGGTTTCCACCGCTTGCAGCAGGTCGCTGGAACAGTGGGCCTGCTCGGCGGTGTGGATCAGGGCGCGCATGTCCTTGGGAAAACACGAGCCGCCGTAGCCGCACCCCGGGTAAATGAAGTGATAGCCAATGCGCGAGTCGGCGCCGATGCCCAGGCGCACGGATTCGATGTCGGCCCCCAAGTGTTCGGCCAATTCGGCGATCTGGTTGATGAAGCTGATCTTCGTCGCCAGCATGCCGTTGGCGGCGTATTTGGTCAGTTCGGCGCTGCGCAGGTCCATGAATAGCACCCGGTCGTGGTTACGATTGAACGGTGCGTACAGATCGCGCATGGTTTCACGGACCTCATCGCGCTCGCAGCCGATCACAATGCGATCCGGGCGACGGCAATCGGCGACCGCCGAGCCTTCCTTGAGAAATTCCGGGTTGGAAACGATATCGAACTGCAACAGGCGACCGGTCTTGAGCAGGCATTTGTCGATGTGCGCCCGAAGGACGTCGCCAGTGCCGACCGGTACGGTGGACTTCTCCACCACGAGGACCGGTTGCTCGCGATAGCGGGCGACTGCTTCACCAACCGCAAGGACCTGGCACAGATCGGCCGACCCATCCTCCCTGGAAGGCGTGCCCACCGCGATAAACAGCACTTGGCCATGTTGCACGGCAAGCTGTGGGTCACTGGTGAAGTGCAATCGTCCGGCTTCCAGTCCTTCACGCACCAGGGCTGCCAGGCCGGGCTCGTAAATACTCACTTGGCCCTGGCGCAGGCTTTCGACCTTCTGCTCGTCAATGTCCATGCACACCACGTCATGGCCCACCTCGGCCAACACGGCGGCTTGCACCAAGCCGACGTAACCACTTCCGAATACACTGATTTTCATGACGGGCTCCCTGGATTCGCGAGTGGGCAGACAGGCACAACCAGCGGTTCGCCGCAGTGCGCTGGATCGAGAATAAGTCGGGGATGTTGCAGTTCACTTACAGTCCGTGGCCGCAGCGGCTTTCAATTGGAGAAAGCGGGTCCTCCACTCGGCGGCCAACAGCCTCGGATTGCACGGGATGTGAAGGCTTTTGCTTCGGTCACTTCTTTAGAGAAATGTCTCACGCACCTATCGGAAGCTGCTCATTCCTTCTTCTTTGGTCTGGTTGAACACAATCAGGGCAACTCCACGCACTCGGACGGCGTGGCTCTGAAGTGCTTTCCCAAGAGATAGCGAACCCATGAAAAGACGTTCTTTTTTCCAGGGAGTGGGTGCCACCCTGGCTTTGGCATCGGCGGCCCCCCAGGCCATCGGCGCGGTGGCCAGGCAGAACCAACCTGCGTACGACGGTGCTGCCAGTCGACGAAAAATCTCACTTGTTCCCATCGATGCCCGAGTAGACCGGATTACCGAAATCTATACGTGCCTCCGGCCATTTGATATTCAACTCGCATCCAACCGGTACGCAGCGGGCAATTCTGCGACGAACTCGTCGACCACCTCCCGGGTCAGGCTGACGATGTCTTCCACGCGTTCCATTCCCGCGCCAGTCCGCCAACTGGCAACGATGTCCATCACCGATGGCAGCGGCACGCCGTCTACCAGGGTCAGCGTGCCCTGGGCCAGCTCGCCCAGCACCAACGCCGCGGGCATGGCGCCAATGCCAAAGCCGTCGCGAACCAGGCGGGTGATGGCCGATGCCGAGTTCACACAGTTGATGCGCGGCGAGACGATGTTGGCCGAGTGCAGCAGGTTGAGGATGTCCTGATGGGGCCGCGAGTTGCGCGAGAAGGTCACGATGCGCTCCTGGGACAGGTCCTCCAGCGAAGCATAATGCCGGTCATACACGGAACCGGTGCGCACCACCCAGTGCATCGGGTAGCGGGTCAGAAGGGCGTTGCGCACGCTGTCGAGGCGCAGGATGTCGGTCTGGAAAATGATGTCCTGGTAACCTTTCTCCAGTTGTGAACACAGGTTGCTCGCGGTGTCGGCCGACAGCTCGATTTCCAACGCCGGATAACACGCCATCAGGCGGGTAACCAAAGGACTGAGCCAGGTGTGGATCACCGTATCCATAGCGCCAATGCGGATCCGGCCGCGCACCTGGCGAGGATCCTTGATCACCGCCTTCATACTTTGCACGGTGTCCATGATGCGCTCGGCGTATTCCAGCACTCGCTGGCCTTCGGAGGTCAGCGACACACCTTTGGAGTCACGTACGAACAGCCGCACGCCCATTTCGTCTTCCAGAGCCGCGATTCGGCTGGAAATGGAGGCTTGAGTGGTGAATAGCTTTTCCGCGGTGAGCCGAAAACTCTTCAGGCGGGCGACCCAGACGAAGGTTTCGAGAAACTTGATGTTCATTTGGGTGGTTCCTCGAAAGGGTCATGGCGGCTCAAGCCGGGCACAATGATCAGGGATCAGGGATCAGGGTTGGGCGCTGACTGGATTGATCACGAATTGGATCACGTCCTGAAGCGCGCCTGAATCCGGCGCGTTATCAACCGCGGCTTCAGGATGGCACCATGGATAATCCAACCTTGATACCCACGTCATGATCGCCGGCAGATCGGTTGCTGGCAGGGTTTTCATGTGTTCGATGGTAATGGTCAGTCGCTTGGCCAGTCTCGACGTCGGATCGAAGTGCCAGTCATACATGCCACACCCGACACGAGCCTCACCGCCGTTCTTGTCCGACATCGCCACCAGCCATTTGCACTGGAACACGTTGGCGTCCGTTGCCGGTGGGGCTCCCAGGCAAAACGTGTAGACGTTTTCGAAGGTCTGGCCAAAACGTCTGACCAGCACATCGCCAATGGCGGCGCGGCCTTCAACGTGGCCGGGGAACGAGATAGAACCCGTGCGCACGATCATGTCCAGAATGGCCTCCGGCGCCAAGGCCTGGTCCAGCAGGTGAGGGCGATTGCCGTCCTTGGCGTTTATGTACTGCTGAATCGACCGCTGGGGTGTATTCATCGGGTATCCCTATCAAGTTGAGCGCGCCTCGTCCGAGGCTTACAAATCACTGTTCCATAAATCCGTCACCAGCATGCAACCCGGGGCGTGGGTGATGCACAGCGGTGGGCGCGAGGCCTGGACCACCGATTGAGGCGTCACTCCGCAGGCCCAGAACACCGGGATTTCGTCCGCTTCGACGGGCACGGCGTCGCCGTAATCCGGCTTGTCCAGGGACTGGATGCCAATCAGCGACGGATCGCCGATATGGACCGGGGCACCATGGACGTTGGGCATGCGGCCGGTGATCTGGATCGCCTGGATTGCGTCGGCAGCTTTCATTGGCCGCATGGTCACCACCATTTTGCCAGACAGCCGAGCGGTGGGGCGTGTGTCGATGTTGGTCCGGAACATCGCAACGTTGCGCCCCAGGTCAATGTGCCTGAGCCGAATGCCGGCTTCCAGAAGGGGTTGTTCAAAGGAGAACGAGCAGCCAAGGGCGAAAGCCACCAGGTCGTCTTGCCACAGGTGTTCGATGTCCTGCGGCTCCTCGCTCAACTCACCGTGACGATAGACCCGGTATTGAGGCACCTCATGACGGATATCGATAGGGGAGCCCAAGTTACGGAAAAACGGATCCCCAGGCTCGGTCACGTCCAGCAACGGGCACGCCTGGCGGTTGAGGGTGCAATAGCGCAGGAATTCGTTGGCCCAGTCGCTGGGCAGAATCACGATATTGGCTTGCACCCGACCTTGGCCCAGACCACTGGTATGCCCCTGATACTGGCCGGCAGCAATGTGTTGGCGCAGGGCGAGCGGGGCGCACTGCTGCAGGTGCTCGAAGGACAGGACAGGTTGACTCATCACGACATCTCCAAAGGTTCGTAGGCCTTTTTTAGAGAAGCGTGGCAATGCCGTCCAACAAGGAATATTGGTACCCCCCACAACTAAAAGTTATTCCAACGGCGGCTGGCTGTTCAGGCCGGGGACCGCCACCATGCGTTGCGGCCCGACGTCGAGGGCATATTGGCCCACCACCTGGCGACTCATCTGGACGATGCGCTCGATCAGCTCCAGGCCCACGCCGGCGCGCCACGAAGCGACGACATGCAGCTGGGGCAGGGCAGTGCCGGGGTCGAGCTGGATCAACTCGCCGCTGGCCAGGGGCTTGGCCACCAGCGCGGCGGGCAGGGCGCCAATACCGAAGCCGTCGCGTATCAGCCGGGTCATGGCCGAGACCGAGTTGACGCAACTGACCCGCGGCGCGCCGACGCCATGGGCGTACAACAGGTTGAGCACGTCCTGATGAGGTCGCGAGTGTTTGACGAACGTGATGATACGCTCGCTGGCCATCTCGACCAGCGACGCATAGGGTCGGGCATAGATCGAGTGGCTGGCGGCGATCCAGTGCATGGGATAGTGCCCGAGCTCGAGGTTACGCACGCTTTCGTGGCGGATCAGATCAGTTTGGAACACGATATCCAGGTAACCTTTTTGCAGTTGCTCGCAGAGATTGCGTGCAGCGTCGGCGGTTATTTCGATTTCCACGCTGGGGAAAGCCTGCATCAACATCGACATCAATGGACTGAGCCAGGTGTGAATCACCGTGTCCATCACACCGATACGCACCAGGCCTTGCTGCGGGCTGGTGGTGTCCAGTGACTGCTTCAACGCACGCTGGACTTCGAGCATCTGTTCGGCGTAGTCGAGCACCTTGAGGCCTTCAGGCGTCAGCGAAACCCCGCGTGAATCCCGCACAAACAAGCGCAGGCCCAATTCCTCTTCCAACGAAGCGATCCGGCTGGAGATCGCGGCCTGGGTGCTGAACATTTTTTCGGCGGTGAGGCTGAAGCTTTGCAGCCGGGCGACCCAGACGAAGGTTTCGAGGAATTTGAGATTCATGGCGGCTCTCTTGGCGCGTGTGGTTCTTATGTTTGCAATTGTTACTCCAGATCGGACCACAGGACGCATCAAATTTTCTTATGTCCGATCGCGCTTTTTTCCCGTTTGACGCTGCCCGGATTCGCCGCAAAGAATCCGCTCCACGACGCAGGCCACTGCGTTCGTATCCCCAACGACAATGCCTTCACACAAAAATAACAAGGCGTGCGCCACGCCCCTGGTGGGGTCGCTCGCGCCCATAAAAGGAGCACGCCATGCGACATCTCATGCCATTCCAATGGATCTACACGCCGGTCGGTACCTTGCTCGGCTTGAGCCTCATCGGCGTGCCAAGCGCCCAGGCTGATTTCATCGCCGACAGCAAAGGCAGCCTGGAAGCCCGCAATTTCTATTTCAACCGTGACTTCCGTCAGGAAGGAGCACGGGACAAGGCCGAAGAATGGGCACAGGGTTTTCTGTTGCGAATAGAGTCGGGATACACCGCCGGGACCGTGGGCTTTGGCCTGGATGCCTTGGGCATGGCCGGTTTCAAGCTGGACTCCGGTGGCGGCACGGCGGGTACCAATCTGTTGCCCGCGGATTTGTCCGGAGGCTCTCAAGACCGCTATGGCGAACTGGGCCTGACCGCCAAGGCACGCATCTCCAATAGCGTCCTGAAGTGGGGAACGCTGCAAATCAAAGACCCGGCGGTGAGCTCCAACGACACGCGCCTGCTTCCAGGAACCTTCAAGGGTGGGTTGCTGAGTGTGCAGGAAATCGATCGTTTGAAGCTGACCGCCGGGCAACTCACCCAGATCAACTTTGTCGACTCCACCGACTATCAGGACATGACCGCCAACCGCATCGGCGGAACCAGCGACAAGTTCCAGTTCGCCGGCGCGGACTACCAGTTCCTGCCGAACCTCACGGCGCAATACCGGTATGGCACGTTGGAAAACATCTACCAGCAAAACTACCTTGGCTTCGTCCACACCCTGACCCTGGGGGCAGGGCAAGCGCTCAAGAGCGACGTACGCTATTCGCGCAGTACCGAAGACGGTAACTTCCGCAATATCGACAACCAGGCCTTCGGCGCGCTGTTTACCTACAGCCTCGGTGGGCATGCGCTAGGCCTGGGTTATCAACGCATGAGTGGCGACGATCCGTTTCCCTATATCAGTCGCAGCGATCCATACCTGGTCAACTTCGTGCAGATTGGCGACTTCGCCAACATCGACGAACGTTCCTGGCAAGCGCGCTATGACTACAACTTTGCGGCATTGGGCGTGCCGGGGTTGACCTTCATGACCCGCTACATTTCTGGCGATAACGTGCAACGCGCCGCGCCGGGAGCGGGCAAGGAGTGGGAGCGCAACACTGACATTGCCTATGTGGTGCAGGACGGAAAGTTGAAGGGGGTGGGTGTCAAATGGCGCAATGCGTCGGTGCGGTCGAACTTTGGGAATGATCTGGATGAGAATCGGTTGATCGTCAGTTATACGGTTGCGCTTTGGTGAGGTTTTTCAATAACGCCACTCGGTGAGTGGCGTTATTGCAGATCCATCGCACGGAGGGACTTGTGGTTAAAGCGGACGCTCAAGAAACAACAAGCGTGCTGCCAATGCAGTCATGACCCCGGCGAAACCATACGTCCCTAGACGCCTTGAAATCCTGCCGCTGAACAGTTTTGCCCTTAGCTGTCCGGCAAATATGCCAAGCAGGGTATGAAAAAGGAGCGCAATCAATGCCAGCAGCGTTCCCAGGGAGATGAGCTGCAGGCCGACGTCCCCGGCCGTCACGGTGACGAACTGCGGCAGGAATACCATAAAGAACAACAGTGCCTTGGGATTCAGGAGACTGTTGAGGGTGCCTCGGACGAAGATTCTCCAAAAGGAAGCGTCGGGATTTCCTGGACATGTTGACGGGGATATACCGAAAGAGCAGCCTTGAGTGAAACTGGCTCGGTGCAAAAGCGCTGGGGATGTTGAAGGCTGGAGCTGCATGCGCCAGTTCCTGGCTCCAAATCTGGTGGGTGACCAGGCAAGCGTCGCAATATATTGTTACGTGTAATGTATATTATGTTAAATCAGGTGCTATGTCAGATATGTTCATAAGCCACGTAAGTCACTGATTCGACGTATTCGTTTCTGACCTCTACTCTCTCAACGGGCCATGTCCATGGTGTTCATGACAAGTCCTTGAATGAGGTGGCTGCCGATGAAGCTGATTCAGTGCCGTTTCTCTTCAGGTCAGCGTGTTCCGCTGCTCGTGCAGACCGGAGATGCGGCGCCGTTGCCCATGCTTGTCCCGTTCATCTACGTTCAACTCAAGCTAAGGTTCCGCGCTTACAACACGGCTGCGGCACATCTGCGGGCGATCCAGGCTTTCTATAGCTATGCCAAAAGCCGTGACCTCAATATTGATGACGCCATCTTGGCCTGCCAATTCGAATCGATTTTGGCTTTACTGGACGGTTACGCCATTTGGCTCCAAAGCGGCCGTCAAGCCGACAACCTGGTCGCCCGAATCGGCAAAGCTGAAACGGCACCTTTTCCGCAGATCGATCCGCGTACTCGTGACCAGTACCTGCGTTTGCTGAAGCTATACCTGTCCTGGTGTGTCACCCGATACATCCCGCGCGCTCGTCAAAATTCAACCACCCTGGCTAACATCGAGGTGGTATTTGCAGATGTCGCTGACGTGATAGAGCGGCGCTTTGAGAGCCATATCATCAATGTTCGTCCCGACCATGCTCGTTACCGCAGCCTGACAGATACGCAACTTCAGATCGTTCGCACACTGATTCGCCCCGGCGCTACGGCGAATCCGTTCCCGGAAAGGCTGCAACTGCGCAATTGGCTGATGATTGAATTACTACTGGAGACCGGTATGCGCCGAGGGGAGCTTCTCAAGCTCTACACCACCGATGTCAATGATGGGTCTCAGCATGCCTATGTCAGCATCAATGATCGCGAGCATGAGCCAGGTGACCCTCGTGCTGAAGAGCCTGCGTTGAAAGCACACGGACGGACGTTAGGCATTTCCGCGCAGTTGTATGAGGTCTACGAACGCTATATCCAGCGCGAAAGACGCCCTTTGCGTAACGGCAAACCGATGAAATTGCTGTACCGCTATCTGTTCATCTCAGACCGAGGCCGCCCACTGTCGATTCGCGCATTGTCTAACGTCCTTGATCGGCTGTTTCGGACCATTGAACTGGCTCATCCGGGGTTGTTGCCTACACTTTCCGCGCATGACTTTCGCCACACCTTTGCCGACCGGTTTTTGGCTTACCTGGTTGAGAAGCTTGGGTATGACCTCGAGCGGGCCACGGACGAACTCCGACGAGTCTGCGGTTGGTCTGATACTTCGACGATGCCACGCCGTTATGCAAGTCGTTATCTAGCCGAGTCGGCCAACCTCCACAACGCCCAGCGTGCCTTGGCAGCCTGGAGCCGACTTGACAGTTAAGGAAGTTCGCAGTGACCAAATCAGCCGATCAAGAACATGCTTCACCCTCCTCCTCTTTTCCGACCTACGTGTTCAAAGGCCCGGCTCAGATTGCGATTCGAACTCGCACTAATGACCAGCCAAGGTATGTCGATACTCGATTGAACGTCTGGACGTGGTACGACGGCGGCATGGCAATGAATATTGATTGGTCTGGTCTAAAGTTGAGCTCGGAGTTTGTCGAAATAGCCAAAGCATTTATGGTTCATATGTTAGAGAAATATTCCCCTTCAACTGCATATAGGGCCGCTCGAATGCTCTATCGGGTTTCGGAAAGTGATATTTCCTTGAGATTCCCTTGGGCAGCCGACGAAATTATTAGCGCATTCAAAAGCTGGAGCAGTTCAAGAGAGTACGTAGTCGTCTTTCGCACGCTTTATCGCTGGGCAATGGATAGAGGAATCATCGGATTTAGTAACGACATTTATCTAAAGATAAAAAACTTCAAAACCGAACGTTTATCTCCCTACTCTCGAATTTTTCTCTCTCGGTCCGGCTTGGAACTCGATGAGGAAATTCTATTGCTTAATCGCATTGAGCGACAATCTTTATCTGACTCTTGGGAGGATATCCAGTTTAATATAGTGCTTCACTTAGGTTTCGAACTCGCACCTCGATCGATTCAATTTCATTCGCTAGACATTGCGGATTTTGAGTTTATTGAAAGCGCTTATAACGAGAAGTACTACACCCTGTGGCTACCCATGGCCAAAAAAGTTGGCCAACGCAGACCTGAGCGGCGCCCCCGTAAAATAACCGCGCCTCTGGGAGTGAAAATCTCACGCCACGTTTTAGAAATTCAACGCCGTTTTGGTAACGACTGTGAACCATTATTTGTCAATCCTTGTGGAAGGCGTCTCTCGGTTAGCGAAATCGGTTCAGGCCTCAAACACGAGCTGCGTGAAGCAGGGATAGATAGGCCGAATCAGGTATCCATATTGTTGCGTCATCACCTCGGGCAAGGTTTGGCGGATCAGGGTACTCCGGCAGACATGATTGCCGAACTGCTCGGGCACAACAGCACGGTTGCGGCCCGTGCTTATGTAACGGCAACCCCCAACATTGCCCGGATAAAAGAGAAAGCACTGGGTAAGAGCCCGGCCTATCAACGCATCATGCGCAGCTTATTAACTGGGAAAATCGTCCAACGCCGCGATACTGCTCCTGAAAGAGCCGTCCGCGGTGTCATTGATACGCAGTACATCGGCGATATTGGCGCCTGCGCCCTGCCGGTCCATACCCACTGTCCCTACAACCCTATATACGCCTGCTACACCTGCAAGAAGTTCCACCCCTTTTCTGACGGCCGCCATGAGCAGGTGAAGGAGGCGTTGCAACGAGAGGCCCAACGGTTCATTGATAGGGCAGAACAAGCCGGTGACCTCATTCACAACCGGCCCCTGGCCCAGCATCAGACAACCATTCTGGCGGTAAGCGCTACGATCGAGCGCTGCCGGCAGCAAACTGAGGATGCCGCGGATGACGCTGTCTAGAGCAAGTCAACGCCTCGGAGGTTTTGTTACACAGGAACAAGCGATTTTCCATTCGTTACCGATTTCAACACCGTGGGCGTCATCGTTATGGGGCGTCGGAAGCTGGTTACCACAACGTGGAAAGCAAAATACGCTTACCTTCGAGACGCATCGGCAAGCCCTCGAAAAAACGGGCTATCCTTCTCCGGCGAAGGGCCCACTCCCCCTCGTGTTCCAAGATTTTAACAAGGCCCTGATTGTGTATCTACAACGCACCCGGAGCCTGCAGTTTTCGATGGTCGCTGCATACAATATTGCCGTTCGGCGGCTCTACAACCCCTTGTTTGAGCGCGGTGTATCCGATCCCACACAATTGACGCGAGGCGACTTTGATCGCGTCGTAGGATTTCTCCGTGAGAGCGGCTACAAGAATCTCTATGACGCGATCTCTCACCTCCAAGTAATAGCGGATACGATTGATAATCTGCAATTAACCGAGATCGCCATCCACTTTGAGCATGATGAAAAACCAGAAAAGCGCCGTCACGACTATATTTCGCTGCATGATCCCGATCGCACTGTAAAACAGCGTAAATTTGATGAGAAGTTGCCCTCTCGTGAGGCGATGGAAGCCTACGCCCTTTGTTCGAATAATCCGCTTAATGACAGCGAAGAAATCCTGCTGCGCGTGATTGATTTGCTGATCGCGACTGGGCAACGGGGTAATGAGGTTTCAGTAATACCTTATGACTGTTGGGTCGAAAGACCAATCAAAGGAGCGATAGGTGAGGTGGTTGTAGATGCAAATGGCAAGCGCCTGGTCGAATGCGGAATTAGGTACTTTGCGGAAAAGCAGTTTCAACCCCGTGTTCATTGGTTCGCAGAAAGCGACGTTCCTTTAGCCAGGCGTGCGGTCGAACGATTGAAGGTGCTGACGCAAGAGCAACGAGAAATCGCGATGTGGCAAGAGGCCCATCCAGGCCGCCTGTGGGATTACTCGCCGCAAAAAGAAATGTCAGAAGCTGAAGTTTTTAGCTGGCTTGGATTCAGTCAAAATCGCGATGCCTCTCGAAACCTGAGTGCGTACTTTTCACGAAATGGAATCCATCCTAGCAAGGCGGCGAGGCGAAAGTATTTGGCTGGCGATATTGAGAGTTTTCTCGTCCCTAAACTTCACGGGCATGCCGCGCTTACCGAAAATGTCAGCGGTAAGCTTCGTGTTGTCTTAAAAACAAGTGAAACACTTGCCATCGCATTTGACGGACAATTTCGTTTGGGGGGACGTGAGGCCAACGTGTTCCGTGCCATTCCACGACGAGTGATGTTGGTTGACATTAACCGAGCACTCGGCGCGGATCCGCGATTCTCGTCCATATTCTCGCGCCGTTCATTATTTGAAGCGGATGGGACACCGATCAAGCTGACTAGCCATCAACCGCGCCACTGGCGAAATACTATTTACCATCTGACTGGCATGAGCAATGTTCAGCAGGCGCTGGCCCTGGGGCGAAAACGCCTCGACCAGAATGTCTATTACCAACACACAAGCGTTGAAGAAAACACCGCTACCCATCAAGAGTTCTTGGCGTTCAATAGCCATCACGAGCGTATCGACTTTCTACATGCGGGCATAAGAGATAAGCGCATTCAGGGCGCTTTGACCGGCAGTTACCATGCGCTGCTGTCAGATAAAGGCGCGATCACGGCAGAAGCATTCCTCACCGTACACGCAACGGCGCTGCACGTGACACCCTTTGGAGGTTGCATTCACGACTTCTCCCAAGCGCCCTGCCCTAAGCATCTTCAGTGTTGGAATGGCTGCTCGCATCTGCATCTGATGGGCACACCATCGGAGCGGACCAACCTTGAGAAACAAGCCGAGAATCTGACGACCGCAATTACCGTTATGCGCGATGCCGGTGCCGGAGAGGCAGGCAGCGATGTATGGCTGGCAGACCAGGAAGACAAGCTCAACAATTTAAAATCCGTCCTTGCACGCGATACCAATGTAGGTGTGCAACGCGTGTTTCCAGATGGGCATCCTGTGACAGTTGCAGATACGGACAAACGACACAGTTCGGTTTCAGATGACTAGAGGCGACTATGGCGAGACGACAGATATTGCGGGGCGGCACTCTAGATGAGGCAATAGACGCCCTCCTCGCCCAGATGATTAGCTCAGGAGTGGAGCTCGCTCCCATTTCCCGACCCGAGGTGCAGCGCCGGCTGGGCCTGACAAGCCGAGCTACGCTAGGAGGTGACCGTGGAAGCAGAATCGAGTCTGCGCGAATCGCACAACTGAGGGAAAGCGGGAGAGACCCAGACGGTGCCCGTCGACGCAGGAGCCTTGAGGAGCGTATTGCAAGTCTTAAGACGGAAAATGCAGTTCTGGTGAGACAGCGAGACCAGCTTTTTGAAGCCCTTTCGGCAATAGCGCACAATTGCCTACTTAGCGGGCTGGATGTCGAGTCGATAATGGCACCGCTGAGGAACACTCATAAATCTACCTAGCCAGGTCATCGACTACAGATTACGGCATGATCAGCTGAGTTGCCCTAGGACAAGCTGGCACAGGTTTCTAACGACTATACATTACGGTATGGGTTACTCGGCTACCATTCCACGCCCTACCGCTTTAGCCATCCAACCAGGCAGGCCTTACTTAGATGCCTCCACCCGCTGACCTGATTATAGGGTCACAGCATGAAGCCCTCTGCGAGTTGCAGCAGCATATCTTCAACCTGGCTTGTGCCTTGCTGACTATTCAGCATCTGCACTGGAGCCAGGCCGTCGAATCGCACCTTGGGCTTTGAGAGCCAAAGCTTGGCTTTGTCGTACTCACCAAACACCGCATCGGCCATAGCGTGGATATGCGCGACGCGAAAGAAGCGATCACTCTCCTCAACTGTCAGGAGCTGATCGCGGTTGATGCGACTCTTTAGCGTTCGCGGTCGGATAATTTGGTCGCGTTCGATCTGCGACACCGTTCCGTCTTCAGTCAACTTCACCAGTCGGGCTGCAGGAAAACCCTGTGTAATACAGTTGTGAATATCCATATCACTGGCCAAGACAGAAATATCTAGCAAGGTTTCAAGGCGCACACGGTACGCTGAGTATCCAGAGCCACGAAGAATTTCAGCTCGCATGGCGAATCTCCTGAGATCGCTATACCGCATGATGTGAGACGATCACGGTTTGATGCAAGAAGATTGACAGCTGCATCAATCAACCATAGTGTTTTACCTGTAGCCCTTGAGGCACTTGAGTTCTATCCCCTAGAGGAATTTGCAAAGCCCGGTTAGTGACCGGGCTTTTGCCTTAGTGCGATTCGGGATTGGACGTCAAAGTATACGTAACCAGCATAACGGCGAACTGAGCATTCGAATCGCCATTTACCCGTGGCTCTATCAACAGGCTAACCTTGACGGGCTAGCGCCCCGACCGCTAGCCATGCAGTTGATCCCAAGAGGTAATTCGCTTTCGGGATCGACCGTTCAAGGCGAGCGCCGGAAGGTCATTCCGCGTTAGCAATCAGATGGTTAGCTGAGCGCATCAATCGTGATAGATTCGGTTGTCTTACTAGCTTGATCGCCTCCTCAGTTGGCATACCCAAGCGCGTCAACAGGCATAGTGTAAACAGCACTCGTAGCTGAAGAATCAGAGCCACAAGCGGGGCGCCTTTCAACGCCTTTTTTTCACCTTTCTCGTCATAGTGGGCATGATAATTACGCGTGTTTCTGGTGTCTTTCACCATCTGCTCGATAGCAGCATTTCCACCGAAGACATCAACGAAAGGCTCCAGCAGGGTGTTCAAACGATCGCCAAGAGTCAGCTCGTTGGCAAAGCACAGTCGCTGCTTTACCCAATCCTGATCAGCTTCAGGCGCCCCAGATACAATGGCATCTAGCTTTTTGCGGAACTCATCCTTGGGCCAGCGATGGCCAGGCCTTGTTCTTCGGTGAAACGCCTCCAACGCCTGGGCAATCGCTAAAAATTTTGTATCGTTGTACGCCAGGCTTTCGTCTTGCACAGCGAAGAAGTGGTGAAGCGCCGGCATTAGCGTGTCGTAGTCCACCAGCCATGCCTGCAGCAAGGGAGTAAATTGTTCGATGATTTGTGAGTATGGAAGCAGCATCAGCTGTCCAGGTCTTTTTTTAGCCAACGTGCCGCTGTTCAAGCTTTGAAAGTAGACTTCTTGCCTTTCTTTCTTGCCGTCCTCCCCTGTGGAACTGACACGTAACGAGTGGATGGCGATTGGGTGGCCAACGCACAGGGCTAGGAACCGAGTGATTTTGTGCGAAAGAGAGATAAAGAAATTGAGCGCTTTCGGGGAGTCGGCCTTGATGGTCATGTAGGCTTGCTGCCGCAGCTCCGTGACCGGAAAGTTCACCCTGCCAGGGAAGGTTGCTTTCATTCCGATCTCAAGTCTTGAGTCGTCATGCAGCTTGCATTCAAATGGCTCGGACAATTTGAAGTCGATCGTCCAGTCTGAAAGATCAGCACCAATTCGGGGCTTGAACACCGATTTTCCATACCACTCACTGAGCTCTTCCACAGCAAACTCAAGCTCATCAAACAGGCATTCTTCAGGCATTCCCATGCCGATAAACGCAATCCGGGCGGAAATCAATGATGTTGAGGCTCCTCCACCGAGGGAGAGATTCATCTTCTCGTAGGAGCACTCCTCAAGCGTCATATATCCGCCCTCGATCTTGCCGATTAGCCGACCTATGAACATCTCGTCCAAGGAGACGAATGCGTTTTCGTCTGCGGTGAGATGCAGCTCAATCCGTCCCCCATCAAGAACTTTCAATGTCCCGGGATACCGCTTCTCAGGATCAGCGGGCGAGAAGAAAAAACCATTTTTAACGATAGGTTCAAGGACTCGCACATTGCTCTCCTAGCAGATCAATCACCTTTAAAGTCAGACCTCTGACTGGGCTTTCTTATGTGTGCAGGGTAAGCCTGTACTGCTGCGGCTACCATAGCGTCAACCCAGTCGACCTTGATCGATCAGCAAGCGAAGGGGGGCAAATGCGCTTGGAATTAGAGGTTGGATCCCGCCCCCCCCAGCGGTGATTAAACTGTTCGTCATTTTTCTGAAGCTTTTTCGAATCGACTTTTCAGCTTGGTCAATTCACGTCCCTTCCCAAACGTGTCCGAGATTATCCGCATGTCCTCTTCGCTAAGAGCGGATGCGTCGACCGATGTTAACGCTGCATGGGTACCGAGGCTATAGGACAAACGAGCCAGGTTTGTTTTGATCTTGATCGAGGAACAACGCGGCAGTGTTCTCAATAAGGTATGGGCGGTAGCGAGTTTGCTCTCTTGGTTGGTCAGGCGGACGCAGAAAGACTCCAGATTGTCGTTAACCGCGCTGGCAGTTTCCGGTGCTGAGCCGAGTGCCAAGATCCGGATACCAAGATCGATTAGCTGTTGTGGGGCCGGCATTGGATCAAGTGATGTGATCTGACGCCAGAGTCGGCGTCGCCCATCGTCGGTAGCTTCGACGGTAAGGAGGGGCTGCGTCAATACTTGATAAGCCGTCTTGTCCAAGCACTTTGACCATAGCGACAACACCTGATCGGGAGCGTCCACAGTGCCGGAATGTCCTAGCGCAAGCACCTCTAATGTAGATGCGACGCTTTGCGGCAAATCCAGCACCGATATCGCCTTTTTCCACGCTGTTGCCAACCAGGCCACCTCTTGCTCCGAATCCCAATTGATGGGCGTTGGTAGCAGGACAATCTGACTTGGCGAAAGAGGCCTGGCGGCGGTGAAGAAATGCTCCGCCTCGGCTGGATGGGTTTGCCATACCTGGCAAGCGAATTCTATGAGCTCAGCTTCACGGTCGGCAGGTACCCGTTTGGCTGTGATCATGGAGTCAAGTGAGAGCAGCAAACCGCGCTTCGCTTCTTTGAGGTTACGCCTGCCGGTACTGATCGCCTCCGTGAAAATCGTGTCGGGCACGTAGCCCGGATGTACCTGCTCGACCGATGGCCATGTCCGTGCGAAATGCTGATGGAGCTGATTATTCTGAGCGGGGTAGCTGCCAGCGGAAGAAAACGTATCTCGCAAACAGGCTGCGATCGTGGCCGGCGACCCATTGAGGTAGATCTTTGAAAGGCCGACCATAACGCTGTCGATATCATCGGCTGATCGTGATACGAATGACGGCAGCCGGCTCAGCGCGCTATCAAGATGTTCTTGCAGGTTCCCGGTAGTCCAAGAACGACTCGGAATTTCCTCGGAGGCCATCGTGTAAATCTCGCCAAAGCCTTCGGGCATCGGAGCGGTAAACCCGGAGTCGAAATAAGTAGTGATCTGAACTTGAACCGCGTCCGGCAATTTGTCGAAGCCCTTCATCAGGGAGCGACAGCAGTCTATCGGCAGTTCGTCAGCCAAACGCTTAACCCAGTTCGTGCTGACCTGGGCGGCAAGCTCAGGGGCACGCTGGGTGATTAGCTCGAAAAGCGCTACCGCATCGACTTGATAGTCTTCTCCGGTTGATAGGTTGTTGCACAGTAAAACAAGATTCGATTGTGCGTCCGTTGTCAGCTCACCAAAACGAGCTGAAACCACAGCCATTGTCCATTGGAACCCTCGACGGTAATCGATCTCAGGTTTTGGATGAGCCACAAGGTTTTTCGCCACCGCGATCACGCATCCCGAAAGCGTTTGTGCGTCTGCCCTTTGATGCGCTGCCTCTAACACAGTTAGTGCGCAGGCCTGCAGCTCAATTCGCGGTAGAGCCAAATATCTCAGCACGAGTGGCCACAAAATGGATCTGCTCTCTTCACCTTGGGACACCAACTCGGCAAACAGACGACCCACTCGCCCTGCCACCACTGGCAACTTCATCACTTCGCCACGGTTTGCATCCAATTCGTCGGCAACAAGTGTCACGTAGTCCGTACCTAACATCGATAGCAGCATAGCTTCATGATCATCAAGCCACCGCTCCAGCTCTTGGAACTCGAACTGGTAAGAGCCGCCACTGAGATTGACATCTCTGACCTTGAGCCAATCGATCAGCTTGCGTTCCTGAGCAGCGGGCAGTCCGTGCTCTGCGCGGACGCTAAGCACGATGTCACAGGCCTTACTAACCATCACCCGGGCTTCGTCTAGGCTCGGAGTCTGCATGGTTTCAAGGCGAAATTCGATGGTCTGGCTGGTCGAGAGTAGATCGTCAATCAACTCTGCAGCGATTTGGCGTTGTTCCTGAGTATTGGCACTTGATACGACGTTGCCAATTCTGTCCAGACCAATCATTGACCGGAGGTCGAGTGACGCCGTGAGCTCGTTGCACAGTTTGCCCAGCATCAGACGCACTGTCCGCGGTGGTAGGCGATCAAGGAGGTTGGCGATTACCCGCATTGCATTATGACGGCGGGCAGTCGTCTCCAAATGCAGATCACTGACCAGTTCGTGGAGCAGGTGAGCGTGGTCATCGCTTAGGGCAGCATTATCAGCGCGCGTGGACAGCTGCTCAACCACACCACGAGTATCGCCAGACATCAGCAGGTTGTAGAGAACGCTGGTACCAGCACCAAATTTTCGACTTATTGGATCTTCAGACAGCAGAAGCAGACTCTGAAGAGAGTCCGGCCAACGAATACCAACAAGGCTGGACAGGAATTGACGAAGCTCCCTACAGTCGTCGCGGATGGTCGTTGTCTTACTGTCCTTGTCCAAGGTTACGTAACGCTTACATAGTAACGCTTGGGCCTCAACTGGTTGATCCAGAAGCGATCCCTCATTCACCAACAACTGGGTTAGTCGACCAAGCAGTAACGGGTCACCCTGAAGATCACGATAGAAGTCCGGGAAACTCACCCGGGCAGCACTGAGCGCGCCCAAGGAGATCGGGTGCGCGGTCACCGCCCCCTCGTGCAGACCGCCTGGCCGCTCCCCTGCGCTGCCCTCGTATTCACGACGTTTCGCCAACCACCAGGACTGTGCAAAAGCGTTGACGATTTGCAGAGCGTTCCTAGGATCCGCGACATTCACGTGGATCATCCGATCAATCACTTGTTCCGGGCTGGTGCCCAAAGTCTTCAGGTCGCTGACAATCTCAGTAAATGACAGGAGACTCTTCAGAGCGAATTGCCTCATGTCGCCTCGAGGTACTGGCGGGATTTCAAGTCGAAACTGGAAGATGCGATCAAGGTACCGACGAGCGTCCATGTGCGTGAAAACGGTACCTGGCTGCTCAGGGTTTTTGCCGCGACCCCGCGCCAGCGCATCGGCAACTTTTGCTTCGTCGCACGAGATCACAAACACTAGGCCCAACCCGTCTGGAAGCTTTTCAGAGGGGATTTCCATGAACGCCCGGACGGCGTCGAGGCCGAGAACCATTTCTTCTGCTGAGAGCCGATCCAGATCATCGACGAAGATCACCAGGCGCTCGCAAGGGTTTACTTTTCGAAATATCCCCGAAGGCTCCTTGAACGCTTTCAACTGTTCGAGGAGCATCTCTTCGTATTGTTCTGCACTGGCGCTGGGAAGAGAAACCTTGGTGATCGACCGGAAGCTATCGACCTTTGAGGGCTTCAGGTTCTTGAGTAGATAGCTGTAGGCACCGCTTATTGCCAAGATGAAGGTCGATCGAACATAGGGGTCGCTCCATGGGAGGACGGCTAGCCCAACCCACAGCAAACCAAAAAGCAACAGCATGGCCACCAGGAAGGCAGGCAACGGCATCGACCACGCGCGCCACAACTGACAAGCGTACTCTCGAAATCCTTTCCACTGATGCTCAACCTGTGTGATGTTGCGGAAGAGCTTGTCATGAAGCGCCTGCTCGTCTCCCCCAAGCTCGATAAAAACGTGGCGTAGAAGCGCGCGTTTGATGTCCTGATCTTTACCGCCGAAACGCCAGGCATTAAAAGTGATGCTCTTGATGCTAGACCTACGTGAGGGTTTACCGGAACCGTCGGATGCACCGTCGGCGAGGCCTTGTGTGTAAAGCTCTTTGATAGAGCTTTTCCCGGTACCCCATCCGCCGAGTAGTCCAATACTGAACGGAGGCTTATGGTGATCGGCCTCAATCAGGCTCTGGAGTGCCTGGGAAAAATGCCTGTGACCAAATGCATCCTGAGCTTCGTTTTCTATTTGCCGATCAAGCACTGCCGGCATTGGCTTGTAGGATTCAGGCATGCGTTGCGTCCTTCAACGTGTTGCTGGCGGGCTGCCACTATCAGTCAAGCCTACTGGAAGGATGGAGGGCAACACAACTTTGCCCTTGGTACAAATTTGCAGCGGCAAAATGATATTCCTGATGGAGTCCTGTTGTAATTGGGCTAGAGTCGTCCGCACACATCTATCGGCTTGGCAAGCCGCCCTAGTGCGGTCACAAGGAAGAGGCTATGCAAATCCAGTACCTGGAGATCGCGAACTTTCGTAAGCTCCTGTCAGTTCGAATCGATCTGGCCAACACCACTACCCTTCTGGTCGGAGCAAACAACAGCGGTAAGTCCTCCGCGATGTTGGCGCTACGCAAGTTCCTGCTTTCTAAAGCTACCGCGTTCCGGCTCCAAGATATGACGCTCTCGCATCTCAGAACTATTGATGCCATTGGTGTCGATTGGGAAGCTGCTGATGAAAGTCTCGAAGCCCCTGCGGCGAACGAGTGGGCGCACTGGTTACCTACCCTGGATCTGTGGGTGGAAGCCTCACAAGGCGAACTGCACCATATCAGAGATCTGATTCCCAATTTTGCCTGGAAAGGCGGCCACGTTGGCATGCGCTTCCGACTCGAGCCAAAGGACATGGCCAAGCTCTTTACTGATTACCGGAAGGAGCGGAAGCGCGTGAAGCTGCTGCAAGAGGAAATTGGGAAACAAACCGAGGTGGGAAAAACTCCCCTCACCCTGCCACTGTGGCCGAAAAATTTGCACGATTACCTCAACCGGCGCCTGGGAACGATGTTCGCGATTCGCTGGTACCGTCTCGACCCTGCGCAACTCAGCGCACCAGATCCCAAGACTCGTCACGCCAAACTTCAAGGACTGTCCACGACCGCTATTCCGCTGGAAAGCAACCCCCTGACCGATCTCATCCGCGTTCACGAAATCAACGCCCAACGCGGCTTTGGAGACAGCGCGGAAGAATCCGTCACCGAAGGCAGAGGTGGTTCGGGGAAAAAGTTGACGGAGCAATTGCGCGCTTACTACAACCGGCATCTGGATCCGGGTGACAGTCCAGACATCTCAGACCTGGAGGCGCTGACAGCCATCCAGGCTGCCCAATCTGCATTCGATTCCCGACTCACCTCCAGCTTCGCCCCTGCCCTCGAAGAAGTCGCAGGCCTTGGATACCCCAACAATTCTGACCCTGCTATCAGGGTAGAAACTCGGCTGTCTCCTACAGACGGGATGAACCACGAAGCAGCAGTATTATTCGAGCTGGACTCAGCCGCAGGCGCGCCCGGCGCCCCTCCCATGCGCTTGCCCGAGACGTCCAACGGTTTGGGTTACCAAAACCTGATCTCTATGATTTTCCAGTTGATGGCGTTTCGAGATGAATGGCTGAGAAAGTACAAGAACACGGAGGAGCAGTCTGACACTGGTGTCGAGCCAATCCACCTAGTGCTGATCGAGGAGCCTGAGGCTCACCTGCACGTCCAGGTGCAGCAGGCCTTCATCAAGCATGCATATCACGTCCTGTGTAATGACCCGCTGCTTAAGAAATATCCGAAGCTCAAAACCCAACTGATCGTCAGCTCTCATTCGAGCCACGTCGCGCATGAGACGGAGTACGCCAATCTTCGGTATTTCCGTAGGTTGCCCGCGGGTATGGCCGACGTACCTATTCCAGTGTCCACCGTCTCCAACCTAAGCACTGTTTTCGGGCAGAAAAACCCTCACAAGCAAACGAAGGAGTTCGTGACCCGTTACCTCAGGGCGCAACATGCCGATCTCTTCTTCGCCGACGCGGTCATTCTGGTAGAAGGTGCTGCAGAGCGAATGATGCTGCCTCACTTCCTGCGCAACCACTTCCCCTTCCTGGATCGATGCTACATCACCATCTTGGATATCGGGGGCAGTCACGCTCACCGACTCCGGCCGCTGGTAGACGCATTGGGCATCGTGACCTTGGTGATAACTGATCTGGACGCTGGCCACAAAAAATCAGCGGTACCGGTTCGGCGAGAGGCAGAGCAGTCAACCAATAACCCTACCCTCCGGCACTGGTTGGCAGCCCGACAACTGGGTCATGACGTGGACACTCTGCTGGATCTGGATAGTGAGCAAAAAGCTGTTCAGATCGATGATTTGTTTGCTATCAGAGTGGCGTATCAGACGCCCATCGCCATCCGTCTTCCTAAGACTGAAGTTGATGTAGAGGCCCTGCCCAATACCTTCGAGGACAGCCTGGTACTGAGCAACGTGAAGCATTTTGCGACTAAGCAAGGCCGGGGTTTGACCAAGGCAGTTTCCAAAGCGCTGCGTGAGTCGGAAACCGCGGACGATCTGGGTCAGGCGTTGTTCGACGCTCTCAGGAATGGAGACAAGGCGGAGTTCGCTTTACAGATACTGGGAGATCCCAACTTTGCCAAGGTAGCGATTCCCGAGTACATCTGCGAAGGGCTCACTTGGTTAGAGACCAAGCTCAAGAAAAAGAGTAAGGAACTTCTGATAATTCCAACGGCCAGCATCGAGGTGACTGGACAATGAGCGCCATTACCGAGGTTGTTGATGAAGTGAAGCCGACTGCTGATGAAGTTATCAAGGAATGTCTAAACCTAGAGCAGCCACGCAGCTTCTTCCTTTACGCAGGTGCCGGCTCTGGCAAGACCCACTCGCTCGTAGAAGCAGTGAAGTCGCTCAAGGGGCGGGAGCAACAGCGTCTTACATTTGAAGGCCGGCAGATCGCGATCATTACCTATACCAATGCGGCCTGCGAGGAGATCGAACGCCGACTCGAGCACGATCCTCTGGTTGAAGTCTCAACGATCCACGCTTTCTCCTGGAGGATGATCAAGGGCTTCAACGATGACATTCGTGAGTGGTTGCGCGTTAAGCTCGCCGCCGACATCGACGAACTGGATGACAAACTCCGTAGGGCGCAAGGAGAGAATAAGACGTCTCGTGCTAATCGGGCGAGCCGGGATAGCAAAGCCCGTCGCCTCGCGAGCCTAGATGAAATCACCGACTTCACCTATAGCCCGACGGGAGACAACCGAAGCAGGCAATCTTTGAACCATAGCGAGGTCATCCAGATGGCCGCGGCGTTCATCCCGAAGCCACCCTTGCTTGATGTGATGGCCGACCGGCACCCGGTGCTCTTGATCGATGAAAGTCAGGATACGTACGGCCCGCTCATGGATACCTTTCTGCAAGCTCAAGCTGCAATCCCTGAAAGGTTCTGCCTAGGGCTTCTCGGCGACACGATGCAACGCATCTACAACGACGGGAAAGTTGGGTTGGATGATGCCATTCCTGCGGATTGGGCCAAGCCAGAAAAGCGCATGAACCGTCGCTGCCCAACTCGAGTTGTCGACTTAATCAATGTGATCCGTGCGAGCGTTGACGGTCATCAGCAAATACCTAAGCCGGGGGCTGCCAGAGGCACAGTACGAATGTTCTGCACACGGCAAGTACCGGGTCAGGATTTCAGCCTGGAAGAGCAGATTGCTAGGCAAATGGCTGACGTCACCGGCGATGTTCAGTGGGCAACCGGTATGCAAGGCCGCAAGACGCTTATCCTGGAACACAAGATGGCTGCGCGGCGTATGGGGTTTGAAGGTGTATTCACGCCGTTGTATGCCGTTGAACACCTAAACACGGGCCTACTGGACGGAACGCTACCCATACTCAAGCTTTTCTTTGAGGGGGTCGCCCCAATAGTAGAAGCGGCTCGATCGGATGATTTCACGCTCATGGAAGCGGTGCGGCTGCGCTCTCCCTTGCTTGATCCCAAATACTTGGAGTTGGCTGGCACCAACCAACTGGAGGTGCTGGAGTCTGTTGGAAAAGCGACCCAGTCGCTCTGTAAGATGCTTACGGATAATGATCCGTTGATTGGGGAAGTGGCTCAAGTTCTTCAAAGGACTGGCCTGCTTGAGCTGCCTGCCCGCTTCGTCGAAGCTATGGCTCTGGGCGCTACGGCTGACGATGCCCCAGAAACATCGGATCGCGAAGCGCTGGAGATTCATGCTTATCGGATCGTCCTGGGCCGCTCTTACTCGGAGATGGAGGCGTTCGCTGGCTACGCAAATGGGCTTTCACCGTTCGGCACCCACCAGGGGGTGAAAGGCCTAGAGTTTCCGCGTGTGATGGTCATCCTGAACGATGAAGAAGCAGGCGGTTTTCTGTTTAGCTATGAGAAGCTGCTAGGCGTTACGCCTGCTTCGCCAACCGACGTGAAGAATCAGCGGGCGGGCAAGGATGATTCCTTGTCACGCACGCGCAGGCTTCTTTATGTGACCTGCAGTCGTGCTGAGGAAAGCTTGGCGATCGTGATTTACAGCGCCCAGCCAGAAATTGCCAAAGCGAGCGTCATTGAAGCCGGCTGGCTGAATGCAGACGAGATTGTCGTGCTCTGAGATGTGTAAAAAGTTGAGCTGTGTGGGGCACACTCCACTAAGCCCGAATAATCGGCTCATAAATGACGAGAAATTTATGTTTCTGGTCTCAAGATGAAAACAGGGTGTGAGATGCGTACCGTTTTCAAATTACTGGTTCACGAGTCAGAAGGACAGAAATATGAGGATCTGTTCGTAAAGATCATGTCCTACAGTGATCCGGGGTTTAAGCCGGTCAAAGCCTACGGAAGTATTGGAGATAGGGGTAATGACGGTTGGGTGGCCAATAATGGTCGATACTATCAGTCATACGCTCCTGAAACGTTACCCAGCAATACAAAAAATGCACTAAGAAAACTCAATGACGATTTTGAGAAGCTAAAAATCTTCTGGGATCCCATATCGTCTGTGCGAGAATTTTATTTTGTCATAAACGACAAGTTCAAAGGTGTCTCTCCTCACATTTATGAAGCGGTCGAGCAACTAAAGCTCATGCATGGTTTAGACACTGCTGAGGTATTCTTGGCAAGCCAGCTAGAAAGCAAGCTGTTCCTGCTGAGTAACGACCAAATCAAGCAAGTGTTGAACTCCTTTGAGTCTACACCTCACGCTCACAATCTCAAGGTGGTGGACTTTTACGAGGTACAGAACGACGACCAAAATGACTGGGATGACGTAGCTACCGAAGTCGAGTTGAAGCTCAGAAATGCGGGTTCTGAAGTCGCTTTTGTCAAAGAAGTCACCTTTTGTACTGTTAAGCACTGGCAACTCTTGACGGACAGGCATCATCGGGCTGTGGATATCTCAGCCACGTATGATATTTCTATCTCCGAGAAACCCGGAAGCTTGGCAAAGAAAAAAATCCATCATGAAATCAAACCTCAGGAAACAGATAGAATTAGGTTTAAGCTCCATTCAAAATTTAGCGCAGATCCTGACGGATTGTCGCTTTATCTCATTCAGGCTAATGTTTACTATAATGAGGAGGTGGCGCCAGCTTCTTTCCGGCGGACTTTAGTAAATATTCGCCCACCTCAGGTTAGCGAGGGTTCGTACTTTGGAGATTACTCAAACGAAACGTTAAAAAACAATAAGAGCACGGCTCGCGAGATTCTTAAACTTCATACAGATGGCATTGGTGTCGAGGATTATGTGATCGAAGTCTTGGAGTCATGGATGTTAGCGCCTGACACGCTTTAACCTAAATTTCGACCACATGGGGTCACCAGGTGTTCATCGACTGTATTGGGCATCAGCATGCAAATCTTGACGAAAACAAGATCAACTTCTCAGGGACATGAAGAATGACAGCGTTTCCTTCGCGCAGCGCCAGCTAAGATACCGGATCCCCTGTGGCGGCTCATACCATAGATGTTCATGAACTGCCTAAGCCACTGATTCGACAAATCCGCTTCTGACGACCACAAGTGACTAGCGTCGAAGACGCAGATTCGAGATTGACTACAAGTACCATTTATAAAATGTGCTTGAATAGTAACCCTGTCGGAGAGTTTGCACGAGCAATTTGTTCTGCGTGCAGATCTTTATACTTTGTTCTGATGTCCTTCAGATTAGGGAGACCAACCATTCCTAAAACACCACCCAGCGCGCCTAGGGCCACATTTCCTGTCAGAGCCCCCGCTACTCCGATTGTTCCGGCAGCTAGGCATGATGCAACGTCGATTCCGTAAAGCTTGAGTTTTTTATTACGCGCGTCTTTCAGCGACGCTTGGTGTGCCGCGAAAGCCCGATCCAGGTTTTCGACGACTTGGTCGGCTGTCCGGAAGTAATTCTCTGGCCGCACTTTGATCAGCTCAGAAACACCCTGACCCAGTAAAGACCTCAGCTCTTCAGCCAAACCAGCCTTCCGGATATTTAGCACTGTTTCCGGAGGAACGTTGCCGAGCCACTCTAAATTTTTATCTGCCTCAGCGCTCAATGCACGCATCACATGCATGCTTTTTCGATCATCAATTGGACGTTCTACCACTCCACCTTGGTAGTCCAGCATCCAATTGAAGTACTTCCACGACGTCTCCGCGCCTATAAATGGTGTCCCACCAAAGTGATTAGCGCACTGCTGAGAGGCCAATGCTTGGGGCATGCGTCCCAAGCAGGCATGCAGCACATGATTTCCTGCTATAGCAGGGTTCAAGCCTGGGGTGGCTCCATCTTTCAGAGCCCTGACCAGTTGCGCACGAGCACCTCTCCCCCACTCTGTATTAATGACCAGTCGATCAGCACCTTTAAGTTCGGCAAGCACTGCGTCGATAGAAGGCAGCTCTTCACAAAAATCCACCAAGTGTTCAACGGACTCGAAATCACGGCCAAACAGGTAGCCACCATGATCACAGGACAGAGGCCGGCTCTGTTCAGCTAGAAGCTCTCTATCTTCATCATTCATATCCCTTGGATTAGGTGAAATGACCACCAATGGAGGCTCTATTTCCGCCAGTGCGATATCCCTATAAGTCATCGCATTCAAAACGTGCTTGATAAATAGCTCAACGACCTGTTTGGCTGGCAATGCTTCAAAAAGCGGGGTGATCTTAAGAATCGGGCAAGGGAGCACGATAGTGTCGATGTAAAGTCCAGCAGTCGATACAACGTTTTCCCAATGGGCGGGGAACAGGTCACCAGAGAAGGTAGCTTTGAACTGCTGGCCATCTTGAAGGTGGAATGTGGCGGGATCTGACACCGATGACCAGAACTCCCTGATACCCTCTGCCAGTTCAGGAAGAGCTTTTGTGCAATGCTTCACCAGCTCGTCATTTCTCACCGCAACTGCAGCCGCCTGTGCAGGTGTCGCATCAGCCTTGACCATCGGCTTGTAAAGAAAATCGAATTCCCGGAACAAAAAATCAAAATATACACTCTGGATTTTTTGCAAGCTTACCGATTTTTTAGAGTCCTCTCGGTAGGCAAAGGCTCTGATGGCCAAAGTCATGGCCCGAATCCGACCATCAACAGTTGTCGGATCGACTAGGCCGTCAGGGCGTAACCGAATCGCCATTAAACTTCCTCTGAAGTCATCTACCAGATGCGCTGCAACATGAAGTTTTCCCTCATCGAGCCGGGCTCGGAGCAAGAAGACTCTGTCCGTGAGATCCTGAACTTCTTCTTCGGAGTATTGGCGCATCCTGGTCGTCTCTTCATCGTTCAATGGTGGGTCGGCACTAACGTCCCTCAGACATTCTATTGCAGATCACGCTGGCAGCGTACACGACCTTGCATTCATCGTTGCGAAAGGGATCACGGGCGTGCCACCCGCCCCCCGTGAGTTCGCAACCCTGCATATTCAAGAACCGCTGGACTGAACAAACAAGCCGACTCCACTATGCTGGCTTGGCCCCGTCCAAAACGCGACGCATCTGCCAGTGTCAATGGGCCAGTGCGATCAACACAACCAGGCGACGCTCAGCTTCCCCGAGAGCGGCCAACACCAACAGAAACAGAAGGGAGACATCGTGCAGCCATTGAAGGAGCAAGAAAAAACCCAGCTATGGCTCGATCAGTTCGGAAGCCCCGCCGACCGTCTCCTGGCCGAGAATCTGCTCGACTCGATCAGCTACTGCCCTCTCAACGAATTCAAAAATAGCCTCACCAAGCTCATAAAAAACACGCTTCCACCAAAGACCGCATCAGCGCTTTTCATCGAGCGCGAACTACAAAAAACAAGAGCTAAGCTCCCGCCTCCGATCTACGAATCGAAAAAAACCTACAATCCAAGGTCAAAGAAGAAGCACCTGCGAGCTCAGGGCGCAGCGATACAGGCCGTTAAATCGCTTAAGTACACCAGCCAAGATATTGGAAGTGAAACGCTAACGACCCACGTCGCAACTACACTCTGCCGCTCCAACGGCACTCGTTTTCTGCTTCAGCCCACTGCAAACAATGTCAGAGATTCCAAAGTCAGAAACTTCGTCATCCTCACTGACTTTATCGGCAGCGGAGACCGAGCATTCGCGATGCTTGATGCCATGTGGAATGTTCCCTCAATTAGAAGCTGGCACTCGGGAAGGTTCATAAAATTCTGGGTGATGGCTTACAGTGGTACAGGGCAAGGTATCAGAAAAGTTGAGGCGCATAGGTTCTCCCCAATCGTCGCCGTTGTGACCGACTGCCCTACCCTTCATAACAGCTTCGATGCCGATTTGGAGGATATGAAATCGCTCTGCAAAAAATACGGAGCACACAGCGACAACCCATTAGGCTGGAAAAACACCGCCGCCCTACTGGCCTTCGAACACGGGGCGCCGAACAACATGCCGGCGATATTCATCTCGGAGAAAAACAGAGGTAAGAGAAGATGGGCGCCTCTCTTTCCCAAACGTGTCACCGATGTCCTTCATCAGTCCGCCCAAGTTACCCAAACCAATTTGGACAGCCTGTTCAGCAACGCCCTGAACTCTCTCCAAGCCAATGAAATTGCGCAGTCCCCTCGATTCAAACGATCCGATGACCAAAGCAAATCCGCAATCATCGTTCTGCTAGCCCACTCGCAAGGCAAACGACGAATAGCGGAACTGCGCCGAGTCCTGCCACTGTCTTTAGACACACTTATCCACGCAACAGATCGTGCAGTTCGCAGGGGCTGGATCACCAACTCGGGAGCGCTGACGCTGGCGGGCCATAAAGCCATCCGCTTCCTCAGACGCCAGGGGAAGAAGTTTTTTCTAGCCCCCGCCCCCGTCGCTCCGTATTATCCAACGCAGCTGAGGGCTCCGCATTAGCGGAATCTAGTATCCCGCACGTTGTGCGGGCGGTTTGGGAGCAAATTATGCTTACCGTCGAACGATCTCACGCGTACTGGAGGTTGGCAGCCTTCGTGGTGTTCGCTATCGAAGTCTGGCGCCAGAAGGCTTCCATCCGCAGGGCGGAATTCAAAGGTAGATGACCCGCTGGAGCTCTCAGCCCTATCTAAAAGCAGGCCGCCAAGCAGGCGTGTCTGAGAGTATTCTGCAAAATGCTGTGCAGACGGCAAAGCAGATGAAGCACAGCTGCCCGCCTATATTTACCCTGAAGCACCTCGCTCACCTGACTGACGTCCCATATCCTTTTTTACATCGGACGATTAGCCGAAAGTACAGGGCAGAAGCGTACAACGTCTTCAAGCTGAAGAAGCAGAATGCTGGGCACAGCCCAGATCGGTTCAGGTGGATCTGTGCGCCCACTGAGGATTTGCTCCGGGTGCAGCGTTGGATCAACACCCATATCCTGTCCAAAATCCAGCCGCACGAAGCAAGTTTCGCCTACGACAACCGCAACGGGGTGCTGGAGACCGCACAACTGCACTGTGGGGCGACATGGCTGATCAAGCTCGACCTCACTAACTTCTTCGAGTCGATCTTGGAGCCTCAAGTCTACGAGCTCTTCAGGTCATTCGGTTACCAACCACTGGTGGCATTCGAGCTTTCGAGGCTCTGCACCCGTGTTCGCGCCAGCAGTAACCCGGATCAACGACATGGCAACAAGCCGCTTCCTCCGGGCTTACCCTATTCCGGCGACACCCGCATTGGCCACCTGCCCCAAGGAGCCGCGACGTCTCCGAGGATTGCCAATCTGGTCATGCAGTCCTTGGACGAGACGCTGCAGACCTATGCGACAGAAAATGATTTGATGTATTCGCGGTATGCGGACGACCTCGTATTTTCCTCCAAAGGCGTATTTGACCGGCCACAGGCTACTCAGCACATCAAGGCGATCAACAAGTGCATCGCTGAGGAAGGGTTCTGGCTAAACACTGCCAAGACGAAAATAGTCACGCCAGGCGCCCGCAAGATCGTACTGGGACTGCTGATTGACGGCGGCACACCTCGGCTTTCGAAAGCCTATAAGAAACATGTCAGTGACCATCTCTATTATCTGGCCCACCCCAACATCGACGCCATGGCCCATGCGACGCGGCGTGGATTTCATTCGCTGCAGGGACTGATCAATCACATCAGCGGGAAGATCGCCTACGGCTTCAGTATCGAACCCGACTGGGCGAACGAGCACGGCAAGCGCCTCAAAGGCATCTGTGCGAAGCTTCATGTTGACCATGTCCTGTTCCCGTGAATCCCATCGTTAGCAGAAACACTCTCGGGAATCCGTGAATCGCCCAGTATTCTCTAGAGACCTTCGAGCCTCACAATTGAGACTGTTGGGAGGTGCCATGAGCGACTAGCTCCGGGATATACCACACTGCTCAACTCTGAGCCTGACAGGGACTACCCTATTTCCAACCAGTTACCAAAGTATGTTTTTTTTGAAAATCAGCATTCATCACCCTCTGGACTGGGACCGTCAGAGATTTGGGCGACGAGGCTAAGGACGGCGGAGAAAACTAGGTCTATGAACATCTATCTATGAACAGCTGTATTCATTTTTGGAGCATTAAGCCAGCGGTGTTCGAATCATGAGCGACTCATGAACATCTGACATCGCCCACTTGTTAAACAAGATGTTTATCGACTGTCTCCATGCTTGTTGTCCACTACCACTAACCCCCGGTCGGTTTGGAGCCCGGTGAATGGATTTATCTCGTCTTTGCACTGCCTACCCTCGGGTGCTATATCCGTCGGCCAGCAGGTCCACAGCTACTCTTCAGGCTTGTTCGGTTTGACTGATACCCGTCACTTCAATACGGACGTGAAGCCTGAATGTCCTGGATAAATGCAAGACGTCCAGGTTAGTGATCTCTGACAAGGGGCGCGATTCAGTTACGATTTCAGCGTCCAGATACTTTGCGGTGAGCAGCCAAATGATCAGGGTGAGGCCGCTCTGATGCATCAGTGGGAACACGTAGTGGCTTTCCTTTGAGGAAGGCGTACTCGCTACTTTGCAATCGCTCTGACGTCTGAATATGCAGTTGCTCATCGATCCATATGAGGCCTTTGTCGAACAGCGTATGGATGTCTGCACGCAACAGCAGGCCGTTGTCGGTGCGGTTGGTGTGGGCGCCCAGATAAGGTTTGATATGGGCTGCCTCAAGTATCTCGACGACGGCGCAGCCGGTCATTGCACAGCGTCGGTCATAGGCAGAAAGGAGCGCTGCTTTAAATACGCCCTGCCCCTCACGGATCACTATCGCCCCTTGCTGGCGACGTCGCCCGTCCTCCTCAGATTCTATGGGATTGAGCGCTTCGTCTGTCAACTGCTTGTGCGCTTCAGCAAGCGCCTGCTCGAAGTCAGTTGATTCGATTTGCACCACCCTGAAACGTCCGCCCACCTCGCGCTCGATATCCCAGATCCCATGCACAATGGGTCGATACAGCTGATAGGTTACGTTGCGCCTGGAGCCTTCTCGAAAGAGCGCGTCCATCGCATGGCCGCCATCGGTTCTGAAGCTTTTACGGTATCGATCATAATGGCGCCGGTTGACGTCATTGACGGTCAACAACGTCGCATTCTCACGGGCATCACCGTTGAACTCATCCGGATGATGCTGCGACAACCAGGTCTGAATTTCCCGGATGGAGCACGGTCGGCCAACAGCCTGAACCGCGGACAGTACGCGCCAATATTTTGCTGGCTTGGTTGCGGTGCTACGGCGCTTCAGTAGCTCAATGATTTTCTCAGCAACGCCAACGTTCCGCTCGCGTTCCTTTGTTTGTCTTGGGGCCGATTGGCTAACTTCATCGAGCGTTACAGCGTTTGCGATGTTCTCTACGGTATAGAGCCATGAAACGCCCCGCTCATGACGATGATCCGACAGAGACCCAGGCACATCCTCGTCGTACAAGACGTAACTGCCGATGTCTGAAACAATTCCTGCGCCGACGTAACCGCGCTTGTTGCAGTAGGCGATAAGCCAATCCCCTTCTGCCATGTCATGCAGGATGACGTCACCTCGATCTCCGGGATCACCGAAATAACCAGCGGTGATAACTCCCCGCTGCCGCAGCTCGCTCCACCACTCATTGATGTAAGGGGAGCCGATGTTAAAGATGTGGTAATCCATTGGCTACTGCTCCATATGCCGTCAACTGATGCCATCAATGCTCAAAAATCAGCCGGGCGAAGCTATTACAATGCGGCCCATATCGCCATCAAATTCTGAACATCTCCTTCTCCCCGGCGGCTTGTCGCACACAGCAGCAGCGCTTCCGAGTAATCGCCATTCATGGCCCCTCCTCCACATACATCTATAGGCAAGGCTTATACAACGGATTGCATATCGGTCTTGGACGCTATCGATCAATCGGCAGAAGATTGCTTCACACCCAAGCAATACCAACCCGGCAAACCCGATAGGAGAACACACCATGCAGTCCCACGCTTACAACGACACCAGCCTAGAACTGACCGCCAAGATCCTCGATGCCAAAGCCCGCAAAAACCTGTCTTTCGAAGACATGGCTCAAGGCACCGGCCTGGGCCTGGCCTACGTCACCGCAGCCCTGCTCGGTCAGCATCCACTGCCTGAAGCGGCGGCCAAGGTAATCGGCGAAAAACTCGACCTGGATGCTGATTCGGTAGCTCGCCTGCAAATTATCCCGCTGCGCGGCAGCCTCTCGGGCGTCCCGACTGATCCGACCATCTACCGCTTCTACGAAATGATCCAGATCTACGGCACCACCCTGAAGGCACTGGTTCACGAACAGTTCGGCGACGGCATCATCAGCGCGATCAACTTCAAGCTGGACATGAAGAAAGTTGAAGACCCTGAAGGTGGCCACCGTGCGGTGATTACCCTCGACGGCAAGTTCCTGCCACTGCGTCCTTTCTAGGGATGCAATTGCACAGGTCATTCGGCCCACTGTTCTACCGGGCCTGATTCAAAAAATTTAAAACCGTTTCTCTTAATCACCTAATTCAAATGGAAGCATTGTCATGAAAAAAATTCTGTTCCTCGCCCTGTCTTTGACCGCTTCGCTGTCAGCGTATGCCCAGGAAACGGTAGTTGTACCCGAGGCCGTTCCTTATACCTACGGCATGCACTTGGATATCGCCAAGGTCGTTAACATCAGCCCGGCGGCGGATGTCTGCGGTCCGACTCCAATACAAATGACGTATCGCGATTCTCACGGGAGCACGCATGTTCTCGAATACAGCGTAATCGGTAGCGGTTGCACCAACTGATCATTACTCGATCAACTGATAAGCAATTAAGGTATGCACTATGAAAGCGCTCATTGAAGGTTTACTGAGGTTTCAAAAAGAAACGTTCCCACAACGGACTGACCTGTTCAAACACCTGGCAACGACGCAAAATCCAGGCACGTTGTTCATCACCTGTTCCGACAGCCGAGTTGTACCGGAACTGTTGACTCAGCAAGAGCCTGGCGAACTGTTCGTGATTCGTAATGCCGGCAACATCGTGCCCTCCTACAGCCCGCATCCCGGCGGCGTCTCGGCCACTGTCGAATATGCCGTCGCCGTCTTGGGCGTGACCGATATCGTGATTTGCGGTCATTCGGACTGTGGCGCCATGACTGCGGTCGCCAAGTGTACGTGCATGGATCACCTACCCGCGGTCGCCGGTTGGTTGCAACATTCCGAGTCGGCGAAAGTCATCAACGAATCGCGCTCTCACGCCAGTGAAACCGCCAAAGTCAGTTCCATGGTGCGTGAAAATGTCATCGCCCAGCTGGCTAACCTTCAGACCCACCCGAGCGTGCGCCTGGCTCAGGAAAAAGGCCGGGTGAATCTGCATGGTTGGATCTACGACATCGGCACCGGTTCGATCGACGCCTTGGACGCCGACAACAAGACCTTCAAGTCACTGGTCAAGCATCCGAACACCGTCGCCGTTCATGCCCGCCCGGCAGAGGCCGTTGCATGATCACCCCCTGTTCCAGGAGAACTCACTCCCAGCATCAAGTCCATGAAGGCAACTGACGCCGCACTGTGATAGTTGTTTTTACGACGCAACAAGGTGGCTCCGCGGCGAGGCCCCTTGTCTACCAGGGCGACCTTGCGCAGTGCCCGGTCCTGGGTAGCGATGGCTTCCGGAAGAATAGTGGCGATTGCCGTGTGCCCTATGACTTCCAGTAAGGTGTTGACCGAATTAACCTCGACCACCACCTTGGGTGTGATTTTTGCCTTTTTGAAGTACTCACCAATACAAATACGGGTGGCGAAGTCGGGAGTCAGCAACGCGAAGTCTAGTTGAGCGAGCTGCTCGGCGGTCAACGGTTCCTTGCATTCGTATAACGGATGATTGCGCCCCACGACCAATCCAAGGGTTTCAATGAAAGCCGGGATCGTTTCGATGTCGGCATTTCTTACATCGTCAAATGCAATGGCGATATCCAATGAATCTTCCGCCAGGCCGGTTTCGATATCACCCATGGAGAGTTCAAATATCTCCAGATGAATGTTGGGATAAAGCGCCCTGTAGTCGCGCATCAACGGTCCGACCAGGTACGCCATGAACGTCGGGGTCATCGCCAGGCGCAGGGTGCCGCGGGACAAGTCCTTCACATCGTGTATCGCCCGCTTGCCAGCCTCCAGCTCCACCAATACGCGACGAGCACACTCAATGTAGGCCTGACCCGCATCGGTAGGTTTTACCGTGCGCGAGGTCCGGTCGAACAACACAATGCCGAGCATCTCTTCCAACTGCCGGATCTGTTGCGACAAGGTCGGTTGCGAAACGTGCAGCGCCTCGGCGGCGCGGGTGAAACCGCTGTGGTCGGCAACGGCCAACAAATAGCGCAAGTGTCGTAGCAGCATGGAGTCTCTCTCTATAGGCCCTGCTTATGCGATGCAATGTATATCGGTATTGGACGCTATTGAGCAACCGCACAAGATGACTTCATACCCCAGCAATACCACTTGGTACTCGCCCGCAATCCCACGTGATCCTATATAGTCGCGCACACGATCGCGGAAAACTTCCGCACACCTCCGCCAGACCCTGACGCATGAAGCGCAAACAAAAACATCCGGTACGCCTGATCGAGTCCCCCCCTACCGCAATGGCCAGCGCCACGCTCGCGCATCCGCCGTTCTGGCATCACGTCGATGAGCTGCACAGTTCGGGTGTTTACCCGCGGGGCACCTTCGCTTTTCTCGCCGGTAGCTTTGGCTTTCTCGTCGTGCTGCTGTTCACCCTGCCTTTTTATGGGGTTGCACTGCTGCTGATTACCCTGGTGGAGGCAGTCAGGGGTTTACCGCTTACTTACGCACAAACCCTCACAGAACCTACCTTTTTCGTCCCTCTGATCGGTACGGCATTGATGGCGGCGGGCATGCTGAGCTTTGGCATTTCCAGTTCTGCAGTGACCGCCTTCAGTTTCGACGAGGCCAGGCAGCAACTCACTTTTACCCAGACACGCCGACTGGGAAAAACCATCGAAAGGCAGGTACCTTTCAGCGATATCCTTTGGATATCGGCTTACGTCCTGTCCAGTTACGGTCGTTCCGGACATTTTCAGATCGGCTTTGTCGGACCCAAGGGTAAGTTTTTGAAGTGCCACTTGGGCCGGGATTTCCCGGTCGCGGAAATGGAGTTTCACATTGCTTGGTTGAAGGGGTTGATCGGCGAGCGGATGAGCGACATTTGCTGGCTGGATACGTGATAGCGATGTATGAAGACGTTGATTCAAGCATGAACCTGTATTCGCGTATTCAAAGCCGGATACTCTCTGCAGCGTCTTTCTCAGAGCATGGCGCATGAGCCCTGAACAGGAAACTCAAGTGCAACCAGGCGTAGCCGCTCCACCCGCCAGTGGCAGCGCGACACCCGCGCATCCACCGTACTGGCACTACGATAAAGAACCGCCACCAGCGGAAAACCTGGCCTTGGTTTTTCTCTTTACGTCCCTTTTTATTTTGGCGGTCTGGGCAATCGGGGCGCTGCCGGGGGTCCTGAGTGAGACAACCGGGGGGTTCATGGCGAACTACCTGCAAAGCGTTACTGAAACACCTTATCTGGCGGTGTTGTTCGTCGTTATTTTGTTGAGTGGCGTCATAATCGGCTTGCCGGTTGGCGAGGTACCGGTGATGACCTTCAACTTCGACGAGTCCCGGCAGCAACTCACCTTTACCCAGACGCGTCGTAACAAGGAACCTGTCGAAGTGCAGGTGCCATTCAGCGATATCCTTTGGATAACCCCCTTCGTGACCTCCTTTTACGGCCGCTGCGGGCATTATCGGGTGGGTTTCAGGGGACCGACAGATGAACCCTTACGGTGTTTTCTGGGCTTTGAAATGCCGGTCGAGGAGATGGAATTCCACGCGACATGGTTGAAGGGTTTAATCGGCGAGCGGGTGCAGGCCTTGGACTGGGGGGGTGATTGATAACCCCGGCAACAGCCAGTTGTCTTTTTCTGATTCGACGAAACCTCTTACAATCCACCTCCCCCTTATTCGGATCACCACCATGTTGCGTCTTCTGTCCCTGGCTTTATCGCTCCTGGCCAGCCAGGCCATGGCGTACCCTGCCCTCCAGGACACCGAGCTCTACACCCAAAAAACTACCGACTGCCAGGATGTCGATCTCGCCACCTGGCAGCACCCGGCCCGCACCGTATTGGAGAAAAACGGCATCAAGCTGGAGCGCGTGCAGCTTTGTAATCAGGGACGCTATCCAATCTTCCAGGGCGAAGTTCCCTACGACCCTCAGGGTCAGACTAAAGACTTCTTCCTACCCTTGTATGAGCAACTGCGAAAGGCAAACGGTAAGTGGCCCTACGTGTTGGTCGCCAGCAACTACGGGGAGATGGTGTATGTCAGCTACCCGAAGAACGATTCGATCGCCCTGGCTTATGAGAATTTTGAGGCCCCGTAATGATTACGGCGGCGTAAACCCGTTATACATCGAACACGACAAACATCACCGCGGCGCCTTCAGATCTACACCCAGTGCCTGGGCAAACGCCTTGACCAGGGGACTGCGGACGGTGTTATGCCGCAGGATCAGGCTGAAAGGCGTAATGATATTGAACAGGTCCGGACGTATCGCTCGCAATTGCCCTTGCTCGACCAGGCCAGCTGCGTAATGTTGCGGGAGAAAGCCCACGAAACGGCCAGTCTTGACCAATAATGCGACGGCCTCCACTTGGGTCGCCGAGGCGGAAAAACCGTCGTAACGGGCAAAATTCAATTTGTCACGGTGGATTGCGTAGCGGTGGTTGACGCACTCATGTTCCTTGAGTACCTGGCTATTGATCTGTACGTCGGGCACCGCAAATAACGGGTGTCCCAGCGCGCAATAAACCAGTGAGCGCTCTTCGTACAAGGCATAGTAGTCGAACTCTTCGCGCTGCTGATAAACCGGCACGATGCCGGCAATTAAACGACCTTCTACAACCCCCCTCTCCACTTCATCCAGCTGGGCCGCTTGAAGTTGCAGTCTTACTTTTGGAGACTCTTCGTTGATCTTTTTAAGCGCTGCAACTAGCGGCGAATGAGGGTCGGTTATCGTATTGTCAATCACCCCTACGGCCAAGTCGCCGACAAGTTCGTTCTGCGCTGAACTAAGCCGATCCCGAAAGTTATCGACAGAGGCGAAAAGATCGATCGAGGCCTGATACACCAACTTGCCTTCTTCGGTCAGGTGAAAGCCCTCCCGGCCTCGGGTACACAGGCGCATGCCAATGCGAATCTCAAGGTCAGAGATTTGTTTGCTGATCGCTGCCAGACCCACGTTGAGTTCATTTTGGGCGGCGCTGAAACCGCCCGCCTCGACCACGGCCTTGAATACTTTGAGCAGTTTGAAGTCCAGCCCGCTGAGCGCCAACGGCGCCCGATGAGGCGGTTTAGGCGCAGGGTTTCCGGAATTGGAAAGTGGGGTTTCCATAATGCTTATTTACCTCTGGCGCCTTATTCAACACTCTCTGTCCAACAACAAAAACAACGCTGGCTAATAATAATGACCACAGAAAACCAAGCTTGGCAACCGCTAATAATTTTCCTATCCAAAGGCCAAGTTACTGATTTTTCGCCATTAAAAGCTGACAACTTGATCAGCCCTTTCCGCTTCGTCACTGCGCTTGTCCCCTGCCCTCGATGAACAATTAAGCCGAGCCACGCCTGGAGGGTTTCCATCGTCCAAGGCGAATGTTCCGGGCCAGGCAGAACGCTTCAAGTTCGCTTTACCGATGAGGAAAACATCAATGTCCCAAACCACTGACCGTCTCTGGGGTGCGCGTTTCAAGAGCGGCCCATCTGATGCACTGGCGGCCCTGTCGCGTTGCCCCTTACCCTATTTTCGCCTTACCCCCTACGACCTCGCCGGGTCCAAGGCCCATGCCGGGGAGCTGCAACGCGCCGGTCTGCTGAGCGCAGAAGAAACCCAGGCCATGCTTGCCGCCCTGGACCAGATCGGCACCGACTTCCGCGCCGGTAGCATCGCCCCGACCCTGGATGACGAAGATGTCCATACGTTCATTGAGCGCCTGCTGACCGAGCGCCTCGGCGCCTTGGGCGGCAAGCTGCGTGCCGGCCGCTCGCGCAACGACCAGACCGCCAACGACCTGCGCCTGTTCCTGCGCGATCACGTCCGCACCCTGGCCGTCGAAGTGCTGGCCTTGCAACAGGCGCTGGTGGCCCAGGCCGAACAACATGTCGGCAGTATCTGCCCCGGCTTCACTCACCTGCAGCAGGCGCAGCCGATTGTCTTCGCTCATCACTTGCTGGCCCACGCCCAAGCGATGCTGCGCGACGTGCAACGGCTGGTTGATTGGGATGCGCGCACCTCGCTGTCGCCGCTAGGCGCGGCGGCCATGGCCGGTTCCGCCATTGCTCGCCTACCCGAGCAATCGGCCAGGGAAATGGGCTACAGCGGTGTTTGCGAAAACTCCATTGACGCCGTGGCCAGCCGGGACCACGTCGCGGAATTCCTGTTCATCGCCAGCATGCTCGGTATCAACATTTCCCGCCTGGCTGAAGAGTTCTGCCTGTGGTCGTCCCGGCAATTTCGCTGGGTCACCCTGGACGATGCCTACGCCACGGGCAGCTCGATCATGCCGCAGAAAAAGAATCCAGACATTGCCGAACTGGCCCGGGGCAAGGCGGGTCGCTTGATTGGCAACCTGACCGGCCTGCTGTCCACCCTCAAATCCCTGCCGCTGTCCTACAACCGCGACTTGAGCGAAGACAAGCACGGCGTACTCGACAGCGTCGACACGCTTCTGTTGGTGTTGCCGGCCATGGCCGGGATGGTTGCGACCATGCAGGTCAACGTTGACGAACTGCGGCGCCAGGCGCCCCTGGGCTTCACCCTGGCCACCGAAGTCGCCGATTGGCTGGCCATGCGCGGAGTGCCCTTCAAGCAAGCCCACGAAATCACCGGTGCGCTGGTCCAGGCGTGTGAGAAACACGACATTGAGTTATGGGATGCGTCCCCGGCACTGCTGGCCGAGATCGATCCGCGCCTGACGCCAGAGGTGCGCGACTGCCTGACCCTGGAAGCAGCCATTGCTGCCCGCAGTGGCCGGGGCGGTACCGCTCCGCAGCAAGTGCGCGAGCAGATCGACCGCTTGAAGACCGCCCTCGCCGCGCAGCAAGCGTGGACCGAGGACTATCAGGGTTTCCGCCTCTGATCCCAAGTGGGAGCGTTCTCCCACAGCGATCGTGCCTCACCGCAAAGACCAGTTTAAGGAGCACCAACATGAGCCAGACTCAGGCAGAACAACTCCAGGCGGAACGCAAACGGGCGGAAAACCAGTTCGATATCACCCAGTACCAACACGTCCCTCGGCGCTATTACGGGCGGATCTTCTTCGCCTCCGTGATCGTCATCGCCCTGCTGGGCCTGGTGCGGGCCTTCGCTGAAGGCAAGATCGAATGGTCGTACATCGGCCAATTCCTCACGTCCCAAGCCATTCTGTGGGGCTTGTTAAACACCATCGTCATGGCGGTGCTGGCGATGGCCCTGGGGATTGTGTTCGGGGTGATCACCGCGATCATGCGCATGTCGGCCAACCCGATCCTGCGCTACGTGGCGTTGACCTACACCTGGCTGTTCCGCGGCACGCCGCTGATCCTGCAATTGCTGTTGTGGTTCAACCTGGCGCTGATTTTCCCAACCATTGGCATCCCCGGCCTGTTCGAAATGGACACCGTGAGCCTGATGACCCCGTTCGTGGCCGCGCTGCTC
>Ga0213822_1000297_pt1 | contig 43417 bp, 30 predicted proteins | sample MC6MC0908MG_FD_179872 | JGI IMG/M metagenome (GOLD analysis project Ga0213822, IMG submission 179872) | Enriched soil aggregate microbial communities from Iowa State University, Ames, United States - MC6-MC0908-MG | ecosystem: Environmental > Terrestrial > Soil > Unclassified | place: USA: Iowa... | reverse complement strand
CATTTGTGACAACGGATTGAATCACCGTTACCGCCCGCTCTTCTTCCCATGTAGAAATATATAAATATGGAAAACGAGCTTTTAATAGATTAGAAATTAAAATTGTAAAATCAGAAATGGTATGCTCCTGCATTTCTATTTATCTCCTTTTTTCCGCAGTCAGTTTCTATTCATTTTGTTACATACGTTCAAATAATTCAACAATAAACTCACAAAAACCTTCAAAGGAATATCTTTATTTTTATGTAAAATCACCAGAATATTGTACATAACAGCTGTACAGTTGTTAAAAAGTGTAAAAACGACCTAGTCTAATTGTACTATTTTTGTATGTGTTTTATGGATGTAAAAAAAAGGATAGTTAGGCATTTTTTATCATGAACCTAGTGCATATTTAATATAAAATGGTAATTAATTATTGTTTTTTTTATGGAAATAAGGAGAAGTAGTAGATGATTGTAACTTTAATCAATAAAGATAGGATCCATTCGATCGCGTTACCAGAGAAGGTTAGAGGTCAATACTGGATCTATGATTCTAATGAAAACTCGTCGAAAAAACTGATTGGTATCGAAGGAATGAACGGAGAGTGGATTCTAAAATCCAACAAAGATGTTAAGGCGATCGACAGCTCCGGCAGCCCCATCCGGAATACCGTCCTTAGTCCGTTAAGCATCTATCATTTGGCTGTGAAAGAGCAGAATCATAAAATGATTGTTTTTACTGAGCCAAGTACAGATGACCGTCAAACCTTCACGAAATTCCTGGTGGACAAAGATATGGACATTTCTATTGGCAGAACACAGAAGAACGATGTTGTTCTAGCTAATCAATTTGTTTCCGCCACACATGCCATCCTATCGTACCGTCACGGGCAATGGAGCATTGTTGATGAGAATAGTACCAACGGAACTTTTGTCAATGGAACTAGGGTGAAAAGCAGGAAATTAAACATGGGTGACATGATTTACATCATGGGATATAAATTGATCGTTGGAAGCTGCTTTGTTTCATTTAATAATCCCGACCAAACCATTTCTATAGATGGTAACATGCTAAAGCCATTTATGAATCAGCCTGTCGAAGCTCCAGAGGAAGAAGAGGAGTACGAGGCTCCTGCCATTGATTATTTTTATCGCTCTCCTCGATTTAAGAGAGATGTGGAAATGGCAGTTTTGAAAATTGACTCACCACCGCAAAATGCCATAGGCGATGAGATGCCACTGATGTTAGTATTAGGTCCATCGGTGACGATGGGGATGGCATCGATGGCTACAGCCATTTTTGCGATAAATAATGCGATGGCTACCGGTGATTATTCAAGAGCGATGCCCTCGATTGTTATGTCCTGCAGTATGCTGCTGGGAACGATTCTTTGGCCTGTTTTGTCCAAGAAATATGATATGAGACGCAGGCGTAAAAGGGAAAAAATCCGCCAGGAAAAATATAAAGAGTATTTAGATAGAATTGCTGTTCTGTTTAATGAGGAAAGTGAAAAGCAGGAGGAAATCCTCAGGGAAAATCATGTTCCGCTAACCGAACTGATTCATAGAATTGAAATGGTGGAAAGAAATCTATGGGAACGCGGGCCTGGACAAAATGATTTCTTAAAAGTAAGGGTCGGTACAGGCAACGGTCTTTTAGCAGCTGATATTAGCTATTCCGAAAAGAAATTCTCGATTGATGATGACAATCTTGAAAAAGAATTATACACACTCGTCGAGTCTCCGAAAGTATTAAAAAATATTCCTATTACATTATCATTATTTGAAAATTACATCTCTGGTGTCATTGGGGAACGCAAACAAACGATTGAATTTGCAAAAGGGTTAATTTTTCAAATAGCCGCCTTGTATAGTTACGATGAAGTGAGGATGATCTTTGTCTATGACCAGGAGGAAGAGAATGAATTTGGTTTTACCAAGTGGCTTCCCCATGTTTGGAGCAATGATCGTAAGTTTCGATATATTGCAACGAATCATAATGAAGTAAAGGAAGTTTCTGCTTTCGCCGAAGAAGAATTAAACGCCCGCTTGTTAATCCATGACAGTGAAATAGAAGATTTAAAGCCCTACTATATCGTGTTTGCGATGAGTAAGCAACTGGCAATTCGCTCGGAGGTGCTCAAGCAGGTATATTCGAAGAAAAAGAATATGAATATTAGTGTTATTACTTTTTATGATGAACTCAAAAATCTGCCAAAAGAGTGTACGATGGTTGTGGAGTTGGATGAAGGCAGTGGGCGACTATTTGATAAAAATGATATTACAGGGAAATCGATATCGTTCATTCCTGATCGTAATCTAACCGCCGATCCATATGAATTAAGTGTAAAGCTAGCAAATGTGCCGCTGGATACCTTAGAGAATTCCTATCATTTACCGAAAATGGTTACGTTCTTAGAATTATTTGGGGTAGGGAAAGTCGAACATTTGAATGCCCTGACTCGGTGGAAGGACAATGATCCAACGAAATCATTAGAAGCCGCAGTCGGTGTGGATACATTGGGTGAATTATTTAAACTGGATCTGCATGAAAAGTTCCATGGGCCACATGGCTTGGTTGCCGGTATGACAGGTTCAGGTAAGAGTGAGTTTATTATTACCTTTATCCTATCGTTGGCCGTGAACTACCATCCGAATGAAGTGGCTTTTATTCTGATCGATTATAAAGGCGGTGGGATGGCGAAAACCTTTGAAAAACTGCCACACACGGCTGGCATTATCACCAATTTAGATGGTGCGGCCATTAAAAGATCGTTAGTTTCAATAGAAAGTGAACTGAAACGGAGACAATCTATTTTTGCAGAGGCGAGTAAAGCTGTAGGGGAGAGCAATATTGATATTTACAAATATCAAAAGCTTTACCGCGAGGGAATCGTCAGCGAACCGCTGCAGCATCTATTCATCATCTCGGATGAGTTCGCAGAGCTAAAGACGCAACAGCCGGAGTTTATGACCCAGCTTGTAAGTGCCGCCCGAATTGGACGAAGTCTCGGGATCCACTTGATTTTGGCTACACAAAAGCCAAGTGGGGTTGTCGATGATCAGATCTGGAGTAACAGTAAATTCAGGGTAAGTCTGAAAGTCCAAGAACGAGCCGACAGCATGGATATGCTTAAGCGGCCGGATGCTGCCGAGCTCACCGATACAGGTCGCTTCTACCTTCAAGTGGGATATAATGAACTGTTTGAAATGGGTCAGTCTGCCTGGGCAGGCGCGCCTTATTATCCTTCTGACAAAGTGGTTGTTGAAAAGGACAATAGTGTCGTTGTAATTGATCGTAATGGGCGCCCAATAAAGGAAGCGAAAATAGATAAAAAGAAAAACATGTTTGCGAAGACTCGGAAGCAAATGGATGTTATTACCGAATACATAAGTACGATTGCCTTAGAAGAACAGATTAAAATTCGGCCGCTTTGGCTGGAACCCATTCCAGCTATGATCCTGCTTACGGATGTGAAGAGGAAATATAAAGCGGATCACAAACAGTCATTTGTGCTGAATCCGGTTATCGGTGAGTATGATGACCCGGTAAGACAGCAGCAATGTTTGTTACGCCTGCCGCTGACGGAAGAAGGAAATACCATAGTCTATGGTGTAGCTGGAAGCGGAAAAACAACGTTTTTAAATACAATGGTCTATTCTCTCATGCAGGAGCACACGCCCGAGGAAGTGAACATTTATTTATTGGATTTTGCTTCTGAAACATTAAAGGCTTTTTCAAAAGCACCGCATGTGGGAGATGTCATTCTTTCTTATGAAAGTGAAAAAGTAAGCAACTTGTTTAAACTGCTGCAAAGGGAAGTAGAAAAAAGGAAGAAGCTGTTTGCCGATTATGGCGGAGATTTTGCCTCCTATACGCTAGGAGCGGCTGAAAAGATACCAGCCATTGTCATAGCGATCAATAACTTTGCTGCATTTATAGAAATATATGAAGAAAAAGAAGAAGCCGTATCATTCTTGTCACGTGAAGGGACAAAGGTTGGAATCTATTTTGTCTTAACGGCTACAGCTACCAATGCTGTCAGATTCCGGTTGCTGCAAAACTTTAAGCAAACGTTAGTCTTGCAGCTGAAAGATGAAACGGATTATGCCGCTGTAATGGGAAAAACAGATGGATTGTACCCATCCAAATTCAAGGGCAGAGGTCTCGTAAAGAAAGATGCCATTTATGAATTCCAGGTTGCCCATATCACAGACGAACCAGTACCGTATCCATTTATCCAAAAGGAATCGCTAAAACTGCAGGCTTTATGGCAAGGTCATGCTGCGAAGAAAATTCCTATTTTGCCAGATAAGGTGGATATCGAATTCCTGGCAGAATATATAAATCGGAATAAGCGATTAACGATCCCAATTGGTGTCGAGAAGAACTCGCTTACTGTTCATTTTTATCCATTCGATAGATCCTATATTCATATGATCTTATCTGCTTCAAATGAACATCTGCCATTTACGTATGATTTATCTAGGTTTATGGCACGAACATGCGGCTTCGATGTTACCGTTTTTGATGCCCAGCAAAGCTTTATGGATAAAGAGCATCTGGGGATTACCTATTATTCTACCGTTAAAGAGTTTGAGAATGCGGTGTCCGCCTTGTTTGATCTAGTACTTTATCGTAATAATACGTATAAAGAGGCCATTGAAAAAGGAGTAGAGGTTGAACACTTTGAACAAAAGATCATCATCATCCATTCTGTTGTCGCTTTAAAAAATGCCCTATCGATAGAAGGAGCAGAAAAACTCGGCTTAATTCTGCTGAAGGGTGAGGCGAAGTATAATATAACCATTATCTTTGCCGAACAGTCTAAGAATCTATCTGCTATTACTTTTGATAAGTGGTATAAACAGCATATGAATCCTGGTGATGGTATTTGGGTTGGCAGCAGTATCACAGAGCAATATAACCTTAAACCGTCGAAAACAACATCTGAAATGCGTGAGGAGATGACGGCCGAATTTGGTTTCTCTATACAAAAAGGGAAGAGTGTAAAAATAAAGCTAGTAAACTCAGAAAAGGAGAATGTGGACAGCGATGAATAAAGTGCTTGTTGAGATTTTCCTGCCCGCTGCCAATAAGAGCTTTGATGTTTACATCCCATTAGAAAGTCAAATGAGTGAAGTACTCGCTCTCGTCTCCTCTTTACTAAGCGATTTATCAGATGGAAAGTACAAAGCTACTGGTGATGAAGTATTGTGTGATGCAGCATCAGGAATTATTTACAATATTAACCTAGCAGTTGCAGAACTGGGCATTCAAAACGGTTCTAAACTCATGTTGATATAGATCATGAACAATAGAAGGGAGAAAGAAAATGGGAAAGAGAATTAGAGTGACACCTCAAGAACTTGAAACAGCTTCGAAGAAACTTGCTGAGCTATCAGAAACGTACACAGGAATTTATACTCAGTTGATGCAGGCAGCAAGCACCATGGGGGATGCCTGGGATGGTGAGGATAACCTAGCCTTTGTCGACCAAATTAATGGCTTTAACCAAGATTTAAAGAGTATGGCCGATAAACTGGTAACAGCAAGTCAAGCACTTGATAAACAAAGAACCAATTATGCAACCATTCAGGATAGTAACACAGCACAAGTAAGGAAATTGACAAACTAATTTTTTGAAGGGAGTGAAGAGAATGGCTGGACATATTAAAGTAAGTACAGCTCAAGTGAGCGAAATTGCGGCAACGATTGAGGGGTTAAATACAAGACTTGCTGAAGAGTTAAAAACAAGCCAAAATACCATAAAAAATCTATCAAATACTTGGGAAGGTGAAGCATCCCAAGCGACTATTTCTGCCTATGACGGGTTTGCAGCGAAATACTTCCAAACCTATCACGATATTCTCGATAACTATGTAAAATTTCTTAGAAACAATGTAGAACAGGGCTATTTCGAAACAGAAACAGCTAATACGAATTTATCTGACGCGTTTAAATAAAAATCAAAATCTAAAGACGATGGAACCCCGTCGTCTTTAGTCTCATTCTGAAAACAACTCTTCTATGAGTGAAAATAGATAATCCAGATTGACAGTGGATAAAAGTAGGGAAAAGAATATGCTTAGGAAGTTACTGAAAAAAGTGAGTGTGGCTGTAATGGCGGTGTCAATATTCAGCCTGATTGGCTGTAGTGCAATAGATCAGCAGCAAGCAGCAGATGTCGAAAAATTGTTACATGAAAAATATGATCAAAAATTTAAAGCTACCCATATTGCGGACGTTATGGAACAGCAGGTAATGATACGGTGACAACCTATTTACACCCTGCTCATAATAAAAATGCAATATTTAGCGCGGTGATGGATAAAGATGGAAGATTATTGTCTGATAGTTATATTCCGCGTCTCATCAGCGACCAATTAAATCAAATTATAAAAGAAGACCTCGCCGCAAAGGGTATTGAACGTGAAACGTTCACCTTTATCATGAATAATGAAACTTCCAGTTCTTCAGAGACAAACCCGGAAATTTCATTGGAAGATTATGTGGCAGCTTACAAACCTGAATATTTTTCTGGCCACATGATTGTAAAGGAGTCACCTAATTTAACACCAGAGCAATTTGAATCTGCGTTAAGAGCGGTCTATGAAGCCGGGTTAAAAACGGTTTACCAAGTGGGCATCCGGGTCATCGCTGCTGATGAGTTCGGGGAGTGTGTGAAAGAATTCAAAAGTCTTTCAGAGCCTTCTAGTTCATTTTTCATTGATTACAATGTCGTAGATGAATTTGAGGCAGTCGTTGATGCTAATGGTTACAATTATCAAAAGGTTGCAGGGGATGGTGAGTAATTTTGGTTGGTAATAAAAATATGCTTCACAAATTACTAAAAAAAGTGAGTGTGGTTGTAATGGCGATATCGATTTTCAGCCTGATTGGCTGTAGTGAAATAGATCATCAGCAGGCAGCAGACGTCGAAAAATTGTTACAAGAAAAATATGATCAAGAATTTAAAGCCACCCATATTGGAGGCCGCTATGGAACGGCAAATAATGATACGGTAACAACCTATTTACACCCTGCAAATAATGAGAGTTTAGTGTTTAAAGCTGTTATGGATAAGAATGGCGTACTAGTATCTGATAGCTATATTCCACGTTTGATAAGCGACTCTCTAAATCATATTTTAAAGAAGGAACTGGAGGTAGCAGGGATTGAGAGTGAATCAAACACGGTTGTAATGGATGCTGATAGTTCTGCAGAAACAAATTCCAAAATTTCATTAGAAGAATATGTGAAAACATACAAACCTGGTTATTTTTCAGCCGATATGATTGTGAAGGAAACACCTAATTTAACAGCGGAGCAATTTGAAAAAGCATTAACTGCGGTTTATCAGGCTAGCACAGAAACAACTTTCCAGGTTGCGATTCATGTGATTTCGAACGATGATTATGAGGAATGTCTAAAAAAATTTAAGAGTATGTCTGATATTTCAGATAGCATGTATGCTGATTATAAAGTAGTAGATGAGATGAAATTATTTATTGATACAGAAGGCTTTCATATTTTTCAGGCAGGTAAGGGTGGTGAATAGGAGTGGTGGCAGATAAAGACTCTTTGACAGACCAAGATCTGAAATTTGCAACGGATATTGCATATTTAGATTTGGATATCTTGAAGAAGAATATGCCCTTTAGAAAAGAGCCATATTCTGTTTCTGAAGTTCTAAAAATCCAAGCAGATGGAAACGAGCCTCCATCTCAGGGACATTATGATAAACTGGCCGCAGGAATTGATAAAAAGGCTGATCCACACGTTAGTTTAGATGCAGATAAAATAAATAACCTGTCCGATAAGGCGCTTGATTGGAAAGTTGTTGAAACGTTTGATAGAAATAAATTGGGAGAATCTGGCTTTTATGGTGTTGTCATTGAAACAGATAAAGGGTTAATTGTTTCGTTTCGTGGAAGCGAGTCACCTTCAGAATTACAAAATATTCATCAAGATTGGCTTCAAGCGGATCTTGGTCTTATTAAAGGGGAACTAACACCCCAGCAGGAAGATGCGAATCAATTTTTAAGAGAGTTAAAGGATAAAGGATACTTTGATAAATACGATAACATTACTTTTGCGGGACATTCGTTAGGCGGAAATCTCGCGGAGCACTCTACGTTTTATGCGGCAGAGCTTGGAGTCATTGATAAGATAAAAAGAACGATCAGCTATGATGGACCTGGATTTACTCAAGAATATTTAGATCAGTACCAAAAATACATTGACATGGCAACAGGTACTGTTGATATGGACCATGTAGAGCAATCCCTTGTAGGCGGGCTCCTGCAGCGTGTGGATGGGATTAACTATGTGTATGCAGAATTAATCGGAAAAGGTGCTGTCCAGCATGGTACCGAAAATGTCAAATTTGATAGTAAAGGCAACATAGTGACAACGGGCCATCCATCACAACTTTCAACCGTACTATCAAAATATCTTGTATCTCCATTTACCCAGGGGATGGAGCGGCTTATCAGTCCTGCTGCTGGGAATGTAATGGTAACTGCGTTAGTTGCTCTCACTCAAGCAGGATGGGCACTGAAAGATTCACTGTATAAAAACGGGAAGTTTACCACAGCAGGGAAAATTGTGGTCGGGACCATAATCGGCAGTCTAGTAGGTTTTGCTATCGTAACAGGACCAGCAGGAGTAGTACTGGCAACCGCTGCCCTTGTTAATTTAGCAGTGAATATTATTGTAGTCGCAGCGGTTTTCGTTGCTGCTGTGATTGCCTACGACTTTATCATGGACCAAGTAGAAGCGTTTGTCGATTATATGATGAATGATCTTATTCCGAAAGTCCTGGATAAGGTGACTGAAACCGTCGGCAGGTTTGTTGCCTGGTCTAAAGAACAGCTGGTGGAATTCGGCAATATGCTGGCGACCGGCTACAAAGCTTTTTTAGACGGCTTAAGCCATCTCTTTGGAGCAGGTCCGAAAGTGGTTGCGACTCCGCATATTAAAGTAGACACCTACAAGCTGCGCCGCTACGCAGAGCAACTGGAAAGAGTGAAAGCGCGTATTTCTTCCGTTGATTCTGACTTGAATATTCTTTATTTAACGGAAGGCTTTCTCGATATTATCAATCTAGCGATTGCAGAAAATTTACCGACAAAAAGTCAGATGAATCAAGTTATCAACTATCTGCAGGATACAGCAACGGAGTTTGAGGCAGCCGAGGATCGAATAATGAGTATTTAGAGTGGGGGGAGAAAAAATGGGATTAGGCAGTATAAAGGCTGAGTTAAGCAGCATTATTCGAGAGCTTGAAAGTATCGAATCCGGACTCAGGTCTGAATTTGAAGGCATCGGCAGCGAAAGGGCTGCGAATTGCATCGGTGATTTTATTGATGAGTGCGAGAGGGCACGTAGAGCTTTAAGCAGAGTCAATCCATCAATTCTCTCCGAAGCATTTTTAGAAAAGAAAGCTAAATAAGGAGGCAGGCTGATGTCAGATCAAATTCATATCGACACAGGGAAGGTTGTTGCTACGGCTAATCGTATATCAACATTAAATAACGAAATAGATTCCGAGTTTGATACACTCGAAACGGCTGTCGGGCGGTTAAATCAAAGCTGGAACAGTCGTGCCTCGCATGTGGTGATCGACCGCTTCTATTCGATTAAAAATAACTTTAAAGATAGCCGATATAAGGTGATGCAGGACTATGGTAACTTCCTTAAGCAGCCTGTTTCTGAAGGTTATAATGCCGCAGAGACAGGCAATACAAGCTTATCAGACGCATTCAAATAAGGAGGGGTATCCATGAGTTCTTTCATTGATGTCAATTATTCAGAGTTCGAAAAAGCAGCATCTGCTGTGGAAAGATATGTCGAGAAGCAAAAACGGGCGATGAGTACAGCAAATCAAGTGGTTACCTCACTTGGTGCAAGCTGGGAAGGTCAAGATTTTCAACAGTTCCAATCCAAATGGAATGAACTTGATGATCATGATTCCACAGCAGGAGCCCTGCAGAAGTCTTTAGAGGATTATACAAAAACCTTACGCTACGTAAAGGATCAATATAAAAATGCGCAAAAAAAGGCGATTGATATGGCCAATAGCTTATAAGAATCGTGTAATATAGGGAGATATTTATGGGAAAAACTTCAGTTGAACAGAGGAAGGGTAAATATCTTGTTGTAAATCAGTTAACGTATCCGGAAGCAATCAATGAACGCGAGTTGCAAGGCATCGCAAGGGGATTAGTAGAAAGCCTTATCCCCGTTCATACGGAGAAAAATAAAAAAGGGTTCGTCTTAAAAAGCTCAATCGAAGGTATGATTTCTTTACAATCCTATTTTAGCGCTGTTGTGAGTAAGAGCATGTTCTTGGATGTTATTGTTCAAATGGCGGCTATTGTGAAGGAATGCGAAAAGAATTTGATGAATGTGAACAATCTCATGCTAGATGATCAATACATTTTTCTTGAGCCCCGTACCCAAAATGTCAAATGCATCTTCTGGCCCATTGTTAACAATCAAAATGGCTATACGCTGTCTGAATTTTTTCAGGACCTTCCGTCTCGGACCGTATTTACAAAACAAGAAGATCATGAATACATTACAAACTATTTGGACTACTTTAAGAACCATACACCGTTTTCCATTAACGGTTTTGAAAAGTACATCTTTGAATTGATAGGAAAAACAGTAGAAAACAAGACGCATATACCATCAGGTTCTATTCGTGTTGGAGATACGAGTCGTTTTTCTAAAAAAGCTGAGGAAGTAAAAGGGAACTTGAGTAATATTGCCTATAACCCCTTAAATAAAAGTAAAGTTTTTGAAGAGCCGGCCTTTCCCTACTTGATAAGGGAAAAGACACAGGAAAAAATCAGTGTAAATAAGCCTGATTTTCGGATTGGAAAGAAAAGCAGTTATTGTGATTATTTTGTTTCAAATAATAATGCGGTCAGCCGCAATCATGCTGATATTATCACAAGAAATCGCCGTTATTATATTATTGATAATAATTCTACTAATAAAACCTATGTAGATGGCCGGGCAATCCCTGTACAAAAAGAGATTGAGATCTTCTCAGGCACAAAACTAAGACTTGCCAATGAGGACTTTGTTTTTTACATATAAGCAAGTGAAAAAGGGAGATAAACAATCATTAATATAAGATCGTCAATATTACGTAAGCAGGACGATCAGAAAGGGCAAATTGCTCAATTCGTAGGCCTTGCTAAGACAATGTAATTCAAAAAAGGGGACGGTCAGCCTTGATCAAACAAATTGATTTTAATTTGGAGAATTGCCGGGAGTATTTATTTTATCAGCTGAACAACGAAGAGGAAATGGCAAGGAATGAAATTGGCTTGTTGGAAAATAGTCAAGTCTTCGGTTTGTTGTCTATGGTTGTCATCGAAAAAGAAAAGGATGTTTTTTTTCGGTATGACTTGTCTTCATGGGAAAATATTCAGCCATTATTCTTTAAAGGATTCTCGAAGAAACGGTTATTCAAGTTTCTATTACATATAGTAGAAACCCTTCTTCATTCCAAAAAAATTGGTCTGCAGCTGGGCAATATTGTTGCTGATAAAAGGCATATCTATATTGACCCGTTAACAGGAAGACCGTTATTTTTTTACTTGCCGATTAAAGATAATCGCTATGAAACCGGTACCGTAAAGGAGTTTTTATTAAGTCTGCTGTGGATGGCACCGTATGACGAGGAGGATGATACGAGTTTCTTCATTAAAATTCATAATTATCTTGTTCGGGCAGAAGAGATCGATTTGCTGGATTTTAAGGGAATGATCGAAGAGTTGGGGAAAGATTTGGTGGAGCCATTACCATCGCATAATATCACCGAGGTGGTTAATAGAAAAAGCTTTTCTACTGGACCAGCAAGAAAAAGTATTGGTTTTTACAGTCCAGGCAATGCTGAACTTCTTCTTGAAGATCAAAATAAGGTCATGGCATCAAACCAAAAAGAGGGTAAACGGAATAAGCAAACAGGCCAGAAGCTTGAAATTGAGGAAGAAATTCAGTATAAACGGGTAACGAGAACAGAGCTTGGCGAGACTAGTGCTGCCCTTAAAGCGGCTGCAGCAATGACGGGAACACAAATACATATTGTTCCAGGTAATGGAAAGGGAATGCCGGTTGATATGGATCATCAGGATGAGGGGACAACGGTACTTGGAGTGGAGGATGTAGGGACTACCACACTGGGGGTTGCAACCACAATACCATTCCTACTGACCCTTGCCAATCGAGAGAAAATCAGGATTGCGAAGGACGTATTTAAACTTGGCCGCGATCCAAAAAATGCCGATTATAAATCAAGCAATAAAGCAGTTGGGCGTATTCATGCCCATATTCTTACAGAGGATGGCGAATACTTTTTACAGGACAACCGCTCGACGAATGGGAGCTTTGTGAACGATATTAAGCTTGCCAAGAGTGAAAAAGTGAAAATCAAACACGATGATCGTATAACACTGGCAAATGAAGAGTTTGTTTTTAAGTTATTTTAAAAAATGGCTTTATTAAACTTAGTTGTTGATTTGCGCTCCAGGCGCGAGCTTTCCGCGGGGCGGGCGGTGAGCCTCCTCGGCGCTAAAGCGCCTGTGGGGTCTCACCTGTCCCGCTGCTCCTGCAGGAGTCTCGCGCCCTCCGCTCCAATCAACATGGTAATAAAAACAACAATTACCTTTAACATGTGAAACTTCGTAAGAAAGGCGGTGAGTACATGTCTTTTCAAATTGCTTACCATACCGACGCCGGCATCAAAAAGAAAACCAATCAGGACGCCTTGCTGCTGAAAACAGCCAAAACACCAAAGGGGCGGATCGGCCTATTTATCGTATGTGATGGAATGGGCGGGCTCACACAGGGAGAATTAGCGAGTGCAACTGTGATCAGGGGGATGTCAGACTGGTTTGAAACGGAGCTTCCTAAGATCATTCAATCTGATAACGAACAGATCGAAACACAAATACAGCAGCAATTAGCTGACTGCGTGAAGGTTCTTAATCGTAAAATCCTAGATTACGGAGAAGCAGCCAATATAAATCTGGGTACAACCATCACAGCTCTATTGATTGTTCAATCCAACTATTTCTTAGTGCATGTCGGTGACAGCAGAGCCTACCTGATTCACGATTGTCTGTTTCAATTAACGAAAGATCAAACGTTAGTGGCCAGGGAAATGGAACGGGGCAATATCACGGAAGAGCAGGCGAAAGTCGACCCGCGCCGAAATGTTCTGCTGCAATGTGTCGGCGCCTCTCCAGAACTGGATCCTATCATCTCTTCCGGTGAGGTAAAAGAAGGAGATTTGTTCATGCTCTGCACCGATGGCTTTTACCATGAAATCAGCGAGGATGAGATGTTCTCCAGTTTAAAACCGGGCCTTTTTTCAAATGAAACGCAGATGAAGGAAACGGTTGTAGGGCTAGTCGAACTAGTAAAAAAACGGAAAGAAACGGATAATATCACCGTTTTAATAACGAACGTAACAGCGGGTGATGCCTCTTGATTAAAATCGGCACGATTATTGATGAACGCTATGAAATTTTGAAAGAAATCGGCCGAGGCGGCATGAGTATTGTCTATCTCGCGATGGATAACAGACTCAAGAAATCGCTGGTCGTAAAGGATATCCGCAAGCGGGCCAACAAGGACGATGAATTGCTTATCAACAGCCTTGTTGTTGAGGCGAATATGCTAAAAAGATTAGACCATGGCGCGCTACCGCGGATCTATGATGTCATTGACCGTCAAGGCGAAATCTATGTGGTCATGGATTATATTGAAGGCGAATCGCTGAAGGAGAAGCTGCAGCGTGAGAAGACCACTTCTGCTGTTGAGGTAATTGATTGGGCGAAGCAATTAAGTGATGTGCTCGGCTACTTACATTCGAGAAAGCCAAACCCCATCATCTATCGTGATATGAAACCCGATAATATCATGCTGACCCCTGAGGGGAAAATCAAGCTGATCGACTTTGGGATTGCCAGGGAGTTTAAAACAGAAAATACGACCGACACGACGAATCTGGGGACAAAGGGATATGCAGCCCCGGAGCAATTATCCGGTAAGCAAACGGATGAAAGAACAGATATTTATAGTTTAGGTGTGACGCTCTACCATTTGGTGACGGGGAAAACCTTGAGTGACCCACCCTATGAATTGAGGCCGATTCGGACGTGGAATCCGGCGCTGCCAGAGGGTCTTGAACATATTATTGCAAAGTGTACCCAAGCCGAACCCGGTGATCGGTATCAAAGCTGTGAGGAACTAACCTATGATTTGGTGAATATCAACAAATTAACACAGGGCTATAAGCACAAGCTTTATAAAAAATTGGCCGTCTTTCTGATACCTGCTGTTCTGTTTTTAGGGTTTTCCACGACATCCGTTTTAGGCTATAAGGGGATGAAAAATGAACAGCTCCAGGATTATATGAGCTTAATTAATGAAGCAAACGGCTATATCCAGAACGGACGCAAAGCGGAGGCAAGTAAAATTCTTGAACAGGCGATTAAGCTTGATAAAGGCCGGGCGATGGCCTATAACAATTTACTAGATATGTATATTCACAACGGAGAAGCGGATAAAGGTCTATCGAACATAGAAAGATATATCGATGACGGGTATGGAAATATCGATCGAAATAGCGAGGTTCTTTTTAAAGTAGGGATGACGTATTTCGACGTAGAAAAAGATTATTTTCGAGCCCAGGAGTTTTTTAACAAGGTTGATTGGGAAGATAAGCCGGAAGTGGAGTATTACAGTTCATTAGCGGTGACAATGGGGAGTTTAAATATCGATTATAAAAAGTTTTCCAGTGATTTGGATGCTTTTGAAAAATTTACAGATAAAGCCCGTAATGATGCTAAAAAGATTGATAACTATAATTCATTAGCAAATATTTACTTGTCCTATAAAGCGCAAATCCCTGATGCTAATAGGAAGGCGATTCAGTTAATTAATAAGGCAAATGATGTGCTAAACAAATTGAATGATGACTTTTTAACCAGCAAATACGCGATTGATTTTGAGGCGAAATTAGCACAAGCCTATTACAGCAAGGGGGTTAATTCGGAGGATAAAACGGCTGCTGTTGATGATTTTGAAGAAGCCCTTCGTCATTACACCAATCTCACTGATGATAAAGAGGAGCTCAATCAAGAGGAGTACATGCTTAAAATTGGGACGATCTACGATGAATTGGGCAAGCGTGAGCAGGCGGCCGAACAATTCGAGCAGACTGTCAAGAAGTTTCCTGCTAGTCTTAATGCTTATACAAAACTAGGAAACTTGCTGCTCGATATGGAACAGCCGAAAGATGAAGCAGCTAAGAATTATGCGGATGCATTAAAGGTGTACGAGCAGGCAGTTCAATTAAAAGATGCTGATAAGGACGATGGTTTTTTGAAGCTGAAAAGGCGGTACATGAATTTAGGTCTAGTGGGGCAGGGGGGATAAGATGGGATATCAAATAATGTTTTATGTCGGTATTGCCGGTGCCCTTCTCACACTCATCATTTCGATAATTGTTTTTATCAGATTAAATATTTCTGAGGTTATTGAGGATTTAACGGGATTTAGCTTGCACAAATGGGTTAAAAAGCTGAAGGCCGGCGGACGCTCTAAGCAAGAACAGAAAATGAAGCCCATCACAAGAGAAATTCAGCCCCGCCGTGATGTTGACCTAGAAGTAGCTGTATCAGGAAGTGTGGAGGCAACGGAACTGTTGGAAGCGGAAGGCTTTTCTTTCGATAGTAGTGAGGCAACGGAGCTCTTACAAGCTGAGTCGGCTGCTACACTCGATGCTGATGCCACGGAACTTTTGACCGAAACTGATGCAGACGAAACTGGATTTTTACCGGAAGCCGATGAAGATGAAACCGAACTTCTGGTGGAAGCCAATGAAGACGAAACCGAACTTTTAACCGAAGACGATTCGGAAACAGAGCTATTATCCTCCGAGATTGACGAGACCGTGCTGTTGAATGAAGAGATGGATGAAACTACGATCCTATCGAATCCGCCTTCTGCCAGCATATTTATAATAGAAAGAGACGTGGTCATCGTCCATACGAATAGGAACATATAAAAGGAGATTACTAGGATGGGAGAATTGATCAATAAAAGCTATAGGCATAATAAATGGCTAGTGTGGACGAGCTTTATCGCCATCATGTCCATCATTGCCCTTATTTTTACAAACCATGTCTTATCACAAAACGAGACAACGAGAGTAATCAACTTCAATGATCAAACATGGAATATCGATAAAGAGCCAAAGCCGGAATGGTATTCGAACCAAAAGGATGTTGTGACGTTTACTGTTAACCTGAAAGAAGATTATCAAAATTACCTTAGCTCTTTGGAGAAGCCTAACGAAGAGGGAGCAACAGAAGTAGCGCCAGTGCCTGAGGATGTAAAGCAGCCATTTACCCTCACCGCATCATATGATGGAAAAGCGGCGGGCGATGTTAAGGTAAGTAAAATTCTCGCTGATGGAATTTTTTCAGGTGAGTATAAAGTGGACATCACCCTGCCTTCCGAGAGTGACAGCCTGCTAGATGTTACGGTTGATTTTGCTGAAAATACCTGGGGTTTCACTGCAAATCCAGCAGTATTCAGCATTGAACGGGATACGGTTAAACCGAAACTGACCCTTTCTGGAATTAATCAATCAGAATACACCGAAAAGGATGGTCTTGTCGTATTAAATCTCCAAGTCGTGGAAGAGAATTTTTCCCAAAATGACGTATCTGCCCTCGTCGTTCTTGATGGAGAGGGGGAAGGTAAGTCTGCGGAGATTATTTGGGATAAAGACAAAGAGGGCCATGTAGAATTCCCACAATCCGGTTCATACGATGTAACAGCATACCTTCACGATAAAGCTGGGAATGAAAGCGACAAGCAAAGTGTTTCTTTTACCATCAATAAAAATGAGCCGAAAATGTCTGGCATCGACCAAGGCGGATTCTATTCGAACGATGTCACCATTAAGTTTGAAGATGATGGAAGAATAACCAATGCACAAGCAAACTTAGTGAGAACTCATAATGGTGAAAGTATTGAAACCAATGTGGATTTTACTCCGGGATTTTTACAGAATAAAAGAACCGCCTATCTTACTTTAAAAGAGGAAGGGTATTACGAAGGAACAGTAACAATCACCGATAACCGAGGGAAACCGTTCCCTTATCCAGTATCCTTTACAATAGATAGAAGTGCACCGGTCATCTCTGTTACAGGTGTTGAAAATGGTCAAAAATATAAGGAAAAGAAAACGGTGGGAATCAACTTAACCGAAGACCAGCAATTGAAGGCTGATGCAACTGAAATGAAGATGACGAAAACGTCAATTGGCGGCAAAACAGAAGCGATCTCTCTAACGCCAACCTTTCCTGCCGATCATAAAACGGCATCAGTCCAGCAAGAGTTTGAGGATGGACGATATGAATTGACGATTGCGACCAGCGATATTGCCGGTAATCAGGCCAAGCAAAAAGTCCTATTTACCATCGACAGCCAAAAGCCAATGCTTGAAGTTTCAATTGGCGGAAAGCCGTTAGTGGATCAGCTGTATGTTGATAACGGAGGTTTTGCTGTAAACGCCACCGATTTGACATTGGATTTAAATAAAACGACCCTAACGTTAAATCAGAAAAATATCACCTTGAAAGTAGATGAGTCGGGGACTATTGCCACCTTGAAAAAGGATGAAACCCTAGCCGACGGGGATTATCAACTGTCCCTTAGCTCGATTGATGGTTTGGAAAATAGTAATTCCATTGGGCCAGTCAACTTTGTTGTTGATACACAGGCACCGGAAGTAGCGCTTACTGGAATTGAGCCTGGTGCTTTTGTAAACAATGGCACGGTCACCATCGAGGTGAAGGAGAAAAATTATCAGACCAACCATGTCACTTATTTGGTGGAAAAACGGGGCGAGGATGGCCAATATACTGCTTTCCACGATGACCGTTTTGGCAAATGGGATAATACGGGGGAGACCTCAACATTAGCACTGCCATTTGGAAATAGTGAGAATACCGACGGAGAATATCGTGTCACGGTAACAGTGAAGGATGCAGCAGGGCATGAAGTAGTAAAACAGGTTGAATTTACAATTGACGCCACTGCACCGGTAGTGAATACCGACTTAAGTGCTGACTTTAATGGAAACCATTACGGTCAAAAGGGAACCGTCTCGATTGTCGTCAATGAACGGCAGGGGAATTTTGAGACAAAAGATGTGACCATTGATGTCAGAAAGAAAAATGGCGAAGAGTATGTACCGGTGGAAGGTGTTACAGGAACATGGGCACAGAATCCGGAAAGTTCGGTCTACACGATTGTTTTTGCAAAGGAAGATCCACAAAATGAAGGCGATTATCAACTTGTCATCAATGCCAAGGATAAGGCTGGAAACGCAGCAGAGCAAAAATCAATTCTGTTTACGATTGACCACACTGTACCGGTCGTTTCCATTGATCCTGCCTTTACTGATAAGCGTTATTTTAATAAAAATATGGACTTTCAGTTTAAAACAGTTGACACAAATTTGCTGTTAACAGGCAATGAATTATCTGTGATGAAGGATGGGTCTCCTTTTTCTAAAGCCGGCCAGCTGAATCTATTGGCTGGAACGCAGGATACCGGTGTTGGCGCCTTTACGTTCACCGAGGATGGTGATTATTCGGTTACGCTCGCAGCCACAGATATGGCGGGGAATCTTGGAGTCCAGGAAAAACGAGCGTTCATCATCGACCAAACCTCACCGCGTTTAACGATTACTGGCGTTGATCCAGATGAAAAGAATTACCACTATTATGCTGAGGGAAAACAGGTATCGATTGCGGCAGAGGACCGGAATTTTGCGGCAGAGGATCTTGAGCTTGTAGTAAAAAAGGATGGAAAGGATCTGTCGTTTGGTGACTGGAAAAAGGTTTTTGAGGAAACAAAGGTGAATCCATCCCTTTTAATCAAAACCCATGTAACGAAGTCGCTAACTGAGGATGGAAACTATACGATTTCTCTTGGACTGACGGACAAAGCCGGAAACCGTTCCGTGATTCCGCCATTTGCCTTTACGATTGACCAAACAAAGCCTGCCATTGAGATTCAAGGTGTCGACAATAATGCTTTTTATAATACCGATAAAAAAGTGGATGTAACTATCAAGGATAAAAACCTTAAACTGAACACGATTAAGGTAACAAGAGATGGCAGCAGCTACGATGCAGGCGGTTTTACCGTCAATGGTGAAACGGCTGTGCTCAGCCATACTTTTAGCAAGGAAGGCAAATATGAAGTAAATGTCGAAGCCGTTGACCAAGCGGGCAACAGCTTTAGCCGCAGTGTGACGTTCACAATTGATAAAACCAAGCCAGTGATTACCCCTAAATTCAAGGGTGAAAATCGGGTCATTCAAAATGGGGAGTATATTAATAAAATATTCACCCCGCAATTTGTGCTGGATCAGCCGGACGATATGATTACGTCTGTGACGCTAAATGGCGGAGCGGATATGAAGGGGCAGATTCCAACTGCGGCCACAGAAATGGCCTATAGCTATCATGTGGCTGCCAAGGATAAAGCCGGAAACGAAGCGACGTTAGAGATTAACTTCACCTTGGATACAACAAGACCGAAGCTCGCGATTTCGGGCGTCGTAGATGGCTTCTTTAATAAGAATATCACGCCAATAGTTGAGTATTCTGATCTTCATTTGGATGATAACAGTACATCGGTTACCCTGAATGGCAAGCCATTTAAGAAAGGGCAAAAGCTAGAGGACGAAAGGGACTATGTCTTGAAAGCGAACATTACCGATTTGGCAAAAAATGTCCATGCTAGAACCATTGTTTTTACGATTGATAAATCAGAACCAGTGATTAGTTTTAAGGAGCCGATTACCGACCAGTATTTTAATAAAAATATTATCCCAGATCTACTTATTAAGGATATGAGTGATTATGATATCATTTCCCTGACTTTAGATGGTGAGCCCTATACGATTGGTACACCGATTGAAACGGAAGGGAAGCATGTTCTTTACTTTGAGGTCAAGGATAAGGCCGGGAATATCAAGCAGTTAAGTGTTGAATTTATTATCGATAAAACCAAGCCGAAGGTCGTGTACGAGGGGGTTAAGAGAAACAAGAAGTACTCCGAAGCGGTAACAGTCGGAATCCGTCTGGAACATCCGGAGGATACGATTCAATCGGTTACGGTTAATGGTGAATCGTTTATGGGTGACGCGGTCACAAAAGATGGTGCCCAAGTGATCAAAACAACGATGAAAGACATCAAGCCGTATGTAATCAAAGTAGTCGCTGCCGATAAGGCGGGGAATGAGAAAACCTCTACGATGCCATTTGAAATCGTTGAAAAGAGTGCAGTCGTTAAATTCTATGAAAACAAACCACTCTTCGCTGGTACAATCGCCGCGGGAGTCCTTCTCTTAGCAGCAGGCGGTGCTGTGATCTTTAGACGGAGAAAAGTGGAGGAAGACAATTAATGTGATAAAAAGCGATGGATTCTATTTGATTCAATAGAGTCCATCGCTTTTATTTTGCTTATTTAGCGGTTCATTCCGCCAAACTTATCAGTAAATTCCGCCAAACTAGTAATTTATTCCGCCAAACTCACAAATAGGAAGGTTCGGTACCAAAAAAATAGAGCATCCATAGGAACGCTCTATTGATCTAGTGGGATAAAGGTTTGCTCCTTGGTTGAGTATTCAAAAATTAATACCTGCTCCCCTTTTGGAAGAATGAGTTTAGGCCCGTCTAACCGAACATCTTTGAGGCCTTTAGCAGAATAGATTAGATGGAGTGGCTCCTCTTCCAAATGAAGACCGCTAGTTTTAAAAATCCAGACGAATGATTCTGATTTTCGATCACTGACCACTATAACCACCTCAGGTGTTTCATCATCATCAAAATCGTGCTGCATCATATACGTTGAAAAACCAGCCATGAGCATATCATTACCAGCAAATGGTGTCTGGTCCAAAATAGCTGGCAGCTTTAACGGCCACACTTTATTTTGGTCATAAAGTAAAATACCATTTGGATGATCTTCTCCGAAGGTAATCGTTGCTTGATTGCCTGCTCGATTTATTTTTATTGTTTGGTCAGGGTCGCCAATGCTCCATCTTGTAAAAGAATCAAGTTGAATCGAATCGGACTCTTCCGTGGTTCCTTTCAAAGGTTTTTTAGTAGTAGCAACAGTCTTACTAGTTTTTCCAGCCTTAGGTAGTTCGTTTTTACCGAAAAGATAATCAAGGCCAAACCAAGTTCCCCCACCGACTCCGCCAACAATGAAGAGTGCTGTTAGCAGTTTTAGTCCATTCTTTTTCAGGAATTTCACTACAGGATTAGCCGTCGCCGTTTCCACTTCTTTTAGGAACTGTTTAAAGCGGATATTTTTGACTAATTGCAGGTCTTTCCTCAGCATTTTTTTTTTCCAAATTGATTTCGGATGACGAATGAGATAATCTCGCAATGTCCCTTTAAAGGCATAGTCACTTTCAACAAGTTGAGCATTACTCTTTATAAAGGAAAGCAATTTCTTGTCATCACTATAGTTAATTAAGTATGCCAATACACCTTGATAATTCACGCCATCCCGCTCTGTATCAAAGGCGATATAAAGGAGCGGAATTTCGTCCAATGAAGGCCTGTCTCGTAACAATCTTTGCAGAATCTCTCTAAGCTGCTCGCGGGCAGAAATTGTTAACAGTTTTAAGTTGTATGTTTCAGCCTGAGAAGGGAAGCGAATGAACTGGTATAGGGCGTTGGCAACCAAATAGTTTTCCTTCGCCCTCATATCCTTCATGTCAGTTACATTTAGTTCCTTTGTAAAAATTTCCCCGAATGCTTTGATATCCGCAATTGTAAGATCCTGCAAACGGATCGAACGTAATAGAGCAACCATTGCATGTCGCAGCAATTCCTGTTTTAACTGACGATAGTCGATGCGAAAATTTTTCAGTGCCAATACGGCTTTGAATGGAGCCTTGTCAGATTCAACCGCAGCAGTGATTTTTTTTCGTAAAATAAACCTGAATGGTTCAATCTCTAGTAAATAGGGAGTTGCTAACATTACGTTTACTTCTGCTAGGATCTCCTCCATCTGAATCTGCTGTTTGAACCGTTCAGTCAGATAGTGTTCTAGAAGTTGTTGATAATCGGAATGCCCATTCATAAACAGGACAAGCGCCTCATGGGTAGGCTTGTCCTGCCCAATCACCCGCCATAGCTGCCCAAAAAGTGGATCATGTTGATAGTGCATAAGTGTATCAAGGATAAAGGATAGCACCTCATCCGACCGCACAAAGGCATTTATGGCTATCACTGCATGAAGATAATCGATGGCAGAGGCCCTCTCAGTGGCAAACTTTTCTTCCTTTAATAGTGTCAAAAACAGCTCTTGTAAATCTGGTTTTTCCTCGCCGTTTACCTGTAAAAACGTTAACAAACTTTGTAGAAAGCCTATTTTGTTTTTTTCATAAAAAGGGGCAGCGTGCTCGTTTAGCGTTAGGTAAATGGCGGTTAACTGATAATAGCTTGTCAATTCCAGCTTTTGCCCTTCAGGCAAACCAGCCAAGGTCCTTTCAGTAAACTCAAAAAAATCATCCATCCGCTCTGATTCAGTGAAATGGTGCATGGCGAACTCCAAATACTCGTGCTGCTGACCGGAAAGGTTCACCCCGGAGATTCTGCTGCTGGCAAAATCAAAAATGAATTGTTTTTCGATGGCTCGATCCCCGATATTCAATGTCCCCGGTTCAAAAAATTGCACATGGATATAATTTTTGGCGGCTGGTTCACTTGTAAAGGTCATGGCCCCTAACTTACGGCGGTGCGCATAGGGTAAATAAAGATAGAGCAGTTCCAGCAGCTCCAGCGCATAGTTCGTATAATCCTTTAAAGGGATATTTAGGGAAACAAACACCTTTTTCTTACCGGCTATCGATGACATAACCGCAAATAATAGCTGTTTGAATTGCTCCTCGGTAATGCCTATTGCCTCAAGAAGTTCATTTTTTACAGAAAGAATGTCACGGGAGCCGTACGCAAGAACCTCCCGCTCAGGCAGGATTTTTCCGAGGCCTGTATTATAGGACGTTTGAAAATCGGTTATCTGAAACAGCTTCTCAGAATGCTTGATCCATTCGTCCTTTCGTGAAGCAGGCACAATATAGTTGTGCATAAAATACGTACTCCGCGAACCGGTAAAATCAGCTGGCACAAACACGGCTTGGCCTATAATAAGTTCACCGGTTTCTGGTTGAAACAATGTCACGGCCTCAGGGTAAAGGGAGGGGGCCTTTTCGCCACGTTCGCTTAAGCTTTTGGGTGCATGATACATACAAAACGGATGCAAATATTTTTTGACTAAGGCGTGATCAAGGCCATCGGAAATGGCAATTGTGTCATATCCATCGGTGGCGTGAAAAATGCCGCCGCGTTCCCGAGTATACATTTGCTGCTGCAGTTTGCCGCTCACTGACCATTTCTCCCCTCGATATACCCCAGTTTATAAAGGAGCCAGATGAACGGTTCATCGACACGGATTGGGGTTATTATCCCGCTGACCTGCTGATCGACAGGGTTACTGCCGAGCGCAGATACGGCAAAGTAAGAGGTATCCTTAAAGTAGACATCAAGGGCATTGACAAATGGCGTATCCACCTTTGATAGAAATCGCTTAATTTCCCCATTAATATTTTCATATTCTGCTAAATTGAGGCTGCCGCGGTGTGTGACATTGCGAAACACGTTGCTGTTCGGACCGATATATTCATCATCGTGTTTCAAGGAATGCAAAAGATCACTCTTCGTTAACACGACCGCCGTCGGGATATCGGTTTTGCTATTTTCCAGATGGGCGATGAAATCACCGAACAGGGAAATGACAACCTCACGGGGCTCATCCCCTTGACCGACAATTTTACCGGGATGTTCGCCCATTTGGTGGATCAATTTTTCGCGAATCGCGCGGATCTGCATCGGGTCAACCAAGAACAGAATCCCTGCTGAATTTTTAATATGGGCGGCATGTAGCTTGAGATAGTCTTTGTCCGTCATTCCTTCCCCGGCGACATCGAAAAATACGAGCGTCAGTGGCGCTTGATCTTCATCCTTAAAGATAAATTGAAAAATAAATGGCTCCTGCCGGTTCGACTTTTCTGTCGACTGTAATAGACTTCCATTTTCAAACAGAGGAATTTCATAGTTTACCCGGAATCGCTTACTAATCTCGGTATCGAGCGGGATACAGGCGGCATGAAAATTATTGGCCGTCACATGCTGAAGCGTATGAATCAAGGAAGTCATATAAACGGATTTTCCCACTGAGGTGGCGCCGACAATGGAAACGATGTTGCTTGGATGTTTGCCGGCCGTAATCGGCAGGTCGTTATGACACGACGGGCATAAGCGATTCCGCGTCACGACTGCGTATTTATCTGAGACACCCATGAGAATCCGGTCTGTGTAGATCTTGTTTTCATCAGGAATCATCGAAGGATCAATGATGGCCTCTAGTTCATCGATTGGAGCCAGTCCGAATTTCTCTCGGTAGTTGTTTAAGCGTTCGTCCTCCTGCAAGGCTAAAGTCTCATCATCGTCACGATGATGGGCGGCGCGGAAGACCACATCCTCATGATGGAATTTAGAAAAACAGTACGGGCAGACAATATCGTAAAATGGTAATCGTTCTCTTGGCGGCTGCTTTTTTTCAAACATCCGTTTTAGTAGTGCAAACATGAAATGTGCCTCCTATTCTGGTATCAGCTCGTAATGCTGCGCTGCGTTCTTTCCACTGCTAAAAAAGACTCTGATAAACTCATTTTTATCGATTTCAATTTCCTGCGAGACGGTTTTCCCGGCGGGGAAGTCGCGGACAAACGGATAAACGGTTCCATCCTCAAGCGAACTCGGCATCCCGCCGCTTTTTTTGACATAGACGAGCAGATCCTTTTCGAGTGGAAGCTCGGTCATGATAGCCATTTTTACTTTTTTACGAGAGTGAAAGAGTTTATTTTTATAGGCGATGGAAAAATAAATCTTCGCCCGCGAGCCCGTGATCGTAATGAGATTATCTTCATTTTCTTGCGAGAAAACCACCAGTTTCCCGTCCCGTTTTTGGCAGGGAAAGATGCGGCAGGCAGTGCGGCCGATGGTGTCTAATTTGCTGACATAGCCGCGGTTGATTTTATATTCCTCACGAGTGTAGAGCTTTAATTCATGCTCCTCGATTTCGCCGTATGGCTTAACGTTGTCGGCAGCAGTCTTATAAATGTAGACGAAGTCAATCTCCTTTGGCCAAAACCAGCTGATCTGAACCTCTGCATCTTGAATCGTCTTTTGAATGTCCTTTATTTCATGAGTAGGCGAAGAAATGGGTTCCCAGTTCACCAGCAATCACCCTCAATCTCTCTTAAAATCCTTTACTGAACCGATCCCGTTTTGCCGTTGTGGCGGAAATATCCGGCCCGGTTGGTGCCTGCCGCGTTTGCTTGCTGAATTTTTCACGAATCGGAATGATCGTTGTGCCAAGGGCGGTCAATACCGTTAACAGTAAATCGGCGATCAGGCGGGTGGAGAACCCGGACATACTTTGCAACCCAATCTCGAGCACGAGCCCGGCCAAGAGTCCTGAAATCAGCCCGGTCACCGTATAGCTTTTTGCTAAATAGCGGTTATCAAAGATCATCCCTAGCGCCAAGCCAAACAAGCCCCCGATGACGGTAATCAACACAACTCTTAGTACCACAAGGTAAAGGCTGTCTTTGACCAAGCCATATCGTTCCGTCATCAACAACCGATCCTGATTCTCTAAGTATATTTTTTCAAACACATTCGTAAATTCGTTTGCCTTTTGGACATCATGGAAGGAACCGCCCGTCCGTGAGGCAATCGAGTGGAGGAGTTGGGCACCGTCCGTGTTAATTTTGCTCATTCCTATTGTATTAATGATAATTTCATGATCTTGATAAGGACGGATAGCCTTCGTGAGGTTAAGCTTACTATAGCCATCAGAAAACAGAATCACCATTGGTTTCCGCCCCGGCATGTGGTTGTCGTCAATTTCCTTTAAAGCGGTATCTAATGCTCCGGCAATAGTAGTGCCCCCATCGTATTCCAGTCTCTTTATTTGCTCGCGGGCAGCCAAGCTCTCCTTCTTATCGCTGATCGGAAACATTGATTTCGTGATCGCCGCTTTGTCGTTAAAAGAAATAACCGAGGCCCTGTGGCTTGGCTTCATAGTGGTAATCAGTTTTGCCGCCGCCTTCAGGCTTTCGCGCTTCGGGTCTGATTTATTCATACTGTCGGAAATATCCATGACGATGACAATATCGTCTGGCGGTTTGACCGTTGAAAAATTAAGAGAATAGAAGAATTGAAAAATAAGACCGGCAGCAAACAACATTACAACGGTGGACGGGACAAGAACCTTCCAGGAAAGCCCCGAATATTCTAACCGCCAGCTACGTCCATTAATCGTTGGGTTAATGAGCTCAGCAAGTAAACAGAAAAGGCCGGCCCAAAACGCCAATTGCGCAAAATAGACACCCATTAGCAGGATATTGGGCCAAACGCCATAATAGGATGTGAGTACCCATTCACCCATCACGGCCCCAATCAATCCTGCTATGATACTAAATACAAAAAAGAGAAAGCTAAATTTCCGGACAGGCATAGTTAATGCTCCTAACAAAAATAAAATGTATGGCTAAACGGATGCTTCTGCTTTCATGGCATGAAATTCATAGCCATTTTCACAGTATGCTTTATAGTATTTTTCACCGTTCCGAAAGTACATGAGGTCCTTTAGACGAAAGCCTCCCATCAGGGTAAGCTTCTCCAGGCCGCTTGATTTCTTTTCATGGGCACAGCCGACCTTACAATGTCTGGATTCAACCTCTTTTTCTAAGGCGAACTGCATGAACTTGCTGTAAAAATCGCCAAAAAAGTATTTTTCCTCATAGCGATGGTCCTGTGTATACTGAAACACCTCAATGTGAATCGTGGAGTTTTCGTGCAGGCGCAAATATAATTGCTTGAATAAATCTTCTTTGGAGAGAATCTCCCGGTCTTCATAGCGCGTCATGACATTGGCCCGCTCTAACAGCTCATCCTCAAAGCTGCGATGGAACTCCTCGTGGGTCAGCACCTCGCGATTGCATACAAGCAGCAATCGTTCGAGGAGGGGATCAGGATCCCCGCTTTCAAGCAACGAATCGACGTTTCCAAAAAAGCGCTCATCAGAGAAGAAGTAGGGACCCCGTTTTTCCTTCAGCTTTGCTGTAATCCGAGCGATCATGCCGGCATAATATTCCGCAATATTTTTATCCAACACATCATCGGAATCATAGAGACTTTCAGCTGCCGCTTGTTTCAGGAGGGAATCTGCCTGATCGATCACCGCTATTCTTTTACCTAAATAGCGATGGTGTTCTTCCAGTACTGCACGGTATTGCTTCAATATCGCTAGTTTTACCTCAAGCTTTAGAATTTCGTACTTTGTGCCATAAACCACTTCGAAAAAGTAGCGCACAAAGTTGTTCAGATTCTTCTTGTCGGAAAAAGGCAGATAACTCTTTTTAAAATCACAGTGATCGACCAGCTGCTGGTAGTACTGCTGGAGCCGCAGTTCCTTTTCCGATCGTTCATTTTTCGTATCGCGCTCCAGCTTATCGATTTCATTCAATATATTAACTTCTGTTCCAGGTTTGTCGGAGGTCCATAAATAGGCACAATAGATCCCGTATTGTTCGTGATGCAACACATTTTCATAGAGGCAGCGTTCTATTTGTGCTCGAAGGTCCAGCCACTGCAAATGCTCATGGACAGGCTCCTCAAAATTGGCTAAAAAGAATTGCTCTGTCCCGCCCTCATATAAATAGTTTTCCGCCTCGCTTACTGACATTCCTTTCACTGATTGATACGAATTCGCGACCCCAATCAATCCATTCATATCCGCAATTTTTTCAATCGGAGGAAGGCATTCATGAAAGTATGTTTGAAAGCTTGCTTCAGAAAGTTCGAATAGGCTGAGCACTTTTTCTTTAGGCTGTACGGAAGCCGTTTTCCAAGATACCACCAGCTCGTGGAGAAAGTGGCTGGCAGCATGGAGGGCAATCGCTTTATTGGGCCGGGTCACTTTTGAAAAGCCTGCCGAAGCATAAACAGGCGTCTGCGAATGTCCTTTGATGCCTCGTTTAAAGTCTTGATGCTGATAGCTGTCCATTTTTTCATGATAATCGGTAATCATTTTGCGATTTTTTAACAAATTTAGGTTGCTGATAATTTCGATATTTTGCTGGGCTGCATCGCTTGAAATCAGGCCATCTTCATTTTTATCACTTAATAAATACACGATGTCAAAGAGCGGGGAAGGAGGGTGGCTGACGGGTAGCCTGAGATAATCCTCTGTCAGCTGCAGCTCTTTTTTAAAGGTGTATTCATCATGTTGATAGTGATCAAGTTCCTTTAAAAAACTAATGCCGAGGGAAGTGGAGAGGGCAAAATTCTCACCGTCCTGTTTTTCCTTCATCAATCCATATAAATCCACCTCGACTAGGCGAAAGGACTCTTGAAGAATGCTTTTTAACAGCAAGGTCATTTCTTGGATGAGGATAGTTGCTGGATCATTGATCGCCGTCACAACACAAAGATTCACTTTTTTTAGTGAGGAATAATTCTTCCCGTATTCCGCCAATTTCGATGAAAGCTTACGAAAAATCTTATTTAGTTCGATCAGTTTGGTTTCATCTTGGTGGAACGCCTCGTGTATGTCTTTGCGCTGTGTCTTGCGGTCAAGATCATCTCCAGGGAGCTGGATGGACAGCACGTTTTCACCGCCAGTAATCGTGTCCGCTTGATGGGCGTGAAAATACAAAACACCCGAACTGTTTTGCCATTTTTCCTCATTAATCGTCATAATCGTTTGTAGGGCATCCTTTACAAGGTCACCAAGGAATAAGAAGACAATCGGATGATTGACACTGCGCTGTTCATTTTCCGACAAGCTGATTTGCTCCAATTGGATCGAAAAGGTGTTGGCATACTTTTGTAAAAGTTCTCGCAAAGCTGATTCCCCCTATTGATTCTCGAAAGGTTAGTAGGATAAGAGGCGTGGGTATGCCATCCGCCGATTGGCGTACGCTATACGCCGATTGGCAGAAGTTATCCGTTGATTGGCACACCCAATCCGCGCCCCGCCACCCCCCACGTCCTTACGATTTCAACTGCCTCAACATCTCCTGCACCTTGATCATCATCTCTTTGTAAAAATTGTACAATTCCTCGCCGTTGGCAAACTCCTTGTAGTCATAATCAAGGGCTTCCTTTTCCTTTTGATAGGCTGCTGCCATTTCCTCTAAGGCGAAAATGAGCTGCGCCGCACTTTCTTGATTGATTAACTCTACGCTGCGGCGCTCTGATTTCTTTTCGAGCTGCGCCATTTGTTTTGGATTTAACGATTTAAAAGCTTGATAGATTTCATAATCAACAAACTTTGGTTTTTTCATCAGATTTACGAACGGCTCCCATGCATCTTCTTCAATCTCTTTGTCGTAAACGTAAAGGGCACCGCGTTTCTTAATGGTCCTTGTATAAACAGCTTGAATGAACTGATTCATCGTCACTTCTTTTTCTTTTTGAGAGGCAAGAACCTGTTCAATCTCGGTAATCCTTTCTTGAATGAAGCGGTATTTCCGTACTTCTAATTTCACTTTTTCAATAAGCTTAGGGGAACGGATAAAGTTTTCTTTCGCCAACTCCACATTCGAGCTGCCAAAGATATCACTTGACCCGACCACTTCCATGCTGCCGGCAAACATGTCCTGCAGCTGACGAAGCACTTGTTTGAGGCAGCCAAGACTCGCTTTGTCTAACTTTTTCGGATCGACTTCATCCGCGGCAAATAACGCTCCTATATTCACGTCTTTCGTAAAATGGCATTGAAACCTCGCACTCGTATTCTGGTCGTCATTCTTTTCCGTGATACAGCCAAACTCCTGCGCCTGATCAAATAGGACACGGACCCCGGAATTGTATTCTTTTACACGTTCGTTTCGGTACGTATCGCCCCATGACTTTTCTGGAATTGGTGAAGGGAGATAGGCCCAGTTTTCCTTGGAAGTTTGCACGAGGTGGCGGCCGACACCTTCTTTTTCTAAAATTGTTTTTTCATAGGCTGTCTCATAAAGGGACAGCGGCGAATAGGCAAATAAGGGAATTCCATTCTTCGTATTCAACCAGAAGATCCGGTTTTTCAGCTCACTTTCTTTGATCGTGAAGCGGGAATGGCTTAGCGAATGGCGCTCGAAATTTTTAATCCCATTGAAAATATTAGGCGCCTTCACCGGTACAGAGACAAAGCCCCACTGTGGGAAGTGCAGTTGTCCGTTGCTGTTGGCAAGGTGGAACACCGGCAAGGCATCACGGTCTAAGCGTGCAGCAATCTTATCTTCAATAATCTTGTCGATTGGCAGATCGTCGCCATATTTTAGTCGTAAAAAGTCTTCCATCGACTTTGTAATCAATTCCCCAAACTGGTCGGTCAGGAATTCAGAAACAGTGCCGACGACATCGACATCGGTTTCCTTCACCCAATAGGTCGATTTTTCAAGGAGCATTTCCGACCATTGCTGAACCAATAATTCGCCGTCTTTTGAATCAAACATCCGCTGAATTTCGCGGGCGACATCGGGAACACTGACAAGGTGCCAATAATAGGTGACATCCTGGTCGTGCTTTATTTCCTCCCCATCAACAAGGATATCGGCGTTCTTTTCAAAAATTCCTCTCAGCGTTTCTAAAATTTCTTTATACACCACATAGATCTTGTTGTTCTGGTTATTTAACAGCTGATATAAATCCTCATAGAATTCAATCATTTCTTCGATTCTTGCCTTTTCCGCCCGGGCATCATATTCGTTTAGTTTGGCTTCAATATAGGCATTCTTTTTGCGATCCTTTGAGATAAAAGCACTGCGGGCATCCTCAAGCTTGTTGTGGGCATACTCCTGTTCAGTAGTAATGGCCTTTGGCAGACGCTCTAAACGATCGCGAAGTCCTTCCACATATACCTGCAGGGTTTTCAGCAAACAGAAGCCATCATTAGAGTAAATCAAACGTGAGGCAAAGATGGGCCCTTTTTGCGGATGCAGGAATAAGCGCTCCATCTGGCGGCGGAATTCCTCCATGATTTCCCCAGGCAGCTGTTTTTTACATTTGCGATATTGATCCTTTGCTTTTAGTAAAAACTCACGCTCCAATTCTTCATCAAGATTGATCACCGACGTTTTAATTACATTGTTGTAGGAGAAACGGTCGCTATTTTCAAACCCGGATAATGGTTCTGGCACGCGTTCGTTAAAGCGCTGATGCACAGAATCAGGATCGATGCGCAATTTCTCTAAAAACTGTTCGACCTCGGTCTGATCAGGACCAGCGTCAAACATATTGTTCATTTTTTCAAATAGCTTATAACCGATATAGGTTGTCATTTCTTCAAGGGGAATTTCTGCCATCGATGCACCAATAATATTGTATTGGTAGTTGGCGGCATATGGCTTTGGCATTTGGGCGATATTGGTGCGGATATTGCTGATATAGTCGTGGATGGCAAACTCTTCACCTGATTGCTTTTCTTCATTGGCCATAAAGTTAGTGATATTTTCAGCGGTGACATTCATGCAGTAATCATAGGCATTCTCGAGCCATTTTCCTTCTAGGTTCGTCCCGGAGATCAAATGACAGAGATTAAATGGCGGCATCGGAGAGTTAACGTCCAACAGGCTGCCGTATTTCATTTTGAAGCGTTCATTTCGTTCATCACAATTCATCCAGTAATCCAGTTCTTTGAGGGCGGCATAGCCATTTTTCTCAATATATTCAACGGTATGCGAGCTTAAGCCTCGTTTAGACAAATTCACATCAGGTGTGAACAGATAACCAAGCATGCTGACTTTATCGACACCGGTTGTGCCGAATTTCCGCTCCATGATTCCGCGGGTAATGTAGGCAATATCGAGATAGCAGCCACTGCCAGTTCCGCCTGAAAGACCTGTTAAGATGAAGACATAAAGCCGTTTATTTGTCCCTTCGAGTACAGCTTCAATTTTTCGCTCAATGGTTTGCACGACCTGGTTTATTTTTGTAAACAGCAGCAGCCTGCCCGCTTGGCGGACACCGGAGGCGCCGCTGATGCCGTCAGTAATTAACAGTTCCGGTGACAGCCATTCTTTTATGTAAGGCTCAATTGTGCTTCGATTTTGCAGCAGACCGCCGATTTCCGGATTGGAAAGCAGGACAAATTCTTTGTTCGGATCAAGGCCAATTCCTTTGTATTTTTTATTGCGGTCATATTCATTCGTTTCGAAAGCTAAAAATTCAATGTTATTCGGCTTTTCCTTTTTCTTTTTTGATAGCGGGTCCTGTGGCAGCTTGAAGCGGCGATTCACTTGGTATTTCAAACGCAACAGGGCATCAATCCCAGTCCCCCCAAGGCCGATCACAAGCATCGGATTATCAATCGTATCAACGCGGATTTTCTCCGAAATAATGCCCCCGCCTAAAGAAACATCCAACTGCTGAATATGCTCTCTCACACTAGCTTTCATGCACTAATTCCTCCCTGGCTGTAAATATATCCATACATATAAAGACGAAAAATTACGTGAATAGGATTCAAGTTAAGGTGAGGCACCACGAAGTGGTGCCTGACATCCTTACTACGCTTAACAAGTTAACTTATATACTCAACGTAAATAGATTTATTAACCTTTTTAGGAATGATTCGCAGGCGGTCGTTCCGTTTTATAATGATGCCTTTTTTGGCGCCAATGGCCCGGCCGCCTTTTTCAATGGTGCAGTCGGAGTTATTGACGATGACCAATGTATCGCCTGATGCCGGTTTAAAAACGATCCCCTCCGTTTCTGCAAATTCTGGTGATAAAGCCAAGAGCTGGTGCAGCCGGAACCTTCCTTTAAAGGCCTTTAATTTCTTGAATTGAGGGCTGGTACGTTCCCCTGTATCTTCATCCTTTATTTCCACAACGATTTGACCGCTAAAGCCGCGGCTGGCCTGTTTTATTTTCCCAGCAACGATGTAAGCAAGAGCGGCCAGCAAGAGGGCAGCGACTACACCTGCAGCAACGTATAGCCATGAAAATGGCTTTTCTTTCTCAGTATCCCCGGGTTTCGCAGTCACTGGTGCAGCCGCTGAATTTTTCACAGAAATCTTTTGCGCCTGTGTCTCACGGAAAAAGCTATTATCCTCTGCCTTCACGACGACTTCATAGCCCGTGGAATTTCCAAGCTTGAACTGACCGGTAAACCCGTGATTACTGGCGTTTAAGATAAATTTCTCCGTTTTTCCATTGTCGAGGTCTTTCACATAAGCAGTCGCTGTCATCGATTTATAGATTTCTTTATCTGTAATGGCTGTACCGTTATCTTCAAAAACAGCTTCGACCTGAACGGTTTCGCCCGCGTTGTAGCTCTGCTTAGAAAAGGGGGACATCTTAAGCTGTAAATCATAGTTAAAAACAAGATTGATGTCGATTTTATCCTGCGGCAATCCTTTGACCTTAAACGTCCAATCACCTTGAACCGGCTTCATCAGCTTAACCATTGAGTAAGTCTTTGACTGTGACAGCAGCACCTGATCGGAAGGAATTGCCAGCTCCTTTCCGGAAGGATCAATAAGCTTCACCTCAACCGGCTGGCTGGAAATCAGCGAAATATTCGCTTCTAACACATTTTCATTTGGAACATTTATCGTAATATCCTGAAAATCGCCGTTCCCCACTAATTGGTCCACCGGGACAATTTTCAGCTTTAAATGGTTAGCGAAAATTTCACTGAGGATTCCTGGAAGCTTATCTGCAGAGGTTGCTTCAAAGAATTTTCCGCTTGTGCTTTCCGCCACATTTGTGAGCATATCTTTGTTCAGCTTGCCATTGGCGTTTAAGCCAATTGTATAGATGGGATATCCTTTCGCTTTCGCTTCAGCAACAGCCTTGTTTAGGTCTTCCTCCGCCTGGGCTGAGGTCTTGGACTTTTTCGGATCTAATTCGTTATTGCCATCGGCTAAGAGGACAATCAAGGGAAAGTAATCCTGCTCATGGCTCGAGTCCAACACCTTAACCGCTTCCTTCACCCCGGTAGATAAATCGGTATATGTGTATTTTTCAATCGAGTCAATGAAATCCTTCAGGTCCTGCTTATCCTGTTCCGAGCGGATTTTTACGAGCGCCTTTTCCCTCATTACCTCGTCGGCGTAGGCAATGGCACCAATTTTATCCCCGTTTAGGGAGGCCATATCAATAAACATTTTCATCGCTTCACTGCTAATATTATGCGGATCGCTGCTCTTCATGGAGTTACTTACATCCACGACCAGCATTCCCTCAATCCGAGAAGTGGAATGCAGCGGACTTGCAGCGCGTACACTTAAATAACTAATGTTACAGAGTAAGAAAGTAATCACTATAAAACTACTAATCCATTTTTTAAACATCTGTATGCAACCTCCACTAGCCGTATCCTATTTCGCGCAAATATTACAAAAAATCCTTGATATAAACTTATTTTACCATCGCTGTTATTATATTCCCAAGTAATAATCGCTAGAATTATAAAAATTTTCCTATTATAATAAGAAAAGCGCAAGACGCCCGCCTATCGGCGTATGGACTGGAGCGCTTCGACTGAGATAAAGGAAACACGGGGAGCGCAAGCGATCCGATGTTGACTTATCGTAGGGAGAAGAGCGAAGTACACTAGCCGATGGCGCCTGGAGCTGGACAATTCTCAAAGCCGAATTTATACTTTCTCTCTTAAGAAATAATAAACTATTTTGGAAAATTATTTAGTTAAATGGTAGACGAAATTATTTGAACAGGAGGAGTACCATGTACAGCATCGTATTTACTAGTATTCTAGTTTTAATCCTTCTCTGGAAAACCTATAAACTTTTGAAAAATAAACGCAGCAGCGGCCATTTTGAAGAGATCGATGATGAATTAGTCATCATGTTAAACGAGGGTGATTCCATTGGCTAAACTGGCCGTTCAATTATCGAAGAAAAAACGAACAAAATATCGGTTTCAAAAGCTAAAAATGTGTAAAAAATGCAATCGTTATTCTGTTATGAAGGATGAAACCTGCTCGACATGCGGCACGAACCTTGTAGGCATCGAGAGTCTCGTCAAATCTATATTAAAAAAACGGTTAACGACCGAAGCCATTCGAATCCTGCTAATTGCCTGTCTTGGCATTGTATTCGCTCCAACCATCAAAACCATGTACTATTCCATATCCGTTGGAATCATCTTTTGTTTCAGCTACGTTGTTCTCACCTCTCTGTTTGTGAAAAGTGAGTATTTCCATCAATTAAAAAAATTGCTTCGGACTGACTTCCGTAAAATTCAAGCAGGCATCCTGTTTGACAGCGACCTCGCCAAAGCCGATGTCAAAGAGGAGAGACTGGCTGCGGCCTATGAAAAGCTTCGTGAAATTGGCGATTTTATTTCCACAGATCGGTTGAAAATCCGCCGTGTAATGGTGTTAAACGAAATTGCACTAAGAAGTGACATGGAGCTTGAGCTTGAAGGGCTTATTCCTTCATCATATGATAAGGATTTTGTGAAATATGCACTTGAGGTGTTAAAAATCAACCGCACTCTCATTTCGAAAAAGTGTATTGCCTACTTTATTCACTATCGTGATGCGATTGTGATTGACTTTGGGATGGACTCGCTTATTTCTGTCGCTGGCACGGCCTTACGTATGAAACTGTACATTCTCGAGTTTTCCACGTTTATCGAAGAATTCCTTGCCTATTTTCCAAAGGAACGTGTGCTTAGACTGTGCAATATCATTCAAGCCAATCCTGACGTGGAGTGGGGTAGTCTTAAGGAAAAGACCATGAGTATAGTTACGAAGAAGTATCATTACGATCCCGATTTCAAGCGTTTTACTATTGAAAGAGAAAGGTTCGTTAGTCATGTTTAAATCAACTGTTTATAAAAAAGTGAAAAGGTCGCGAAACTTTTTTATGCTGCTACTAGTGATCCTGCTTGTCCTCGTCGGCTGCAAAATCATCATGGCACATGAAAAAATCGCTGCTTATGAGGAAGCGATGCGTTTGTTTCGGTCCGGAAATTTAGTTGCCGCAGAAAAGAAGTTTCGTGCCGCAAAGCGAAATCTATCGGTCACAGACCATAATCAAGACATCAACCAGAAGCTGGCGATTCTCTCCCCCATTCGTGAAGCCATGGAGGACTTAGATAAAAGCGCAGCGAAATATCAGGAGGAAAAAAACCTAGATCAACTCGTTGTCACCTATGAACACTGGCAGAAGAAGATGAGAAAATGGGTGTCAGGTACCAGTATTCAACAGGATATGTATGGAGAGATGCTCGTGCTCACGAAGCTTGATCAGGATTTTGTCGGTTATTTTTCCAGTATAAAGAAGACACAGTTTGCTAAATTACAAAAAAATACCATTAACGGGGAGGCTGAGGAGGAACAAATTTTTTCGATTCTAAAAAAGATCCCTGCTGAATACTATGGCGATGATCCCGCAAAAACAAAAGAAGTCAAAACCGTTTTCCAGCAATATTATGCGGCTAAAATCAAGACATTGACCATCGAGAATGCTTCTGTTGCCCAAATCGTTACAGAAGGGAATCGGCAATTCCGCATGCTGACAAAGTTTACGATTGATTTGGGCTGGCTTATAAATACGCTTGACAACCATTTATTAAAAGTCCTTACTACGGCAATCGATAAGAAAGAATATGCTGCATTTGCTGAGCAGGCAAACACTATTAGAAACCTATCAACGAAGATGAAGGATGCCAAAGTGTTTACGTTTATCGAAAAAGCAAAAAACGATTTACTGGTCAAAGCAAAAAGTCTCACTGCCAGCAACAAATACGAGGATGCCATCAGCCTCTATGAAGCTTTAAAACCATTAGAAAACACGGATCAATTAATTGAAAATGCCAATCTCGCCTGGGATCAATTTGAACCGATTCGCGTTCTGAAGCGTCTCTATCCAACAAAGGAATTCCCGAGCTTTGTGAACGCAAAGAATAAATGGGGGGCAGACATCGTCATTGCGGCCATCTCAAAGGATGGTGGAATCTATTTTGGTAAGTTGAAGGGAGAAGAGGCGATGGCCGTAACCGAAGGTACACTGGATGGCACGCTGGAGGTCTCTAAATTAGATTTCGATAGCAGCTTTAGTTCATCAAACAATCCGGTTATCGTAATCGATGCAAAATCTAAGGAACGGAAGCATCATTATTTGGCCTACGAAGTCCGCCCCGGTTCGCTGGTAAAAATACTTGATGTTGAAGCTGACAATCTAACAGTTGAATCGAAGCAAGTTTTAGTTGTAGATAATCCAGTTGGCTCAGGTGCTGGTGAACTTGCCAGCTACGAATCAAACGCCGAGGGAGTATATCGCTTTACTAAAATAAAGGTGGATTATGTCGATATACAGGTGAGCGATATTACTGACTACTACGGGAAAAAGGTCCGCTTCACAGCCAACGCTGCAGCGAAAACGAACGGAGGGGCACTAGTCACCATATCGGAAACCTATAATTTTACGACCAGCCGCTGGGAGAAAACGTATGTATTGTTAAAGGGGCAGTCAGAATTTACGATCTATAAGACCTATACCGTCATCGGCGTCTTGAACGGGTATGAGAATATATCGGACGATAACGGGGAGCAGGTTCGTGTTCCTGTCTTCCAAGTTGAAAAAGTTGAGTAACAGAAAAAGGCCAGTAAACGTTACTGGCCTTTTTCAACACTGGATAGCGGGATAAATTGATTGAAGATCCCAATGGTCGTAACCTTTCCCATGCCAACATCCGTGAAATCAGTTTTATAGATAGAGAACACAACATAATCGGATTTCGTTGTGCCCGCATCAAAGATGGATTTTCCGGCAACCGAGAGAATCCCCTTTTTTAACAGGTTTGACGATTGCTCCATGGTTTTGTGATTAATCCAATCGATGTACTCATTACGTTCAGGATTTGTAGCTGATAAAATAAAGATAATAAGTATTGAGAGAACGATGGATACAAGACGTTTCATTTTCGGACTCCTATCTAAATTAGATACACTTACAGCTTGTATATGCATATGTAAGTTAACTCTGAAAAATCACCAAAATCGTTCGCCGTTTACGGCCTGAAAAGTGAGTAAAAATGGAAACAAAATGTTGGTGATATTTGCCTTTCGCTATGTTAAATTATTACTATTATTATCTTTTACTAGTTTCGCTAAACATGGCTTCATGGTTATTTTTATATTTTCATAAATAAATTTAAAGGAGACAAATCTGTGAAGAGAAAATGGAAGTGGGTACTGTGCTGTTTCCTTTTCCTGCTTTTTTTAAATGGGTTCGGAATCCTAGCGGTTACTTTTTTAAAGTAGGAGAGGCAGGGAAGACGAGAATGACAACGAACTTAACAAAGCCGATTTCGAAAAAGTTGCTTTTTGCTATGCTCATCGTGACCATTGGGGCTGAGGTTCTCCTCTATTTGACCCGATACAGCTATATGGCGGGTACTCTATATGATGCCATGATGGTGTCATCCTTTTTTATCGGCTGGAAGCTGTACCAGCGGCTCAAGAGTCCCACGGACCATCCGAAAACAAAACGGCAGGTTACACTTCAATTTACGGGTGCCTTCCTGATTTTTTTTATCGGCAGCACAGTCATAAATATGTATTCAACCAACACTTTCCAGGATTTTAGCGTTGATTATGATCAATATGTCCAGGACTATGCCGAGTCACAGGCGTACGATGCAGGAGATGGAGGAGCGTCGACAGACCCGGTTTGGGCCTTTTTTGAAAAAGTAGATATGATTGGCTATGATTTATTTGCAGACACGCTTGCTGGTTTGGAAGAAGTTTGGAGGCTCGCCTACATGATTCTCCTGCTAGTCATTTTTAAAAAAATTTTCAAGCGTCGCTGGGAGAGTGGACGAAGAGATATTTTCCTGATGAGTGCACTGTTTCTTACTTCCATCCTATTTGGGATCGACCACACGTTAGATTCGGATCAGCCATGGTCGATTCGCATTGGGGCCATTGTTACCTTTGCCAACATGGGTTTACTGTTTGGATTAATCCTATTATGGACACGAAACCTTTGGGTGACCGTCCTCGTTCACGCACTCTACGATATCACCGCCACCTTATCATGGTACTATATCGATTATGCCGTCGAACTATTTGCACTAGCTGTTTTGGTTGTCCACATGATTCTTTTTACGTTGGAAAAATTACACCAAAGACGCTTGGAGCGACAGTTGGACGCAGTCGAACTGGTGCAAGCAGCTGAATGAATATCATAAAAAAGAGGTTCAGTACGCACGGAACCTCTTTTAATATTCGTAAACATTCCCATTCACCCTATATTGAATCGTACCATCTTCATTCAATATGTACTTAATCTTTTCACGTTCAAAAGCTTTTAGTAAACTATCCAAGGCTAGTTCTTGCTTAACATGAAGTTCCATTATTTTTTTGTTTAATGTAAGCGAATTACTTTTTGTTGTTTTTGAGAGAAGGGTTAGAATCTCTTGCTGCTGTTCTAAGACATCCAGCAAATCTTGTTTATGGTCTTTTAAGTCAGATGGTGTTTCTAAGGCATACATCTTTTTCAACAGCGCATCCTGGTCGGCCTTCGCTTTTCCAACCTCTACAATATTTTTCTCCATACATTCGACCAGCAGTTTTTCACTTTGCCGATAATAATTTTGCTCAATTTTTAAATAGGTAACGGTTTTTTTATAATTTGGAGTCAAAAACTTGATCATTAAAAATGAGCAGATGATGATTAATGCAAAAATTCCAATAGTGATATAGACCCGCTTTTTCATAGAATTCTTACGAGCAGGTGGAACGGTTCCAGGTTCAGGGTGGTATAGGACGTTTGCCTGCAATTCTTCGAGTTCTTGTTTTACTTTTTTCTGGGTAGCAGTCAGCATTCACAGCCCTCCGGTCCTCATTGAATAGATTTGCACCTATTACTATTTTACTATTAAATGGAGAAATTTTCATCTATCCCAAAAACCAAATTATTACATACTAAAACACAAAAAGCAGATGCTTCACTTAAGAAAGCATCTGCTTCTTTACTTATTTCCAGTTAGCTAGCAGGCCAGATTTGGTCCACCCATTCAGGATGATCGATGAAAGGATTCCGATTTCCTTGAATCGATTGAATGACATCATTTCTATGCTTTTCAAAGGCATCTGGTGGATCCATTTTGCTCCACTGAAGGAGGGTAGATAGCTTGCCATGGGTTGGGCTTGGATACGTATTGACCTTGTCAGCTAGCTCAAGGTCGATTTCGCCGCCATCGCCTTCATAACGAACAGCCATGTACATCAGCATTCTTGCGACATCGCCTTTTACACGATTCGGAGGCTCAAATGAATCACTATCATAGTAACAATCTGCACACTCACCTTGCGATTTCCCACCATTATCAAAATCTAAATGACCACGTGTACTATTCACGGATGCATCAGTTGGTCGTAAATGGTGAATATCTGTTCCCGGTCCAACATTTGTCCCGAAATCACCATGTGATTTTGCCCAAACGTGCTCACGATTCCAGTCGTTTACACCTGAACCGAAGGTCGTTTTTGCTTGTGAACGGCCTGTGTAAAGAAGAATCACGTTGTTTGGATTATTCGGGTCTTCATCCGTTTTCTTTAATGCATCAGTAACTTGGGCATACGTTAATTTTGTTTGAGTTTTAATAATATTGTGTAACGCAAGCTTTAGGTCAGCACCTGTTTTCCCAGCGGCTGCTTGGTAATAGGCTTCCAAATTATTAGTCGGTGCCGCCGTTACCGTCACGGTAAACGAGGCAGTAACTGTTTTTGCTCCATCATTTGCGGTAACTGTTACATTGAATGTACCTTCCTTTTCAGTTGGAATCGTTAAGGTAGCTCCTTGAACAGTACCAGCAGTTGTCGTATACGTTAAGGAATCATTATCTGGATCCGAAAAGTGGTTATTTAAATTGATGGAAACGGGTGTACCTGCTTGAACAGAAACATTTTGCAGCGGAGTCGCAACTACGGGTGCCTGGTTTACTGGCTTTGGTAAAAAAGGAGAAGTAATAACTTCTCCTCCTACGTTTGTTATTTTGATGTTGGATGTATCTACGCCGTCTTTAATCGTCCATTTTTGGACGTTTTCAGCGCCTCTGATTTGGCTAATGTTTGCATTATCAATGATGACCTCTTTAACCTCTAAGCCGCCTAGGTCGATATAGGCATTTGGTGTAGTTGGGCTAATGGTGATCACTGTGTTCTTTAAGCCTTCACCTTTTAGCTTCGCGTAAGAACCTTTTAACACAATACCCTCTGTAATTTCTGAATCTGCACTTACCGTAATATCAGCACCTACATTTGTTACCGTTAGCTTCTTCGTTTTGAAGCCGTTTAAGTTGTAGATTTTTGTTGATGCTGGCGGTGTTACTGGTGGTAAAACTTCGCCGCCAGCTGCTTTTAATTGTGTTTGAATGAGAATTGGATCATGGTCACTTGCACGACCATGCACATCCATGAAACCTGAGTTGATGTGTAAAATATCGACAGTAGTATTCGCTGCCATATTGTTCGTAACTAATACTTGGTCAAGAACTTGTGCATTACCTTGGTAAGAGTAATTATAACGCTCGTTTGCAGGAACTTTGTCAATCATGTTGGTCATTTCGTTCCCTTTAGCGATTTCTAACGTTTTCGTGAATTCAAAATCATTGAAGTCTCCTAGTAAGACAACGTTTGCGTTTGCATCCTTTGCCTTAACATCTTTCACGAAGTTATTAACAATCGCGGCAATTTTATGACGTTGAATTTCACTGCTTAATACTGGCGGTTGATTTTTCCCGAGTAACGGTTGGTCGCCGCCTTTTGAGTTGAAATGGTTGGCCACGACGATAATGCTTTGGCCTTGGAAATCAAATTGCGCAGCAAGCGGCTTACGGCTAGAATTAAACGCAGAATTTGTTGGATCAATCCGTCCTGGGTTTACTGTCAACTTGCCACTTTCAAAGCCAACTGCTTGTGTTGATGTACCTTTTGGTGCTCCAGCAGTTAACGATACACGGTCTTTATTATAAAGGAAGGCAACACGGATGTTACCGCCAGGTGCGCCGCCATCTTGATTGTTAACCGGGGCAATTTCGGTATAGGCGTATGTTGGTCCACCAAGCGCTTTTACTTTATCAATAATTTTTTGTGCACTTTGTGTCCCATCTACAGTTCCATTATCTGTTTCCCCATTATTATCTTGTACTTCATTTAATCCGATAATATCAGGATTTTTCATTTTATTGACAATCGCATCGCCAATTTTTGATACCTTATCGTCTGGAGTAACAGTTGAAAAGTTTTCGACGTTATACGTTCCGATTGTTAGCTTGTCAGCTGCCGGTGTAATTTTCGTTGCCGCACGAACAATTGGTGTTTCGGTTAATTTCGGAAGTGTTGGTTCCTGTGTCATTACTTTAAAGTTGCTGTAACCGTAGTTCACAATACCTTTAATCGCACCTGTATAATAGTCACCCATTTTGGCACGGTAAGATTTATTGGCTGTTGCGCCATTTCTTACATCAACTGCAATACGATCAGGGTTTGTGTCAGTTGCCGTAATCCGTAAACCGCCAGGATCAACATTTGTTGGATACTCTTTTGGTACCACCCAAACTAATCCGTCTTTTTGCAATGCAATGACTTTTGCGTCATCGACTTGAACATACATGCCTTCAAGACTCTCCCAGAAATCAATCGCATCTTCTTCTGGGTCATAAGTAGTCATTTGGTCATTATCAATGTTTTCTGGTGGAGCAATCCGATCAACACCAAGTTTAGTTGGTGCTGGAAGTGGAGCTGTTCCGTTTTTAGAAATCGTTGATGCTTCAATTTCAGTAATCGTTAAGTCTGTTGATGTTTTCTCAGCATAACCTTCACCGTAGTATTCTGTTACTTTACCGGTTACTTTCACGCGATCACCGATAGATACACCGTGAGAAGATTTAAATACAAGAATACCATCTGAGGTGTTAGGATCTCCATCACCCACTAGATCTTGGATGAAGAAGCGGCTTGTTCCATCAATATAGGTAACAACACCTTCAACATCTGTTACGGTTTTACCGTTAAATAAAGATGTATGGGATTTTCCTTGAATATCATAAATGTGAACCGCGCCATCTTGGATCACATAATCAAACGTAGCAACAGAGCTATTTGTCATTCCTGACTTAACGGCAACTGCTTTTACCGTTGTTGCATTATTAATCACGATTGGCTGTGAGTAAACTGGGCTTGCTGTAGTTGGTGTGCTG
>Ga0213822_1000294_pt1 | contig 43603 bp, 64 predicted proteins | sample MC6MC0908MG_FD_179872 | JGI IMG/M metagenome (GOLD analysis project Ga0213822, IMG submission 179872) | Enriched soil aggregate microbial communities from Iowa State University, Ames, United States - MC6-MC0908-MG | ecosystem: Environmental > Terrestrial > Soil > Unclassified | place: USA: Iowa... | reverse complement strand
GCCTGGACCTGGGCGCCGACGACTACATCTGCAAGCCCTTCAGCCCCCGCGAGGTGGTTGCCAGGGTCAAGGCCATCCTGCGCCGTGGCCCCCAATTGCTGAGCAACACCCCACCGCGACTGCTGATCGACGAAGCCCAGTACCGCGCTTCACTCGACGGCGTCGCTTTGGACCTCACGCCTCTGGAGTTGCGACTTCTGAGCACTTTTGCACGCTCCGCCGGCCGGGTATTTTCCCGCGACCAACTGCTCGACAAGCTCTACTCCGACCACCGCGTGGTCACCGACCGTACGGTAGACAGTCATATCCGCAACCTACGGCGCAAGCTGGAGCAGGCGTGCCCAGGGGAAACACCCATCGAGTCATTGTACGGCGTGGGCTATCGGTTTCAGTTGTCCAACGCCTGAGGGCTTGAAGGGCCAAGGCTGATTCGAAGAGAAAGCCCAACCGACTGCCCCGCTGGCCGACGACAAAAAGACATGAATCGGTTGGAAATTTTCAGAGCAATTGCCAGAGCTGAAGGTGGCAACCCGACTGGCCAGAACACAGCCCTTGAGCCGAATACCAGCGACATCCCAGGCAGCTTCGCGCAGGCACAAAAAAGCCGATCTATCTGATCGGCTTAACTGTCTGATTTTACTCAGGAATAATGGTCGGGACGGAGTGATTCGAACACTCGACCCCTAGCACCCCATGCTTGTAACAGTAGAAACCTAAGCACCTGTTTTAAAAGGATAAAATGGTATTCCTGATGAAGCAAATAATCCGCTTTTTTGTGCTTATGCAAACCTAAAACCGGGGCTCGCAGCGTAGGTTTTGCGCGCCCTGGATATTTTATGCTCCTATAAAAAGCTAAACTCCAAACAGGCCAAGGGCTTCCCGAAAAGAACGCTTGTACACTCCCCCCATCAGTGCAAAGGATGACAAGGTGTCAAAGCCCGAAATGGATGTCGATCAACATAATCTGCTGGTCGAAGAGCACAATGCGTCTCAAGAGAAAATCACGGAGCGAGCCCAGGACATTGTCAAAATGTTTTTCCTGGTCAGTGGTGGCGCGTTGGCGGTCTGTGCAGGATTTTTTTCGGCAGGAGTCGCGCTGCCCGCCGAGGTCATCTATCCAGTCAGGGGAGCATGGGTGAGTTTGACTGCGGCCATGGTGCTGATTGGATTCACCCTTCTATTGATGCTGGGTAGAGACTATAGGTTCGGCCAGCTCAACAGCCGACAGATAGACTCAGGCCAACAGTCATCTGAAACATCTGGCTGGTGGGATGTTTGGATGTGGGGAACCGGCCTGATTGGATTTGCTTGCTTCTGCACTGGCATGTGTTTCTTCACTTATGCGGCATGGGTCTTTGTAACGCCTAACCTAGTGACCTCTTAGGATTTCGGAGGTTACATACCCGCCTTTGCGCACCACCATGTCAAGGTGACCACGAAACTGATGCAAGTATCTGATGTATAAGAAAAACACACCTCTTTTCTGTGCTTCCAAAACAGGCAAAAGGCTCTATAAGAATCAATAACTTAGCGTTGGATATTCCTACAGTGCTTCCCTCCCCGGCGTCCTGCCGACGAACACCACTCCCAAATCTTTAGAGCCTCGCTTACTGTATGCGCATACAGCATTTGAGCTTACCCATCATGAACATTGACGAAGACACCTCGGCGTGGCTTGGCTGCCCTACGCCTCTGGAAATGTACCAACACCAGTGCGCCCTGCTCGAGGACGAGCTCATCCAAACCGAGGCGATGCTGCGAAAGGCCCGGGCCAATGTGGCCGGCTTGGTGCAGATGAATGACCTGCTCGCCACTGGCAAGGCTTCGGCGGAGGCTGCGCTAAGAAGGGCCCTTGATCAAATTGCGGCGATGAGCAATGAGCCTTCTGACAACGGAAGCTTTCGCCCCATCGATCTCATTACCAGCCAGCGAGACCACCTGCTCAGGGAAAATCAACGATTGCTGGGCGAGATTCGTCAAGCTCAATCCTCCAGCGCAAGCTAGGCTGAAATGACGGCGGGAGGGAAGATCATGTGTGGAAGGCTTTCACAGTATCGAGGAATCCACGATTTTGTTGCGGCTTTGAGCATGCCCAATGCCCTGGCTAACTCCGTGGGAGATCAGCCAATTGAGCGCTACAACGTTGCACCGACAACCGCAGTTGCGCTGCTGCACATGCAGGGGGACATGCTCCATGCGGATCCCGTTCGCTGGGGTTGGCGACCGCACTGGGCGAAAGATCGTGCGGCACCAATCAATGCACGCGTGGAGAAAGTCGCCCACGGCCCGTTCTTCCGGGCTATCTGGCCGCACCGGGCGATCACGCCAATCGATAATTGGTTTGAATGGGTGGATGAAGGCGGGGCAAAGAAGCAGCCCTACCTGATCCGCCGGCGGGATGGTGAACCTATATTCTGTGCCGCAATCGGTCAGCTACCGGATGCTGATGAAGGCCCAGGTGAGCATGACGGCTTCGTCATCATTACCGCCGACAGCGCCGGCGGCATGGTGGACATCCACGATCGGCGGCCCGTGGTGCTTACACCCGATCTAGCCCTGGAATGGTTGGACCCGACCACGCCCAAGGAGCGCGCCGAGCAGATGGTGCTGCACCAGGGCGAGCCAGCCGAGGCCTTCGAATGGTTCAAGGTCGATACGGCCGTGGGTAACGTCCGGAACAAGGGGCCCCACCTGATACAGCCTGTACCCTAAAACAGCCCACCGAGGTCAGAGGGTTTCCAATTCATGATCACAAGCTCGCCGCTGATCTCGGCTTTTCCCTGGCGCTGATTGGTGGTGCTGTAGCGGATGTCCAGCGTTTCAAAGTGAAACCCCTCAAATACCCGCCGGATATCAGGGTGGTCGTTGATACTCACCATGACCTTGCCTTTGCAGCGGCGCATGAAGTCGGCCATCCGCTCATAGTTTTCGAACGGAAAGTCCACCCCGTAGCCCGCGGTCTGCCAGTACGGAGGGTCCATATAGTGGAAAGTGTGGGGGCGGTCGTAGCGCTCAGCGCATTCAAGCCATCCCAAGTTTTCGACATAGGTTCCAGAAAGGCGCTGCCAGGCTGCGGAAAGGTTCTCTTCAATCCGCAACAGATTGATAGCCGGCCCCGTTGTGGCTGTGCCGAAAGTCTGGCCGCTGACCTTCCCGGCAAAGGCATGGTGCTGCAGGTAGAAAAATCGCGCTGCCCGCTGAATATCGGTAAGAGTTTCCGGCCGAGTCATCTTCTGCCACTCAAATACCTGCCTGGAACTGAGCGCCCATTTGAACTGGCGCACGAATTCCTCCAGGTGGTTTTGCACCACCCGATACAACGTCACCAGGTCGCCATTGATATCGTTGAGGACTTCAACTGGTGCAGCCTGGGGCCGCATGAAGTAGAGCGCCGCGCCGCCAGCGAAAACCTCAACATAGCATTCATGCGGAGGGAATAGAGGAATCAGACGGTCGGCCAGGCGGCGCTTGCCACCCATCCATGGAACGATTGGGTTTGTCATTTTTGCAATCCTTTGCAAGGTGAGTATTCATTTTGGGTCGTGTTAATTTTGCGATCTGGAGTGTTGATCAGGGCCTAATGGTTCTGACGTACGACTGGCAAGCCCTCAACGCGATCAGTCCTTGGTCGCCGGCGTCGGTGATGGCGATAATTCGTTGAGCATGCGCTGGGTCAAGTTGGGCTCGACGGGCTGCATGAACCACGCCGACGGCGCCGGGGGTGGTAGGCACGTTGCAGTCACTGGCTGAATCCGTGGCGTCGAGAAGGACTGACAGCCGTACATCAGCAGTGGCGAGGCGATCGCGCAGAGCAGCTTGCTTGCGTTGTTCATTGGAAAGCTCCAGGGAGTGTTGTTGGTCTGCGGCGGCCGCTCTCTGTTCTGCGGCCAGGCGCTTGTCCTGCTCAGTTCTGGTCTGGGCGGCGGCGGCACTGCTGATCGCCGCCAGGTCGTCCTTGTGCAGGCCGGCCTGCTCGGAAAGCTTCTCGCCCATCCGCCAGTCCTGCACCTGCCAGGTGACGCCGGCGGCGGTCGCCATCAGCACCAGGATCAGCACCACCAAACCGGCCAGCTTTTGTACCGGCGTCATGCCAGCACCTTTTTCGCGCGCTCCCACAACTGCAAGCGATCTTCCAGGCCGTTGAGACCACCATTAATGCGGCGGGTGATCTTCGTGAACTCCCCCTGATCCGCCAGCGTGTTCAGCCCCTTGGTGGACCAGAACCAGGCCGCAGACATCGCCGCGTGCCGGGGCAGCTCGAGCAATTCCGGGTTGCTGATGAGGTCCAGGCCCAGTGCCTCGCCGCAGGCAGCGTAATTCGCCCGCCCGGTGATCTGGATCAGTCCGCGCCCACGGTACTTCGAGCCGTCACCCTTGACGTTGTTTCCCAGATCGGCACGGCCTTCGTAAGTGAGTTGCTGCGCAGTGGGCCCCCAAATCTCGCGCACGTAGCGCAGTTGGCCGGATTCGTGCCCAACCTGGGCGATAAATGCAGCGGCGAGCGCGATGCCCACGATGCCATAGCGGTTCATGGCCGTGTTCAGGGCAGGAACAAAAACGCCGGCTTGGTGGCCGGCGTTCGGAAGGATCTGCAGCAACTGCTGCTCGGTGATCGGCATGGCTTTCTCCAGGCAAAAAAATACCCGCTCATGGCGGGATTCGGCTCTGCTTATTGCGCTTTACTACGGGGCGAAGGGCAGCGGGAATCGCTCTTTGATTGCGGTTACTGACTTTACCCACGGACCAAAGTCGGGCTGATTTCCTTTGAGCAGCGCGTCGTACGCGATTTCAAGACGGAGTCCGTCCGACTCGATCTGATAAGCGGCGCGCCGCTGTGCACGGGCGTTTTCCAGCGCTGCAAGGTATTCGTCCGTTCGTTTCTTTTCGGCAGTAACCGCCTGGGTGAAATCAATCACTCGACAATCTCCTTATCAGGTTTTGGATCAAAGTCAGTAGGCAGTACTACTCGGCCATCCGGAGGGTTGACAATATCAACTGGATACCAAGAGTTCCTCCCCGCGTCGGGGCCTACAGGCATCGTGATAGTGACCACCAAACGACCATCCACTCGTTCAACGGGATCGTTTATCCATTCGCACGCTACAGCTTGAGCTGGAAGCGTTGCTCCATCTGGCAAGGGGCCAAAGTCGAGGAAAAGCCCATTAATCGTCAGTGCATCGCCTGCTTTAATTATTTCAAGAGTCTCATCTGATCGAGTAGAAACTAGCTTAATGATCATTTCCATTTACCCAAGGCTATATAGTTACAGGTGTAAGTTCGGGCAGCAAGGGACGCGGTGGATATTATTAGTGGAACTCCGATAGATGCCGTTGATCCGCCGCTGCCATCCCATGTAATAACCCCAGCGCTAAAAGACTGACAGCTGAACGCTGGCACTCCAGCAAACCCAGCAGGGAACGTGATGCTATTTGCATACCCATAAAACAGTGATCCTAATGCATTGGTCGCGGCACAGGATCTGGATACAACGCCAAAACATATTTGCGTTCCGTCCGCAAACCGAACATAGCTACCGTTCGCGTTAGTTCCAGTTTCAAATATTGCACCTGAGCTTGCGGAGCCCACCAGGTCCGCGTAAGCACCAGTCTTCAAACTGACTGTGTTGCCAGTGCCGCCCTTAAGCACTGGCAGAATGTCGTAATTCCCGGTTGTTCCAAGCGCAGCGAGCTTAGGACCAAATTGGTTGTTGAGGTTGTTGAAGGCATCCGACAACATTTTGTCGTATCCCTGCACAGGCATAATGGCGTAGGCAGCGCCGCTTGCTGTGGCACCTTTATATGCTGGCAGGATGGAGATCACCGTGGAGCTGGCGACGTTGGCCAACTCATAGTTCACTCCGTCAGGACCAATGAACGAATCCCCAATCCTGCTGCTCGCAGCGAAATCCACGTTCGTGCCAATGACTGTGCTGCTGCCGTTCTGTACAGCAACTGTTCCTGATCTTTGCCAAACCATAGTGTTCTCCAATTCGGCTGACGATATTTACTGGGTGCATCACTGCTAAATTATTGGCTTGGCGAAAACAACAGGCACAAAAAAGTACGTGTAGTTCGTAACTCCAACAGTAAACATGACGATTCTGTTATTCGCGTAGTCCCATGTACAGTAAAGCTTTGCAGATCTGGTGCTCGCCGCACTGACATCCATGCCTATGTTATTAATCATCATGTAGTCACCGGAATTCAGAGGGGACGCAGCCGTAAAGTTGACCTGTGTGGTTCCCTGGCCAGTTTGGTTTGAGCCTATAAAAGTCCATGATGAAATTGTTCTGGTGAATTGGGCACAGGGCGTGCCGCTATCAAATAGCAGTTTCCCGGAGCCATCCCACAGTCGAAAGCCATACTTAGCCGTTGGCGTTGATTGGAAGGCCGCAGCAAAATACTTCCCTGCACCTCCGCCAGAGAATGAGAAACCAGTCCAATTACCGGCGCTACCGTTAATCCTGGCATAGCTAAGTGTGAAAGAGCTATTCGGCCTTATGAAGACTAACGGCGGTTCCTGGGTCGTAATTGGAGTCGGGAAATTGACTGCCCCGGAATAGTCACCTTTATGTATTACTACAAGCCGGGACAACTCAGAATCCAAAACGACAGTGTCATTGTTATTTGTGAATTGCATCCCGTAAGCCATTACTTATACCTCATCACCATCACTCGCTGCGTGGCAAGTGCAGGTGCTGGGGAAGCGCTGCCTTGAATCATCCGATTTATAAACCAGACCCGAACAGCACCATTTAGAACCTCTGGCTCTTGTTGTATTGCATACAGATCCTGGGCGCTTGGGTCGGCGGGGTATGGGGATACAGGAACTGATACAGCGTTACACGTGCTTGGACTACATCCGGGCACCGCTATGTCGATGTAGTTGGTCCCTGCGGGCCTTGTTACCAACGCCGAGTAAATAACCCTGACACTAAACGAGTTCTCATCAAGTTCCAGGAGGCCGGTCGGCCCCCAAACTCTCGCTCCATAGCTCATGCGGACAGATCCCCCCACTGGTAACGCTTATAGCCGTTTTCGTCGAATACCTTGCCGCCGGCGTTGTTGATTACCTGCCGTGCCTGCCCAGCACCCAAAGCGCTATTGATTTCAAAGGTCCCATCGAAGAAGAGCTTCCAGCCGCTAATGCCTGCCACGTAGTTGTTCGACTGGATGTAGTTGCCGATCTTGGCGTTGGTGATTGAGCCATCCTCCAAGAAGGCCGACCTGATAAAGGTCTGCCCCCCAGTAACAGAAAACGGCGACACAGGCGTACCGTTTGCCAGGTTCAGCAGCATGAACGTGTCAGCCCTTACGACGAACTGCGAAGAAACACCGGACGGGTCAACCTGCAGGCCCAGGCCGAACGATGCGGCGTACTTCTGGCCGCCAGCCGTGGTTTCCATTTTCACCGACCACAGCGTCTGCAGTTGCCCGTTGGTGTTGGCCAGAGCCGAAGAGGTCTCTTGAATTGCCGAGGTGTTCTGACCGACCGTGGCTTGCAGTTGCGTGGTCTTGCTAGCCTCCGCTTCAATGGCGGTAGCTCGGACTTTGCTCTCTTCGACGATCGCAGCGGTGCTGGCCCACCCCTTAAGAGCATCAGCCTTTGCCCCGCTGCCGCTGTCGTCGCGTGCGGACGCACGCAGCGCATTGGTAGTGCTGGCCTGGGCCGTGACAACGCCATCGAGCTCTGTGATGTCCGCGGTGTTAGTCGCCACCTGCTGCGCCAGTCCATTGGCCGTCTCGACCGATTGACCAACGTCCAGCCAGTAAGTGGTGTTCGGCGGTGGGTTGCTGACCGGGACATTCACTTTGGCTTGGTAGATGCGGTCCGCCTCCACCACCATCTGGCCTTTCAGGTAAACCTGGGTAGGCACGTAGCCGCCGAGTGCATCCAAGTCGTCGATCTGGTCCTGCAGCCCATCCAGCTCACTGAGGAGGTCTTGGCCGAGCTCGGTTTTACTGATCTTACCGGCAAGCATGCCAAGGATCGGCCCGGCGTCCGAGCTGGCCTGGCCCATCACCCCGCCTACCACCGGATAGAACGGCCCGATGTTGCCGGTCCGGTCCACCAGGCGCGCCCAGAAGAACAAGGTTGCGCCCGCCAGAAGCGACTGCATCCGGTAGTCGGCCTGCGGGTAAGCCAGGTCGGCCAGCTTGGTCGCCGATCCCAGGTCGTTCGCTGGGCCATACCACAGCTCGGTGCGCTGGGTATCCTCGGCGCCAGCAGGGAAGCCCCACTTGATGCCGATGCCGAACAGCTCACTGGTGGTGGTCAGGAAGGCTACCGCCGGCGGCAGCCCTACCTTACCGGTAAGCGCGACCTCAGGACTGGCTCCCCAGATCGAGGCCACGTCCATTGCATTGACAGAACTGACGCGAGCGACATAGCGCCCGCTGTAGATACCCTCCACGTCTGCCCCAAGATTCCCGGTACGCGGCAACCGCACCCAGTTGCCACTGTCCTTGCGCCATTCCACGTTGTAAGCGATAGCGCCCGGCACGGAATCCCAAGTGATCCGCATCCCAGTAACCGCAATCCCTTGCGAAACAACGCTGCGCGACTCAAGCGTGATGTTTTCCGGCGGAGACATAACCCCTGGCGGGATGACGCTCGTAGGTTGAGGGTCAATCCGAGCGCCGGTGTCGATCGCCTGGTACTTCATGGGTTCATGCTGCGTTGCAGCAATCTTGAACTGGTGCAAGCCTTGCGGCTCGATAGTCTGGACTCGGAAGCGCATCACAGCCAGGTCAGCGCTTTCCACGGACCAACTGCACTCAGGCTCAGGCAACTCCGAATAGTCGGCCATCACGGTGACCAAGCGGCCCGATACCGATTTTACGATGCGGCCCTCAGACTTACCGCTCGGCAAATTGAGGATCAATCGATCCTCCTCATGCACCTCGGCATCAATGTCCAAAGTGATCACGCGCTTGGTCGCAGCGCTGATGCGCCCGCCATTCGCGCGGCCAGAGAACAGTTCGTCAGCCACGCAGATGATCTGCCCTGGCTCTACGTTTCGACCCTCCATGCCAGTGGTGAAGCTGACGGACCACTCTTCGTACTGCTCGGACTTCAGAGCCCATATACCATGGCGGATTGCCTCGCCCTCAACGGTGCAGCCGAACCGCGAGATATCGAGCATGCGGTGGCCGAGCACGCCGATTAGGTCGTCATTGGTAACCGGCGCAGGCTGGGTCTTGAACTCGTTTTCGGGGTTGTCCCAGGCCACCTTGGCGCGGGTGTGCCGATCAGGAAACGCGGCGGCGACGTATTCAAACTCCCCGATAATGTTCGATCTTGTGAAGACGTAACCGTCCTCGTTGCCGGGGATGTCTGCCACCATTGTGACCTGCGAGCCGTTCCAGCAGCTGCTACCACGGAAAACGCTGGCTAGGTCTGAAAGGAGCGCGTAGCCCTCGATCGAATCCTGGATGTAGACGTTGGTCGTCATGCGGGGCTGCAGGCCGCCCTTCCCGTCCGGCACCATCACATCGCAGTAGCGGCCAATCTCGTACAACGTCCAGTGATCAACCATGTCAGCGGTGATGCGGCGGCCAAGACCGTAACGGCGGTGCAGCAGCAGGTCACGCCAGATCCAAACCGGGTTGTTGGTGTAGGCCAGCTTGAAGGTGCCGTTCCAATCGCCGGTGTAGGTGCGTGTCTGTGGGTCGTAGTTAGTCGGCACCTGCACGATGCGGCCGCGCATCAGGCCGGCAAACTTCGGCGTGTCCTGGAACTGCTTGGCGTCGAACCGCAGGCCGCCCAGCGCAAGGTTCGGGTAGCGCAGCTTTTTGTCGATGACTTCCGTCAGGCCCTTGATACGCATCAGGTCCGCGAAGTTGGAGTCGTTGCGGTTTGGGGTCAGACGACGCACGCGCACTAGCGCGCTAGTGAAGCCCTCTGGCAAATCAATCCGGTGGGTTCGCTCGTACTCGGTGGTGCCTTTGTCATTCAGGGTGGCCGACAGAACAGTCTGATAGCTGCCGCCGTCAACCGACAGGTCAATGGCGTAGTCGATGCGGTAACCGATTTGGTCGCCGTTAGTTTTCACCTGCCAGATTTGCGGCCACGACAAGCGGATTCGCACGGCAGACAACTGCTGGTCGGTGATCGCGTGCGTCCAGGCGTTGTCCGACTTCAACTCAACCGGCAGGCCTTGGGACGCCTCATTTTCGATGGCCGGAAAGCCGGCAATATGCTCCTGGTCAACGGTGCCAGACCGGAAATCCCAGATGGTGCCAGGAAAGTTTTCACTTCCGTCCGGGGAGATCAGCGGCGTGCCGTTCAGCTTGATCGACCGCAGGCCATCAACCGGGCCGACAATTGGCCCCTCACTCAACGCATAGAGCAGCTTTACTGTAGCGACTGACAGCGCACTATCGGGGGCTTTGTATGGAGTGTAGGGCTTAGACTCGCCACCTTTGGAACCCAAAACTCGGGCAGCAGCAGTCCGGCGCCGGTGCTTTGCAGCAGGCGCTGTTGCGGTCTTGGACATGGGTTTTCCTTACTGCTGATCTTCCGAGAAGACGCCAGCTGAAATGAGGGCGCCGCCGATATCGCGCTCGCCATAGAGCAATGGTTTGCAGCGGCCCTGGGCCATGGTGGTGACAGCCCCGCCGAACGCATAGGACGGCCTGTTGCCGTCGCCCTCCTTATCGAGCACGCCCACCGGAGACGGGGACATACTCATGGCGATACCACCAATCATCAGGCCGGCACCTGCAGCCACCAGGTAGTACTGCTGAGTGATGGCGCCGATCACCACCAGGGCCAGGCCCGCGATAGTGGCGAACAGGCCTCCGCCTTTACTGCCGATCACGATCGGTGCGATGCGAATCGGCTCAACGGTGTCCTGCCGCATCTCAATCTCGCTTTCGCTTAGATTGGTCTTGCCTCGGAACACCGCATAGGTCAGGCCGCGCTCCTCGGACATCCGGAGGAAGCGCCTGAATCCAGGGATTTTCACGCAAAGGGCGTGGATCGCCTCAGATGGCGAAGCAACCGCCAAGTGGTGCACACGCCCAAAGCGGGAACCAAGCACGCCGTACAGCATCACCAGCACCACCAAGGGCTGCGGGCGAACCGCTGTGATCATGGCCATCAGTCAACCTCCGGCACTCGTTGGTGCCGAAGAATCAGCACGGTGTAGTCAGCCCACATACCGCCGTACACATCGCGGGTGGATTTCTTGTTGTAGCGGTGATGCAGGAACGTGCCCGGCGCAGGGTGAAGATCTGGCACGCTGGCCAACAGCCCGTCGCCCAGGTAAATGCCGGCGTGGTTCGGTGCGCCAGCATTGATTTGCATGACGATCATGTCGCCCTTACGCGGCATCGACACCGGATAGAAGCCAGCCTCCTCGTAATACTTCTCGTAGAGGCTTTCACCGTCGTTCCACCAGCCATCCCGGCGCGGGTAGTTCGGCAGCTCAATCCCATACTCGCGCTCGTAGTAGTCGCGGCACAGCGCGTAGCAGTCCAGCAGCCCATGACCGAACTCACGACCGATGAGCGGTGCCTGATAGCCGCACGGCTTGAACTCGAAGTATTCGCCGGACGGCCAGCTGACAATGCCCCACGGCTTTTCATGCAGCTCGCAACTGACGCGATCAGTCATGCTGGGCGCCGGCGGCACGTCCGGGTGGGAGTGAATGATCAGCGTAACCTCGCCCCGATCCTCGGCATCGCACTTGTCTTCCGGGTTGATGATGAAGTGCTCGCTTGGGGTCTTGGCGTCGTTGCGGCAAGGAACGTACTTCAGGCGCCCGGCTTCGCGGATCACGACACCACAGCTTTCCTTAGGGAACTCAGCGGCGGCGTGGGCCTGGATCTGTTTCAACATCGTCTTGTTCATGGGTTACCTATCCAATAAGCGCAGCACCTGGAGCCCCGCCGAATGGCAGCGGATTACCGCGACCGTGGCGAATCTCGCAGTCGCTCGGCCGACCGCCGCAGCGATCAAGCGCAGGGTCATCGACAGGGTTGCCATCGAGGTCGAACATCTTGATGCCGGTGTAGTTGCAGTCAGGCCCGCGGTACTCCCCCCACAGGCACCACTCACAGCGGTTCATGATCAGTCCGCCGGGCAGCATCTGTCCCTTCACCGCCGTTGGGGGTGCCAAAGAGAAAATCACCTCCTCACGCCCCAGGCTGGTCACCTGGTTGATATAGGAGATGTCTAGCCGTTCCATGGTGCTGGCCGCGGGATTCCCCTCGGGGAAGTTCGCAGCGTCCAGGTACTTGGCGTAGGTCTGGCGCACTGTCAGCTTGACCCCACTCATTCCCTGGAAGCGGCGGCATAGCGCCGTGATCGTTCCGTCGATGTTGCTGATCTTGAGCATAGGCGTGGAATTATTGCCCTCGACACTTCGCCCGAAGCCACCGGTTTCGTATGGCCTTGGCGAATACACATCGCCCTTCCAGATGATCGGCGCGGACTGCTGGTGAGCGTGGTACCGCAAAATGCCCATTCCGCGCGCCTCGCCGTCCAACTCGATCAGTTGGATCAGATCACCGGGTTCAAGCTTCTGGTCGTCCAATGTGATCATGGGTTGAATACCTGCTGAAAGGTGGTGCTGAGGGTGTATTTCTTCTTGCCGTGGGTTTGTAATTGCCAGCCACCGGTGGTGATAAAGGCGCCCTGAGTTTCCAGTGGCGGCGTCCACAAGAAGTGATTTGCGCCCTTGTGCCGCTTGAAGAAATCCCTGATCGCCGCGATGTAGGCCTCGCTCCCAGTGAACGACACCGCATAAGTGCCGCTCACATTGTTGATGCCGACCGACAGACGCTGGCTGTAGCCGTTGCCAAACTTCGACTCCAGCGTATCTGTCTGGTCATCGCCAGATGAGCCAACCCGTGGCGACCAGGTGAATACCTCTGCCATCAGCTGTTTCTCCGATTGTTTGGATCAAGCAGGCCGTTCTGGCCCTTCTCCTGCTGGATCACCTGTCGGGCGATCTTGGGCATCTCCGAGCGAGCGGTGGCCAACAGCGCCAGTCCCATCTGCTCGTAGCCTTCCGGCGAGTTCACAGAGCCGCCGGATCCGTCCCCATTGATATGCAGGTGAATCTCCGGAGCCGAGCCTGACCCGGCGCCCGCTGCGACAGATGGAACGGTGAAGGCTGGCGTGATGCCTGGGCTTCCGACGAATCCGCCGCTCGCATAGCCTGGCTTACCGCTACGGTTCAGGCCGATGAGGTAATCCTTCATTCCAGGCTGATCGACCACCTCCTTGCGGATGACCACCTCGCCGCCGTGAACCACCCCCTTCGGCTCAAACTTGCCACCCGGCCCTGTAAAACCACCCTCAGAGAAGCCGGCCAACGCCATGCCGGCGACCATGCCCGCATTGGCGTAACCCGCAGCCAACAGCGCCGCGCCCACCGGGATACCGCCCAGGATGGTCAGTTCCGCCGGTGCCTTCGCCGCAGCTATCTGGGCGTTCATGATGATCGACGCCACCGCGAACGCCTTTTGCGCGACAAACAACGCCTTGTACGCGCCGGACTGCTCGCCAGCGATCTTGCCAACCATGTCGGCGGCCTGGCCCGACAGCTCGCTGAAGGTGCCAATCACGGCCACTTTGTAAGCGCCCTGAATGTCAGAGAGCCGCGCCTGGTTCGTCTGGTTGATTTCCACCACGCGGTCCAAGTACTGCTGCTCGGCGGCGAGCTTCTGTTCGTTGGTGCTTTGTTGGTCGGCCAGGATCTGATCGCGTAGATCAGCCTGCATTGACATCTGCTTGTCGTGCCACTTTTTCAGGGCAGCCTCGGCCTCTGCAATCTTGACCAGCTCACCGGAGGGCCCGCCCACCGAAGAGTCTATGCCACCAAACTCTGGTGCCTCGGTAACGGTGGCTTTAGAGATGGCATCAGCGCCGGCGCGATAGTCGTCTGACGAAAGTTTCCCGGTGCGATTGGCTGTTTCCAGGACCTGCATCCGCTCTTTTGTGGTTGCAAGCAGGGCCTGCTCTTTGGTTTGAAGGCCAGACATCAAGCCGTCATAGGCCTTTCTGGCATTGAGCGCGTCGAGCTCAATGGCCTTGCCCTCGAGCATTACCTTGTTCTTCGCTGATAGCTTTGAAAGCTCGCCGGTGGTGAGTTCGTAACGAAGGCGCCCTATCTCGGTAGTTTCACCGTATAGCGCTACCTGTTGTGTGAGGTTGGCCAGGGTCTGCTTGTAAGCGTTGTTGAGCTGTTCGGCCTGGCGGTGGATATCCTCCGTCGCTTTCTTCGCCTTCTGCTGGGCTTCCTCCGATGCCTTGGCCGCAGCCTCGGAACCTTTGATCGCGCCGGCAAGAATGCGCCAGCCTTCCGCTGTTGCTGGATCGACGCCCTCCCGCTCAATGCGTCGATTCACCTCCCCGACCAGGTCTCCGCCATCCCGGACTGAGTTCAACCGCTCCACCAGCGTTTTGGAGTAGCTCGTCCAGCCGTCAATGGTTTTCTGATCCGGGCCTTCTATCTTCTTCAGGCCTGCACCGGCCTGGCCGGCCGCGTCAGCGACATCGTTCAACCGTGCGGTCAGCATGTTGGCGACATCGCCGTAGTCGCCGGACGCCTTGATGGCCTCGCCGTACGCTGCAGATGAGGCGTTGATGGCGTTGGTCATTTCCTTGTTAGGGCCGATCGCCTCGACCAACTGCTGACTGGCGGAATCAATATCCTGACCGCCTGCTATCCGGCGGTTGAAGTCTGTCACCGCCCGATCGCGCTGGAACGGGTTGGCCGAGTAGGTATCGCCCCACTTGTCATTGCCTTGGGCTGCGGCGCGGATCTCGCGCAGAGCCTTCTGTGCAGCGACCTGTGCGTCCGCCTGCTGCTGGATAACGCCGTCGAGCTTGTACCGCGCCTGCTCCTTACCAAGCTCGGCAAACTCTTTGCGCAGCTCTTCGACAGGTCGCTTCAAGTCGACGGTGGCCTTTCTTGCCTTTTCGCTGTTATCAGTGAAAAGAAGATAGCTGGCAGCCACGGCGCCGACGGTCAGTGCAAGTCCAGCAGGGCCGCCCATCACACCAAGAAGAGCTGCACCTGCACGTCCAGCCAGCGAAGTCGCTGCTGATTGTGCGGACTGAGCTGCAGCTTGCGCAGCGGCCGCCTGCGCATCAGCGAGCCTGGCGATACGCAAGCGGCTAAGAGCGGCTACATGCCCATCGGTAAATCTTGTCGCAGTAACCTGAGCATTCGCAGCCATCGTCTCGGCCGCTGCTCGTCTAACCACCATGTTGGCGGAATCAAGCTGAGCCCTAGTGCGACCGATTTCAGCCGAGTTCGCCTCCCGAACAGCACTGACCTGTGCCCACAAACTCTTGATCAGATCTCCCGCTTTCAGGCCACCATAGGCGGCACCAACAGTGAGCGCTGAAGCCGCCAGCACGTCCATATTTTCGGCGACAAACGTAACTGCTCGGGCGAGCACTTTAGTACTCCCGGTCGCGCCGTCAATTCCGCCCACCCAAGCTTGAAATGAATTGCTGACGGTTGTGGTGGCTCGACTAACAGAGCCGGGCAAATCCTTGAATTCTCCCTGAAGGTTCCCAAGCTGGCTAATCAGCGCGGGCACCACTTTGTCGATGGTAAGCAGACCTTGGTCGGCCATGGCTTTTAAGTCTTTACGAGCAACCCCCATGCCGGTGGCAAGCGCTCGGATTACGCGGTCACCGTTTTCGTTGACCGAGTTGAATTCCTCCCCGCGCAGCACCCCCTGGCCCAGAGCTTGGGAAAATTGTGTAATCACTGATGAAGCTTCAGCTGCGCCAGCGCCGGAAAGCTGAAGCCCTAGCGCCAGCGCCTCGGTCACACCTAAAACATCGCTCGATGAAAATCCAAACTCGCGCATGGATGCGGACGAACGACTGAATAGATTGGCGTTGTCGGAAAATGCTGTACCAGTGCGCTGGCTTACTTCAAAAAGCGATTTTTGGCTTACAGCAAAATCCTCAGTGCTTGAGGATGCCTGCTTCAGTCGGGCATTAACCTGATTCCAGCTATCTGCTTGGTGAATGACGTTTCCCACAGCAAGAGCACCGGCCATGGCCTTTGCATACCCGCCAACAGTTGAGGTGAGCGCCTGCATTGCTGAGCCTTGAGCTCGAACTGCTGCCTCTTGGGATCGCCATGAAGTAGTCGCGTCACGGTTTCCCGACGTTATAGTTCGGAGATAGCTTTGCCCCATACGGCCAGCCCTTGCCATCTCGCGCTGGTATGCGCTTGTCTCGGCTGAAACGCTGACGATAAGGGAGCGTAGGGTTTGCCCTGACATGCTTTTCTCCAGGCATTAAAAAACCCGCCTTGGCGGGTTATTTGGTTCTCTCGCTACTGAGAATTTCAGAATTCTGATCGATATAGAAACGCCATCGATTCAAGCAGTCGGCAAAAATAACTATCGTTGAAGGTGGGCTACTCATCTGCTCAGAAAGCCCAACGTACTCAACTTTGTCGCACTTCAATTGCTTTGCTGCCTTTAACAGCGCATTTCGCTCAGCCGCTTTTATTCGTTCGACACCGGCATCGCCCCACCTCTGGTACGTCTTGGGATAATGCTCTTTTGAATAAAGTGATAGAGCAGCCTGATCAATCGAAACTTCCGAATCCGGCCTTTCAGAATTTCCGCAACCTGCGATAAAAATAGCAACTAAAACCGCGCACTTTCTCATTAGAATCTTCCTTGTAAAACAGAGAATCTAACATGAGGATAGAGCCAGCGAGGCAGGCAGATTTTCAGGGTTCTGAAGATTTGACCATCAGAAACGCCTTGAACAACTGCTCTCCTTCCTCAGCCTGCGCAGCCTCATCAACCACCACCGCCGCTTCTTCTTTCCACTTGGGCATCAGGTCGACGGCCGATACTTTCGCGCCCTGGGCCTGGAACACGGACGCTGCAATGATCGAGGCCTGGATATCGCCACGGGTATCACTCAGCGGGGATTCCTGGTTATAAGCCATCCAGAGGAACAGCTCCTCCGCGCTCATCCGTGAACGCAGATCCTGGAGCGTCATGCCAAGCCGGAGGGCAAGAGTCAGCATAAACGCCAACTCCGGCTCCTCCGTCAGTCGTTTCCCGCTGCATCCACCGGATCTTCGCCGCCGGCGCCGGCCGCAACACCGCTCAGTTCGAAAACTTTGCCGACAAGGCGGTCGTGCACCGGGCTGAAGGCTTCAGCTACAGCAGGCACATCTTCATCCTGAAACACCCGCACGTTGTTCTCATCGAGCAACGCACGTACCAGGACGAATGCGTACAGCGGCGACGACTGGATTTCAACCATGGGCTCAGACGGTGCGCCTTCGTCTTCCTCTGGCTCTTGCTTCTGTGCCGGTAGGCCAGCTTCCTGCCGGGCCTCTGCGACCGCTTGCGCGGCGCGGCGTCGGTACTCGACCCAATCGCCAGCGCTCAATGCCCTGACAACGACTTTGGCGCCCTCCCATTCATCAATGGTCAGGCCCTCATGCTTGAAATTGCGCATCGGATCCAGCGCCATGGAGCGCAGATCAACCGCGGCGCCGATTTTTACCCGAGACATTACGGCACCACCGGCAGGTCGAAGGATACGGCGCCGGTGATACGCACGTTGAACGTGCCGTTAACGGTACCGTTTGGCGCGGCGTCCCAGGTGAACTGGGTGACCAGGCCGAGGAAGCTCGAGGACGAACCGTCCTTGAACAGCGATTTGAATGCGCGCGGTTCACCGTCATCGCGGGCTGTGCGCAACACCGTTTGGGCTTCGTCGTCAGCCTTCCAGTTCCCGGACATGCTGAAGGTGCCGTTGTCGGCCAGGCCCACGGTGAACTCTTTGGCCTCACTGGCAAGGACGGTCACTTCGATTTCATCGGACTGACCGCCCTGGAACTGGGGCTGCTTGATCGTGACGGACAGATCGGCCCACTCAATGCCGACTGCCTTGGGGTCGAGCGTGGTTTCTTTAGAAACGCTGAGAGCCGTGCCCTGCGTCTTGACGAACTTCGCTTTCGTTGGAGTTTGAACGGCCATGTGGCCTCCTATGGTTGCAGGGTGTATTCCCAGCTCACGCTGAAAAGTTTGGTGTCGTTTTCGAAAACATCCGCCAGGCGGTCTGCGCCGCCGGTGGTGAAGTCGGCGCCATCCGTGGTCATCGCGGTGAAGGCCTTGCCAGCAAGAGTGAGCGCCTGCAGGAAGCTTTCGCCCCATGCGTCAAGCTGGATAGTCAGGTCGCTTGAGCCGTCCCAGCCGGCGAGAGTGAAACCGGTGGTGCCGCTTACCGTTTGAATCACCAGGCGCGGCTGTGCGGCGTCCTCCGGCGCAACGCCGAAGTACACTCGCCCGTCGACCAGAGGCGAAAGCCTGTCGATGAGTGATTTCTCGATCATTGGGTTTACCGGGTGATGGCGTTGTCGATGCCTTCGGCCAACTTGTCAGCAACGGCCTTTTCGATTTGAGGCAAGCTGCCGTCCCAGGCTGGTCGAATGAATGGATGGGCCTGCATCTTCGATGTGCCTAGTTCCAGAAACTTCCAGTAGAACGGCGAGTCGTAATCGGTTTTCGACGTGCGCCCTTTTTTGCCGGGGCGCTTCAGCGCCTTGGTTTGCTTGCCAGTTGGCTTCTTCACGCGGATGCCGGCAGTCGCACCGCCAGGCGTATCAGCCTGTTTCACGCTGACGGCAACGATGTTCTTCTTCAGCTTGCCCGTTCGAACTGGCGCCGTGCTCCGGGCCTTATCCCTAGCCACCCTCGCTCCAGCCATGGCGGCATCCTTGGCAATCTTGTTACCTACGGACTTGGCCAAGCGCTCGAAGTCGGCCTGAAGTTCACCAAGGCCGACGACAGTCAGCGAACCGTTGCTCATTTTGGCTTCACCGTTTTGCACATGAGTTTCAGCATGTCCCGCTGGTTGGTAGCCAGCGGCGCGATGATTTCGTAAGTGATCCCGTCATGCACCAGGTGCTGACCCGCCACCACGTCCTTGCGGTAACGAATGTTGATCTCGGCGGTGACCGTGACCTGCATCTGGGACGCTGCCTCGTACATGCGGCCGGAAGGAATATTGATCTCCGCCCAAAGCTTTCCGAGGTCGCCCCAGACCTTCGAGGGCTGACCGAGGTCATCCTTGCCGTCGATGTAGCCGCGGCGCATGCAGGAGTGTCGAAGCGGACCGGCCCTCATTACACACCCAGCTCGACGCGGTAAGGCATCAACATAGACCTAGACCCCATCGGTAACTCGGAAGAGATCGTGCCCACCACAACATCCTCACGATTGCCGTAGAGGTTGCCAGCAATCAACAGGCAGGCAGCACGGATAGACGGATTGATCAGGATCGGATCGGAACCGGCGTCTCCAGCCAGCACGGCGGATGCAAGCGAGTCAGCGTCAACGTAGAAACGGCGATTCAAAAACTGCGCCGCACTGTCTTCAGCAGCCTCCAGCACCAGCTCGACATAGCTCTGATCTTCGCTTTCGGCTCGCAGGTGCTGCATGGCCACATCGATCGGGATAACCGTCATGTCAGGAACCTTTCTTCTTGCCGCCTGGCTTCCCTGCCACCTTTTCGCTGGACAGTGGGTCAGGCGACTTTTCCTGCTCAGTCAAATCCACCAGAGGCTCGCCGTCGTCGTCGCACTCCACGGCGTAACCCTTCTGCAAAAGCTGGCGTCCGTGCTGCTCGTCAGTGACAAACACCGAACCTTCGGACAGCGTTTTGCCGCCAAGATAAAGCGGCTTGGTCGTTTTCATCTTCATGGCGCACTCCGTTGGGCCGCCAAAACGGCGGCCCCATCAATGAATTAAGGGGCTTTAGGCGGGGTGAACGAGCCGTAGATGAATGCCTCGGGGCGTTTCACTGCCAGCGCAGCGCGCTCTTCGCAACGGATCGAGATCATGTTCTTCTCGAAGTCGTCGGCGTTCTCGGTGGAAATCACCACGTTGGCGTCCTCGCGATCGAACAGCTGCGCGCCGGTCTGGAACGCGCCGGTCAGGAACTTGCCCTGGAAAGCCGCGATTTCAGTGGCTACCACCGGCAGACCCCACAGCAACGGACCGGACAGGCCCAGCGGGTTAGCCAGGATGTAGCGACCCAGCGAATCTTTGGTGAGTTCGATCTTTGCCCAATCGATGAAGTGCAGAACATGGCCAGACGCCGGCAGTCGTGCCAGCTGAGCCTGCAACATGGCGAGGCGCAAATCATCGATCCCGGTTTGGTCTTGAACCTGGAACGCAGGATCGAAGGCCGATGCCTGCGGCACGATACCGTGCAGGTGCACACCGGTACCATCACCGAACAGAATCTCTTGCTCTTCGGCGTATTTCAGGCCGTAGCGCATTTCGGTGTCGATAGTGGATTGCAGTTGCGCGAAGTCATCGAGGATCTGCTTAGACGCCTTGAACATATGCGCGATGGTGCTGACCGGCGTGATTTTGGTCGCGAACTGGATGTCGCTGTACGGCTTCTGAGTGCCCTCGGCAACAACCCTTGCAGCGTTGGTGAATCCGGTTTGCTGAACCCAAAAGATCGCGGGCGACGTGGTTCGGCCTGGTGCGATGAGGTCGCGGATAAACAGACGCTGTTTCGGAGCAGTATCGATGCCAGGAAGCCGCTGCGGCTCTACGACGCCGGCCGGCACGTTGCCGCTCAGCAAGGCAGCATGCACCGGAATGCTGATTCGACGGTTGCCTTCGATGTGTGCGGAGAACTGTTTCAGCGCCTCGCTTTTGATGACGACGCCGCCCACTGTATCGCGGGATGCAGCGGCGGTGCTGGCAGGGATGCGTGCAAACTCCTGCTCCAGCTCGCCGAGCTGCGCTTTCAACTGTTTTTCAGCTTCGGTCAAGCTGTTGAACTTGGTGGCCAGTTCATCGACGGCGTTTTTGGTTTCCGCCGACAAGGAGCCGGCTTTCTTGGCTTCGGTCAATGCGTTTTCAGCCTGTTTGCTGAATTCGTCAGTGGCCTTCTTGAGCTCGTTGGAGACGTTCTTCAACAGCTCGGCAGTAGTGTCGCTCATGGTTTTTCTCCGGTTTGAATAGCTGCTGCCGAGAACCGCGAAAGCGCGGCCTGTAGTTCGGCAATGGGGTCGGCCAGGTCGGCCGGGGTTGCGGCAGCGTTCTGCTTGCCGGAGGTGGTAGCGCCAGGCGTACCAGCCTTGAGTTCTTGAATAAGGGCGCGGCGCTCGGAGCGCGGCATGCCCTGTTTTGCCAGGATCAGATCCATACGGCGGGCGGCGACCTGGTGAGGCGCCGATGCGCTGGCATCCTCGACAGCGGCATCAGACGAAAGCAGGCTGTCGGCAAACCCTGCATCGATAGCAGCCGCCCCCCCCATCCAGGTCTCAACATCCATCAACTTGCGCATGGCTTCGATTGGGTCGCCGGTTCGCACGGCGTAGATATCGGCCAGGGTGCCGTCGATCTGCTCGAGGAAATCGGCGACTTCACGAATGTCGTTGCGGTCACCGGCTGCCATGGTCCAGCTGTTGTGGATCATCAGGAAGCCTGCCCGCGCGATCTGAATTTCATCCGCCGCCATGGCGATGAACGACGCGGCCGAAGCGGCGAGTCCGAGGATCTGCACCGTAACCTTCCCCTTGTGCTCGCGCAGCAAGTTGTAAATGGCCAGGCCCTCAAACACGTCGCCACCGGGGCTGTTGATCTTCACGGTCACATCGCTGTCACCAATAGAGCGCAGCGCGGCGCTGATTCTTTTTGCCGTAACACCCTCCCCAGTCCACCAATCAAACCCGATTGGGTCGTAAATGGTGATTGAATTGTCATCGGTGCTGGCCGCCTTGATCGATGGGTTCCACCGCTCCAAGGCCTTCGGCGTCAGGTCGCAGTGAACCTGCGCGCGCGGCCGAGCCGCCGGCGCCGCCGGAATGGTCTTTAGGGTCATTGGTTACTCCAGGATCAAGCGGCGAGAAGCCGAGGTAGAGATATCAGTGCATGGGCCATCATTGGCCCATCGGGGTTTCCGGCATTGAGCGCCTTGGTTGCCAGGTCGAAGGCCTCCTTGATTGCCTCCTTGTCCCCGCTCTGATTTGCCGCAGTGATGCGCAACATGAAGGCGGTAGCCGCCGGCGACATGCCGGCCGACTGTTTGCCGAGCTGGTCAAGCGGCACAAGCGCCGACTGAACAGTGAAGGTATCGCCTCCAGGGATTGGAGCCATGTTTTCCAGACGCCGTACCTCGTTGCGGCACATCCAGCCGTTTTGCAGAGCGGTGTTGTACCAGGCTCCACGACCGGCGCTGTCAGCTCGCAGCAACCCTTCAACAGCGAACTCAGCGAAGAACTCGTCAGCGTCAGCCTCACCGATCAGGCATCGGGTGATTTCCTGCTCAATGTTCACCAGTAGCGGGCGCAAACTGTTGGTCAGGAAGTGCAGGTTCTGAGCTTCCACCGAACTGGCCCAGCTGGACTGCTTATCCATGTGACCGACCATGAAGGGCGGCACCCGGAACCACCGGCACATCTCTTCAATGCTGAACGAGCGTGACTCCAGCATTTGCGAGGCTTCGGGGTTCATGGTGATCCCCTGGTACTTGAGGCCCGCCTCAGCAACCATGATCTTGCCGGCGTTCTTGGAGCCCATGAACGAACCCAGGCTAGTGCGCAGCTGCTCGCGCTGTGCCGGGGTCAGCACCTTGTCGCTGGATAGAATCCCGGAGGCCTGCATACCCTGGGCAAAGACCTTGGCGGCCGCCTCTTCAACCGCCATGGCTGATCCGAAGATCTCCTTGCCGGTCGTTACGGGCAGCATCCCGCATACGCCATCCAGGCCAAAGCCGCGGATGTGCATCAGGGTCTTTTCGGGAATGTCACGCTCAACACCGTTCTCGGTGTAGGTGTACTTGAGCCGACCATTGTCCTGTCGCTTGACCCGCATGCACTGCGGCAGAAGCGGCACCAGCGCAATGATCCGGCCCGCAAGCATCTTCTTCTCGACGAAAGCATTGCCGCGAAGGCAGATGCTGGCCACCACCAGCAGCATGAAGCGCTGCGGGGTCATTTCTGAGTTCGGCACCCGACACAGCAGCCGGTACAGCGGGTGGTCCGTTGCCGGAGCCCTCGAGCCATCCGGCAGGCGCCGGTACAGCTTCAGCGGCAACGTCGATACCGACTCCGAAAGCAAGCGGACGCATGCCCATACCGTGGACAGCTGCATGGCTTTATCAACCGATACGTGCTGACCACTGACCGAACTACCGAACCACTCCTGCCAGAACGAACCATCCTTTAATCCGATGGGCACACCAAGCCAATTTTGAAGAGTGGCCTTGAGTCGCCCGGGTTTCTTTTCGCGCGCCATCAAAGCCCCACCATAATTGGATTGTCGAAAAAGCCCTGTAGATCACCACAACCCACCGGGTTCAGCGCTATAAGCGTCGTTGCGTCGAAAGTTGCCATCAACGGGTCAATCTTTGCCGACCCGCTCACCTGCTTGTTGATCGCGATCGCGTTACCTACCGCCACCGTCCGGGCGTTGCCAACGCACCAGGCCATCAGTCGCGTACCGCCGTGAACAAACTCACCGCCGGCCACCTTGCGCTCAGTGGTCTTGATGGCGCCGTTGAGCCGCCAGCCCTGGGAGATCGAAACAATCTGCTCCATGGTGATGCCGCGCTCTTCCGTGGTCAGCTCGTCAATGATGTCGCCGATGCCAGCTGAGTCGACACCAATTGCCTGCTTGTCCGGCAAAAGACCGGCGTCACGAACCTCGCAAATGATGTCGGCCACCTGCAGCACGTCATCACCGGGCCGATCAACAATCGTCAGATCACCATCGGCCTCGAAGTCACGCAGGTTTGAAACGATATCCTTACGGCGCTCCAAAGCGATCTTGTGAGCCCAGGCGTGCGCCCAGTGCAGCCAGCGTCGGGTTTCACGCTCGCGACCAATTAAGCTGAGCCCCAGCAGGTCGTCCAGCCCGCCGCCATCGATCCCCACCACGATCACCTCAGAGCGCAGCAGCAATTCGTCAAAGGTCAGCGAGTTGTCGCCGGCAGCCTCCCAATGATCGGCGCCGGCCCAGCGATCAGTTCGCAGGTTGAGGCCGATTTCGATATTCAGGTGTTTGGCCAGGAACTTCTGCAAAGAGCCGTCCGAGGTTCCCAGACGCTTCTTCAACTGGTCTTCTAGCCACTCGGCGCTTACTGACCGACCGATGTTTGGGTTGGTGATGTAGAAGTTTTCCGGATTCAGGTATTGCTTGTTAGCGACCATCCGGACTGGGAACTCGTAAAGAACCCCCAGCGTCTTGCAGTCAACCACCTTTCCATCACGAACATCGCGCCAGTAACTCAAGCGCTCTTTGAAAACCCCTGCCGGCGGCTCATCACTTTGAGTGGTGAGGTAGATGACCCATCCCTCTTCGCGGGAGATCTGTCCGCCAAGTGCCTCCATGAACATTGACTCGGCATTTGCTCTCTTGCCAAACACCCAAAGCTCATCGACCAGCACCTTGCCCGACTTCTTGCCGGAAACGGTGTCAGTGTCAGCCGCAACGACCTTCAATGAATTAAGGGTGGTCCGGTCCGTGATCGTCCTGGTGTGTTCCTGGATGTGAAACATCGCTGACAGTTCTTCATCAGCACGAACCATACCCGCAGCAGGCTTGAACGCGTTATCCGCCACCTCCTTGGTCGGCGCCAGGATCAGATGTTCCTCTTCTTCTCGCCAGCAGAGAATCAGAGCGGTGAGCATGATGCCGGCTGCAATGGTGCTCTTCGTGTTCTTCTTGCTGATCAGCAAACCGAACTCGCGGATCAGTTGCTTGCCAGTATCCGCATCGTAGGCTCCGAAGATGCAGCGGACGTAGTCGAAAACCCACTCATCGCAACAATCGGCCATCCTTGGCTTGCCTGGCAGATCTGGAACGCGGAGCTCCTTGAATATCTGGAGCGCGCGCTCCGCTTCCTCTACAAAAATCGGCGGCGGGATGATCGACTCATGGTCTATCAGGCGTTGCTCCCAGTCGGGGCATGCGGTCGACCACTGCATAGTTAAACCTGCTTACCGTTCGCTGCGACTAATTTGGGCGGAGCCTGCCGGTTGAATTTCCCGGCGGCGTCCTCGGCAGCTTTTTGCTTCCCATCCTTCTTACCGCCATCCGCCTTTTTGACGTGCGTGTACTGAACTGCTGCGATCGCCGCTCTGACCTGGATGGGGCTCGCGGCGAGTTGACCGAGCGCGATCTTGGTCAGCAGGGCCAACATATCCATCTCAGGTGCAGGCACCGGCACCGCCCTCTCTCGCTTCAATGCGCCGCCGTGCGGCTGCGCCTCGAACTCCACAGAGACTGCCGAGGAATTTGCTGATTCCGGCTCGACCTTCTTTTTCCTGCCAGCACCCGGCCGAGCGCCGCCAGAGTTAGGGCGAGCGCCCCCGCTCTTGCCTTTAACGCCTGCCATTTGCTGAATTCCTTTTTCAAAAGGGGGAGAAAATCTGCGCGTGAGAGGGGGAGTGGTGTCCGACACAAAAGGGCCTGAACTCTTACCCCACCCCTCCCCTCGGCTAGGGCCCTCTCCGTCGAAAATCTCTTAGAAAAATAAGATTCTTATAGATCTTTAAGAATCGCCTCAGCCTCGATGGGCTGCTGACTCGCGAGCCGTCTTAGCTTTGTGGCATGGGACGCAGATTGCCTGGAGGTTACCGTCATCATCGGTGCCGCCCTGGGCGACGTTGATGATGTGGTCAACCTCAAGGTCTTTGGTTGTGAGTCCGCATACCCGACAGGTGTAATTATCGCGGATCAAAATCGCCTCACGTTTGCGGCGCCATGGGCGACCGCCTCGGCCTGAGCCCCACGACTCAACACTCGAAGCATCAGCAAGCGATGAGACCTTGCGGCTGTCCACTGGCGTGAGCCTGGACTTGAGGCTGGGTATCCTGGCCATCAGGGCGTCCTGGTTGGCAGCTTGAAGTCTGTGACCCGATCAGCAATCGACCGGATCTTTTCCACACCCAAGAAGCCTACCCAGCCACCTACGAACGTGGCCATGCTCTGCGGCAGACCGAAGAACTCCAGACCGCTGATGATGGTCAGGGTCAGCCCTCCACATAGCACACCTTCCACCAGCATCTGGCGGCGCGAACCACCACCATAGGTGATGCGCAACACGGCCATGGCGAAGGACAGCCCGGCCGGGTAAAGGATCGGCGCATGCTGGCTCAGCCACGCAAGCATCAATGCCCAGGTGTCTGGCTTATCTGGCATGTTCGGCATCTCAGGTTCCTCCCTTTCGGGGAGTGAATAGATCCGGCTCCAGCAGCACTCCCAGCTCGGAGCAATGGGTGTGGTGGAGCCGAAAACGAAAAAGCCCCGGCAAATGCCGAGGCTCAAGTAGGTGTGGAAAGCAAAAAGCCCAACTCTAGGGTCGGGCTTTGCTCGCGGAAAAACCGCAAAGTAACTGAAATCTATATGCAGGGACCGGGGCTGTCAAGCGGCCTGACGGCGAATGTCTAAAGCTCCGTCAATCCACGCAATACCCGCCTTCCAGAGCCCACGCGCCTTCTCTTCGCCGAAGCCCATCTTCTTGCCAACCTCCATCAGCGAACTGTCGCGGGTGGTGTAGTACTTCATCAGTACCTGACCGCATTCGGGGTATCGCTTGAGCAGCCGGCCCATCAACCCATCGATCATTAGTGCGTCGTCGTCAGTGATCATCGGCGACAGTATGGTGTTCTCGCGTGACGCGCAGCACGACACGCCAGAGCCCAGCACAACCCAGCGACCCCAATGCTCCAGCAGATCCTCGGCGGTGCGTTCTTTAAAGCTTGGTGTGAAGGCCATGGCTCAATCCCCTGTGAAGTTGGTGGCACCTGGGCCACGGCGGTTGTTCCCGTTGTATTGCGCTTCAGCACCGGCAGGCTTGAAGCAGTTGTGTTGTGCGATCTGTTGCTCGGCGGCATGGAGCCGGATGCTTAGCTGGGTAACCAGCACCTCCAGCGGCAGTGCCTCACCGGTTTCGGCAGTAACCCAGCCCGAGGCATTGCACTGCACGCAGGCCAGCTCATGGAAGACGCCTCTAATCACCGCCTTGCCGCGGCATGCCGGGCACTTGGCCAGGTCGAGTTGAGCGGCGCGGAATGCTGGGCCGTGGGACTTCTTCATTTAGCCTCCAGCTGGGCACGGAGAGCGATGATCTCGGAGATAAGGGTAAGGACGACGCCAGGACTTGCGGCCGAGATGAAGTCCGCGTCTGCCACGGGCTGATCGCCTGATCCATGAACCTGCGCGGGGCCGGCCTGCTCCCAGGACCAGAAAGCCTCATCACCCGAATCCGAGACGATGCATTCACAGCCGTCGGTGCGCTCCCAAGCACCAGATGTCGCAGCTTCGGCCAACTGGTGCAGGCGGGCCAGGTCGGGAATTTGCGCTTGATTGTCCATTTTTAAACCTCGCCTATGGTTGTTTCTTGAATGGCCTTGCAGCCCTTATATTCCGTGGCCTCCAGCGGATTACCGGAATCTCCGAATCTAACGCCGGTCAACCCGTGAATCAGGGCAAAGCCACGCTGGTCTAGATGCGAGTGCCACTTCTCTAGGGCTTCACGCTTGCGGGCCATCACGTCGGACTGGATGTACACCTTCACGTTGTGACCCATGGCGTGGTTGATCAGCAGCTCACCGATCAGGTGGTCGATGCCGATATCTGCCCAGCCTGTGCGAGCCACCTTGCGCAGGTCGTGGCTGGTCCACTCACCACCCCCAAGCTTGGCGAATACGGCACTGGCCTGCCCCTCACTCAACGCGGTGCCATTGCGGGACGGGAACAGGAACTGACCTTCGTACCCACGAGCCTGCTGGACCTCGCGGTAACGGATCAACAGCTTGCGCACTTGGTCGGTGAGTGGGAGGTGATGCTCGACGCCGGTCTTGGTGTTCTCGGCCGGAATGAACCACTCGCGCTCTGCCAGGCTGACGTGGGACCAGCGCGCTTGCCGCGTCTCACCGATGCGGGTGCCATGGCAGAGCATCATCAGGGCCAGCATGCCCTCCGCCGGATAGAACATGACGACGGTCAGCAACTGTTCAAGCAGCTCAGGCAACTGGACGCCGCGCAGCCTGGAAGGCTTGATCCCGACCTTGGCCTTGGAGAAGTCGCTGAATTTGATGCTGGTCATCGGGTTGGAAGCGATCAACCCAAGCTTGAATGCTTGGCGAAACGCCAGTGCCAGCAGCTGGAACACCAGGCGCACGTAGTCGATGGACAGCGTCTCCTGGAGTGGCCACATCAGCTGGCTGTCGAGCGTGGCTTTGTCGACGCTGGTCAACGGCAACTCGCCCAGGCGCGGGATCAGGTGGCACTTGATCGCCGAGGCGCCGGTCTTCTTGCGCTTGCTCGACAGATTGCGGTCGCGGGCCATGCGCTCTGCGTACCAGGACAGCAGCTCGCCGACGGTGGCCCACTTCGACAGGCTGGTGCCCTCGCCCGCCTCCAGACGCAGGCGAATCGCCGGGAGCGCTGCGACCACCTGCTTGGCGTTTAGGTCGGGGTAACTGCCGATCAGATTCCATTTCCTCTTGGTGACCAAATACCAGGAGGCTCGGTCACGGGCCTTGGTGAAGCGCAGGTAAAGGCCACGGTTGTCCGTGTCGCGCAGAACGAGCGCATCACTGTAGGCCTGGCGCTTGATTTCGGCATCGGTGATCTTCACGGCAGCAGTCGTCATGCAGCAGCCCTCGTCTGTGGTTGAAGTAGGTAGGCCCTGATGGCCTCAATGGCGTCGACGTGCCCACGGCAAACGATGGCCAGGTAACCCTGATCGGTCAGCGCCTGCAGGTATGCGTCCTGGGCCGGTGAGACGGCGGCGTCATACGGCGCCCGAGCCTTGAATTCGATGTACAGCCCGAAGTAGCCGCCGCGCGCCATTGGCAGGACCAGGTCAGGAACGCCAGCCTTCACGCCCTGCTCTTTCAGCTTGATCGCCACCAGCTTGTGCCGGTGCCCACCGTTCGGGACGTGGTAGATCAGCTTGGCTGCCGCCGGATAGCGCAGGCTGATTTCTTTGATCAAGGCTGCCTGCTCCAGGCCCTCACGATCGATCGACTTGGCCCGCGCCGGCTTAGGGGTGAAAGGCTTCACGGCAGACGGATTCATTGACTTCATGCGCATACCCGCTCACCCGTAACGACATCAATCACTTCGAAAGTGGAGGGCCACATCGCAGACCCAAATTTCAGCGCTGCCGACGGGTGCTCGAATAGCGCGACAGCCCGGTCTGGCTTATCTGTGAGCTCCCACTTGTAGCCGCAGCAGTGCACCGCATATCGATATGCAGACGGATCGGTAGGGGCCAAACGAGCATTACTCATCAAAAACCTTCCTTTCCACGTTGCGACTCCCAGTCAAACGGGACAACGATGAGCCCGCCCTCGCGCAACCGGTCAACGCACCTGTCCCCCATGGCGCGCCCCAGCTCATCAGCTTTGAGGTTCGAGATAATCACCGTGGGGGCCTCTCGCTCGTAACGGCCGTTGATGATTGCAAACAACGTGGTCAGCTCGAAGTCGCTGGGCTGCTCCTTGCTCACGCCGATTTCATCCAGCACCAACAGGTCGGGACTTATCAAGCTCGCCAGGATGCTGCCTTCGGTCCTATCGCTGCTCTTGTCATAGGTGCAGCGGATCGCTTGAAGAACCGACCCAAACGTCCGGTATACGGCCGTCCGAGAGGACTTGTGCAGAAGCTCGTTGGCCATCGCCACACCCAGATGAGTCTTGCCTGTTCCCGGCTTCCCGATTAGCACCATGCAGCGTCCAACTTCGCGAATCTGGTCGAAGGTCGCGACGTAGTGGCGGCAAAACTTCAGCGCCCGACGCTGCCCGTCATGCTCTTCCTGGTAGTTATCAAGGGTGCGACTCAGAAAACGCTTTGGGATCAGGGCATCGCCCAGCTTTCGAGCCAGGGAAAGCCGCAGTTGATACGACTCCTCCGCCTTGGCGCTCGCTTCTCGATCTGTCGCGATCGCGCGCAGGCACTCAGGGCACCCCCCTTTAAGCTCTCGCCCAAGGATCACGGTAACCTTCTGGTCGAATTTGCCGTGTTTCTCACATTCGGCGGGCTGAGTTCGGATAGGCAGCACGCCTTCAGAAATCGATACGACCTTCTCAGAGCGCATAGGAACCGTCCTCTCGCTGGACTAAGCCGTCGGTGTAGTCGCGGGCAGCGAAACCCGTGTGCCGCGATGGCGCATCTTTCTTCACGAACGGACGTACGTTGCTGTCACGGTTCTTGTCGTCCTTAACCCACCGCACCAGTAGCGAAACCCATTTGGCCTGGGGTTGCAGCAGGCCGGTTATTTCGTGGTGAGCAGTGAACGGGGCGACCGCCTCCTTGGTGAACAGGTCCGTGGTGACTCCGAAGTGAACGCAGTAGGCTTTGAGCAAATCAGCGTCTGGCATCCAATCCAGCGTCATCTCGACCGGGGACTTTGGGTCAAAAGCAGGCCCAGGTTCTTCCGGCGGCAAGTCTTCTCCGGCACTGCCCATGTCGCTGCCGGCCGCCGGAGTTTCTTCGCCCGCGTTGAGAGAGTGGTGTTGATCTTGATTCGGAGAATCAGTGAATCCGGAATCAGGAATCAGGATTCCACAATCAGGAATCAGGGCGTTATCTAACGGTGGGATAACAGGCTCTAACGGTTCTTTAACGTTAAAAGACAGTTCGCTCACAAGAACCTTTCGTTGGGAGCCTGCGACTACAACGTTCTTTTTCCGTTCGTGAACAGTGAGGTAACCGTTAATGTCAGGTAGTGTGCTGTCCTTTTCCGAGCCGTGCGGGCTTTGGTGCTTCTGGAAGTTGATGATCTCAATGACCGAGAATCCTGCCACCTGGTAGCGAGAAATGAAGCCAGCAGCAGCCAGGCGAGCCAACCCAGCTTCGACGTCGTAGTCGTCGCACGGGAACAGTTCGATCTTGATTCGCTTCACGCGATCTTCGAGGCGCCCTTCCCGATCCGCCAAGCACCAAAGACCAATGAAGGCAAGGCGGTCAAACGCAGGAAGCTCAACCAGCAATTCGTTGCTGAAAAGACCTGGCTTGATATTGCGCGCTCGGGCCATTAGAGAGCCCTCCCGCTGAACTGATGAGTCTCTGCTTTCTTAAATAGTGGTCGCGACACCCTTCCGGAGTTGCTAAAAAGTGTCTCGACACCAGGGGTATTGCCAGGGGTTGCTGTCATGTTCATAATGGCCCCACAAGTTTTATTGCTGTTTAAAGGACCGCCCTGCCAGGCGGTTTTTTTATGTCTGCGATTTTGGTACTGGATGAATTAACAGCTAATCCAAATCACTTTTTACCAACTCGTATTGAGCGGAAAATCAAAACTCACAAGGCGCCAACAACCGGCTTGTTCGGGTGCGCTTCGGAAAGCAGCCAAGCCGTGTCGAACGGCTTCCCTCTTGCGGTGGCCAGCTCGCAAATCTTCTTGGCGTACTTCGTCTCGCCGGTGTACTCAGTGCGCGGCAACGCATCGGCTGCAAGCCACTTGTAAATAGCCCGCGGAGTCTTCCCGCAGGCCTGAGCAACCGTCGGAACACCGCCAGCGTCGTCGATCGTTTTCTTGAGCGGCCGCATGTGGCCTCCGATTCAAATATGAACTTACGGTACATCTTAAGTCGGAACTGAAAGTACATGCAAGCTCATGAGAATATGAACCCATGGTTCAAATAGACGAAATTCGGTTCGCTTTTATCGCTCGACTCAAGAAAGCCTTGGCGGAAGCGGGCATACCTGAGTGGGGGGCCGGTGTTCGTCTCGCGAAAATAGCGAAGGTCACACCGAAAGCTTGCAGCAAGTGGCTCAACGGTGAGTCGATGCCCGGCGGAGCAAAGATGCTTGCGCTTGCAAATGCGCTATCAGTCCGCGTCGAATGGCTTGAATACGGGCGGGGCGAGATGCGCGAGACAGCAGTCACTACTGCTGATGAGCGCGTCCCACCTAGAAGCTTTGATCTTGCCGAAGACAAGAGCTACACCGGCGTGTTGCAGCTGACCGCTCGCGGATCAACCGGAGATGGCGAAGACAACTCGCATGTCGAGATCCGTGGCGTCATGGCATTTAAGTCGGAGTGGTTGCGAGCCAATCTCCTAAATCAGCGGAACCTCGACGTGATTTACGCCAACGGCCACAGCATGGAACCGACCATCAACGATGGTGACGTGCTGCTGATCGATGAATCGAAAATCGAACCGAAGGACGGCCAGATATTTGCGCTGCAGAGCGAATCGAAAGGCACGATCGTGAAGCGCCTGGTGAAGTCCGACTTCGACGGCTGGATCATTCGAAGCGACAACCCGGACAAAGCGCGCTACGGCGACGAGACGCTGCGTGATGGGGAGATAAACGAAGTTCGCATCATCGGGCGCGTGGTTTGGCGCGGCGGAATGCTGTAGCAACGATAGTTCACAAAAAATGGAGAAAGAAGTGAGCGAGAAAGTCACCACATCATCGCTGCAGCACGTCAGGTCGACATCTTTTGTTGATGAGCAAGTCGACCAGTTCAGCGCCTTCGCTATGTCTTGGAACGGCGAGGAAGCAATCCACGTTACATTCGGCCGCAACTCTATAAATCTGAAAAGCACCAATTTTGTAATCGAAAACGGTGTACCCAACACAGAGCCTGGCCAGGTCGAGGCATTCAGGCTGGATGTCGCATCGATTGCAATGCCGCTGAACGTAGCCAAGGATCTTCTCGATACACTTGGCCGTATGATTTCGCATGCGGAAGAGCGGAGAAGGAAAAGTGAATAACGCCCCGCTCATCGAAGATTCTTCTGGCAGAGTTATCTCCGGTCATCCATCATGGAAAGGTGATAGTAGTGGTGGCGGAGGTGACATGGACGGTAGGTTGCGAGCACTTGAAAGCGGAATGACCGACGTAAAGGTTTCGCTTGGAAAGATTGAGACTCGCCTTGATCACATCGAAAAGAATATGGTCACTAAAGGCCAGCTCGCTTCGTGGGCGCTCTTCGGGCTGCTGGCTGTAGGCGGCTCGATGATCGGCGGCATATGGTGGATGGTTCAGCAGTACTTGGCGCCGATCCTGAAATCGATAGGCGCATAATTGATATGAGTTAATTAAGCCCGGCCCAGCGCCGGGCTTCTTGTTTCTGCCCTAGCTGCTATCCTTTCCTGCTCCCATTCTTGGAGCCGCTCAATGCCCGCGCCCTACTCCCTCCCCGATATGCTTGAACGAATCTACGAGAACCAGCTCGCCCTTGAGGCTGCGTTAATGGAGTTGACGTTGCTCGCCGAAAGCCAAGGTAATGCCGAGACAGGCGGCAACGTGCGAGGTGCGTTGGAGACGATCGGCGAGAACGCCGGACACATCAAGCAGGCGATGGCCAGGTTGAAAGCCCAAGATCAGGACTGACACATCGCAACCTTCAAACAGCCCGCCACTGAGCGGGCTTTTTATTGCCCACCGAACTTTTATGTACTTTTGGTACTTGACCAATATGAACCATTGGTACATATTTGCTCTATCGCCGGATAACAACCGGCCAGATGGAAGGCAGCGATGAACCGGCCTCAACGGTTCAGAGGGTTGGCAACTGACCCGGGCGTGCAGCGTAAAGCGCCAAGACAGTTATCCAGCGGGAGAACAAGCCGAAAGGCCCGCGGCTGGAAGAACAACTTGAATCGATCTGTACCGCGCCAGTAGCGCCGAAGGATCAGTGGGAATTTTCACTGATGCACCTGGTTGGCCGGGTGCATTGGGAAACCAACCGGGAGTCACATTGATGGAAGCGACAATCGTCAGCGGCACATGGAAGGGTCATCTCGGACGCGGCCTTGCGCCAAAAGAAGTGCAGTACCTGCTCGGCACTGCCCAGGGCATGACGGCCAAAGAGATTGCCCGCCAGTTCGACGTGGCGGCCTGCACGGTAGCCAAACGCCTGTCCTGCGCCATGTTCAAGCTCGGCGTGACGCGCCAGACCGCCGCGGTGGCCGAAGCGATGCGCCGACAGATCATCTCGCCTATGTGCTTCGCCCTGGCGGCGTTGATCGCCATGCACGCCATGATCGGCGATGACGCCATGCGCCGTGACCGCCGGGTGCCGGAACGTCGTACGGCCCAGGTGCGAGTGCTGCGCCAGGCGGAACGGCCAAGCCTCACCGCCTAAACCACGGCATCACTGAAGCACCTTCTCGCGAGAGTGCTTTGGGATGACAGAGAGGATAGGAATATGAAAAGCGTCGCTGAAGATCTACCGAAAGTAGAAGAGCCTTCACTGCAAGCCCGCATAGAGGCGGCACTCATGACGCTGGCTTGCCAGGGCGATCCAGGGCTACGGACAAAACTTAGACTGATGCACCCAAGCCAAGATATCGCCAAACAAAGCTGTTTGAAGTTTGCAACGATTGTTCTCAGCCGGACGATAGCTGCTTCATTACAAGCTTTGCCTCCTCCGCAGATTGAGACGATTTCGAAAGAGTTAGCCGAATATCTGTCTTCAGAATTCGAATGTCCGTAACACCGTGCCAAAAACCGTTCCCCACGCGAATTGCGTCACCAACTTTTATTGGGTCATCACTTTCGTAGTACTTGGGGCATGAGTCATCAGCGTCGTACAGGTACAGCAATTTGAATTTGCGCATGGCAAGTTCGCCCTCCTTTGCAGGCTGTGTTGTGTGAGAGCACTCAGCCTAGCGCAAAGCCCGTCACCTGGGCAGTGGTGAGCCGGCCGCTGGCCAACGTCTTTTCAGATCATTCAACGCGGAGGATTGGCAGCCATGTGAACTTCAAACCAAGGCGCTCGACCGCCCCCCCCTGCGTGACATAGGGAGGTCTATGTAACGCAACGAAAAGCCCAGTCCCTTCTGGGCTTTTTTACGGCTCGCCTTTATTCGTCAGCACCCTCCCCTGGGCCCACCGGCACCCACCAGGCGGTCAGGCTGCTGACGAATAAACGCAACTCCACAGAGGTATCCACCATGCACCCATCAATCAAACAGCGCGTCGACGGGGTTGCGGCCCTGCACGTTCGCTCCCGCATCGCCACTGCCGACTTCTACGCCCTGATCGGCAAGGAGCAGCCCGTGCAAAAGATTCGATTCCAGATCAAGAACGCCGGCAATGCTTACCACATCGTGGAGCTCGCCACCGGCAAGGTGAAGGGCTTCCGCTGGACCTGGAAGGAAGCCAGCAACTTCGCCCAGGCCCTGGAATGCCGTGCGGACGGCGTGAAGGTAACGCTGTCGGGCGGTGCGCAATGATCGGCGTGCCTATGCCCAACCCGCGCCACTCGATCATCGACAACCTGAACCAGCAGCTGGACGCTTACTTCGGCGCCGGCAAGTCAGTACAGGTCATCCCGAGCGGCGTCGGAGTAGACGGGCCTTTCAACGGCACCACCGCCCACCACGAACGCCTTCGCAAAGAACGCGACAAGCTGGCACCGGCCGTGCGCGCCGAAGCCGCAAAGGGCGTCGTAGCCAGCGTGGCCGCAAAGAACCTGGGCATGCACGTCAAGCGCGTGACGCTGATCGCCCAGGAGAACGGCTTCAAGTTCGCCGACACCCAATGAAGCGCATCAACAACCAGTTGCGACAGCGCCGGCGGCAGGCATGGCTTGATTTGCCAGCACACGAAATCGAAGAGGTAGGCCATGGCCGAGGAACAGCAGGAGCCAACGGCGGAAGCCCTGAAGCAACGCCGCAAGCGCGAAAAGGCGAACGAAAAGAACGCTGCATTGGGCGTCGAGAAGTTTACGGTTGAGGTGGCCGGCGTGTTCAAGGCCGACCTCAAGCGCCTGATGAAGCAGCACGGCTTCAACAACCAGCAGGAAGTGTTCCAGAACCTGCTACTCAACGTGATCGCCGCCGACTTCGACACCGCGGCGCAGATGCTCAAGTGTGTCACGACACCTTTTATTGTCACCGAAAAAGTGTCGCGACTCATATGGGCAGCGTGCCTCAAGTCGCTCGATGACGAACTGACAGAGCCTGACGACGAAATCGAGAGGCCCGAGTAAGCAGTCCTGATTAATCCCCCATAGACCATAGGACACTAGAATAAATCTTGCCCAGCTTTGACCAAGGCGACAAGGCTGTTAGCAACCTTGGCAACTTTTTCGGCGTTTCCTAACCATTGCCCCAGCCTTGAGGCGTTAACAATTGCAGTAGCCTGCTCAACCGAAGCATCTGGTGTTTTTCTGAACTCCCTAACTAATTCTGATACCTGGTCGGAGGGAGCACCTATTGGAATGCCAAGCATCTCTAGAGTGATCGGCTCTTTAAAGTTAACAGCCACTTCTACGCCGTGAAAGTTGTTATTGATAATGTCTACATCAGCGTTCGCTGGAGCCTGCACCCCAACCTTTGCGCCATAGATATTGTTTCCAAAAACCAAGGGAGGCATAGCACTCTCCATAATTCGGAGGAATTCCGAACATCTTTAATACGCCAAAAAAAACCAAATTGCCACCACCGACCACGGAGGGCGGCCCCTGACTGGAGATAATCCATGAGCAACTATATGTACAAGACCACCGCCCCTGCCGTGGTTGCTGCGGTGAAAGCCTGGGACACCAAGCGAGCCGCCTGGAACGCGCAGCGCGCCAAGCTGGGCCAGGTGTTCGGCGGCCAGACTTCGCCAATGCGCTCCGGCAGCCGCAGCTACGTTGGCGGCGTGAAGCTCAGCGCAAGCCGTGATCTGGATGTGCACTGGTGCCGTCCGGACCAGTACGGTTACCGAGCGCTACGCTCCAGCGCCAAGCCTGCGAAAGGAACGTCAAAGGAAGCGCGGGCCTCCCAGGTCGCCGAGCATGAGCGCCTGTCGGCTCTCTGGAAGGAACATTGCCCTGCCAGCATCGATATGGACGAAGCCTGGGAGGCGATCGGCCTGAACCCAGGCGCCCTGTGGATGTGCGGTGGTGTGTTCTTCGAGCTTGATGGCGTCGTGTACCTGAATCTCGGCATCCGCCTTGAGGATGGAAACGAGAAGATCGAAGGCGCCGCCGAGATCCTCGGCAGCGAATTTGAAGCGGCACGCCAGACAGTCCTGGGACAGCTCAAGGCGGCGTAGTTACTCGGGAAAAACTTCAGCAGTAGGCAGCACACCTGCAACGGCCTGACACTTCAAATCAGCGCAGATAATCATGCTGATCGGTTGGGAGGTTCGGGCCACATAGCGGTTATAAACGGCTGCGAATTCGATACCCCCGCACTTTGGGCAGGTTGGCTTGAATTCGTCGTGCTGCATTTCTTCGATACCCATCTGCTTCTCTCCTTGATCCGGCTCCATGCCGGTCACCCGTAATACCCCAACCCAAACCAAATTGCCACCACCGGCCACCGGAGGGCGGCGGCTGACTGGAGATAATCCATGAGAGAGCAAGAACGCGCGGCGCTCACCGCCCGAGTCGCAGAAGAACTGGCACCAACACCAATACACGCAGCTGGTGAACGAAAACGGCGTCGAGTTGTGGCGTTGCGCACGGCCAGGCAGCAGCTGCTATGGGTTCGACATCTGTGTTACGCGCTTCGGCATGAGCATGATGGGTGATATCGGTCCTCTCGTGTTCCACGTCGGCTCCAGCTACGGCATCAACTTCTTGCGCCATCAGAGCGATGGGTATGTACATGAAAAGTTGGAAGGCGACATCAAGCGGGTGGTGATCGACTTCGGCACTATCCGTGACACGGTGTGCGAATGCATCGCCGGAAGGATCGATTACGAATTGCCGGATGATGAGGTCCCGGAATGGATCGCGGACATCCCGAACAAGGGCGCCACCCTGGAGCAGGCTGAACAACTCGCTGAATGGCTGCGCGAGCGCGATGAGACAGAAGACGAGCGCCTTCCTTTCGCCGAACTGGCTGACGTAATTGAGGAGGTTGAGACCTTCGCCGATGGCCGCGACAGCGAGGTGGTGCTGGCCTACGACTTCCTGCGTGAGCACGAAGAACTGATTGGTGGAAGCAACCTTTGGGAATCGACGATCAGCAAGCCGTGCCCAAATCTGATGGCTCGCCTTTATTATGTGCGCCACGCCGCAAACGCCATTATGGCGATCAAAGAAGCCGCCAGCGCCGACGCCTGATCCTATAGGAAGCTTCCGCTAAAGACGCTTATGCTCGATGAGATCTTTAGCGATTTTATTTAGATCGACATGTGCGGCACGCTCATCAGTCCAGCGGCCTGCAACTTCCTGGTAGTACTCAACAGCCTTCGTGCTATCGCCCTCCGGCTGACGAATCGGCCCGAGGAATGCTACTTGTGGCGGACCGTCCTTCTGCGTGCCGAACGTGATCCAGACTTTCGGTTCATTCTCTGGATAGCCGTAAGAGTCCCAATAAGCCATATCAATTCTCCTTTGATCCGGCTCCATGCCGGTCACCCGTAATACCCCATATCAACGAATCACGCCAGCCAGCGAGGATCCCCTATGTCCGCACAACAGATCGACGAAAAGAAACTCGAGCGGGCGATCCGCAAGATCAAGCACTGCCTGGCCCTGGCGCAGAGCGCTAACGAAAACGAAGCTGCAACGGCGCTTCGGCAGGCCCAGGCATTGATGCGCGAGTATCGCCTGACCGAAATCGATGTGAAGTTGAGCGACGTCGGTGAAGCTGAATCGTCCCTGTTCCGCACCAAGCGTCGACCAGCATGGGATCAGCAACTGAGCATTGCTGTAGCAGACGCATTCAGCTGCACCACTCTGCGGCGCAGAACGTGGTGTTCCGCGAAGGGCCAAGTCATTGAGTGTGCGACATTCGTTGGCGTTTCCCCAGCCCAGAACATCGCCCTGTACGCGTATGAGGCTCTGCACACCAAGCTCACGCAAGCCCGCAAGGCCTACTGTTCAGGAGTCAGATCTGGCATCCATCGCAGTCAATATTCGGCAGAGACCGCAGGTGATCATTTCGCGTTGGCGTGGGTCTGGGAAGTTCAGTCGAAGCTGAAAGCGCTTGTGCCTCAAGCAGATGATGATCCACTCGGCCAGCTTGGCACCGGCCAAGACCTCATCGCGGTTCAGGCGCAGGACAAGGCGCTGATCAGTGAATACCTTGCCACCCAAGACATCAGAGAGTCCCGGAAAAGCAAAAGCGTCGAGCTGGATATGAACGCCCAGATCGCCGGGATGCTCGCCGGTCAAAAGGTGGAGTTGCACACCGGCCTCGCGCGCGGCGGCGACGAAACCCTCGCCCTATCCGCAAGCGCCTGAACTCCCCACCCTTAACCGTCCGGGCATGGCCCGGCAAGGACTCCCCATGCGCACTAAAGAGAACCAAGATCCGCAATCCACACGACTCGGCACTATGGTATTTACGATCGCCAACGAGCTCGTCAACCACTACGGCAAGAAGCTTGATCGCGAAGCGATCGACGAAATCACGCGCAACCTCACTTGCGAGATGTGCCAGGGACCTACCGCATGGGCATTCAGCGGTAAAAGTCAGCCAGGCGAGCCATTCGTAACGCTCCAGGCAAGCCGCGCCAACCGCGTCTACGTGGCAGGGCCCATGACGGGTATCGCCGACTTCAACTACCCCGCCTTCAACGCCGTGGCCGGCCAGCTGCGCGCCCAGGGCTACGAAGTCGAGAACCCAGCAGACCACGGCATCGTCGAGGGTGCCCAGTGGTCCGACTACATGGCCTACGACCTGACACGCCTGGGGCTGTGCGGTGTGATCGCCCTGCTGCCGGGCTGGGAGAAGTCGCAAGGCGCCCGCCTGGAAGTGCTGATCGCCGAGAAGCTCGGCATGACCGTTGTGGATGCCCATGATCTGGTAACGAGGGAGGCTGTATGACTGAGGTTCATCGATACCAAGTCGTAACGATGCTTTCGGCAGCAGGCGCGACCATTGGCTACGATCCGCACGGCCCTGAAGTTGTGATGGCTTCCGCCTTTGATGAGGCCACCCAGCTGTTCTTGGATGCTGCCGAGCGCTGTGTTGCCTCGGAGCGACGGGAGAAGGAATTGCAACAGCGCCTGACCGCAGCGGATGAGCGGGCGGACATGGCAACTTCGCTGATCCAGCGCATAGTTGCCAACTTCGATACCAAGATTGAGTTCCACGAAGACGTTGAGCCGAACGACTTGGAGCATGACCAGGTGCTGACTGAGATGCGCGAGTTCCTGAGCCCTAAGGACACTGAATGGCGCATGAACCCATGCAAGAACGGTCATCGAGATGTCGGTGCCGCTGGCGGCGTAGCGCACTGCTACACCTGCGACGAGAAGATCACGGCGGCCAACACTCAAGAAGCTTTCGAGCAATGGAACGCAACGCATCCAGCCACTTGAACGTCGAACCTCGATAGGAGTACATCCGTACTCCACCCGCAAAACCTGTAACCCCTCCCCCTTCAAAGTCAGCCGCTATAGCGGCAAGGACGAAGTCATGCCTGAAGAAAAGAGAATCCCTGACGAAACATGGTCAGCCAATGAAGAGCTGTTCAATTGCGACAGCCTTGGTGAGCTGCTTGACGAGAACGACGACCTTGAAGTCGGAGCTACCGTTTGGAAGGGAGAGAAAATCCCGATAAAAACCGCTGGCTATGTTGATGCGGGCGACGTCATTGAGATGCTTGGCGAGCGCGCCTATGACGATGTGGGTGAATTCGCGGAAGACTGGCCGGATGTTCCTGATGAGGCCCGCCAAGAGCTCGACTCACTGCTGTCAGAATGGATCAGCAAGCACTGCATCGCAACGTTCTATCGGGTGCGCAACGTCGTCGAATACAAGCTCACCCCGGAGGATTTCGAAGGTCGGGTGGATCCATGAGCGAACGAGCGCCATATCCACGGTCCGCTGACAATGATGTCCAGATGAACCTGCCCGCGGGCAAGACCTGCGCCGACTGCGTGCATTGCAAACGTTGCACGGCAATGTTCGGCCATATCCCTGCTGACGAGTCTTGCGATTGGAGCCCTTCGCGCTTCCGTGAACGCATCCCGGCTACTGCCGAGCGGGTGACGCAATGATCGCCACCCTCTGGTTCGCCTACGTCTTCATCTACAAGGGGCCGAGGCCATGAGTGAGTACCAGATCTACCTCGGCGACTGCTTGGAGGTCATGAAGCAGTCACCAGACGCCAGCGTCGACATGGTGCGCAATCGCCTTAGGGCTATTCTCCGCGATATTGATGGGTAACCAGATCCTTTGGGCACATACCCTGTGCGAGGCAATACACAAAGGGGGCAACTACATGAACACCACCATTCTTAAGGATTGAAGGTGGAGGCGCGGGCGCAGGGGATGCAGCCGAAATCAATTCCTTTGCCTCCGGAACAAAAAATTCTGACCCTGAGTAGCTGATGACTTTCTGGTGCGACAGGTTGCCTCGAGCATCGACGATGAACTCGACTGCAACTGTGCCCTCCAGCCCATTGAGGCGAGCTTGTTCTGGGTAGTGCTTGAACCTAGAGATATGGATAAGCAACTGATATTCCCATAAACGTTGCTCTGCAAGTTGTTGAGGGCTTGGGCCGCTAACGCAGGCACAAAGCAGTAAAGCAATCACAATCCAGCTGTACTTCATGAACGCATTTCCTTTGGCGTTTCCATCCGAGAATCAAGGCTTAAGAAAGGGACATCGCGAGTCCAGCATTACGATTGAGGTTGCTCGAAAACATCCGCGTTAACGAGGCAGTCCCCCACGCACTATCCTTCTCGCACTCCTTTAAGAATCTTTCTCATTACACCATAGATTCCTGCCGGTGAGCGGCGGGCGAGGTATTCGTATGTCCGACTTTCAAACGGAAACCATGCCCGTAGCGCGCAAGCAGCACCAATGCTGCGAATGCTACGGCCCGATCCAACCTGGCCAGCAGTACCAGCTCATCAGCGGATGCTGGGAGGGCGACATGGCCACCTTCAAAACTTGCTCGTCCTGCGTAGCCGCACGCTCCTGGGCAACCGCCCAGCCTGAATGGGGTGGGGATGGTGAGCACCTCTACTACTTCGGCCAGCTGGAAGAAGACCTCTCGTACCTGGCGCCAGAGATTCGTGCCGGGGACGGCCGACGCTTCAAAGCGTACCGCTTGCAGCTGCATATCACGCGGCGGCGCATTGCTGCATCAGAAGCCCGAAAAGCGGCGTAATCCTAAACCACCTTCTGCCGCCCAGCGCGGCAAGGACACCTCATGTTCGCAATAAAACTCACCCTGATCCTGCTGGGCGCTTTGCTGTACCTGGTAGGAACACTCGGCTGGTTCTTCTGGGCCGGGCCTGACCTTGTGGGCACCGGCACCACCGAGGCACTGCTTTACGCCTTCGCCGGCACATGCGCCTGGCTGCTGATCAGCTTCGGCCTGGCAATCCACATCATCAATAAAGCTCGGCCCACGGCCGGCGGGAGGTAGCTATGCGAAAGGAACTCATCAAAATCAGCGAATTCCAGCGTCGACGCTGGGGGGAAAACGGCACACCACCCTGCCCCCAGGCAATTCGCAATCACATCCGCAACGGTATGGTGCCGGGCGAGCAAATCGGGAAACTCTGGTACGTTGATTGGACAGCGTTCAACTCATCCAATGGCAACGACCTTGTCGCAATGGTAATGAAAGGAGCTGCATGATGCCCCCACGGCCGCGCAATACTGCGAACAAGAGCCTTCCGCAGAACCTGTACTTCGACGCGCGGCGCGGGACATATCGCTACCGGCGCCCTACGGACGGGAAGTTTTTCCCGTTCGGCTCCGATCGCCTGAAGGCCATCGATGCGGCCAAACAGCTGAACCTCGAATTCATGCGCGGCGCTGACCTGGTCGGCGCCGTGATGCCCAATCCGTCTGACAGCTTCGAGGGCTTCCTCGACAAGTATGAGGCTGAGGTACTGCCGCCTAGGGAGCTTGCGAAAGGCACGCTCGGGCTTTACGCCGTTCACTTTCGGAGATTCAGGAAGTGGTTTGAGGGAAAGACTGTAGATCAAATCACGATTCGCATGATCGCCACCGAACTGGATTCGCTTACGCCGCGCACGGCCAACCAATGCCGAGCGCTCTTGATCGACATTTTCAACCACGCCGCAGCCAAAGGCCTGTGCCCGGACAACCCAGCGGCCAGCACCATCAACCGGATCGAGAAGAAACAGCGCAAGCGACACACCGTTGAGGGCCTGAAGGCTATCAGGGAGAAGTCGCCGGCCTGGCTACAGAATGCAATCGACCTGGCACTGATCACCGCCCAGCGCCGCACGGACATCCTGGACATGCGCTTTGATGGGGTTAGGGAAGGTTTCCTCTATGTCGTGCAGAAGAAGACGGCCAAGGCCACAGATGCAGCCTGGATTCGATTCAGAGTCACGCCCGAGTTGCAGACGGTAATCAGCCGGTGCCGCGATGATGTCGTGTCGCCGTACCTAGTGCACCGCAAGCCGGATCGACTGAAACAGAAGCAGGCACAGACAAAGGACCACTGGACGAAGGTTGAGGAGCGGTATTTGACGCGCGCATTCAAGGAGGCCAGAGAGTCGGCCAACTGCTACGCGGGATGGAAGGAGGAGGAGATGCCAGGCTTCCATGAAGTGCGGGCGCTGTCGCTGCACTTGTACAAGAAAGCAGGAAAGGATGGGCAGAAGATCGCAGGTCATGCGAGCGAGGGCATGACCAAGAACTACCAGCGAGACCACGAGGAAATCATCTGGTCTGAGGCTGTTCCAGACCTAAATATCAGCGAAATCCC
>Ga0213822_1000292_pt1 | contig 43621 bp, 49 predicted proteins | sample MC6MC0908MG_FD_179872 | JGI IMG/M metagenome (GOLD analysis project Ga0213822, IMG submission 179872) | Enriched soil aggregate microbial communities from Iowa State University, Ames, United States - MC6-MC0908-MG | ecosystem: Environmental > Terrestrial > Soil > Unclassified | place: USA: Iowa... | reverse complement strand
GTAAACAATCAGCGGGCGCTCACATTCACGTTGTTCGCGAAAGTCCTGGCCTGCGCCGTAGACGGCTGCCGATGATGCGTATAAAAACGGGACCTGCTGATGTTGAGCAGCCGCTAGCAACTCACGACTGAACCGGTAGTTGTTATCCATCATGAAGCGACCGTCAGCTTCTACGGTGCTCGAACATGCGCCTTGGTGCAGCACGGCGCGCACCTTGCCGAACTGGCCACGGCTGAAGCGCTCGAGAAAGTCGTCCTTGTCCAGGTAATCGGAAATTTCGCTGCAGGCCAGGTTGCGGAATTTGTCTCCGTCAGTCAGGTCGTCGACGGCGATGATTTCGGTTTCGTTGCGTTGGTTGAGCGCCTGAACGAGGTTGCTACCGATAAAGCCCGCGGCGCCGGTTACGATGATCGTCATGCCAGATTCCCCGTGAGGGTGCGGAGCCGGCATTTTAATCAAGGGAAAGTGAGGTGGCGTTAACCTGGGTCAAGGACTGAGCGGGTTTGGGGGCTTTTGGGATTGGGCTGGTTTCAAATCTGACCACCCACGGGCCAGGACCAAAATACGAAGGTTCGCATAATGCATATTATGTTAAATTAAGTTTGCGACGGCACGTCCTGAATCACGCCCTAAAACGACGTTTATCAATATCCGCTGTGAGGATCGAGGAAAAAATGGAATGCGCTTAGACGGAAGAAAATCTTCTGAGATTCAGTGGCTTGCACCAAGCGCCATGGTCAGCTTTTTGAGTTCATTGGAATCAACTCGATTTCACCCTCCGCTATAACATTGATCTAGCTGTATATTTTTTCTATGAGACGAGCAATGTTTTTTGGGGCGAAAGTGGAAAACTTCGAGAGCGCATTGGAAAATCCATAGCATTTTTAGACTTTAGTTGGAAACTCCTAAGAAGAATCGCTCAAGCTCCCCGGTGTCTTGCGCACCCCTGGTTAACCCTGCTGAAGGTATGGGGATCATGTGGTGCCACGCACCGCGGTGGATGCAAGGAGTTCCACCGTGGAACTCGAGCGCTTTACGCCTACCCGGAATCCATCGCCTGTAGTCAGGCCTACAACTCAAATGATAAGTAAAACTCTGCGTTTCCCCGCGCTGGCGTTGAAAATCAGCTGCTTAGGGTGCTCCGTCGCTGATCTCGGGTGCGACACCCTACCGCCAATGCCTTTAAAACCGATAAATTCACAGCTCCTAGGTCCGCTCCGCGGTAACCTAAAAAGGATAATTCCTCCGGATTAAAGATAATCTTTTTTATAGTATCCGCGCGGCACAGATGTGGCTGGGTCTTCACCAATCCTGGTCCTACCAGATTCAATCCTGCTCCGCGCCAGGCTCAGGATGAAAAGCTAGGCGCCGACTTGGATGCAGAAAGTTCCACCGTGGAACTCAAGCACTGTGGGCTCAGGCTTTTTAAGATGCTAGCCCATACTCAGCGCCCGGAGGCGCTTTGCGCACTCCCGTAGCGACTCATACGTTCCGTCGCTTATTTTCTCCAGCGGAGTGCTGCCCTCAAAGTAACCATTGTCATTTCTCATAGACATAAACCCTGCGATATTTTTAGGATTCTCAAATATCTTGCTTAAGTAGTCATTCATTTCAAAAACAACGCTTACACGGAGCTTGATCTCTTGAATGGCACAGTCGGGCAAGCCGATTATGCTGTGTGCGACTTGCTCTTCAGCGCCCCAAGATATCAATAGGGACAGAGCTGAGGAGCGAGCTTGAAGCGACTCACTGCCGGTAGCATCAGCCACGACTTGCCTCAGTCCTCTGCATGATGAATTGCTCATTGACCAGTTCGCCTAATATCCTCGCAATCCAGGCTTGATATGCATTCAGGACTGGATCGCTCGAGTTAGCATTTGATGCTTGATAAATGCTCCTCTCGCTCCTCACTGCCTTGAAAGGTATTTCATTACCATCAACATAGTAGCGACCACTCGCAATGCGGTAAGCGTACGCATCTAAGACTCTCTCAGGCTGCGCCACTGTAACCCTTGCGAAGTCAACAACGGGTTCCACCCTCCACTTTTGGTCACTACTGAAGCTCGGCGGCAGTGCGAGTTGAAGACCTACCACAGCGCTTGTGGCATTGGGTCTGTCGAGTTCGTTTAGGAAATCCAAGGTGTTCTGGCCAGTTTCAAATACCCTGATATCAATAATCTCTTTTTCTTCCAAAAGGTCGAGTACGCAAACGATTAGAAATGTCGATCCCGCCCCAAGAGATGTCACTTCTGAGAAGGTTTCAGGGTTTACTCGCAAGGTGGTCATAGCGCTCTCCCAAGAAAATGAACACTATAGATTGTAGCGCTATAGGGTTCAAAAAGGCTTCATCATTCCTTTTGTGGATTAAATACGCAAATGGAGCTCAAGACAGCCCTCGCTCAAGCGCTACGCAAGACCAGGACCAGCCGCGGCCTCACACAGGAGGATTTTGGCGATGTCAGCAGCCGTACCTACGTGAGCTCTCTTGAGCGCGGTCTCAAGAGCCCCACTCTCGATAAGCTAGTGGAGCTTGCGACACGTATGGATGTTCACCCGCTATCCCTACTCACAGAGGCCTTTTTGCTGATCGACAATGAGTCCGACATCGAAATGCTATTCTCCAGAGTTCGGCAAGACCTAAATCGGCAGTGAGCCGATGGGGAAGGAAAGGTCTTTCGGTGTGCAATATCCGATAACTGTCAGACCCGGATATTGCTTAATACCTCATTCGAAGGCATCCTTGATAGGTCTGCAACCTCGTCTGGGTAGTCCATGCGCGTACATCCACAACCTCTTTTTGATACCTTTGGGAAATTTAACCAACTCAATTTTCTCGGGATGCATCAGGAACTGCCACTGGTTCTTGATTATCTGAAACGATTCGCTCCTGATTGTAAGGCCTTAGAGAGTTACCTTGTGGTGCGAAGTTTTTTACGCTCATATGCCGGCAACCAGGCGACATTCAACTCGTTTCGTACACATGTCGAGCGTCTCTTGCTCTGGTCCTTGATCATGGCGAAAAAATCCATTCTTGATATTCGTCGTGTAGATGCTGAAATGTTCATGGAGTTTTGCCTGCACCCTCCAGCAGAATGGGTAGGGCCAGTAGTGAAATCGAGATTTGTTCGCCTGGGGGGTCGAAAACGACTTGAGTCAGATGAATATATTGTGAACAAAGACTGGAGGCCGTTCAGTAGTACGGTTACCAAACGAGATCGTAAAATCGCTGTAGAGTCGTCGAAAGACCTTGCAACTCGTCCCTACCAGATGGCGCAAGGATCGGTTGCACAAGTATTTGCTGTATGTGGTAGTTTTTTTCAGCATGCGATGGACGAAGGCTTAACCGAGTCGAATCCTTTCCGCGCAATAAAGCAAAAGTCCATCTACAAACAACGTACAGTATTGGACGTTTCCGCACGATCGCTTACAGAGCTTCAGTGGAGTTTCGTTATCGACTGTGCAGAGCAGATGGCTACGGAGGATCCGAGGCACGAACGCACTTTATTTATCGTGGCAACTATCTTTTCGATGTATCTCAGGGTCTCCGATTTAGTCGGCAGAGAAAACTGGCGCCCGTCAATGGGTGACCTGCGCCGAGATACTGTTGGCAACTGGTGGTTTCATGTTGTCGGGAAGGGAAATAAAGCAGCCCGAATTAGCGTGCGCGATGACTATGTTGATTGTTACTTAACTAGATATCGCCGCTATTTAGGGCTGTCTCCCCTGCCCTCACCTCAAGACGTCGCCCCCCTAATTGGAACGCTAAATGGTCGTGGCGGGCTGTCTGATCGCTACATCCGATCTTTGCTTCAAGTAGTGTTTGACCGCGCACTAAAACGAATGCAGGAGGAAGGCTGGAGCGACGATGAAATTGATCAACTGCGCTCGGCATCTCTACACTGGCTTCGTCATACATCCGCCACGTTCGATGCGCCTTTGCGAGATATGAAGGACTTGCAGGCAGACCTTAGGCACAACAGCCTAAGTACTACGCAGAACATTTATTACAATAGCTTGGATGAGCAGCGAGCTTCGTCTATGAAAGGGCTTAAAATACGAAAATAGCCGATCGGTCATTAATCAAATTTGAACTGCTTGGTCGACTGTGTGATGCAACGGCTTCAGGTCGTTCATCGTAACCGAGCACCGACTACAGTTATGCTTGTGCTCAAGATGAGTACTTGGCTAATACTCCAACTGATTAAGTGGACCGGTTGAAATGAAACCCTGCAAAGGTTCCCGGCGGGTGCTTGACCAAATCTGGTCCTGCAGAGAACTTAGCTCGCAGTCCGTCGGAATCGACCGAAGCGCTTGCGTCGTCTGATCATACACGTAAACGTGAAAGCCCAGCTGCAGTGCACGAGACATCTGCCGGTGCCAGTAGAATTTTCCATCGCCTGTGATCGCGCCCTCGCCTAGTAGGAGGTCATAGTGGGGGAGGATGTAGCCGAAAAGCACAGTTCGCGAAATTTCGGAAAGCGCTAGGGAATGATGCGTACTCGCCGATCGCCAGACCCGATGTCTCGCAATGTATCGGCTACTGACTTCAGGAACGCTGAGCAGTGTGACTTTGGCGTAAAAAGCCACGGAAGCCTTGGCATCGTCTACCAAGGCGATCTCGAAATCGTTGGCACTGCCTTCATGCGGCCGATGGTCGACGCGTATCAAACGGTAGCCGGGCTGAGCACTGTAGCCCGCGCTTTCACCGATATCGCTGATCCCGTCGACCCGATTAATGCCGGCGTAAAACGCAGAATTACCGGCAGTGCGTGTGAGCAGCTTCGGCAGCTCGGCGAGCTCTTTAGTAGCAAGGTACATAGTGGTGCCTCGATGAAAGCCTGATTCCATCTACAACCCTAATGGAAACTCCAAGACTTCACAAACTCTCACGATGGGGTACGTACTGCTGTTTTTGGAGTCCTATCATTGAGTGGCTCAACTCAACAGGCGAGGCTAGCGCGCTCATGCGATGTCCAGCCCAAGCCGCTCCCTCAGCACCTGCTTCCCGTACGCTTTTCCGATTTCCAGCATCACTGCCAAACTCACCCCCCGGCTTTCTCAGCGCCCGCTTTGGTGAGGCGCCACACCTCGGTGTCCCGAATCGTGTCTAAGTATTCGTGCCCTCTAATGGTCAGTTGGTGAAGTAAGTCTCAAGCTGGAAGACGTCCTTTACCGCCACTTGCAGATCATCGGCACGGTGATGAAGTCCCGTACACAGTCCGAAAAGCATGCGATGGTCAGACGCTTCCGCGAACATTGGCTCGATCGCTTTGAGGGTGGAGGCAGTCTCGAGCCAGTGGTTGATAGAACCTTCCCATTGGCCCGAGCCGCGGATGCACACCGGAAAATGGAGACCTCGCTCAATGTCGGAAAGATCATCCTGACAATGTCGGCAGTGACCTGATTCAGTTTCCTTTACTCAATTTTCACGGGGGTTGGGAGACTCTGAAGCCATCCCTACGTGTGATAGACCTTGCCCGCCTAGCAGCGGGCTTTCTTTTGCCTGTAGCCGCGACCGGCTGGCCAAGCAGGAACACTTCGTAGAATCGGACTACTCGGATCCGTCAGGACGGGCAAGCAGCTGGAGCAGCTGCTCAATCAGCCCTCGCGCATCCTGTTCGTACCCTTCACGCCACCGGTGCGACCAATTTTGAGGAGATCCATCCTCCTCCCATTCAGCCAATGCGAGGGCATTGACGATCTCTATCTCAAACCAGATGGTCTGCCACCCTTCAGCGTCTGACACTAGGTTTGGGATTTGCCAGGCGAATTCAGTCTGAGCCACGAAACGCGACCAGCTCATCAGAGCTTGGGGTGCTTCTTGGGCCAGTACCCTAAGCGCCGGAACTGTCAGCACAGCTTTCCTCCAGAGACAACGAAAAGGCTGCTCGGCATTCTGCCAGCGAGCGCTCGACATGCACGTCGACTTACCAGGGTCGTTGCGCTAGCTGAACCGACCTCACCTAGCGAAGTCCAAAACGTCATGCTCGAAATGGACGGAGCCTCGACATTGCTGATTCGATTGACCACCCTCTCATTGGCGATACTGCTGACTGCCTGCACTCAGTACCGCTACATCAACCCAGAGACACCGGGAGGTATGAACTGTTTGAAGAAGCTCAAGGCAAAGGTGAATGCCTGCGAAACCGATGTCAAAAATCAGCAGGACAATTTCGACTCGCTGCACGAGACACAGGTACGCTCCACGCAGCAGTGCGAGCACTTCAACACTCTCAATATGCCCAATGCATGTCCTCCGCCCCCTAGTCCCACCAAGGTAGCCAATTACTGTCGCTCTGGTTATCGCGAGAAGTTTGTGGAGTGCGGAGGTAGGGTTGAAGAGGTCAAGTAGAGGCGACTGTTGATCGCCCCAGGGCGTGCCCCTTCCGGGAGCGGCTGTCGTGAACCGCACCCTGCCGTTGGCAGGTTACGGCCCTGGCGGGCTTCCATCCTCACGCCTTTGCCCATCCATGGGCCGGCGCGCTCCGCTTGCGGTGTCACATCGCGCCGATCTTTATCGCGCGATACGTTACGCTTCACGACCTTTCGCGCGCTGGTCATCCGTGCATTCCTGAACCCAAACAGGCCATCCAGATTGAAAATAAGATCTGAACCAAGCTGAGCGTTGATTTCGGCCTTAAATCACGGATGATCACTCGTAAACTTGGTTAGCTTGAGACAAAAGACATGACCCCCGGGGATATTGCAAACTTCATTGCTGCTTTTTCAGGCTCGGCGGCTGCCATCGCGGCAGTTGTAACGATTGCTGTGAGCGCGCGTGAGAGATCTGACGAGCGTATGGCCGGCTACGCCGCTCGAACGCTTGAGCGGGCGTATACCGCCCTGGTGGGCAATCAGAGCACCGATGGAAAAGCCGTATGTGACCGTCTGGCCTGGCTAACGTCCGCCCGGCTGATCCAACAGTACAAGGATACAAAATCGAGGATCAAAAGCTCTGTCGTCTTACACGAGTGCGAAGGTCATGAGGAGCACTGGCGACATCAGTTTTTTCTGGCGCTGACTCACCTGGAAAACATCAGCCCGGAGTATTATTCAATCGGCAAAGGTAAAGGCCCTATCGCTGATGTCTCAGCCATCATCGTTCACGCTTTCGCGTCATGGCCAGACGGCAAAACCGATCCGCTTGATGTGTATAAAAGCGCCGACGATGCAGTGCGCGGCCTAGGAGTGAATCTTTGGTGGATCACTCTTCGCAGGCATCTAAAGCTCCTTTGATTTCCATGACTAACATCTCCGCCCCTCAGAGAAAATCGACTCTCTGTCGCCCAACCACTTGAGGGTAGAGCTCCGCTCACCGGAATGAAGAAGCGCCGCCAGATTCCGCAACAGCACTGCCGCTGCTGCGGGCTCACGCCTTGCGCGCTCCGCTTGGTAGCGGTACCTGTGGTAGATGCAGGTAGGGAAGTTCGGAGAGCTTCGGCCTATTCGCTTAAAAAGCAGTAGGCGCCAGCTGCTGATCGACAGTGCTAATGCTTGCATCTCAGCCAGCAGGTCGCTCAGAAGCTCGGACGGTTCTTGTCCAAAAAATCGGTAGGTAAGCCGTGTTCGGCTAAGTCATCTTCCCTGCTGTAAACGCCGGGTTGACTCGACACCCTGCGGAGCCCGAAAGATGGCTCCAAACATGCCCTTCAAACGTTCAGTGATAAGAGGTTGCCCAGAGTGATGCCCTGCTTCAAGTCTCTGGATCTTTGCGATCATTCTCACGATGCTTTCCCTTGCGCGCTGCCGACTTCCTGTCCTTTTCATTGGTGCCTCGAGTTGGGGTGGATGGCGTCCCGCAGGCTTCACCCTAGCATTTTGCAAAACGAAGCGCCTACCCCTGGCAGACCCAAGAAAATGCCTTAGCCAGCCTTGCTGTACATGCATACAGTGTTTATTTTCTCTCGATTAATTGGCCACCCAGAGCACGCTCCCGTCTCATAACCGTCCAGAAAAGGCAGTCTGGTAAGCATGGAAGGCCCGTAATCAGGGGCTTGGAGAAACTATTGGCTTCGACGGATTCGCCTGCTGCGTGCTGGTAAACCAGGCACAATTTGCTCAAGTGGTATGCGTTTCACCGGGATGCATACGAACACTGTATTTATGTACAGTATTCTTGGATCTCTCTCTCGACCTGAGCGTATTGCTGGTCGTCCCCATCACACCAGTGCTCTGATTTGCTGGGGGCTGCGCAAGTTGAGTGATGAGCGGAGTGCGTCCCAGTCCCTCGGGTCGTACCTCTGTCTTAGCGCCAGCCGGTTTTCTGGACATATATGCGACTCTTTTCAAGCTCTGCTGCCCTACTCCTCTCCACACGCGATGACCCCACAGGTGTGCTCGGGTAAGCTCGAGTGAAGCGAATTCCAGGACATCTCAATGCCCCTCAGTACCATCGTTAAGCTGTTGCAGGAAGCAAAGCACGTCGTCATTTTCACCGGCGCCGGCGTATCGGCAGAGAGTGGAATTCCAACGTTCAGAGATGCGTTGACCGGTCTCTGGTCTCAATTCGATCCTGGCCAACTAGCAACTGCCGAGGCATTCCGAGCGGATCCGAGCCTTTGCTGGGGATGGTATGAGTGGCGTAGGTTGAAAGTGCTTCAAGCGCAGCCGAATGCAGCTCATCTCGCGATAGCAGAACTCACTAAGCACGTTCCTAAGCTGACAGTCGTGACTCAAAACGTAGATGACCTGCACGAGCGAGCTGGTAGTCAAGACGTGATCCACCTTCATGGCTGCCTTCACGCCCCCAGGTGCATTGACTGCGGCAAGGCACTCATGACGCCCCTTCCTTCTGATGACTTACCCGTGGATGGTTGCCGTCTTGAGCCCCCGCGGTGCACTGGGTGTAACGGGTACATCAGACCTGGAGTGGTCTGGTTCGGGGAGATGCTTCCGGAAGCAGCCTGGAGCGCTGGCCTTACGGCTGCAGGTGACTGTGACCTGTTCTTCTCGATCGGTACGTCTGGGGTCGTTTATCCAGCCGCGGAACTGCCCTTGCGGGCCCTAGGGGGTCGTGCCACGGTCGTGCATGTCAACCCGGTTCGGTTTGAGGTCAGCGGCCAAGAACGATTCCTGGAGTGGCCCGCGTCTTCCATGCAGGCGCTGGTCATGGAGGCTTTCGGATGAGCCCTACTTTGCAGGAACAGGCTGATAGCGTTTCTGCGCTCATTCGACTGCATGATCACGGTAGTGACTGATGCCCAAAAGTACGACTGGGAGCTGTTCTGCGAACTCGCGTACAACGAAGGTAAGTGGCCGCAAAACGTGTTCCCGACGCCCACCAATGCGCTCCCACTCGAGCCGCTGAACGACGGATCAGAGCTCCCTCATCGTAAGCGTCCGGCGAACTCACCTTCCGAACTCCAGCTTTAAGGGCGATGGTGTCCGCGTATTTTTAAGCGGACGCGATCACCCTTATCGTTAGGATTTCCATGCGCCAACGAAGCTCTTATCCCAAAGCGTTCAAAGCCCAGGTCGTTCAGGAATGCCTGCAACCTGGCGCAACTGTGTCCAGTGTCGCCATAAGCCACGGCATCAATGCCAACGTCATCCGCAAATAGATGCCGCTCTATCGAGACCAGCCCGCAACAACCTCACTGCCAACCTTCGTCCCGCTAAAAGCCGCACCTCAACGGCAAGCCGATGCCTCAGTGGTCATCGAACTGCCCATCGCCGGGCGACTGATCACGGTGAAATGGCCAGCCTCAGATCCTGAGGGCTGCGCGCAATTTATCCGGGCTGTCACTCAATGATCCGCATCGATGCGATCTGGCTGGCCACCGAACCGCTGGACATGCGCGCCGGTACCGAGACCGCATTAGCCCGGTTGATCGCGGTGTTTGGTGCGGCGAAGCCGCACTGCGCTTATCTGTTCGCTAATCGCCGGGCTAACCGGATGAAAGTGCTGGTACACGATGGCGTGGGTGTCTGGCTTGCCGCGCGGCGACTGAATCAAGGCAAGTTTCACTCGCCCGGCATTCGCCATGGTTGCGAGGTCGAACTCGACAGTGAACAACTCCAGGCGTGGGTACTGGGCTTGCCGGGGCATCGAGTCGGCGCAGGTGGTGTGATCAGCATGCTGTAATCGCCGGCCATTTGACCGGTCTGCTTGTCGTCGTTTCGGGCCTGCTCTGGCACAATCGGCGGTATGACTTTCTCGCCCAACCTCGACCAGATGACTCCGGAACAGCTTCGTGCCTTCGCGGCACAGGCGTTGCAGTTGCAGTCCCAGGTCGAGGCGATGAGCAGGAAGATCCAGAACGATGAAACCATCATCGAACAGCTCACGTACGAAATCGCCCTGCTCAAACGCCACAAATTTGCCAAGCGCAGCGAGCAAATCAGCCCGGCACAAGGCAGCTTGCTGGATGACCTGCTCGATACAGACCTTGAAGCTATCGAGGCAGAGCTAAAACAGCTTCTTCCCGCTTCGTCACAGGCCGAGCCACGGCAATCGCCCAAGCGTGCGCCATTGCCGCCGCAGTTTCCGCGCACCGTGATTCGCCACGAGCCCGAAAACACTCAGTGCGCTTGTGGCTGCCAACTTCAGCGCATCGGCGAAGACGTCAGCGAGAAGCTGGATTACACACCGGGCGTGTTTACCGTCGAGCAACATGTACGTGGCAAATTGGCCTGCCCCCAGTGCGAAACACTGATCCAGGCGCCGGTGCCGGCGCAGGTTATCGACAAAGGTATCCCGACCGCAGGCTTGTTGGCCCACGTGATGGTGGCGAAGTTTGCCGATCACTTGCCGCTTTATCGACAGGAGAAAATCTTTGGTCGCGTCCGGGCTGGCAATCGCTCGCTCGACCTTGGCTCAGTGGGTTGGACAAACCGGCGTGCGGCTCCAGCCGCTGGTCGATGCACTGCGTGAAGCGGTGCTGAACCAGGCCGTGATTCACGCCAATGAAACACCGGTACAAATGCTCGCGCCAGGCGAGAAGAAAACCCACCGGGCCTACGTCTGGGCCTACAGCAGCACACCGTTTTCAGCGCTCAAGGCAGTGGTGTATGACTTCAGTCCAAGCCGTGCCGGCGAACATGCACGCAACTTTTTGGGCGACTGGAACGGCAACCTGGTCTGCGACGACTTCGCTGGCTACAAAGCCGGTTTTGAGCAAGGTATCTCTGAAATCGGCTGCATTGCCCACGCCCGGCGCAAGTTCTTCGATCTGCATGTGGCGGACAAAAGTCAGTTGGCCGAACAAGCGCTGCACTCCATCAGCGGTTTGTATGAAGTCGAACGCCAAGCACGGGACATGAGTGATGAAGACCGTTGGCGAATACGTCAGGAAATGGCGGTACCGATCATCAAAAAACTGCATGACTGGATGTTGGCTCAGCGCGACCTGGTGCCCAACGGATCAGCAACGGCCAAGGCCCTCGATTACAGCCTGAATGGCAACGGAAGGTCTCATACTCTCCCCTCAGGCTCATCAGCTGGAAAAGTGTTTGGAGTAGTAATCGATCAGAGCTGACGCTTGGGATCCGCGTCGAAAAGCCATTTGCCCCTCGATGTCTAGCGAGGGCAGCATGTGAATAAGCTGATCGTCGGCGTATAAGCTAAGCACATCCTGGGGGTCAAGGCCATCAGTTATACGATTGCTTAGGCGCTTGGAAACTTCTACCACAGCGCCAATCATGACATCGGCTAGCTGGACTGCCGGGCTGTCTTTGGAGTCCACCTGGGTTACTGCCGTGAGTTTCAGAGGAAACCGGATGCTCGCAATTTTTGACTGTTGGAATTCAGCATGACCACGGTGGTCGATCTGCTGCTGCAGAAAGTTATGGTAAGTCAGGAGATTCTTGGATTGATCATGCTCCACACGGTATGCACCATCAGTCATGGCCTCCATCCTGGTGATGAGGGCAATCACAATTTCTAACGCGATATCTGTAGTCACGCCTGGTGTTGCTATTGCTGCCAGGCATTCTGGTGCCGCGAAACGTGCCAAAGGGCCCATTGCCTCTGGCAACTCCTGCCACCTGGCTTTTCGGACACACGCCACGAGATCGGCCAACGCTGCGGGAGTCTTGAGTTTCATCGCATCCTGAAAGGCTTTCTCCGGAGAAATCATAGCGTCCGCGCCTAGAAGCTGCGGGGCTATGTAATACAAAATGGACGCCAACGCATAGTTCTGGCCATTTTCATAAAAATCGAGGTTTCTCTCGTAGTAGAAAGGCTCCACCGCATAATCAAGAAACTTTAGGAGTAGCAGAAATCGCTTGTTGCACACGTGTGTGACGCACTTGTGATCAGTCAGGACATCCCGCATCAGACCTAGTAAACGTGGGTGATTTCCACGTCGACGGGATAGCGCTCTGTACCTAAGCTCAGCTGCTTTTAGCTTAGGGAAGTGATCGCGGATAAGGCGAGCAGCTTCATCGTCCGTGATGGCTATCGCTGTTGCTCCCTGAAACGGCTGCTTCTGATTCAGCAGGTCGAATCCCGTGTAGCCACTTTCGTCAATGCGGTAGCACTCCATTGCGTAGCTCCTGGCTCAAGAGAGATATCAATAATGGACACGTTGGAGAGCAGCGAAAAATTTTTCAAGGTATGTGTCGCTGCCGAAACCAAATCCGGCCTCCGATAACGGGGCTCGGAATTCAGGCACAGCCATCTCCTCCGCAATTTGCCTTCTTGCTGAGGAAATCATTCCCAAACGCCCGTGGATCCACCGTTTGAACTGATTCGCCCTGATCCCTTCGGTTAGCGACTCCTCGTTTATGTCACGGTATTTAAGAAGCTGGAGCAGGCAAAACAGCTCAAAGCGCTCGTAGAGCTGAGTCGGATCGGCGACGCCGGCGAAGCTTGGCGCCCAGGATGGCGTGAGAACCTCGGCCAAGCGATCGCATAGGGTTCTGGGAGTACCCAACGACTCCCAAGACCTGTTTCCGGTAAGGTCTTCCAGGCAATATGGTGAGAGCTCCTCCGTCAGGGGAATTCTTACGTTAGTTCGGTTCGCAATGGGGTGTTCCATGAGCGCATACAGATCAGCTAACCGCCCTGCTCGAGTAAGGCCCATACCGTATCCGTAGAAGACAAGGGCAGCCGGGTAGCGTTTAAGCTCAATCCACTCTTGATGCCCCACCCGCCTACCGTAACCCCTGGATAAAAGTGTCTGGATCACCTCAAGAATGAGATTATGTTCATGTTGGGAGCCCCAGCGACCGATTATGCCGGCTAGGCGCACTAAGGGATCAGTTGCAGCCTCGTAACGCAGTACCCAATCTCTAAACTCTCCGGCCCCATCACCGTCTGAGTCATACATTTCTGAAAGTGCAGATGTGGTGCGTTCGACCTGTTTGACGATCAGGTCATCGAGCTGAATGCGAAATTCAGGTTTGGACAGGTATCGCTTTGCCATAGCGACCGTCAGTTCCACACTGGCGGGATTAGGCTGGCGGGATGCATGAATGGTTGTAACCTTTGAGCTGAGCGCCTGGAAAAATGAATCGGCGTCCGGAGCGATTGCGAGCGTAGCCTTTCGATGAGAGACCAGCTCTTGTGCACGTTCAGACAGCTTTCCTCGGGTTAGCCAGTAAGATGAGTAGCGTCGGTTGGGCGCACGCATTATTGCTGCACGAAGAGCGCGATCCCAATCGCCAGACCAGCCAGCAACGATCAGTCCGAACTCATCGAAAATTCTATCGAGCAGGGCATCGAAGGCCGTCGGATACTCGCTCAGCTCAGAGTCTGTGTTCAAGATGCGAGCATCCTTGAAATCACCATGAAGCTTGAGGATGTAGCAATCTGTATGAGTTAGCGGTTCCGCGCCTGCAAGGCCATCGGCGGTACTCACGACGGTCGGCTCTAGACCAACATCACGCAGGGCGTTCTCCATCAATCTGTCAAAATTGGTTGTGATGATCACGCGTACGTGGCCAGACTTCACAAGGTCAGCGATTGCTCTGTGAGCCGTAGTAGGAAGCTTTAGTCCCTGTTCTAGCTGATCCTCAGTAGGAGTAAGCAACCCTTCAATCAATCGTTGCCGTTCTTTAGGTGTGCTACCCAGCTCTTCTAGCAGCGTGGAATAGTTAGGTTCTTGTTTATGGCGATTGACGTACCAGCTATGCCAATCGTCTTGTTCTCCAGCACCATCTGCTATCCCGGCTCGCCTCACCAGATCTAAGGTGATTTCCCAGCCTGTCGGAATACCCGCGCTTCGAGAAACACCCGAGCCCAGCAACACCGCATAGACGCCTGGGTTTTCAAACATAGAAAAAGCGAGCTGGGTGGTCGCGTCAGTGTTGGTGATGCTCATGTGAAAATCCTTGATCAGTAAGCGTCAGGTCTGGTATTAACTCGCCAGGTTTCAGGCGAGTTCAAATCCCAATCGAGTGAGAGTGTCTTTGTCTATAGCCTTGAGTTTCTTAACTGCCCAGATGAGCATGTGGCGCGGGCGTGAGCTCGCCACGTAAGCGAACCGAGCCCCCTCAGACTTTGGATCGGCAAGCCACTCCTTCCAATGGGAGAGGTGAGAGCCCTTTTTGAGTGACGACACGACTATCGTCGCATCATGGGTTTCACCTTTAACTTGATGGATCGTTTCGTAGCGCAAAACATCTACAACGGCTTGCTGACCAACGCCCTGGCTAAGACGTGCGCCAAGTGGACTCCCCCCTTGATTGTCAGGAGCTCTGAGGGGCAGAACCCTGAGTGGCTCAAGCTCTGACTTAATTTCGGCTAAGACGAAGGTCTGATCTGGAAGCGCCTGCAAAGCTCGTTTTGCAGTGGCTGCCCACTGCTTCCATGTAAGTGCAAGGTTGCCAGCGCCAGCGGCCACTAAGTATTTCAAGCATGCGTGAATGAATTTGCGCCAGGCAAGCTTGGACTCGATGGCCACAGGGCAGTAAGGGCCTGACCTAGTAACCTGAAGAGATATTTTTTCTGCCAGCCACTCCGAAAATAGACCAATGGCCACGTTCAATTCACCGTGACTCCCGCTTGTGGCAGAAACGCAAGCGAGCGCCAAAACTTCAGCTCCTTTGAAATCGTTACCTTTCCGAAAGCGCTGCAGGGTGCTGTATCCGCGAGCGACGACAACCACCTCTTTGTAACCCTTGGTGAGTTCAATGATTCTCGGAAGAAGCTCTGAGGGGCATTTTTCGTATTGGAGCAGGAGGGGCTTCACGGGTGAGATGGTTGGGTTGCCCAAGATACGATCAACCTGCACTAAGTCACTGCACAGATCCACAATCGGTTGCCCACTTCTCCAGTTCGCGGTCAGGGGGAGCTCTGTGAAACGCAGGTCAGCAAGGAGTGCTCTGACATTTTCCGGGTTGGATTTTCTGAACCCATAAATAGACTGGTTAAAATCGCCCACAAAATGGAATTTGACGCCAAGCTCACCTAGATTGCGCACAATTGCTAGCTGCTCTGCCGACAAATCCTGGCACTCGTCGACAATGATCAATCGAAATCGCTTCGCCAAACGTTGGAAATACTCCGCGAGAGCAGGCCTCTTAAGAGCCGCTAAGGCGATGATGTCTACGTCGGCATAAGTCGCAAAGCCGGCAGCCCAGAAACGCTTCTTTGTCTCGATCAGATCATCGCGCGTAGCTTTACCTATCACCTCCGCGTTGAGCTGCGTGTCCCTGGTGCGCACCCCGGTTGAGAACTTGAATTTTTTGGTATGTAGGTCGTAGCTGTACTTGCAGCCGGAGATTCTACGGCCACAAATCTTGGTGCGGGTATGAATGATATCCGCCCTGTTTTCCAGAATCCTAATCCGAGAATCACCGTCTCGCCCTGGAAATTCAGTGACCTCGCTGGCGATGCTTGCGACCATCCGAGAATGGACAAAACTATCGAAGGTGGAAACCACATGCGGAAAACCTAGTGGCTCTCCTAGGTGTCGCACAAGCCTGTCCTTCAGCTCGTCTGTTGCGCTGTTAGAGAAGGTCAAGACCGCGATCCCTGCAGGGAAATCAGACCACTCCTCTACGACTTTTGCGACCATAGCTGCGACAACCTCAGTCTTGCCACTGCCAGGACAAGCGTTGAGGTAAATATGTTGGTCTAGTGGTGCTTCAACATAAGCTCTCTGTTCATCAGTAAGCTTGATCATCTGGCTGGTGCTTCATCGATTCCACACGCCCAGAGAACGGCGTCACGGATGTAGGCTGGAATGACGAACTCGCCATCATGCTTCTGTATCGCTTCAGCGAATGATTGGGCGTACATACCCTTACCAATGTCGTCTGAATCGATGCGATCAAGCAGGGTAATAGCGAATTGAGCCCGCTCAGGGCTCGTCATTTCGTTAAAAGGCAGATTAGCATTTGCTCGTAATGCAGGTGCAACCGTGCCTCGTTCTCCTTGGGTTGGCCACAGGTCGGCAGCTACCCTGAACATAACCTGAAGGTTCGCACCTTCCATCGCGATGTCGTATTCGAACGTCTTGTACTTGCCGGCGTAAAGCCGACCGAACTGCGATTGAGCAATTTTGGCGGTCAGAGCGAGCGCATGGTTTTCCCCCTCCCTCAGATCGTCGTCATGCGGCACATAGTCAATCGAAATTTTCTTGTCACCGTCGCCGTCAACCTTGATTGTCTTGGGCGGGTCTTTATCAGTCAGGCCAGCACAGCGTACCGGCACATTTCCCCCTGTGTTCTCATCACTCACATCGCAGAACAGCTGCATGAAATGTTTGAAGTAGATGCCTCCTAGATTGATGACGGAGACTCCGTAGTCCTCAAGGGTGTTCATACCCTCGCCGTAGTCGGCGAGCACTCGTTTGGCTAGCTCAGGGATCACCATAGCCTCAGCGATCCCCTCAACGAGAATGGAGCCTTTTGAGAAAAGCAGGTTGGACTTGGTGACATCGAGCCAGCGGTCAATGAACTTTCTGCTGAGCTCAGGAAGCCCACACGTTCTCAAAGGAACCGCGATAGGGGCGCCGGAGTTGGAAAGATGAATGATTTCGTCAACCGACACGGCTGATGAGATGACCGTGGAGTGGGTGGTGATGATCACCTGAATGCCCTTGTCCTTAGCCATGGTGCTCAGATGCTTAAGAAGGCGAATCTGCAACTGGGGGTGCAAATGGGCTTCGGGCTCCTCAATCAGCAGGAGGCGCAGGTAGGTTTCTTCTCCCCGCTCCTCCTCTACTTCCAATGTGAGCTCTGCCAAGATGGAAGCGATGTAGAGCAGATTGTTGTAACCCAGGCTGTTTTCTTCGAGCGCACGGTATTGAGTGACCTCGGCTTTGGACAGGTTTGGGAAGTAAAGCAGTCGCAAGCCTTCGACGATGCGAGAGAAGCTAACCTCCGAAAACTGGATCAATGTGCTCTGAGATAGGTGCATTCCTAACGCTGCCCTGAGGCTGTTGCCAATGCGCTCGTTGGCTTGCTTGATAGCGTATTGATCGCTCTCCGATAGCTCCTTGTTAAACGCTCCGACACGTTCCTCCAAGGGGTGAGGCTTGCCCTCCTTCCGAGCTGTATCAAGCTCCTTTCGGCACAACGCTTTCAACAACCGGGCTAAGCGAGATTGGCGCCCATCTCTTAGTTTTGTTTCTGCATCTCGCAGGGGAGGCAAGTAAATGCAGTGAATGAGGTCGAGGGTCTCGGTTTCTAGTGCCGCCCCTCGCGTTTCGCCACCATAGAGGTTGGTTTTGAATCTGCCCCGAGTTTCAACATTGAGCGCAGTAAACGTGAGCTTCGCCTCATCATGAGCGCCGCACCAGTCGCGGAAAGCTACGGCATCATCCTGATCCAGGTCAGAAAATGTAGCCTGGATTTCGATCATTCCTGCTGCTTCTGCAGCCTCATCAAATCCACGGTAAAAATCTCGTTCATTGATCAGACGCTTACCTGACTCAGAGTCATTGAACAGTTGGCGAACAGCAGCAACAACACCTGTCTTGCCCGCTCCGTTCTCACCTACAAGGACATTGAGGCCATCGTGAAACTCAATCGCGAACGGCTCGCCAAAGCACTTGAAGCCATGAATTTTTAAGGTGCGCAGATACATGAGAATCCTTTCCTAGCCCTGAATTAATTTGGCGTGCGCGTATCGGGTAAATGATGGCTCACACAACCGGGCGCCGTAGCGACAGGCAGAATGATGCCATATCGCCTGTACCAGGCGAGAGGGAAGATGAACATGAGCTAGATGCTTTGGCAGCCACGATTACGTAGAGCCGGCTAAGAGACGATCTATTTCCTTCAGGGCGGCACTGTCCCATGGCCGCCCCCATTCTCATGCCTCAGATTTGAGCCTGGCCACCGTCAACGAACAATTCAGCGCCGTTTACGAAGCTTGAGTCATCGCTTGCGAGGAAGACGGCTGCGTTCGCGATCTCGACAGGCTCGCCCACAGGCCCCATCGGCACCTGCGAAGCCAGGTAGTCGAGCAACCCTTGCTGTTGTTCTGCATCTGAGCCAGCCAAATCGACCAGGCCGGGGGTACGAGTTGCGCCCGGGCTGAGGGTGTTGACCCTGACTGCGCGATCCTTGAGATCCAGAATCCAACTACGAGCAAAGGCGCGTACAGCAGCCTTGGAGGCCGAGTAAACACTGAACGCCGCGGTACCCGAACTCCCGGCCGTGGAACCCGTGAGGATGATCGAGGCGTTCTGCGCCAGCAGCGGCAGAGCCTTCTGCACGGTAAACAGCACGCCTTTAACATTCCGATCGAAGGTATCGTCGTAGTGAGCCTCGGTGATCTCGCCCAAGGCAGCATGGAACCACCGCCGGCATTGGCGAACAGCACGTCGAGCCGCCCATGGTTCTGATTGATGCGGGCGTACAGAGCATCGAGCTCTTCGAGCTTCGTGGAGTCGACGGCAATACCGGTGGCATTGCCCACCATCTCCACCGCTTTGTCCAATTCAGCCTGGCGGCGGCCGGTGATGTAAACGTGGGCGCCCTCTTCAGCAAAGCGTTTAGCAGTGGCCAGGCCGATGCCGGTAGTGCCGCCAGTTACCAGTCCGCGCTGGTAACGCGTAGCGGGCCACGAGGTGATACATCGTGATACCTAGCCGATGGACGCCTACAGCGCATTCTGCCCGAGTGGCACATGACGAAGGGTGGTCTGTATTTCGTAACCCCGTCTGCACGAGCGCGGCCCAGAAAGGTTCAGGCTCTATCCGATTTCTTTTCTGAGCATCTTTCGAAGCCTGCCTGGCAGCAGTAAATGCCGAGCTGACGATCGGGGTTTTTGATAGAGTATTCGGTAGGAGTACATTTGTACTCCTCTGCAAGGAGCTCACCCTCTGCAGTGTTCTGCCCTATTCCTTCGAGCTATCCGTATCGATTGAAGCCCGCAGTTCCTCGATCTCAGCTTCTGCGCTTGCGAGCTTCTGAACCAATTCCCTTTCCCTCTGCTGTCCCTCGATGGTTTCAGAGCGTGCTTCGCTTGCCTCTCTGGTCTTGGTTTCGAGCTGGTGAGCCAACAGCTCTTTGGCTCCTTCCGCGCGAGCAGTCGCTGCACTGGCGATGCCCAGGTCGCCCCTCAGATGTTCGATTGCATCGCGATGCTGGCTAGCTTCCTTGGACTGCTGACGGTTCTCAGCGATCAAGCGTTCGTTATCACGGATCATGCGGGTGGCTTCCTCCTGCTTAACCATAAGCGTCTGCTGGAGAAGGGTTACCTCTTGTTGCATCTGGTAGATCTGGGATTCGTGACGGTTCAAATCTTGGTCGCGCTGCTCTTTCACCGCTACACGGTAGTGCTCAAGTGCTTCCCTGGCATGCGTGTGCTTCTCCTCCAGAGATTGGATTTGGGCGTCCTTCTCTTGGAGGCGAACCTCTAGGTCGCTGCAGCTCTGGCTGATGCGGGCGTTGCGGGTAATCTCGGTTTGAAGGCTGGATTGAACGGTTTTGAGTTCTTCATCCTGGGTCTGTAGTGCTGACTGGAGCCTGGTGACCTCAAGTTGCGCTTGTTCCAACTGGATTTGAAGTGTACTGCTCTCAACCTTCATGGCCTTGCGCTCCTGCTCGAATGCAGCTCGCTCATGAGCTAAAGCTTCATTCCCCTCCTCTAGCAAGCGCTCGAGCATCTTGCCCACCAGCTCCGTGAGTTCATCACTTAGGCGCGAAGGGGAAGCAGAAGGTCGAGAGTCATGCGACTCGATTTCCTTCAAATATCGCTGAATTGTGGTCTTAGAGCCGGTATTTCCTAGCTCAATGCGTATTGCGTCAATGCTAGGATTTTGCCCCCTGGACAACAGAGCCTCCCGAGCTTTCCGCACGAGTACCAGGTTAATGCCGCCTCTAGCCATTTCTGCTCCTACGATTTCGTACTGTTTTACGTTTCATGTAATTACATGGCACTTTATCATAAAAATCGCTAATAAATTTGAGAATTTCTAATAAGACATAATCGAGGTTTATGGCTTGTCATGCCTCAGCGTGGGGGTAAAATGGCCCGAAACGCAGTACGAACGGCAAATGAGAGCCACCGCGGCTCGAGATGGAGATCGGCGTGATTGATGTGGCCAGCAAGGCAGATAGGTATTTAGAGGCGAGCGTTCGCCAGAACACGTCGAAGAGCTATGCGGCCGCCCTCTCCCATTTCGAGGTAGTCTGGGGTGGATACCTGCCTACAACCACTGAGTCAGTGGTGCGGTACATCGCTGAGTACGCTGACCAGCTAGCGCTCAGTACACTCAAGCAGCGCCTAGCTGCACTCGCTAATTGGCATCAAAGCAACGGCTTTCCCGATCCCACCAAGGCCCCCAAGGTCAGGCAACTGCTAAAAGGCATCCGGGCGCTACACCCTGTGCAGCAGAAACAAGCGGCTCCTCTGGCGTTGCTGCATCTCGAAAAGGCAGTAGCGCACCTGGAAAATGAGGCTGCTCAAGCAAGAGCCGCCGGCAACATGGCCGCCCTGCTCAAGTCGACCCGCGACATCGCTCTGCTCACCATTGGTTTCTGGAGGGGGTTCCGCGGAGATGAACTAGCTAGGCTCACGGTCGAGAACACGCATGCCGAGCGCTACGTCGGGATCAGGTTCTATCTTGGGTCTAGTAAAGGAGACCGGCAGAATATCGGGCGAGAGTACAAAACACCTTCATTGAGCAAGCTCTGTCCAGTCGAGGCATACCTGGACTGGATCGAAGCAGCAGGCCTAACTCGCGGTGGTGTATTCAGGGGTATTGATCGCTGGGGCAACATCAGTGACCGCCCTATCGCAGCCCACAGCTTGATTCCCCTCCTTCGCGACACCCTGGATAGATGTGGCTTGCCCTCCGAGATCTATAGTGCTCATTCGATCCGGCGAGGATTTGCTACCTGGGCGGCGAGTTCAGGGTGGGACATCAGAACACTCATGGAGTACGTGGGCTGGAGCGACATGAAATCGGCGCTTCGCTATGTAGAGCCTGCCCAACAGTTCGGCGGGCTCATCAGGAAGCTGGAAGGTTAGTCGAAATTACCTGGAGAGCACTTAGAGCGGGTCGTGATACAGATGCCGAAGGATTGTGGAACTCATTTCGATCTGCCTGCATTATGGCCTTTTGACATTAAGGCCATACAAGGATAGAACATGACTAACTCGACGCCCTACCAGTCAGCCCCTGAAGGCGGACGCTTGCTCGTTCGCCATTTTTTCTGGATAGTTGCATTCTTTGCATTAACCGTTTCGACTATTTCCTTCTTAATCAAGCCTTTGGCAGGTGTCGCTGCTTTTTGTACGTTTGCTGGCTTGTTACTGCCTGCCTGGCAGCTCACTATGAAATCCAGCGTCTACGCTGGCAAGTTCAAAGATCTATCTAAAGCAGATAAGCTTAGTCTATTCTGCGCGTTGGCAGGCATGGTGCTAACTGCGCTTGGATATTACGTCGGCTTGAGCTCTCTGTTTATTAGTTGCTGAATCACGCCGCACCGCTCTGCCGCAGATGGCCTTGCGGCGGTGGCGGTGATCGTCGGCTAGCGCAATATCTCGGTTTAATCCTCGCTATCTCGCACAGACCACTAAATAAAAGCGGAGTGAGAGTTTTTTCTACTACCATTTAAGACAGAGTGTTGGCGGAAGATATAGGATAGACACTGATAGGTATCGGTTTAAGCTCATAAGCGCGCAGCAGACGCTTAGCAATTTTGGAGGTTAAGTGCTCCAATTTGTAGTCACTTAAGACCTTACTGGTTGGAGCCCATGAACGCATCAAAAGCAAATTAAACGCCTCATGCCTCAGGTCGTCACTTGCAAACTCCACCTGCTCAATTGTCAGGTAGGCTTTGGTGATGTACTCCCAAATCTTGATTTCATTTTCAGGATTTTTGTCACGGCTGAATCCGCTTAGTATCTCTTGAATCTTATCAGGATAGACTGCGAAAGCTGCATCTTTAGAATCTCAACTCTATCCGACTGCTCCGCTGTCAAGGTACTCGTCCCCATCGGAGATTCTCTCAGGCGGAATGGATCGACATGCCAGACGCTCTCAGTTTCAAAAGAGCTCTCATGGTGCGCCTCGGAACATTCATTCTCGCTATGTTCGCGATCCATGATCTCGCCCGCATCATACACCTCGGGAGGCGAATACCCCAACTCTTCGTTGATCTTTGCGCAAGTATCATAGGCAATTGCTGCCGCTACATGTGGCGCTGTACGAAAGAACTCTCGGCGCCCATTCAAGCGATATGAAGCCATTCGCTTGTGCGTTCTTTTTTCAGCAAGCTTGCAGTCACCCACCGAATAAGCACTAGTGACTTCAAATGGTACTGGAACCCCAGTTGCACCGTCGTAAAGCTCACGCGCCCGCAAGTCGGGCTCTCGCTTGGAGAACCCGACCTTTACCACATAAGGATCATAAACAGGATTTTGTAATACATAGATAAAACCAGCGGGCATTAGAAATCCTTATGAATCGCTTCCTTGAAACTAGCCGATAACTCAATCGGCTAGGCGTACCGCAAATGAAGTCCAGATAAATATTATTAAGGCTGATCAAGTATCCACGCAGTTCAGCTGACCGCCGGCGCGCCTCGCCAAGAAACTATCGAGCAAACAGCCGCCGATAAGTTAGGCATGCTCTCTTAGCGGGCGACCCAGCTTTCGACCTCGTCGGAACCGTATTCAGCCTTCCACTCTTTCAGTAGTTTGTGATTTCCGCCCTTAGTCTCAATAATTTCGTCGTTATGCGGGTTCTTATACTGCTTAACTTGGCGCGCTCGACGCGGGCCCTTTTCAGCTGCTACAGGGGCAGTCGCTCGACGTCTGGTTTGAGGATCCAGGATGTTGATGATGTCGCGCAGACTGAAGCCGTAATGGGCTAGCAGGTCACGCAGTTTTGTTTCAAATTCAATCTCTTTTTGAAGCTCGGAGCTTCCTTTCAACTCTTCCAATTCAGCGAGCTGAGCGGCTAGAGCTTGCTCGAGTTTCCGAAATTCGGCCAAGCGCGACATAGAATTTTTCCTTCGATAATGAATCTACTGTGTAAGGTGCCATTCTAAACGATACTGACGAGTACGTCCCTATGGCTGCAGGTTATGGCTGCGTGGGTAGCCGCCATCCCTTCAGTGCTCTCGCGCCAGTGGCTTTAAGGCCCCGGGAGCCTTGAGCTTTCCCCCGGCTTCATGAATAGTCTAAGGCCTAGTCGTTTCCGTAGTCTGGCTCATACTCAATCTCTCGCTCGTCCTGCTCAACGTGCTCTTCATCAAATCCTGCAGCTTTCATCGCTTCGGCACCCTCTAGGTGCAAATCACAAGTTGGACAGTAGAACTCGACGGGCGTGGAGTACCGCTCAACCGTTTCGTACCCGCTTTCATGATCCTGCTCGATGACTTCTTCGTGGACACGATCACCCCCTAAGAACGCTTTGCTTTCACATGCAGGGCACGGAATGTCCCAGTGGCTATCCAAGAGGTATCTGAAAACATCTCGATACGTCCACCATCCGAGGCTCTGGGACTGCTCTCGCAGCGCCTTGATCTCTTTAGGAGAACGCTTTTTCGGCTTCTGCTGTGATGAGCCAGATGTCTCATCAGGCTTTTCGAAGGTTGCTCGGGCGTTTGCGATACTTTGTTTGGCAGCCTGCACTTTGATCGTGTGGAAATCCTTGGCAAGAGCCGCAGGAATTTTTGACTCACTGCCCACCCAATCCTCCAACCCCAGTCCCATGGATGCGAGGATGAGTTCTGAGGTTGTCCAGAACTCCCCCTCCCAGTCGCTATCCATCACGCCGGCGTATGCTGCCTGGCCCGAATGGAGTTCGGCATTTCTACGTGAGGAGATCAATTCGCATGACTTAGCATGCGGTGTGCCGAATTTTGCCACCGTGTGTTTCAGTCGTGCAAAAACCACGTGAGCGCTAATGGTCTTCACCTTGGTATCAGTTTCGACACCGCAAGCCTCCAAAAGGCTATTCGGATTGTCGGTTTCCACGACCAGGCAAGGATGGATCCCCGCCAGCTGAGCTTTACCCAGGAGCTCAAGGGCGAGAGCTGCCCAGATCTGATAGACCTCGGAATCCTTCGAGGCCTTGGCCTGCAACGCTCGCGAGGCGTAAAGCCGAGACTTCCCTAGCAGCGCCTCCGCTGAGATTGCTGACGGGACTTCCTTGCGCGGCTTTTTAGCGGTATTTCCTGCGTTAGCCATGATTGCTTCTCTCCATTACGGTGACCCTTAGGAGCTTCCGCTCAGTGCTAGCCTGTGCTGCTCCACGCCGATGTAGAAATCGCCAGTTATCAAGCAGCAACAACATCCCGGCATGCCAGGTGATTGCATGTTCGTCTGCGGGCTCGAAGAGATCGATCGCGCGTAAGATTTCGTAGGCGCCGGCGTCCATTGGCGTCATGCAGCCAGGGTCGTACCTGTAGTAACGATTGGAACTGCCCCGAGCCGTGGTGTAAAAACTGTTGCCGCCATTGGTAACCTTGAAGATCGACGAGCGAGCATCCCCCGCGTTCAATTGCTTGAATGCGCTTCCTTCACAGAAGAGAGTCTGAGCAGCGTCGGGGGCGGCCTCTAAGCAACCCATAACGATATAACGGGGCGGTGTAGCCCAGTGAGCCCCATCGGTGTGCCATGGAAAAGGTCTCAGACCATAACGGGCGCTGAGAGAGCGGGAATTCGCAGATTGCGTGTCAGTCGGGATAAGCACGTCAATCAAAGGCCCTCCACGGCGTGTTGCCCTGGGCTGCCCAATGGAAAAAGCTATTTCGAGCGCAGCTTGCTGAATCACCGCGGCGTTATTGCCCAGCAAGTGAAGGCTTGCCCAGCCATTTGAGTACAAATCTGATAGCGCATTCTCGATTAGATGGGGCATTTTGCATCCTAGCGCCTACTGGTTTGGCTGCGGGGCCAAAATAAACGATTGTAGACCCCGCAAACGATCCCCGACCGTTCCCCTGCAGGATAGGTAGCTTATGCCGACACTGAAAATAGCTGGCCTGAACTGCTAGATCCTTTCCCAGGTTGAGAAACTGATTAGCGATTCAGATACGCCGAACGCTACCAAGGATTTACGTATTTTTTTGAGATCGGCACCCTCCCGGTGTGCGACGACCCAGGACACAGGCCGTCCTTTCAAACCATCGACCAGATTGACGAAATAGAGCTTATCGACCTCAGATAAGCTGTGCCCAAGCACGCGCACCTCTTCCACCGAGTCGAGGCCGCGGAAAAAAGCATCGTTGTCAGCGATTATGTTCTGAGATGGTTTGAATGTGTTCTCGAAGTAATCGTCAAGCTCAGCCATCGCCTCAGCTACCCGATGATCGTAGCTGTCGGGGTCTTCGTTCTGCTGGTTCAGCGGCGTGCGTTGCTGCGCTTCCCAAGCATGCCCTAGGATGAGTTCATCCCCCTCTTCCTCACTTCCGTGGATATGCAGCAAGGTTCAACGCCATAGAGCTCAGTCAGGGTGTTGGTGTAGTTGAAGGTCAGGTAGAACGCTTTAGGATCAAGCGTCTTGAGGATTACTGTCGCACTGCTAGGATCGGGGATGGCCAACGAGCTCACCCATTGGCTGAAGAGCCCCTGCAAGATCGTGTCCCAGGAAGTGATGTAACTCATCATGGCTCTTGCCATTGAGTTCGCCGTTTAGTTGATCACAGCTGACAGCTTGGCTTGTGGATTATCGCTGACCGCTTCGAAGGCCTCCAACTGCATGTAACGTCTTTGCAGGCACCACTCGTCGTTCTGCTCCAGCAGCATCGCGCCTACCAGCCGTATGATGGCCGGATCGATGGGGAAAATCCCCACGACATCGGTCCAGCGGCTTGGTGCTGTGTAACTGCTGCCGGTGCGCCTTGGGAAATGCCATGTGAGCCAGCACTTCATCCTCGCAGCCGTCCATGAGCGTCGCGATCTTCGGGTACTTTTCGCGCAGTTGATCGGCGACCAACCGCCATTGCTGATGGCATTCGGCACGGCTGTCCTGGGCGAAGACCGTGCGCAGCAGCGCCGCTACCATGGTGCGCTGACCTTTGCCGACGTGGGCCATGGCATTGCGCATGAAATGCACGCGGCAGCGCTGCCAGGTCGCGTTGAATACCTTGGAAACAGCCGCCTTGAGCCCTTCGTGGGCGTCGGAGATGACAAGCTTCACGCCCCGCAAGCCACGTCGCATGAGGCTGCGCAGGAAGTCTGTCCAGAACGGCTCAGCCTCTGACGGCCCAACCCGCATGCCCAGGACTTCGCGGCCACCGTCGGTGTTCACGGCCACGGCGATTATTACGGCGACCGAGACGATGCGCCCGGCCTCCCGCACCTTGACGTAGGTGGCATCGATCCAGAGATAGGGCCAGTCGCCTTCAAGCGGGCGATCAAGGAAAGCGTGAACACGCTCATCGATCTCACCAGCTATGGGTGGCAGCTGGGAGCTTCGTGACATACCAGAATATCCGCCTTCTCCATTGCGAGTGCGAAGTAGTAATCCGGGTAGATTGCTGACAGCGCGTGCTGCCTTCTCGTCGCGAGTATGTCTGCGTGTTGTGGCCTTAGGGCCAGGTGCTCGAGGAAGTCCCCGTAGTTCTGGATGCCGGTATCAGGGCTGCCTGGTAGCCAGGCTTGCGACTCAAACGTGCCACCCAGTCCCGCTATACGATGGCCAGCAATCTCCACTACCCTGCCATGCAGGCTGCGATCAGCGAGGCCGCAGCCATGGAGGTTATGCCAGTAGGCTGCACGATCGCTGTCATGGTTGCCATGAATGAAACAGATCTCTGCCTGCTCTAGTGTCATGTCTCAGATAAAACGTTCTCTTTGTTCTCGCGTGCCATAGCCTCTCGGGCCCTCTGGATCTTGCGCAAGATATCTTCACCTTTCGCGCTCCAGACGTACCGACAGGGCTGAGCGTTGTGCAGCGCTAAAAACGCGGTAATGGAACTGGCCAGCTCGCGTGTGGAACTGAAGCTGCCGTCACGCAGGTAAACGGTGATATCCCGGAAGAAGCGCTCAACCATGTTCATCCAGGAGCTTGAGGTCGGGGTGAAGTGCATATGGAAGCGCGGATGGCGCTTGAGCCACTCCTTGACAACGGGGTGCTTGTGGGTGGCGTAGTTATCCACGATCAAATGCAGTTGCAGCGTTTTCGGCGTTTCCCTGTTGATCTTCTTCAGGAAGGCCAGCCACTCCTGATGTCGGTGCTGTGTTTCGATGCTGCTGATCAGCCGGCCTTGCAGAACGTGCTGAACACCAGGTGTTGCTCCTCAGAATGCGTCATGTGCCGGCGACAACCTAGACCAGCACATCGGTTAACAGGATTTTACAACGACACCTGGCCCTGCGGGGATTCACGAGTTAGATTGAGCGTCAGGTAGGATCTTGCAAGGAGACGTACCAGCCTTCGCAGGGGTACACCCTCTGGCAGTCAGTCTGGGCTAACTTCATTCCACCAGGTAGAGCCTCCCACACCCAAGGCAGGGATAACGACTAGGGGCCTCATGACATACCAAGACGCCAGCTTTACCGCGGGAAATCGTGATACAAGGTTTGCTGCCAACCTTATCAGGACACGCTAATCATGAAAGAGCTACGGACAGCCGCTGAAGTCCTTGAGCGCCTCAGCCATAACCAGGATGCGTTGCGCGCCGCCGTCGAAGAGCTCGCCAAATGGGTTGGTGACCGAGGAGCAAGCAGTGTGCTCGGAAATGTGAATGGTGCACTGACGACCCTCGACGACAACATCGATGCCGTGCGGCAAGGCATCGCGGAACTAGTAGCGGCGAGCGTCAAACAATAGGTGGGCTCAAATCAGTGCCCCTGCGCGCATGATCGCTAAGGCTCGGGCAGTGAGCGGTACCACTCAGCGTAGGGCGTGTTAATAGCCTTCTGGCGGTTGTAGTCCGGACTGCCGTCGCTCCACCACACCGGGCCCCTATCCCCTAGTGCTCTTTTCGCCTGATCTACAGCTGCTCGAGCTATACGCATCTGATCTGCATCATCCGATGCCTTCGATTCTTTGACGGCTCGTCGCGCGTCCATCAGTACGTGCACCAGCTGCTGGCGCTGTTCATCAGATAGCGCGGGATTGCTGCAGCGCCAGAGCTGCCCTTTGACTACGAAGTAGCGACCGTCTGGTGTCGTATGGTGCATCAAGCAGATCTCGTAAACTGATACTTCAAAGACACCTCAGACGACTCGCAAGCTGCACAGGAGTGATACACAGAGCGCTTCATGGAGTTCATCGTCAATCGATGAAGCGCTTAAAGCCACGCAGTCTCAAGGAGCGAGATGGGGCTGGTGAGTTTTCATGAGTCCTTTGGAGTACATTTGTACTCCATTCCGGTCACCCCGCCCCTGACAGCCTCCGCTCGTGACTAGGGCATTAAACTGTTCGCCAAAAACGCCTATAGCCATCCGCCCTCGGTCGTGATGGATGAAGGCCTGGTGGTCGCGATGATGACGTCGTCCACTGGGGACACCGTTGCCAGGTAGTGCCTGCGTCTGCAATCGACGTGAAAAACCAGCTCGCTGGTAATGACGATTCTCTCTCGTCCACGACGACTTCTGTATGTCACCTGCAGCCGCGCTGAGGAAAGCCTGGCAATCGTGGCCTACACCGCTGAGCCAGAGGTTGCCAAGGCCGGCTGGTTGAAGGCGGACGAGATCGTGGTGCTTTGAGACGGACTGTATCGCTGTGAGACTGCTCCTTCAGGCACGATGCAGCATCAGGGGGAAGTAGCTAGTGACACCCTCGTTACGTTTGGTATCACAGTATTACGGCATACCGAATACCAAAGGTAACGGGCTACTATCACCCTCTCCTCGTAAGCTGCAGGCCAGACGGTGCGTAGGTGTTGGCTTGATTTTTGCTCCGCTAAGGCATCCCTTCGTCGAGCATTTTTCAATGTTCAACCTCAAAGCTGTTCACATCAATGCAAGAGTCCGCAGCGCTAGCTGTGGCAATGCATTGCCGTCTGGAGCTATGAGGGCCTACCTTCGTCGAACCATTTCGCCATCCCAGGTGGAGCTAAGACGAATGCCTGCCTGTGTGGCAGCAAAGCAAAACGGTTTCTGGCAGATAGTCAGGTAAATCTCTTCCGCGAGCACCCACCTCGCGGTGAGGAGTGATCCCGCAATCACTCAACCCATTCCTGATAATCCTCCGGTATGCCCGCCAAGGCGCTTACTGCGGAGTTCTGCACTCGGAAGAAACGTGATGAGCAACGATACAGCCTTATTGGTTATCGATTTACAAAAAGAAGATGGCTTTTCTCTTGAGCGCTTTGACCAGGTGGTCGAGAACGCAGCCGCGTTAATAGACACCGCCAGAAATCTGGGAATTCCTCTGTTCTATACCCGCCATGTTAATGAAGCCCTAGGTGATGACCTGATGCTTGGTGAGCCCGTGAACGGTCATGGCCAACCAACTACCTACCTCGCCGACACTTATGCAATTGAGATTCTCGATGTGCTTGCTCCAACCGAGGGCGATGTCGTAATCGATAAGCACCGCTACAGTGCATTTCACGGAACTAGGTTAGCTCAAATGCTTCACCGCAGAGGGATCAAAAATCTCGTTGTAATAGGCGTCTTGACTGATGTCTGTGTAATGACCACTGTTTTCGACGCGTACCAGCACGATTTCAACATAACCATTGTCAATGACGCTTGTACCGCCACCACTTTAGCCGCTCATTATTCGGCTTTGTTCATTCTTTCCAACTGGGTCTACGGGCTTGAGATCTTTTCTACGGAGCAGTTGATAAGGCGCTTACGCAGTGAACCAGCGACCTCATTGCTGACTGCTGAGCCTGATCACCTTGCGTTCCAGCCTGAGGCGTTTGTAGAGGCTATACAGCGCCTTGAAAAGAGCCTTGTCAAAGAGATCTGATTGGAGAATCAAAATGAAAGTGGAAAATAGAAGTATTGATTTCGTTCCCGAAAATGAGCGCTACGGCAAGCCTCGCTCGTTGTTTTTTGTGTGGTTTGGTGCGAATGCCAATATCACGACCGTTGCGGCCGGCGTATTGCCAATCAGTCTAGGGCTTAACCTGTTTTGGAGCGTCGTCTCTATTCTGGTGGGATCAATGATTGGCGCAATCTTCATGGCTTCGCACTCCGCACAGGGGCCAAGGTTGGGCATTCCTCAAATGATCCAGAGCCGGGCACAATTCGGCGTCTTTGGTGCAATCGTACCATTGCTATTCGTCATGATGATTTATCTCGGTTTCTTTGTCAGTAATACGCTGCTCGCCGCTCAGGCCATCGTTAACGCGAGCCCATTGAGCAATGAGACCAATATCGCGCTGCTAGGTGCGGTTTGCTTCCTCGTAGCTTTGTTTGGCTACCAACTGATCCATCGTTTCCAAAAGATCCTGTCATTGGTATCGATAGTAGTTTTTGGCATCGCCAGTTACTACGCTCTCACCATGGCAATTGAACCTGGACAGTGGACACTGCAAGGTTTTAGCTGGGTAAGCTTCCTAGCGTCGGTGAGCATTTCAGTGACTTGGCAATTGTCCTACGCTCCCTATGTAGCCGATTACTCGCGCTACTTGCCCACGCAGACATCTAGCCAGCAAGTTTTCTGGTACAGCTACCTCGGAACAGTGATTGGCGGGAGCTGGATGATGATTTTGGGGGCGGTACTTGCAAAGAGCATGGCTGGTTTTTCGGATAACGTGGGCTTGAATCTGGTTGGCGTACTGGGGGGTGGCACTATCCTCACCTTTGCGTTCGTACTGTACGGTCAAATCGCGATTAACGTTTTCAACCTGTACGGGGCCTTCATGTCGACCGTGACGGTAGTAGAGCCCTACTCAAGATTGAAGGTGACGCCTGGGGTACGCGCCGGCTTCATGCTGGTCATTTGTGCGGCAGCGACAGGACTATGCACTCTCGCCCAGGATGACTTCCTTCAGTTCTTCCTCAACTTCATCTTCTTCATGAGCTATTTCCTCATCCCTTGGACAGCAATCAATCTTGTGGACTACTACGCCCTACGTAAAGGCGTCTACCAGATCGCAGATATCTTTGAGCCGAATGGCGTCTATGGGAAGGTGAATTGGATAGCCATCACGGTGTTCCTCACAACCATCATCCTCGAAATACCCTTCATGAGTACCTCGCTCTACGTAGGGTCGGTAGCTCAACAGCTTGAGGGCATTGATCTGGCTTGGGCTGTAGGTCTTATCTTCCCTGCAGTCGCTTATTACTGGCTCATGAAACGCCGTAAGACTCCGATGTCTACACTCGCCAAAATCTAAGAAGCGCTGTAGCGCCCTGAGCATACGACTGGATTGATTGCTCAGGGCGCATTACCTACCTAGAAAATGACATCTGCGTCGCCTACCCTCATCGCTCCCCTTTGCTCCTGCAAGTCATTAGTGCCTGGCTCCAGTGAAGCCGCGGAGCATCCCGCCAAGCTATCCCACAGACGTTGCCGCAAGCTTTGCTTTGCTGCTCTGCCCATCCTCTCAAGTCTTTCAATCCTGGCAATCTGCGCACCAGGTCGCTCAAGCGTCTCCACGGTGGGAGCAGGAAACTGAGCTGCCCTACTCTGCTTTATTCCACCCCTGCTCGAGCGTTCTGCCCACGCCCCTACCTTCGCTGTAAGCGTCCAGCCAACACACCTTTCAAAACTCTACGCTTAAGGTCGTTTGGCAATGGTTCTAGGTGGCGGAGCCTATATTCACTTGCTGGGTTTATCCCCTAGTGCGACGATCCTGCTTTACGATAAAAACATGGAGTTTCGCCGTGCTGGCCCACTCGTCAATCTGGTTCTTTGTGGTTCCGTTTGCTATCGCAGCTGCTATTCCTGGGCCTGCCCAAGGTGCTCTACTGGGGCAAGTGGTGTCTCGGGGCGCCAAATCGACCTTGCCGTTCATCGTAGGCATGGTCTTAGGTAATGCCGTCTGGTTGCTAGTTGCGACTCTTGGCCTTGCTGCACTAGCACTCCAGTTTGAGCAGGTCTTCGTCGCCATCAAGTGGCTTGGGGTTGTCTTCATTCTATTTATCGCATGGAACCTTTGGTCGAAAAATGCCGATCAGCCTGAAGCTCCTGCCCAGCGATCAGCAAGCCGTGGTTTGCTATCGGGTGCTCTGTTGACGCTGGGCAATCCAAAAGCAGTCGTTTTCTTCGGTGCAGTCCTGCCTCACGCATTTGATCTCACTGCTCTTTCTGTGCCAGAGGTTGTCTTCATAACCGCGCTAGGAGTTGGCATTGATGTCACTGTCCAGATGGCTTATCTCCTAATGGCTTCACGTATTAAACGCGCCATTCGATCACCTAAAGCCATGAAACGCCTGAATCGTACCTCTGCAGGTGTCATGACTGGATGCGCCGGGTGGATGGCGATATCGCGGTAATCGTCTGGCAAAAGTATTTTGCACTGGTCAGGCAGGAAGCCACTGATGGGGTAGCAGTTGACCGATTTCACTGGCTCGCTGCGTCGGCAGGCGCGTCAGCACATCTTTGAGATAGGCATAGGGATCGTGCCCGTTCATGCGCGCCGATTGGATCAGGCTCATGATTGCAGCCGCCCGTTTCCCGCTGCGTAGCGACCCGGCAAATAACCAGTTCGAGCGTCCGAGCGCCCATGGCCGTATCTGGTTCTCAACCTGGTTGTTGTCGATGGGCACAGCCCCATCGCCCAGGTAGCGCGTCAGCGCTACCCAGCGATTCAGGCTGTAATCGAGGGCTTTAGCCGTGGCTGATCCGTCGGGCACTAGGTCGCGCTGGGCCAACATCCACTCATGTAATGTTTTGCTGATCGGCACCGCCATTTCCTGACGTATTCGCCAACGATCATCATCACTCATGTCACGCGCTTGGCGCTCGACCTCGTACAAGCCGCTGATCGAGTGCAGTGCTTGTTCGGCAAGCTGACTTTTGTTCGCCACGTGCAGATCGAAAAACTTGCGACGGGCATGAGCCATGCAACCGATTTCAGTGATGCCTTGCTCAAACCCGGCTTTGTAGCCAGCGAAGTCGTCGCAGACCAGCTTGCCGTTCCAGTCGCCCAGGAAGTTGCGCGCGTGTTCGCCAGCACGGCTTGGGCTGAAGTCGTATACCACCGCTTTGAGCGCCGAAAACGGGGTCGTGCTGTAGGCCCAGACATAAGCCCGGTGGGTTTTCTTCTCGCCTGGCGCAAGCATTTGCACGGGTGTTTCATCTGCGTGGATCACGTCCTGGTTCAGCACGGCTTCACGCAGCGCATCGACCAGTGGCTGAAGCCGCATGCCAGTTTGCCCGACCCACTGCGCCAGGGTCGAGCGGGCAATTGGCAGCCCGGCGCGGCCAAAAATCTTCTCCTGCCGGTACAACGGCAAATGATCGGCAAACTTGGCCACAATCACGTGGGCCAGCAAGCCTGCGGTCGGAATACCTTTGTCGATAACCTGGGCCGGTACCGGCGCCTGGATCAGGGTTTCGCACTGACGGCAGGCCCATTTTCCCCACACATGTTGCTCGACGGTAAACACGCCCGGCGTGTAATCCAGCTTCTCGCTGACGTCTTCGCCGATGCGTTGAAGTTGGCAGCCGCAGGCGCACTGGGTATTTTCAGGCTCGTGGCGAATCACCGTGCGCGGGAACTGCGGCGGCAATGGCGAACGTTTCGGGGATTGCCGTGGCTCGGCTAGTGGCGGAGCCGGAAGGAGCTGCTTCAGCTCGGCCTCTATAGCTTCAAGGTCGGTATCGAGCAGGTCATCCAGCAAGCTGCCTTGCGCCGGGCTGATTTGCTCACTGCGCTTGGCAAACTTATGGCGTTTGAGCAGGGCGATCTCGTAAGTCAGCTGCTCGATGATGATTTCATCGTTCTGGATCTTCTTGCTCATCGCCTCAACCTGGGATTGCAACTGCAATGCCTGTGCCGCCAAGGCACGAAGCTGTTCCGGGGCCATCTGGTCGAGGTTGGGCGAGAAAATCATGTCGCCGATTGTGCCAGAGCAGACGCGGGACGACGACAAGTAGACCGGCCAAATAGCCGGCGTTTACAGCATGCTAATCACACCGCCGGAGCCAACGCGCTGCCACGGCAGGCCCAGTACCAACGCTTGGAGTTGCTCGCTGTCGAGTTCGACCTCGCAGCCATGGCGAATGCCGAGCCAGTGGAACTTGCCTTGGTTCAGTCGACGCGCTGCAAGCCAGACGCCGACGCCATCGTGCACCAGCACTTTCATCCGGTTGGCCCGGCGATTGGCGAACAGATAAGCGCAGTGCGGCTTCGCCGCACCGAACACCGCGATCACTCGGGCTAATGCGGTTTCGGTACCGGCGCGCATGTCCATCGGCTCGGTGGCCAGCCAGATGGCATCGATACGGATCATCGAGTGACAGCCCGAATAAACTGCGCGCAGCCTTCAGGGTCTGAGGTTGGCCATTTCACCGTGATCACTTGCCCGGCCATGGGCAACTCGATGATCACTGGCGCTTCGGCTGGCCGTTTAGGTGCGGCTTTAAGCGGGACGAATGCAGGTAGTGAAGCCGCTGCGGGCTGATCTCGATAGAGCGGCATCCATTTGCGGATAACGTTGGCATTGATGCCATGGCTGATCGCTACACTGGAAATGGATGCGCCGGGTTGCAGGCATTCCTGAACGACCTGGGCTTTGAACGGTTTCGGATAAGAGCTTCGTTGGCGCATGGAAATCCTGGCGATAAGGGTGATCGCGTCCGCTTAAGAATACGCGGACACCATCGCCCTTAAAGCTGGAGTTCGGAAGCTGAGTTCGCCGGACGCTTACCCTTCGCTCTCCGAATTGATCAAGCCAGCGTCACAGCGCCGGGGCGTGAGCGTCTCATGCCCTACGCAACTGAGATTTCGCCAACCCTCCCCTACAAACTAGAGGCTGTAAAAAAACGCCTGACGAAGACCGTACAGGCGCGTAAGGAAAGAATGGAGCACAAATATTTGCGTCAAAGTCATTCTTACTGAATAGGCGAGCGTAATCACTTCAGGAAAGTCTGAACGCGTACCCCATCGATTAAGAGGCCTGCTTCTTAAGCACAATAAAAACGCCTATGAAGCCGCTGACTAATCCGCTGAAGAAGCCACTCATGCCATTGCCGATGGAATTATCAACTAGAGTGAGCGGGAAGGGAGCAAAGTAGTACGCAATTAAGAAGGCCACGACTGCTGAAACTACGCCACCAATGAGGCCAGCCCTCGCAGATTCTTTCAAGGCAAAATTCATAGCAGTTCCTTTGTTTTTATTTTCGGACGTGCATTAATAAGGTACTTCCTCACGAGAGGAAGATCATTGGTTTAAGCATTACTGGTCTCGACTCGCCGTATCCAGACGAATCGAGTACTCTTCGCGACCGTTAAGGGATTAGATGGGATTTCCCAGGTACTGATAGGTCTGCAGGAGCAGCCCAGCAGATTTCTCTCGGTTACCCAGCGCGTCTTCCTGTTCATTCCTGCATAGCTGAAGCGATGCATCGCAGATCGTCTTGCAACGCTCATATCGACGATTGGAGTACATCTCAACTGCAGCCTTTGCTGTTGAAGTGGCCGCGATGCTCTCTGCGAGTACAACAGCGTCTTCGATGGCCATGCCACCACCAGATGTCATGTGGGGCGTGGGCGCATGAGCAGCGTCGCCAAGCAAAATCACACGACTGCGATGCCAAGGCGCAGGCACCAGTGTGATATCCAGTGGGCGGAAAATAATCTGTTTGGCATCGGTCACAAATTCGAGCGACTCACGGATTGCCGGAGCGGTGTACTCCATCAGCCGATCCCGGATAAGGTGGTGAGCCTCGCCTTCCGGAATCCGCAGAGGCTCTTGGCTGTTTTCGAGATAGAAAATGTAGCAGCTCTCTTGCGACGTTGGGAACGATCCGACGGTATGGCCAGTAGGCGTCCGGTAAAGGCAGAAGGCATCGATTTCTGCCGGCCTGGGCGCGTTAAAACGCCAGACACTTTGCCCCGCGAATCGGGGGCTGCAGTCTGTGCCAAACAGCTGATCACGGAGCTTCGAGTAAACACCGTCGGCCGCGACCACCAAATCGTAAGTAGCCTCGCGGCCGTCCGAGAATCGAACGTCAACGCCGTCCTCACGATTGACAAGATTCTCTACAGTCAAACCGCGATCGATAATGGCGCCGGCGCCCTCGGCAGCACCCTCCAGGATGCGCGCCAGTTCCGGGCGGCGAATCCCGCAGCTGGGAGGGGCGGGGTTGGTTAGTAAAAGCTCGCCTGCGGAGTTGAACTGGCGAAATTTGTCGAATCGATAGCCACTATCTAGGCAGGGCTCAGCGAGACCGAGACCGTTAAGAGCACGCATCGCATTGTGAAGCATGCATATTCCAGAGCCGGCCATCGGGGCTTCGGGCTTGATATCGATGCAGTGAACATCAACACCAATCCTGCGAAGCGCAAAAGCTGCTGTAGCGCCACCGATTCCGCTGCCCACGATCAGGACGCGTTTAATTGCATTCATTTCTTGTCTCCTCTCCGCTTCTGTGGCGGGTGGTAACTGCTATAGCAGGTGTAGGCGCCTGCGCATACCCAAGGCACTGCGCAGGGCTGGTCAATTTTGCGCCTCTTACTGATTGGCGCCGATTCCAAGCCGCAGATAGCTGCAGCTTGGAATCGGCGCCCGTCAGACCCGCTCGGATGCTGCACTATCTACCCCGAGTAGGTCCAGTCACCTTCCGACGCCCAAACCTCGCGGCTTCAAATCTTCTAAGGCACAAATTAACTGCAGCACATCTGATACTTACATGAACGGCTTGCGACGCTCTGGCCACCAAGATTCTTCCGGACGCTGCCCAATGCGGTTACGCAGCACACCGACACCGCCCACTTCCAGCTCGACCACATCACCAGGGTTCAGACTACGACCCAGCTCGAATGCCGAGCCGTCACCCATGGTGCCGGAACCAATGACATCGCCAGGCTGGATGTGGTCGCCGATCGAGACGTAGGCGATCAACTCCTCCGGAGTCCAGAGCATCTCGGACGTATCGCCCTCCCCCCAGGTCTCGCCATTAACGCGCACGGACATCTTGATGGCGTTCAGGTCGGAGAACTCGTCAATAGTGGTGATCCACGGGCCGATGCCGTAAGCGAAGTCCTTACTCTTCGTTGGACCCATCCCGATTGCGAACTCGTTGGCCTGGAGATCGCGAGCGCTAAAGTCGTTGAAGATGGTCACACCGAACAGGTGCGAAAGAGCAGTGTCGGGAGTAATGTTATTGGCGCGGGCACCGATGACCCAACCGAGCTCGAGCTCGTAATCGATACGCTGGCCGCGGGCAGGCCACGGCACCTCAGCATCATGACCGATGACGGTCCAGGGCGAGCCCTTGAAGTAACCAGGGATTTCCAGCAGAGCCGGTTGCGGAGTTACATTCATCCGTTCATGGAATTGGCGGATGTGCTTGGTGAACGTCAGCCCGTCGCGCACAACCGAAGGATCGCAGGCAGCCCCCCACTTCAGACCGTCCATGGCCAGCGACGCATCAGCGCCGTTTTTCTCTGCAGCTTCGGCGGCGGTGTCCAAGAACTGCTGCCCCAGAGCGATGGCAGCAGACATGCTTTCAGGGAACACCGTAGATGCATAGCGAAGGGCAGCTTCGCGGGTGGCGCCCTTTGCTTGAAGACGCAGCGCTTCAGCGGCACGCAGATCGATAACCCGATTCTGCTCCGGTAGAACCATGCAGATACGCTGTACAGGACCATCCAGTCCTTCAACTACAAATCGACCTAACTTCATCACTTTCTCCCGAGGGGTGGCTTGTTCCGTCGATATCAAACTATACGTATCGTTTCATAAGTGCAACCACCTGTACGCACTTTACGAAAATCGCCAACTGGGTTGGCTGAATTAGCCTTGCCCGAAAGAAATATTTTAGATACGCTCCGTGTCGTTTCTTGCAAAATCATCCCCTACCCTGCACCGCCAGGAGGGGCTAAATGAGCTGTCACGCACGTCGAGAAGGCCGCACCTCTAGAGGCCTTCAACTGCCTCACAAGGCAAGCTATTTGGCTGCAGATCTAGGTACCCGTGTAGTCAGAGAGGTCTCTGCAATGCACTTCTTGCTGAAGCTGGGTCGCTCTACGCTCGCTCATCCCGTAACCGCTGCTTTTTGGAATCAACCATATGACCGCCAATCCCCAGAACCCCGTCTTCATTTCCAGCGACACTGCACGGACTGTCTTTCGCTGGGAAGATGCAATTGCCGCTCTCCAAAAGGCATACGCCCACCCCATCCCCGCGAAGGCGACTCCGTCTCGCACGGTAGCGGTGCTTGAAAAAACCTGGCTGCGCAATCTCCCCGCTATTCCTCCTGGCAGCCGCTACTACGGCGCCAAGCTGATGGGTTCGAACATGGGGGGCGACGCACCTCCTGGTATCGAATACGTCATCGTCCTATTTGATCGGACCACCAATCGGATCGCAGCTTTCGTCGACGGCAATCTAGTGACGGGCTTCCGCACCGCCTCCACCTCGGCCGCAGCATTGGATCGGCTTGCACCCAAGGGTCATGCTCGCCTGGCAGTACTCGGTAGCGGTCTGGAAGCAGCGATGCACACCCGCGCATTCGCAAGTGTTCGCGAGCTCACCGAAGTCAACGTGTACAGCCCGACTCCTGAGCGTCGTGAGGCATTCGCCGATGCGGTGACCGCAGATACCGGCGTACCTGCCAAAGGTGTGGCATCTGCCAAAGAGGCAGTGGAAGGCGCAGACATCGTGCTGACCGCGGCACGCTCTCGTGGAGAGGAGCCGATTCTGTTTGCAGAGTGGCTGAAACCCGGCGCAACTGTTGTCTCGATTGGCTCGACCATTCCTGAGCAGCGCGAAATAGACGTCTCAGTCGTTGAGCGTAGCGACATCATCATCTGCGACACACTGGAAGAAGTACTCGAGGAGACCGGGGACATGCTAGCGGCCAAGGCAGCAGGCATTGAATTCCACAACAAGGCATTCAGCCTGGCCGATCTCATGAGCGGCGCCTGCGCCGATGCCCTGGCGAAAGCTCGCGCCCCGATGTTCAAGTCGGTCGGCGGCGGCCTGCAAGACATCGTCGTCGCTGAGCTGATTCTCACCAAAGCAATCGATGCCGGCCTTGCCACCCCGCTCCCCATCGAATTCGAAACCAAAAGCTAAACGAATTTTTATCCAGATAGCACCATCAACAGAGGAAACTGAACATGGCCAATTACAACAAAAAGGACGCCCGTGAGTGGGCACGTGAACACCTGCTCGGCGTGGCCAACGTCACCATTCCGACGATGACCTCCGACTTTAAGCGCATCAACGAAAAAGCTGTGCGCCATGACGTCGAACTGGCAATCCAGCATGGCTTCGTGGGCACGTTGTCCTGCTCTGAGGTTGCAATTACTCAGGACCAGTACGTGGAATTCTGCCAAATCATGGCCGACCAGGCCGCAGGCCGAATGGTCGTGGTCCATCATGCCGTATTTAACACCCTCGAAGAAAACATCGAAGCGGTAAAGCGTGCCGAAGCCGCCGGCGCCGACGTGGTCCTGCTAGGCTACCCGCCCTACTTCTACCCGAAAAATTACGAAGAGGTCTTCCAGTACACAAAGGCAGTCTGTGACGCGACCAATCTGGGTGTAATCATCTTCCCGCTACCGGCCTGGGGCTTCAGCCGACTGCACCCCGCAGACATCCCGAACTCTGTTCTGCGTCGCATGGTTGACGAAATCCCTAACGTTGTGGCGATCAAAGCCGAAGGCGGCCTGCCCTATATCATGTCCGCCATCGAGGTGCATCGTGAGTTCCACAAGGAAGTCGTGATCTCTTCTCCTCTGGAATACGAATACGTGCCCCTGGCCCAGGTCATGGACATTCCGTTCTGTGGTACCAACTACTCCGCCTACTACGGTCCGCTCCTGCCACAGATCCACAAGCTTATCCGCGCTGGCAACTACGATGAAGCCACTCAGCTTTGGTACAAGATGGATCCGGCGCGCAAGGCTTTCGCCAGCCTCCCGATGGCAGCTAACGGCCTGCTGAACCGCATGATGTGGAAGTACCAAGGTTGGCTCCAGGGCTACAACGGCGGCCCCCTGCCCCACCCGACTCAGCGTGTATACCAGCGGGACATGGCGGCGCTGCGCAAAGGTCTCGAGGCCGCAGGCCTCAACCCCACCCGCGACGCCGACGAAGCCTTCTTCGTCGGCCGTAACCCTGTTTGAGGCCTGCCATGTCCAGTGCAAATAATCTGCAGTTGAAAGACCCTGACCTGCTGCGTGAAGCCATGCTCATCGATGGCCAATGGGTGCAAGCCGAAAACGGCCAAACCATTGAGGTCCGCAACCCCGCTACCGGCGAGCTGGTTGCTCTTGTTCCCAATGGCGGCGAGCGTGAAACACAGCGGGCAGTAGCAGCCGCGGAGCGTGCCATGAAAAGCTGGCGCAAAACTCTGCCAAAGGAACGCTCTAAGGTACTACGCAAACTCTTCGATCTGATGCTGGAAAACATCGACGACCTGGCAAAGATCATGACTGCCGAACAGGGTAAGCCCCTGGTTGAGTCGCGCGGCGAGATCATATACGCCGCCGGCTTCATCGAGTGGTTCGCCGAGGAAGCAAAGCGTGTTTACGGAGACATCATTCCACACAACGTTGAAGGTCGTCAGATCCTCGTGCAGAAGGCCCCGATCGGGGTGTTCGCAGCTATTACTCCTTGGAACTTTCCCTCTGCGATGATCACCCGCAAAGCAGGTCCGGGTTGGGCTGTTGGCTGCGCTGGCGTGATCAAGCCGGCAAGCCAAACTCCACTATCTGCCCTGGCACTAGCAGTACTTGCGGAGCGTGCAGGCCTGCCAGCAGGCGTCTGCAACGTCGTGACCGGTTCAGCCCGGGCAATCGGCGGCGAGCTGACTTCCAACCCGACCGTGCGCAAACTCTCCTTCACCGGCTCGACCGAAGTCGGTGCACAGTTGCTAGCTCAATGTGCACCAACCATCAAGAAGACCAGCATGGAACTGGGCGGCAACGCCCCGTTCATTGTCTTCGATGACGCTGATGTGGACGCAGCAGTGAAGGGCGCCATTGCAGCCAAATACCGCAACACCGGGCAGGCCTGCGTCGCTGCCAACCGGATGCTGGTTCAGTCTGGCATCTACGACACGTTCGCACAGAAGCTCGCCGATGCTACTGCAGCTCTGAAGGTCGGCAACGGCATGGACGAAGGCGTGGTTCTTGGCCCGCTGATCAATGATGAGGCGGTCAAAAAAGTCGAAGAGCATATTGCTGATGCGGTAGAAAAAGGCGCCCGGGTAGCAACCGGCGGTAAGCGACATACCTTAGGTGGTAGCTACTTCGAGCCGACCGTTCTCACCAATGTACCGAACGAAGCGTTGATCTTCAGCGATGAAACCTTCGGACCAGTAGCGCCACTGTTCCGTTTTGAATCCGAGGAAGAAGCGATCGCCATGGCAAACGACACTCCGTTCGGCCTGGCCGCGTATCTCTACGCGCGCGATGTGGGCAGGATTTTCCGCGTTGTGGACAGCCTCGAGTTCGGCATGGTCGGTGTGAACGAAGGGATAATTTCGACTGAGGTTGCTCCCTTCGGCGGCGTGAAAAACTCCGGCCTCGGCCGTGAAGGCTCCAAGTACGGCGTGGAGGACTACTTGGAGATCAAGTACGTCGCCCTTGGCGGTCTGAGCCAGTAACCGTAGAGTAGCTAGTGCTCGGCAGCCAGAGAGGTCTGCCGAGCACACTCCCTGCATCCCAAAAGTTTCGCACTGAAGCACTGCTGCCACCAACAAAACCCTTAGACTGAGTAAGCTCATTGGACACTGATGCGTAAACGTGAGTTTGATCCAATCAGCGCGGTTCTAAGGGCATGAGCCGCATGATTACCTAGCTGATCTACCGACACAACCCCCAAGAAAAGTTTATGAACTGTTGCCTCACGTCTGGCGGCCTACTTAACCTGAAGCCAAAGTCAACCACTCAATTCATGGATTGTCCGGACCGAACATATGTTGCCAATTTCTGGCTGATTATCAGAAATCCCAGCCAGGGTATTTTGAGCCTAGAAGACTTACTGTGTCCCACCGAAATCAGCGGAATTCCCGGGCCTTGGTTGTATTGCGAAGGCCCGCCTCGAGTTCACATTGAGGCACGCAGCCAAGGACGGCTTCGAGCAGACGAGTTCATTGAACATATCGCTTTCCGCATGGGGGGGGGGGGGGATTACGACATGCTCAAAGCAAAACTTGAGCACCTTGGTATTGCCTACAATACTACTGAGATCCCAAGCCTTAACGAGCAGTGTATATTGACCTACTCCAGGTGGGCAGTGGATGGAAACCGTTTTCCCTGACCCAGCGTTGAAACGTAACTAACCGACAACCATACCGCGACTCTGCCCCCCGTAAACACCACAACCCAGATGCTTTTGCAAGTATAAGTTCACACACCAGACTAACTCTCCAACCGGAAACTTGCTATAAAGCTCGGGATTTTAGGAGTCAGATCCTGCGCGATAGCACAATTAAAAATGGCACAACACGGTCAGAAATCAGTATACTTCCGCTGAGCTACGGCCCAGAAATATTCCAATACGACTATGGCTTTTCGTTCGTGGAAGTACTGAATCCACCTCACTTAGCCAACTGGCTATGTGGCTGGACATTCTCGCACGCCTGACCAAAAAGCAGCCTTGCTGCGAATCAAATGCAAATACATCGCCATCCTTGCTCCCTCAAGGTCACGACGCACGATAGCAGCGTAAATTGCTTCATGCTCATACTGCAAACGCAACGTATAACTTGCTTGATCTTGACGAGCTATACGTGCGGAATCTATCCGTGAGCGCGGGATAATGCCAGCTCCCAGATGGTGGACAAGATCGGCGAAATAGCGATTACCGCTGGCCTGGGCAATGCACAAATGAAATCGAAAGTCCGCCGACGCCGCGCCGACGGCATGGGTAGATTTATCGTTAAGCTCATCCAGTGCGCTGCGCATGTCCGCGAGCTGCGCATCGCTGCGCCGATGCGCAGCCAAACCGGCCGATTCAACTTCAAGGGCTATACGCAACTCCAGCACATCCAGCACTTCCCGAATGGTTTTAATGGCAAAGACGTCGATCTGAAAGGCGTCCGTCGACGGCCCCAGTACAAAGGTGCCGATCCCGTGCCGTGTCTCCACAAGTCCCGCCGCATTCAGCCGAGATATTGCCTCACGAACAACGGTGCGGCTAAGGCCTTGCTCGGCCATAAGCTGGGACTCCGTCGGGAGTTTGTCCCCATGACTGAGTTGCCCGGTACGTATCCGCTCACTCAGCACAGTC
>Ga0213822_1000290_pt1 | contig 43729 bp, 35 predicted proteins | sample MC6MC0908MG_FD_179872 | JGI IMG/M metagenome (GOLD analysis project Ga0213822, IMG submission 179872) | Enriched soil aggregate microbial communities from Iowa State University, Ames, United States - MC6-MC0908-MG | ecosystem: Environmental > Terrestrial > Soil > Unclassified | place: USA: Iowa... | reverse complement strand
TGTTTCTAGTTACCTCGGTCTCCATCATACGAGAAGACCTGATTTTATTCATATAACAATAAATATATAATTTAAGGAGATCTTGTCTTCTATAAGGTTTTTGACCAGCTCTGTTTCCGGAATAAATTTCAACAGCTCCTTATTATAGGTATTCGACATTAGATATTGATTTACCTCCTAATAATTGGGAAACAATCTAAAATTGTTAGACAGACTCAAGCACGGTTCTGTGAGGGGGAGGAACACAATCTACCATAAGGTAGAGAGGTTCCTTTCTACTCGACTAGTAACCATTAGAATACCAAAAAATTGTCATAAGTCATTAACTCTTATTATGTTCTCGTTCAACTAACGTTGTAAGTAAAACATAAAATTGAGAATTTTGATATAATTGTCAGTAAAGTAGTGATGAATTTGGAACTGTATACAAGTCACGCTGAAGAATTTGTTCTTATGACACGGAAAATTGATTAAATTAGAATTGGGGGTAGATGTCGATATGAAAATGTCAAAAGTGATTAAGCCGCTAATAATTCCGGCAGCAGCACTTCTTGGTTATGCTGTAATAAAGGGGAAAAAGTCATCTAGCGTGGTTTCTGACATAGCCCAAGCTGTTTCTAATTCTGCAACTAATCCAGAAAAGACCTTTGCTGGACTCAAGGAAAGTGAAATAAATGAGATTGCCTCAAATACATCTAGAGGCTTGAAAGCAGAAATTGTTGGTAACGCATTGGAGTATTGTTTTAAGTCTGCTAGAGGTAAAAAAACCGCTACTGCGAGAATTGAATTAGATTCGGCAGGTAAGCCAAAATTTGCTTTTCTTCCGTATTCTGGTTCTGCTAATTCACCATATTCTTTTATAAAAAATTTGAGGGATGCAATGAATAAAGACAATTAGTATATATCTGTATGCAAGAAAATTTATGTTTGATAAGAACGGACCGTATGAATCCGGATTTGAAAGCCCGCAGTATTTTGTGGGCTTTTTCTTATTGTTACAGCAGGTTAATTTAGATTAAAAATAAATTGGATTTATATCCGAAAAATGACCGTTTGATGCTTGGTTATGCACGAGTTTCGACTGATAACCAGGTCCAGGAAGGATTAAGGCACGTTTAGGTATATTCCTTGTTGCCAGCTAACGTGAGAGTATTCTTGTAATTAAGCTGTGTTTGTGAAAAAGTGTACTTAAACAAACGGGTGCAAGAGTTAAAGAACGGGGATTGCTGCGGCAATCCTTTTTTGTTGTTGAGCTAATGGGAGTTTAGTTGAACAATGGTCATTAGCTTTTTTTCAACAATCGGGCCAGATTGTTGAATAAAGAAATTATATTTATTGTATAGGGATCAGTTAATAATAGTTTTGTCTTTCTAAAAAGGAATCCCTCTTAATTAATACGAATAACCTTATAAAGAAAGTATTATATAGTAAACCCGCTGGAGGATGAAAATGAAAAACTCAACAATTAAACCTGACTATAGAATTGATGCCCCGGGAGTGATTCGAAACTATCCTTTATAAGTATTGCTGGGCTTGTTTTAGGTTTCGCATCATTTTGGCTCCTTAGGATGAAATGGCAATGGATAGGCTGGTTATATTATAAGGAGGTTAATTATGTTTAAGAAGAGTACAAATTCAGGTAGAAGGTCTGCAGTAATTACTGGGGTGTTATTAATAGCCGGGTTGGTTACAGGTATATTTAGTGTTGTTCCTGTTATAGATGGAGCGGACTACCTTGTCAAGGCTTCTACAAATGAAAATCAGGTACTAATAGGAGCGGTTTTCCAGTTGTTAATGGTTGTTGCATATGTTGGTATTCCTATTTTGATGTATCCGATTTTAAGTAAGCATAATAAAGGTTTAGCTCTTGGATCTGTTGCTTTCGGCATCATTGCGGGTGTGTTCATTATTATTGGAGTAATCATTCTTCTGTTGCTATTGACATTAAGCCACGAATTTGCAAAAGTTGGAGATCTGAATGTATCGTATTTTCAGACTCTAGGTGGATTGTTACGGGAAGGACGTGATTTGGTGAACCATGTAGCAACGACACTGGCATTTGTTTTGGCTATGTACTTGTTTAACTGCATATTTTACCAAACAAAATTCGTTCCACGTTGGTTGTCAGTTTCGGGTCTTATTGGGTCTACATTGTCCATATTGGCAAGCTTATTATTTATGATTCGCTTCATCGGTCTGGATGCAACCTACATGATGATGAACATTCCAATAGCCTTTCAACAATTGATTTTGGCAATATGGCTAATCATTAAAGGATTCAACCGGGCGGAACAGGATCCTGTATCCAATTAAGATGAATGCTCTAGAAAAGAAGGTGAAACTGAAATGAATAAACCAGAAAGTTTTTGGGACAAAACAGCAAATAAATATGATCAATTAGAGAGGAAGGATGAACAGACTTACATCAATATAATAAAAAGAACGAAAACGCATCTCAAAATAAGCGACATTGTTATGGATTACGGCTGTGGGACTGGATTGATATCAAATGAAATTGCAGAATATGTGAAAGGGATTCATGCGATTGATATATCTTCTAATATGATAGGAATTGCAGAAAAAAAGGCAAAAGAGCGAAACATTGCAAATATAAACTATGCTCATTCGACTATCTTTGATGAAAGGTATAAGAAAGGCTCATTTGATGTCATCCTGGTTTTTCATGTTCTGCATTTGTTGGAAGATGAACATATCGTTCTACAAAGAATAAATGAACTGTTGAAACTAGGAGGATTATTGATTTCTGCAACACCATGCGTGGGAGAAAAGTTATTTCTAAGAAACTTGTTATTCTTTGCAGGTATAGTTGGTTTAGTGCCAAATATAAGATCATTTAAAATAAGCAATTTAGTCGATACAATTGAGGAAGGGGATTTTTCAATTGTCGAATCGGATTGCTTAAAGAAAAGTTCACAGGAATATTTCATTGTTGCTAGGAAGATTTGATATGTTAAAAAGGAGCCGTTTCACCGTTACTTATGGTACGGTTCACCAAGTATGATCTTAAAATACGCCACCCGTTCGTAATATATGGTTAGCCAGATTTTTCTGGTTGACCATATATTACGAACCAGCTAATAGAAGCTACTCAGTTATTCCATTAAAGGGCGCTTTTCTTTAGTAAGAATGCGTCTTTTTGATATACCCCTAAACATTAAGGGATTAGATTTTGTAAAGGTAAAAAAAGATTGTGAAGATTTACACTTAAACTACCATGAAAATAAGTTTCTTCAAGAATAGAAAAATGACAACACTAAAGAAGACCCTGCTCAATCGTTAAAAAAAAGAGGAGAGCGTTAATTAATAAGCCTATGGATTAGGGGTGACTGGGTTAAGGTCAGTATCAGTATTGACACTTCATACCCATTTTCATTCTCTGTGGTGCAGCGACGATTTTTTCCGCTGCATGTATGGCTAACGGGGCAGTTTAGCAGTTCAACAAGGTATAGTTTTAAGATCTTCCACAATAGGAAGCGCAATTGTTGAATAAGTAAGATGAGAAAATAACAGATCTGCTTGCTGCACAGTACAACGATACTGTTCAGTAGGAAATAAAAAAGGACGATAGCCATAAAATTGGTTATCGTCCTTCTTCAACTATAGGGTGCGATAGTTCAACAATCTATGATCGATTTTAGGACTAAACACATATTTTTGTTATTCCATTAAAGGGCGCTATCCTTGAACAAGGATAAGCGCTTATTTTCCTTTTTAGGGCCATATTGTTGAACATTAGGTTAAAGTTTAGGTGAATTGTAGTCAGGTACATGAAGAAGGAATTTAATCTGGATGAATCGAATAAGTCATAGTGAACTTGGTTTTGTTGTATTCTCAAAATAAATGATTGGAGGATTTCATTGAGAATATTTTTTCGTTATATGGCCGACAGTCGAAAATGAAGGTTATTTTATGCGTATGAATGGCTTTTTTCGAAATTGATTGAGGATTATTGTTATCGTCACCCGGAAATTTCGGATTACCCTGCCATGTTGGAGAGAATTAGAAGCTGGAGAGAAAGGTATGTCCAATATGGAAGGGACCACTTGGATTTGGTTTTTACCTTTTTAGGACCGAGTAATTTATACTATAGTCAGATTTTTTCTTGTCTTTTAACTTTGAAAGATTACACTAAACAGTGAGGAGATTGGTTGTATGCAAGTTGTAACCAAAATGTTTTTAGAACAACTCGACATGCATTGCCATGAGAATGATTGGTTTGCATCCATGGATCAGGCGCTTCATGGAGTCATCGCAGCTGAGGCAGCATGGACAAGTTCGGGAATCAGCAATTCGATTTGGCAGATTGTCAACCACTTGATATTTTGGAATGAAGACGTAATCCATCGAATTAAGGGCACAGAGAATCCGCATAAGGCAGAAGTCAATGAAGAAACCTTTGGAAATCCGGGGGATCCAGAAGACGAAATTGGGTGGGTCCAGACAGTGCAGCGCCTTAATGAAGTCATGAATAAATTAAAAACGGTCATTGCGGACCTTGACGATGAAAAGTTAAAAGCTCCGTATGCAGCTAACAGGTACTCTATTGAGCGTTTACTCAGCAATATCATGATGCACGATACGTATCATCTCGGCCAAATTGTTCTGTTGCGAAAGTTGCAATCCTCTTGGGGTGGCGTTGATTGGTCCTAACGAAATGAATGAGCTGTTTCCGTTAATGCAGAACTTAAATACTTGTATCCTTATTTCGTCTTGGCCGATTTCCTCTTACCTGCACTTTCATTCTGTTCTGGTACAAGGCAGGCCAAGGAACACATATGGACTGCACTTGGAAACTGGGATTTCACATTGGTTCCGACTTCCGATAGAATCTGTTCGGCCATTCTCCTTGCGATTTCGGGATTGGAATCGAGTCTTTCGATATCTTCCTCTTGAGAGACAAGTCTATTCGCAACTTCCTGATCGAGCAGCTCGATTTGTTGAGTAAGAAAATCAATGTGGCCTAAGATGGTTTTCAACATTAATCGCTGTTGAGGGCCAATATAACCTTTCAAGGCCAGTTCCAATTCATCTTTTTTCTTTTTCATGGTGCTCCGTGGTCGGGGAAGTCAGACTAACTGATGGGCTCTAACACACCATAGTTCATCAACCTTCCTCTCCCAGCCGTAGAAGCAGTATTGACGGTTCGAAACCCTTTTCATTCTCTGTGGTTAAGCAGTGATTTTACTGCTTCATGGATGGCTAAACGGTGTGTTAGTCTAATGAATTAGAACTCATGTTTGCAGCTCTTTCGCATATTTCATTGTTCAACAATCGGGCGCATTTCTTTAGTAAGGAAAGTGCCCTTTTTCTTGTTTTTACTGGGTTCCTGATGGTTAAAATTTTTTTATAGTTTTCGATTGTTAAATAACTCGCGTATGAAAAAGACTCTCCTTGACCATAATGTTTTCTAGATTAATTGATTTTTAATCCGGGAGAGTGAAAGATTCATGTTATTATCCGAGGTGTGGGAAAAGTATCAATTAGATAAAAAAATTGAGGGATATTCACCTCTTACATTAAAAACCTACTGTTTTCAATTCAATCTCCTTTTACGATTTTTTGGTGATATTGATATGAGCCAGTTTTCTACGGAGAAATTAAAAGGATATTTGATACAGGCAGGAGATCACTTAAAACCTTCTAGTTTAGGGCATAGAGTTCGTTGCATTAAATCACTATTCAAATGGTCACATGATGAAGGCTTTATCCATAAAAAACCTGCTGCTAAATTAAAAGAGCCAAAATTAGGTAAAAGAATTCCAAAATTTCTTTCAGAACTAGAAATTGAATATCTTAGGGAAGCTTGTCAAACTCCTATGGAGAATGCGTTATTTGAATTTATGTTTTCCACTGGCTGCCGTATTGGGGAAGTTGTAAAATTAAATCGTAATGATATTAATTTTCATGCGAATTCAGTTATTGTGCATGGAAAAGGTGATAAAGAAAGGGAAGTGTACTTTAATACCCGTTGCTCTATTTGGTTAAAAAGGTATCTAGATGAGCGAGATGATGAGGATTCTTGTTTGTTTATTACGGAAAGACGGCCAAACAGGCGTATGAGTATTGATAATCTAAGATATATTATCAAACGCATATCAAATCGAGCTGAGATAAAAAAGAGTATACATCCTCATCAATTACGACACAGCTATGCGACACATATGATTAACAATGGTGCGCCACTTGAAGTGATTCAGAGCTTACTTGGTCATGAGAAGAGTGAGACCACAAAAATATATGCTCAGCTAAGTGGTAAATTGAGACACGATTTTTATAGTAAATATTTTTGAAGACTAATAAAACTTTAATCGAAATCAAGGCGCGCATATAATGCGTGTCTTTTTTTATCGGGCCATTATATGGAATAAGACGAAACTACGAGTATGCACGCTCAATATGGTTCATCGTCTTGTATAAACGGTTCAGAGATTCTATATAAGCTTTGGTTATGAGTTTTTGATGACATTCACATATTTAACACAGTTCGAAGATTGAACGGTGTTCATAATGGCCAAGGTATTGGGTGGTACAAAAAATCCTGCGCCAAACCCGTATATCAATAGTAATATGGCAATCAAAATCGGGCTCCAATTCAATTGCATTGCACCGAGAATCCCATAGGCAACAGCCATAATGATAAGACCAATCACCATAAGGCGAGTAGTTCCTTCTTTTTCTATTAACCGACCGGAAACTTTGGACATTAAAACAAGCCCTAAAGGGGCGGACAAATTAACTAGGCTAACTTGCCATGGATCAAGACGTGACACTTGTTCTAAAAAATATGGAGGAACAATAAATCCTAGTGAGGTCGCTCCACCAAGAACAAATATACCAAAAATCGGTGCTGTAAAAGCACCCTGAAGGAATAACTTTAAATCCATGATAGGCTGTTTCGCTTTTATCTCCCAAAAGATAAACAGAACAAATAAAATAGCAAAAAGCACTGTCGGTCCTATGACAGCAAAGCTTAAAATTCCTGATGTCGATAACATTGAAAGCCCACGTAGCAAGGCTAAGACAGAAAAGGTCAATAATATATTGCCGAGCCAATCAATTTGGATGTCATTTCTGGTTTCTTTTACTTTTCCAAACAGAATTGTGCAACCTAATAAACCTGCTAAAGCGATAGGTATATTGATAAAAAAAATCCACCTCCAGCCTCCCAAGGTGATTAAAAATCCCCCGATACTTGGACCTAGGATTGGTCCCAGTCCCAAAAGAACCCCTAATGTTCCAAGAGCTGATCCTTGTCGTTCTTTTGGAATTGCAGTGGTAATAATGGCTATAGCTGTTCCCTGTAACATAGCAGCACCAATCCCCTGAAGGGTACGAAATGTAATCAATTCCACAGGGGAGGCAGATAGACCACAAAGTATTGAACCTTGAAAAAATCAATGAGGCCTAAAAGATAAATTTTTAAACGTCCATACTTATCTCCCTATTCTGAATTTATGTATCTCGTGAATCGGGAAAAAAAGACAATAGGTCGTAAAGGTAGTCCTTCATCCATTTTTTTGAACTTTATTTTAATTTGTTTTAAATACTGGATCATAAGTTAGATCATCTAAATGTGAAACATCTCCCGATTCATATTGTGCCAACGTTTCTTCAAATATTTGTTGATACTGCGTTTTTCGACGTCCGCTGGATGTTTTTGAAAAGTTCATTTATGAAGCCTGAAAGGCTTTTAGACCAGAAAGTCCCTTATCCAGTTAAACATTTCAAGTAATGTACTTTGATATCCCAATTTGTTTTTCATTAATAGATTTAAGCAGGATGTAATCATAGCCATGTAAATTTGGTTAAATACGGCGTTTTTGCTTTTACCATGTTAGGCGGTGGTGTGAGAGGACGGGGGTTAGTCACCCCCTCCTACTCGATTTCATTGATGATTCCTCCACTTATGTTGTCTGTCTTTCTTACTCAGAGAATCTAGTAACGTTACCTCCTTCATAAGAAATCACTAGTTTAAAAAATTCCAAACTAGTACATTTTCTCTTACTAGGGACAACTACTTTAAATATTACGAGACTAAAGTCTAGTTGCAATTCTAGTGGAATTAGTATCTTTTAACTAAATTTGAATTTTCTGAAAAAAATTCACTCTAAATCGACAAGAAATGGTTAAATTATATTGGGACAGCAGGAATTAAGACGCAAATGGACGGAATCTACTAAAGGGGGATAGAATTTTATACTTGTTGGTCAAATCTTAGGTGGGGTGAAAGACTTGGGAACACGTAAACGTATGCAGATGAGATTATTTAGTATTGTTGCTTCAGTGTTAATGATTGTATCGTTAATTGCACCTAGTGTCAGCGCACAAGTGGTTAGTAAAAGTGGACCGAACAACGGAAAAATCCAGCAACCGCTATTGAATTCAAAAAATAATGTTGAATCGAAAGTAAGCAGCCGTTTGATGGATAAATTCGAAAAGGATGAAAAGGTAACATTCCTTGTCAAATTTAAGGAAAAGGCAGATGTTAATGAGGTTGCTAGAGTAGCAGGAAAGGATGCCTCCAAAGCAAAACTTTCATCACTAAAGACTGAACTCTTGCAACGCTCTGCTGTTATTTCTGAGTTGAAATCAGTCTCATTTGAATCACAGCAAAATGTTGTTGCGTTCCTGGAAGAGGAAATGAAAAGTGGGGCTATTATAGATTTTCATTCATATCACATTGTAAATGGTATGGCTATTACTGCAACGAAGGAAATTGCTGAAAAAATTGCCGGATTTGCAGAAGTAGAAAAAATTCTGCCAGATGAAACTCGCAGTTTGCTAGTTTCCGATATAAAGAATGAGGAACTAGCAGATGCAAAACCTGCCAATGATGAAATTGAATGGAATGTGGACCGTATTGATGCCCCCCCTGTTTGGGAAATGGGAATCGACGGAACCGGCGTGGTTGTTGCCAGCTTGGATACTGGTGCACAGTGGGATCACCCGGCACTAAAGGAAAAATACCGCGGATATGACGGCGAAAATGTTGATCACCAGTACAGCTGGTATGATCCGTCAGGTGAAAATGCCACACCGGCAGATGACAACGGTCATGGAACACATGTAACGGGGACAATGGTTGGTGCTGAGAAGGACGGCACGAACAAGATTGGGGTTGCCCCGGGTGCAAAATGGATTGCAGCAAAAGTATTTAATTCAGCCGGAAATGCCACAGATACTGGTCTATTAGCTGCTGCGGAATGGATGCTTCACCCGGGTGGACGTGCAGATATGGCTCCAGATGTTATCAATAACTCTTGGAGTGGCGGAAAGGGTATTGACGAATGGTACATGGATGCCATTGATGCATGGCGTGCAGCGAATATTTTCCCTGCCTTTGCAGCTGGAAATGTAACTTTAACTAACCCTGGTGGACCAGGATCTGTTGCAACACCGGCAAACTATCCACAATCATTTGCTGTTGGTAATACGGATTATAATGATATGGTTGCAGCCAGTTCACTTAGAGGCCCATCACCATATGGTGAAATCAAACCTAATGTGTCAGCACCCGGGTCAGCAATTCGTTCAGCTGTTCCTGGTGGAGGATATCAAGACATGACTGGTACATCAATGGCAGCACCTGCAGTTGCTGGAGTGATTGCCTTACTGCGTTCTGTGAATGGAGATATGTCTGTAGACAAGATTGAAGATATTTTAATAAGCACTGCAATTACCAGAACAGATAGCGTATATCCGGAATCTCCGAACAATGGGTATGGATATGGAATTGTTAACGCATATGATGCAGTCAACTCCATTTTAAATGGAATTGGTGTAGTAGAGGGTTCAGTTACTGAAGATGGTGAGGATAATGAAGCGCCAAAAATTGAACATACAGTACCTTCTGTTGCCTACAACTTAATGGATTTGAATTTGACTGCACAGGTAAGTGATAATATTGCTGTAACATCGGTGAATTTCGTCTACCGCTCAAATGACGGTGAGTGGAAGAATATTGAACCCTTACGTGTATCTGGTGACCACAAAAATGGTAAATATAGTGTAACCATTCCTGGAAAAGAACTACCGGAAGGAACACTTACTTATAAATGGGTCATCAACGATGTTGGAAACAATGAGGTAACAAGTGAAACATATGAAGTAAGTGTGGATCCTGGTATTACCACCGGTTACTTCCAAGACTTTGAAATGGATCCTGTAGGCTGGGGAACTTTCCAAGACTATGAAGGCTGGAAGTGGGGAGTACCAACTTACGGACCAAAAGGCGCAGCTTCCGGTGAAAAAGTATATGGTACGAACTTAAATGGTGATTATGTTAAACCTAACAGTAGTAAAGCCTCTTTATTGCTTATGCCGCCGATTGATCTTCCAGCGGAAGGTGCCTACTTGCAATTTAAGCATTGGAATAATTTTGATTCGTCCAGCGGCGCCAGTTTTGTGGGCATTTCAACAGATATGAAGAATTGGAAAATATTGATGACCCACATGAGTAAATCTGACAGTTGGGAATCAGCCGAACTTGATTTGTCTAATTATGCTGGTCAACGGGTATACATTGCATTCAGTGATAATACCCCTAAACCAGGCTGGTACATTGATGATGTTGGATTATCAAGCACGTCAAACGATACTGGTGTTGCCCTGATAAAGGATAAACCAAATGGTCTATTCAATGATTCCGTGTTTGAGTATAGTTCCATTGGCAAGGGAGAATCAATGAAGGCTGCTATTCACGAAACAGTTGAACTGGATGCGGTTAAGCCAATGGCAATTCCAATGACTGCCAAGGTAAGTGTAATTGAAAGTGGTCGTTCTGTAAATACGAACCCGCTAGACGGATCCTATTCCTTGATGCATGCTGCCGGTGACTTCACATTGAAAGCCGAAGCATATGGATACTATCCGGAAGAACAAGCCGTAACAATCGAGGGAGATGGTACTGTAACAACTAACTTCATTATGGAACAGTTGCCAAAGGCCACAGTTACTGGGAATGTTACAGATGCATATACAGGGGATGCAATTGAAGGAGCAAAACTACTTCTTATCGAGGACGCAAATATTACTCCTGTTGAAACAGATGCAGATGGTCATTATGCTTTAACAGCATATGAGGGCACGTATACGCTTAAGGTACTTGCACGCGGATTTGTTAGCAAGGAAATTGAGGTTGACCTTGATGGAAATCAAGAAGTCAATATTGAATTAGATTCGATACACTCAATTCCTTATGGGGAAATTGGATATGATGATGGTACCCCTGAAAATGCTACGGCGTTCAGAGCTTCTGGTAACGGTTGGGGTGTTAAAATGTCCCTTCCTGAGGGAATGGATCAAGCAATTGTAACAGAAGGGGTATTCCGTTTCTGGGATAAGAGTTTCCCTGCACCGGGTGGAACAGCCTTCCAGGTTGAGGTATGGGATGCGTCCGGAAAAGATGGACTTCCAGGACAAAAGCTTGCCGGTCCAATTAATGCCGAGGCATTACGTACAGGTGAATGGACTGTCGTTGATTTAGGTGAATATTCTATCAAGGTAGATGGTGATTTCTACATGGTTTATATTCAAACCCAAGCCGGTGAACTATCGCCTGGTATAGGAATAGATGATAACAGTCCAAATGCAGGCAGAAGCTTACAATTCCTTAATGGAGTATGGTCTGAACCCGACGTATTTACTAGAGGAAACTACATGATCCGTGCCCGTGTTGCTAATGTAGTGGAAGATGCCGTGATTACCTCACCTGCAGAAGCCACTATCACAAATGATGCGAATATTACGGTCGAGGGTACTGCTTCTAAAGCAACAACCATTAAATTGTTGAATAATGGAGTGGAGGTAGGTTCACCGACAATTGGCGAGGATGGCAAGTTTAGCTTTGATACAGTGTTGACTAAAGGTACGAACGAATTCAAAGTAGTTACAATTCTTGATGGAGCGGAAATTGGTGAATCTGCACCAGTCACAGTGACACTTGACACGGAAAGCCCTACACTGACAATTGACAGTCCAGTAGATGGAGACAAGACAAATCACGAAACGGTAACCGTTGAAGGAACTGTTTCTGATGAAAATATCAACACTGTTACAGTAAATGGAGAGAATGCATCTGTTAAAGATGGCACATTCTCGAAACGTATTATAGTAGATAATGGTGAAAATAATATTGAGGTTGTCGCAACTGACAAGGCAGGAAACGTAACAACGGACCAAGTAACTGTACACGTTAAATTCGGTGCGCTTGTTATTGAAAACCTATTACCTGCAGAAGATGTTCATTTAAAAGCAGGGGAATCGGTGAAAATTTCGTTTGCAAGTGAACAAGGCTTAGATGCAACGTTTGCGATCCGTATGCCTTTAACAAACATTTCTCGCTTAAACAATGCTACGGAGCTTCCATTACGAGAAGTATCTCCAGGTGTCTATGAGGGCTACTGGACTGCTGTTTCTAGTGTAATTGCTGAAGGGGCTGAAATTGAAGTTATTGTACGAGATGAGTATGGTAACGAAGCTCGTCAAGTAGCAGCTGGAAAACTTCACATCAATGTAAAAGATGATGGTGGTAAACCTGGTAAGCCTGGAAAACCAGATAAACCAAAGAAGCCAAAAAAACCTAAGAAGCCTGGAAAAGAAGTATCGAACTGAGTATGTAAGAAAGTAGAAAAGAAGGATGCGAGGATTGTTTCCGCATCCTTCTTTTTATTGTTTGCATGTGCGTCTAATTTGGATGGATTTTGCTTACGGATAATTAATATTGCTAACTTCGATCCGGTCAATCAGACGATGCGAAATTTAAATAGTTTTTTCATCGAAGTTTAAAAAGCTGAGGAGTTCTTGTCTAAGCTACCGAAATTGTCAACAACTTGCTCTCCTTCATATGACGTTAATAATTGATCTTTCTTCTTTGTTAGTTCAGTAATTTCAACATGGTTAGTATCAATTTAGCCTATAATCCTGATGAGAAATTTGTTCATAAAACTAGCCTGTTAATACTTGATTTTCTTACCTTGAGAACATCAATCTGTTTGAGAGTTTAATCAATTTGTTTTTGAAACAAAATGAATAAAGAATTAGAAAAAAAGGTGAATCAAGCTATAATAGGATTAAAAGATCTGAGAAGATAGTGAAGTACAATTAAGTTGTTGTAATATCCACAGAGTTAAGTGCACAAGAGAAAAAACATTTACAACCATTACCGATAGCTAAATTCGACAATAGTGATAGCTAAAAGGTTGTGAAGATAGTAAGAAATGAGTCATGCTCTTGCGGAAGTGGCAAAAAGTATAAAAGATGCTGTGATAAATAAACTGGGAATCTAGGGGACATTGGGACAGGTACTCAGTCCTATAAAAGTTTTGGGATAAAGTCTGTCCCTACGTTCCACTTTGAAAAGATGAATAGAATGAAAGAGAATTCAAAATGTAATTACCACTAGGTTTAAAGAGAATTTTAAAGGGGGGGAAACACATTTATGATCACAGCAAAAATAGGTCCAATTTCAATCACTACAATAAGAGAAAAAGGCGTGGAATACATCGTAGATTGGTTCGATCAGCATAAACAATCGTACTATACACTTGGTTGGTCCTATCTTAGTAATCAGCAGCTAATGGAAGAGCTTTTTTACCGGTCTATTATAAAAGTCCACAAGGAATTGCCTCGATTTAAAAGTGAAACATCATTCGAAACGTGGGTTACATCTATTTTCATACATACCTGCCGGGAACTTTCTGGTGATAGAAGTTTACAAGATTCAGAGGAAAGTGAATCACGTCAGGATTTATTTAAAGCACTTGATCAATTAGAAGAGAATGAGAAAGAAGCGGTGGTCCTTACATATATAAAAGGAATCTCTCAGGAGGACACAGCACATCTTCTCCAAGTTTCAGTGGAAAAGATGAAAGAGCATTTGTTTTCCGGAATCCAGTCACTTAGAAAAGGAATGGGGTACGGTTCACGCTTTAATGGCTGTAAAGAGTATCATAAAAATTACATCGATTACTTAGAAAGAACTCTGGATCGGTCGAAGAAGGTTGACTTCGAGGTACATATTTATCATTGTCAAGACTGTCAGGAGGATTTAGCTGCCTTTCAGGATGTCATGTTAACCATGTTAAATCTTACTGAGAGGATTGAGGATTTCCATGTACCATCTGATTTCATGGAGAACGTCAACGCTAGGCTGGCAGAAAAGGAAAAGTACAGACAACAGAAGAACAAGAAACGTAAAAGAATAGGGATTGTTTTAGCAAGTGTTTTCGCATTATTAATGGGTATAGAAGTTTTTACAGGGTCGTTTACCAACTTCTACTATACATGGACAGAAGAAGACGAGCAATTGCGTGCCTTTCTGCAACAGGACCTGGGTGAAAGGCTGAACTTGGAAGCGAAAAGCGATGGGGTGAAAATTAAGATCAAGAGCGCGATTGCTGATGATGTTCAGACGCTTGTTTTTTATGAAATAGAAGATACAGCTGAAGATAATCAATATATGATAGATAATAATGAGGGTGTTTCAGTAGAGAACGAACAAGAAATCATGAGTCATGAAACCAATCCAAGGTACTATCCTCCTGACCTTAAATCGGATGTAAATAATAAAGAAAAGAACGTGTATCATGGAAAGATTAGTCTGCTGCCACTGACAACAGATAACGGGACAATCAAACTTAAGATCACAAAGCTTCAGAAATTAATTCGTGATTCCTCTGACCGGAGTAGTTTTTTGGATTACGAGAACATGGAATATGAAACAGGGGAGTGGAGCTTCGAGATCCCTGTTACAAAAAAGCCCTCTATCGAATATGCCATGGATGAAGAAACAGAGGTCGAGGGGATCCTGGTTCGATTTGATAAACTAACCATTGCTCCAACAGCGACGATTCTGCAATATGCTATTAATAATGAACAGCCAGAGAAGCGGATAGATGTTCTTACTTTTGACAATCTAGAAGTGAACAATAAAAAAGTGAAAGCTGATATGTATGGCAGCCCTTTTGTAGATTTACAGCAAGACGTAGATTGGTTTACTTTTCAAACACACTTTGACCCTCTTTTTGGAGAAAAACCAAAAGAGGTCAACGTTCAATTCGAATCTGTTCATTTAACGTTTGAAGACCAAAAAACCATCGAATTTGATGCTTCTAGAGGATATCCTCAAACCTTTGAATATGCGGGCAGTACAATCTCCATCGACAAGGTGGAAGTTGGACAGCCTACCAATGTTGTCATAAGCAATCATGAAATTGAGAATCGAGCATATCAGTCGCTTGACTTCAATATTGTCGGTGAGGATGAAAATGAAAATAGTTCAATGGAGATGAATTCTGAAGGCGTACTTGTTGATAAAAATGGGATCAAATACGATATGAATAAAATTCCTGTCGCATATGAAGAAATCGAGCAGCCCCGTTATTTCTTTACAGTTCATACCATGGCGTTACACGGTAACAAAGCTGGAGAGAAAGTGATTCCTAAAAGTCTGAAGATTAATGGATATAATACAACAAAATATTTGGATGATGTTGTGAAGATTTCGTTGGAATAACATGTGAAGGAGAGAAGTACTTCAGCAAGCATAAGGGCCAAAGTTTTATAGCTACAATATGCCCTTAATCCTTCTCATAGCAAAAGTGAACTTGAAAATGCACTTTTTGATAAGAGTGGTGTAATAAGATCTACAGCAAGGTTCTTACTTACCAAGAATAACCCAACTAAGAGGAAAAGGTTAATGTACCCCATCTCATTTTAAAGTATAGCCCAAGTTTAAATCGATCCCAGTCATAAGAAATCTTTGGCAAGTCACAAAAAGGTTTTCCGAATACAGGATAAAACATTGATCATGATCTAAAGGGCAGAAGATGAATTTAGTTTTATTTATTAAGAAAACAATATCAATATAGTAGTAATCAAAAAATCGATTCATTTCTATCGATTTGATAGAAATGATGAATTTCTTTGTAAATACAATTTAATTATAATGATTAAGGAATCAATGTTTGTAATTGCAAACAATTAGGGGGAAAATAGATAGTGAGAAAAGCATTACTCCTTCTTTTGATAAGTAGCCTTGTCGTATTGGGGGCCTGCTCCAATGATAAAGTTGTCTCAGGTAAAGAAAAAAAGGCAACATCAGATGGAATTCAGACCATTAAAACCGCAGACGTTCAAGAAAATATCGGCAAAGATGACTGGGTTATTGTTGATACAAGGTCCAATGATGAGTTCAATGGCTGGGCATTAGATGGAGTCAAAAGAGGCGGACACATTAAAGGTGCCGTAGATTTTTCTGCGGATTGGCTAAAAGTTGATGCTGATAAAAAAGAATTAACGAGCGTATTGAAAACGAAAGGGATCTCAGCAGATAAAAATGTGGTTCTTTACGATGCGAATGGGAAAGATGCACAAATGGTTGCTGATTTTCTAAAAGAAAATGGCTACAAAATGATTTATCAATATGATGTGAAAGAATGGGCAGCAAATCAAGAGTTTGCATTGGAATCGTATCCAAATTACCAAATGCTTGTGCCGCCAACTTGGGTGAATGACGAAATAAATAATAAAAACAGTGGAAGCCCCTACAAAATCTTTGAAGTCAGCTGGGGCGATGAAGCCAAGGACTATAAAGCGGGTCATATACCCGGTGCAGTTCATATGAATACAGATGAAATAGAGGAAGGCCCTGTATGGAATCGCTTGAAAGATAAAGAACTAGAAAAATTCGCATTAAAAAATGGCATTTCCACTGACACAACCATTGTTCTCTATGGCAGTGATCCGATGCCAGCTTACCGTGCAGCCGTTATTTTGAAATATATGGGTGTTAAGGACGTTAGAGTATTAAATGGCGGATATACAGCCTGGAAAAATGCAGGCTATCAAAAAGAAAAAAAGGTAAATAAAAAGAAATCCATTGCTGCATTTGGTGCGGAAGTTCCTGTGAATCCGGATTATATTATTGACCTGCCAGAAGCAAAAAAGATTCTTGCTGACAAGACCGGCAGCACCCTAGTTGATATTAGAAGCTGGGATGAATATATCGGAAAAACGTCTGGTTATGATTATATTAAACCAAAGGGACGCCCGGCCGGATCAGTTTGGGGACATGCCGGCTCTGATTCAAGTAATCTGGAAGACTTTAGAAATATCGATTATACCATGCGCAATGGTTCAGAAATTTTGGCGATGTGGGAAAAGGATGGAATCAATCCTGATAAAACTCTTTCCTTTTATTGCGGAACGGGATGGCGGGCTGCTGAAGTATTATTTTATGCGGATGTTTTAGGCCTAAAAAATATTTCCCTATACGATGGCGGCTGGAATGAATGGAGTATGGACTCTTCTAATCCAATTGAAACTGGCAAACCTAAATAAGGATTTTAAAAGAGACAATACAGCAAGGAGTATTGTCTCTTTCTATCTATAACTGGAGAATGACGAATGATGAAATATATAAAAGTGTTCTTTCTTTCTATAATACAATTTTCAGGCATTATCATTGCGATAGTTCTTGAGGATTTATCAGATAATAAAATGGGAGTTGCCCGCTATTTAGTTTTTAAAAAGCAAGAATTTGCCGCAAGCTATTTTTCTCCTGTCTACATGAACTTATATACATTCATCCTGGCAGGAGGAGCAATTGTATGTGTTGCCCTCCTTTTCAAGAAGTGGAAGAGCGGGAAGCGGATGGTCTCCCTGTTACTTGCGGTATTGGCGAATATAATAGGGATTATGGTCATTCAAATGAACCTGGAACTAGAGGCCTACCACTTTTTTTTGATTGGGATGTTTATTGTGATTACCTTCCAATATGGATGGTGTATAAGATCATACAAGAAGCTCGAAAATCAGAGGAGACATAAATGAAAATCATTATTGGTACCTTCAGCCAATTAGTCGCATCGGTTTATCTGTGCCTGTTAATTGGATTGGCGGTTGCAATCCTGTTGGTTCAAAACTCATGGCTTGACATGCGCTTTGACAGTGAATATATCGTTACGATATCAATCTTGACTGGTGTGTGGCTCTTCTTTTTAAGGATGTTTATGAATGCAAGAAAACTTGCATTTTGGGAGTCTGGATGGGTATCCGGAGTGATTGCTGCGGTTAGTTTGGCGATAATAATTATGGTTAGAAGTTTTTCAGTACTGCAGCGGATATTATGAGAAAAGCATTGTTTATAGAACAAGCGTTGACACTTGAAGAAACGAATCAACTTCTGATTGTGATTATTTCAATCGGGATTGTTATTTTAGTACTAGCGGCATGGTATAGTAAAGAAACAAAAAAAGCAATCGATGCTAATAGGGGCTGGGCGCAGTTATCAGGGCTGCAAAGATTTTGCGTGATGGCTCTGTATAGTTTGATTGCATTATTCGCGTTAGTTTATTTGGGGCAAGGAGAAATCCGTGATTTAATCAATCAGTCTACCCGATATTTGCAGAATGCCGATGTTGAGGGATTTCGTGATTACCTTTTGTCCTTTGGATCAATGGCGGCCGTTGTATCAGCATTATTAATGGTATTTCAATCGATTATTGCGCCGCTGCCGGCCTTCGTTATTACGTTTGCCAACGGATTATTATTTGGCTGGGTATGGGGAGCCGTGCTCTCTTGGTGCAGCGCCATGGCAGGAGCCGTTCTTTGTTTCTATTTGGCAAAAATCATGGGGAGACCCGTGGTGGAAAAAGTTGTAACCAAGAAAGCCCTGAAATGGTGGGATCAATTTTTTGAAAAATACGGGAAACATGCTGTATTTATTGCCAGAATTGTCCCGATTGTATCGTTTGACCTTGTCAGCTATGCTGCAGGTGTGACATCAATATCTTTCTGGCAATTTTTCTGGGCAACAGGCCTTGGACAATTACCAGCAACCATTCTGTATTCCTATCTTGGTCAAAATGCTACCAGTACCGTAAAAGTTTTGTTTACCATTTTTACCATTGTGATTGCACTGGGGGTCATCGGGATGATGCTTCGGCCCAAATTTCGGTCCAAGGGTAAAGGCAACCAAGGAGCAAATGGATAATGGCTTCAAAACTCGACATAAAAGGCTTATTGGTTAGAATAATAGGGAGCACCATCTTGATTTATTGGATTCTCCATAAAATTGAATGGGAAAAAGTGATTGAAGTTGCAAAAGTAGGATCGCCCTTTTATATTTTTGCCTCCATTGCAGCAATCCAAATTACCGTCATCTCGAGTATTATGAAATGGAAAATGCTCGTTGATTCTTCTGTAAATCAAGAGCAAAAGCGGGATGTCTCAGTTTTAAAATTGGGGCGTTTTTATTATATAGGCTTATTTTTTAATAATTTTTTGCCGGGCAGTGTCGGCGGCGATGTCGTTCGAGTTTATTATTTAGGAAGAATGACAGGGATTCCAATTGCGGCAGCCTCTGTGGCCTTTGAACGTGTCACAAGCGGAGCGGCACTTGTAGCCATCGCTCTTTTTTCCGCCACCTATATGAAAGCTGCTAGATCGCTTCTCTTCCCGGTTATTCTTGTATTCGTCCTGATTTTGCTGATTTGCCTCCTTTTTTTGGTTTGGATGAAAAGGAGAACATATAGTGTGAAGGCTCAAAGGATGATGACAGAAACGAAAGTGAACAAATGGTTCTTGAAGGTAAAAGAAGGAATGGGAAAAGTCATTGGAATTGGTCTGAATTACCGAAGGGAGGATTGGAAGTGGTGGCTTTCCATCGCTGTTCTCTCCATTCTTTTTCAGGTGGGTCTTGCCTGGATCAACGATTTATTGTTTTTATCACTCGGTTATTCGATTCCATGGCTGGAACTGCTGATGATTATTACCCTAATCTCGGTTATCACGATGCTGCCAATCAGTGTAAATGGGTTAGGGGTTCGCGAAGGCTGCTATGTTTTGTTTTTCAATATGCTGGGTGTACCGAAGGAAATTGCGGTCACGGTCTCACTATTATTTTTCATTTTTGTCTCACTTTCGAGTTTGGCAGGGGGCTTTTTTTGGATGGTAGAAAGGGGGAAAAAAGGTGAAATTATCAGGGAATCGGTTGATTGAATCGATTGTCAGCAAAAAGGCAAGAAATATGGTTAAACCTATTTTTGGTGAGATACCGATTACAAAGTTTACGAAGCCTGCCACCGAAGCAGTATTTGCTCTTGTTACTACTGCTGGTGTCCATTTAAAAACACAGCCAATTTTTGATGTTGAAGCGGGAGACCCTTCTGTACGGTTTATTCCATCGACTGCTGAGGAAAATGGGTTAATGATTAGCCATACCCATTTTGACCGAGGGGATGCTGATCGTGATATTAACTGTGTTTTTCCTTTATTTCGGCTAAAGGAGTTGGCTAAGGAGGGAATAATCGGTGGTGTTGCCCATACTCACTATGGTTTAATGGGCTATACCCCAAATACATCGCCGCTTGTTGACGAAACCATACCGTTGATTTTGAAGCAATTACAAGAAGATAAAGTTGATGCGGTGATTTTAAATCCCGGCTGATATATATGCCATCAATCCGTGGGATTGATTCAATATGGTATCGAAAAAGCAGGGATTCCAACAATCTCGATTACCCACCTGGCGGATTTATCTGAAAAAGTAAGGATTCCCCGGGCGTTGCATTTACGGTTTCCATTAGGCCGGAGTTTTGGCAGGGCAGGCGAGCAAGATTTGCAAAGGAAAATTCTTCTCGATGCGATCTATTATTTGAGGGAAATGACCGTTCCAGAAACGATCATAAAACTCCCCTATAAATGGAAAGGGAAACATAAATAATGAAAATGGAAACAGCAAAAAGGCTGCAGAGAATTTTTTGGCATTTCCGCTGGGTATTGTTAATTGGTTTAATGGTTTATAATGGTTATAGTTTTTTTATACCTTTTCAACTGTCAGTGTTTCTCCCAGTAAACGGATTTATTTTTGCTTTATACTCTTTCATGGGGATGCTAGAAGCCTATTTTAATTGTAAAGTCAGCTGTAAGATGTAGGAAGGAAGTTTATGAAAAAATTCACAGTTATTTTTTTTGTAATGGTATTAATTCTATCGGGCTGCAGTGGCGGTACCGAAAGAAAGTCAAAACAGTCAGGGGAAAATAGTTTAAAAGCTGATTGGAAGGAAATGGAGGCTTCCGCGAAAGGGACCACCGTTAATTTCTTTATGTGGGGCGGCGATGAAGGGATCAATCGCTATATTGATGAGTGGGTTGCGCCGCGCTTAAAGGAGCAGTACAATCTTAAACTTAAGCGCTATCCTATGGATGCCGTTGAATTTATTAATAAGTTAAAAGCAGAAAAAAAAGCCAATAAAAAGTCAGGTGAGATGGACGTCATCTGGGTAAATGGTGAGAATTTCAAAACCGCCAAACAGCAGAATTTGCTTCTCGGGCCTTTTACCTCGAAGCTGCCAAACTTTCAGAAATATGTAGATACGGAAAGCGATGATATTAACTATGATTTTGGATTTCCTACTGAAGGGTTTGAGGCTCCTTGGGGGAAGGTGCAGTTTGTCTTTGCCTATGACTCAAAGAAAATAGCCAATCCTCCAAAATCGGCTGCCGAATTAATAGATTGGGTAAAACAAAACCCTGGTAAATTTACTTATCCGGCACCTCCGGATTTCACAGGCAGTTCCTTTATCCGCCAGATTCTTCATGAAGAAAGCAAGGATTACAATGCCTACTTAAGTACCTTTGATGAGTCATTGATAAAAGGGGAAGCAGCGAAAGTTTGGAATGCGTTAAATGAAATGCAACCATACTTATGGAGACAGGGGAAATCGTATCCGCAATCCCTTTCCCAGCTTGAGCAATTATATAAAAATGGTGAGGTATGGATGACGATGGGGTACGATGAGGCCAATGCCTCCAACCTAATCAAAGCCGGTGAATTCCCAGCTTCAACAAAGACATTTGTATTTGATCAAGGGACATTATCCAATACCCACTTTTTAGCGATCCCCTATAATGCACCGAATCCAGAGGGTGCTCTGATGTTGATCAACTTCCTGCTTTCACCGGCAGCACAAATCAAGAAAATGGATTTGGCCTATTGGGGAGAAAATATGTCACTGTCTGTGGATCGTCTATCTTTAAAAGATAAGGAAACTGTGGAATTAATTGACCGGGGCCCTGCAACTCTATCGCAAGAAGAGCTGTCTAGTCATCGGATTCCTGAAATCGGGGCAGATTATGTCCAATGGCTGGAACGGGGTTGGCTGGAGAATGTGGCAAAACACTAAAAAATTCCTTCAATTAAATAGATATAAAGGGCTGTTAGCGATCCTGCCAGCCCTTTTGTTTATGTTGATCTTTTTTATTGGCGGGCTATTTCATTCGATCTCCTTAAGCTTGCAAAGTCAGCCGCTAATCGGTACGACAGATCGATTTTGGGCGTATAACGAGTTGCTTAATCCGACATTTTATCGTTCGCTTGGAGTGACTGTCGGACTTGCGGCAGCGACGGCTATTTTATCTGGAGTAATGGGGTTGCTTGTTGCCTTATTTTTGGCTGAGCGCAGGCGAAAATGGAAATGGCTTCAGATTATTTTTCAATTACCAATTGGAATCCCCCATTTATTATCGGCCTATTTGTTAATGCAGGTCCTGATGCAAAGCGGCTGGCTGGCACGAATTGCATTTCATTTGGGCTTAGTCGATTCTTTTGAGGCATTTCCGGTCTTAATCCATGATGATTGGGGCATTGGTGTTATATTAGCTTATTTGTGGAAGGAAGTCCCCTTCATGGTGCTGTTCATTTATCCTTTTATCGTAAAGCTTATTGAAGATTGGCAAGAAACGGCACAGGTACTGGGCGGGACATTTTCTCAAACAGTAAGTTGGGTTGTTGTTCCGATTTTAATGCCAATGTGGGTTGGCGGTATGTGGATTGTCTTTGCCTTTACGTTAGGGTCCTATGAAATTCCCGCCCTGCTGGCAAGAACATCATTTGGCGTGATTCCGGTAATCGCTTTTCAGGAGTATTCTCAATTTGGCCTGGAACGGCAGCCAATTGCGATTGCCATGAATATGGTGTTGTCGGTGATTTCATTTTTAGCTGGTTGTCTATTAATTTATTTACAGCTCAGGTGGTATAAAAAAGGGAGAAGAGTATGGTGAAAAGTAGTAAAGGTTTTAGGGTCCTGCCAATTTTATTCATCATTATTATGATTCTATTTTTAACACTTCCTTTTATACCGTTGGTTATTTGGAGCTTAACGAAACAATGGCCATGGCCCTTGCTTCTCCCTGAAAAATGGAGCCTTGATTCCTGGAACTATCTCTTTTCCGTTTCGGGAAGGGTGGGTGAGGGCCTATTGAATAGTTTTCTTGTCGCTGCTATTACTTTAATCGGAAACATAATAATAGGAATACCGGCAGCAAGAGCGCTGGCTAAATATGAAATGAAGGGGAAAATGATTGTGTTTATGATCCTTCTTTCCCCGTTATTTATTCCCTATACGGTTTCGATTATGGGAATGTATGATATTGCCATCCGGTTTAACTTTTTAAATCAATATGTGAGTGTGGCCTTTGCCCATATTTTGGTTACACTGCCTTACTTTGTCGCTGCTATTTGGTTTCAATTCCGCTTAATCGGGCAGAGTTTGCAGGAAGCCGCATCAAGTTTGGGCGCTAGTGAATGGAAAATATTCTTATGGATTGAGTGGCCCTTGCTTCAGCCTTCATTTTTATTAGGGAGTATGTTGGTCATCGTAATTTCTTTAAGTCAGTATTTACCGACATGGATTATGAGCGGTGGAACGTTAATTACGATTCCTTTAGTTATTTTCCCGTTTGCAAGTAGTGGAAACTCATCACTTGTTTCAGCGTATAGTCTTGCATTTTTTGGGCCTATTCTCGTTTTATTGATGGTCTATTATTTCCTTTTGCGGATTAATTCAAGGAAGAATCGAAGACTGGGGGTGAGCAATCGTGAAGCTCGAGCAAGTAACGATACAGATTAATCAGGAGACAATCATTCATTCGCTGGATTTAACGGTCCTCCCTGGAGAAATTTTTGTATTAATGGGACCGTCGGGAAGCGGGAAAACAACATTGTTAAAGGGAATCGCGGGGCTTTTGCCATTGACCTCTGGGAAACAAAGCTGGGAGAACGGCACAGGAACAACAGGATTGGTCTTTCAGGAGCCACGGCTATTTCCACACCTTACTGTTTTGGAAAATATCGCTTTTGGTTTACGGGTAAAAGGAATGGCTGCCAAGGAGAGGAAGGCACGGGCCCTTGACTTTTTAAAAAATCTACAGCTGGACAGTTTGGGAAATCGCTATCCCCATCAATTATCTGGTGGACAACAGCAGCGCGTTTCCTTAGGGAGGACGCTGATTCTAAATCCCGACCTCATTTTGCTGGACGAACCGTTTGCATCATTGGATACCCCATTGCGCAAGGATTTGATTGATTGGTTGTACGATTTGCAAAGAAAGCTTGGTTTTGCGATATTATGGGTTACCCATTATATCGATGAGGCACTAGCTGTTGCTGATCGAGTCGGGGTCATACTGGAAGGAAGATTGCAGCAGATTGGCTCACCCTTCAAAATATTTCAGCAACCAGCCTCCGAAAAAATCGCTCAGTTTCTCTCCTTGCCGAATCGATTCTCCCGTGAACAATGGTGCAGTTGGTTTGGGAGAGAGCTGCCTATACTTGAATCATTAAATATGGGCTGGGTCGATTCTAATCATTTACAGCTTGTTGATTCGGATAGCCGCTTAATAAGTAATAGCATTGGTGAGCCAGCGTGTATCATTTCTGGTGTAGTTTCAAAGGTAAAGCCTAGCAGAGATGGATGTTCTGTGACTGTATCAGTGAATAGTCAACTACTTGATGTAAATATAATTGGCTGGAAAACAATTCCGGGTTTAAAAGAAATAATTTCGATCCGAATTCCATTCGAGAAAATACATTGGTATAGTGAATAACTGGACTGGAGGGGAATGGAGTGCTAGATACACATGGACGTGCGGTGGTGCAGCCAATCATCTCTAAAACTGCACAATATTTTTTAAAAATTGGACTGAAAGCGAATCATGTTACATATATTGCTTTTTTAATCGGTATTATGGCAAGTGTTCTTGTCTTCTTTGGGCTGCCGATTACCGGGGTGGTAGTCCTATGGATTTCTGGTTTCCTCGATGCTGTTGATGGAAGCATGGCGAGATATAGTAAATCCTCATCGGCGTGGGGAACTGTCCTGGATGTCACCTTTGACCGGGTGGTAGAAGCGGGGATTCTTGTGGCATTGGCACTTAGGCATCCCGATCCAAACATATTGCTGCTGTTTCTCCTGCTGGCCATCTCAATTATTTTTACCATGACCATTTTTTTAACGGTAGGAGCTTTATCTGAAAAAGAGAGTTACAAATCCTTTTATTATCAGCCCGGTTTGGCAGAAAGGACAGAAGGATTCATACTATTTTCATTACTTGTGCTTTTTCAGTCACAATTAGTATTATGGACCATTGTCTTTATCGCAGTTGAACTAATAACAGGAATCCAACGCCTATTAGAAGCGAAGAAAATCCTTTCTTGAATTGGAAAATTAAAACGGAGATTGATTTTCCATATTTAAAAAGGTTTATTTTTAAAAAAGCGGTTTATAACACTAAGGAGGAAGGAAAGCTATATCATTTACCTTTTTCCATATTTAGATAGAGTTATTTTCACTTTCACAATATATCAAAGTTGTTACGGAGTGATGAAAGGTGAATTCAATTAGTTTTGAAGAAATAACAGAAAAAACATTATATATAGCCTTTGAAATCGTCAATTCTAATCAAGCATACAATCAGCTTGAACATGGAAAGGAAAGAAGAACACTCGAGGATGTAAAAGAAGAGTTCATAAATGATAAAACAAAGAGCCAATTTATAAAACTTGATGATACTTATATTGGCATAATGGATTATTTACTAATGAATGAGACAGATCAGTGTCCATGGCTGGGATTAATGATGATTCACGGTGATTATCAGGGGTTTGGCTTCGGAACACAGGCATATTTACGATTTGAAAAAGAGATGGTTGAAAAAGGATTGAGCGTTATCCGTATTGGCGTTTTAAAAGAAAACCATAATGCTCGAAGATTTTGGGAATCAATTGGTTTTGAATACTTTAAAACAGCACTATCAAAAAACTCAATTGAAGTAGACTGTTTTGAAAAAAAGTTAATGAAATAATGTAAACATCCTCCCTATACCAGCCAAAATTCAATAGAATGTATCAAAATACTTCGGATACATGAAAAAAACCTCTGAAATAATGTGGCTACTAAATTTCACATTATTTCGGAGGTTTTTATGTTTCCTCATGATTTTGGTATGAATCAAGCAGCCTATCAAATAACCTTTAGAGTTTCACTAAATTTCATCGCTTTATCTGATGGTAAATTATACCTATCCTAACGTGGTTACTAGGTTTAACTGGCTATTTTTATAAAATTTAAATAATTCGAATTATTCATGCAAATTAATGTTTATTAATCTATAATAAAGTTGATGGAAAATAATAGGGGGGATTTATTTTGAAGAAAAAGTTTATTGTTCCTGTAGTGCTATCATCAGCATTGTTGGTAGGTTCTATCCCTGTAAGTAGTGTATTTGCCAAACCGGTTAATTCGAGTGAGGTTAGTAGTGTACAAGCTTCTAAGGAGTGGAATAAGAAAGCAAGCGTTCCTGTGTTTGTGAAGGAGCGATTTGCAGAAAAATTCCCTTCTAGCACCCCATCCAATGCATTAAATTATTTGAAGAAAAACGAAGTTAAAACCGGAATTAAAAATCCGGGTAAAAATCTAAAAGTAAAAGATACACAAACAGATGAACTGGGTATGACTCATGTCCGCTATAATCAGTCAATAAATGGAGTTAACGTAGAAGGATCCGAAGTTATTGTTCATTTTAATAAGGATAATGAAGTAGTATCCGTCAACGGAAGAGTCAATCAGACGATTGCCGATGATGCAGTGGACACGACCGCCACATTAAGCATTGATGCTGCACTAAAGACGGCATTGTCCTCTGTCAAAGCGCCTGAAGAGCTGACATATGAGCCGACTGCTGAGCTTGTTGTCTATCCTTTTGAAGGGGAAAATCATACCGCTTATAAGGTGAATGTTAACTTCATGGGGGATGAACCTGGAAACTGGTTTGTCTTTGTAGATGCAAAAACAGGAAAAGTTATCGATAAGTATAATGGCTTAATGCATGCAGATGAAATGAAAACACAAAAAGGTGCTGGAATAGGTGTGCACGGCGAGCACAGGGAATTACATATTACCCAAGTGAAGGAACCGAATGCTGGAACTAAATTTGCGTTAGCAGATTACTCTCATGAGAACCTTGGAGGAATCGTAACCTATGATGCTCATAATGATAACACTTCCAGTAATGATACACTCTATGTAGGGAATTCTGCTGCATTTATCGGCGACTATGATCGAGCGCTTGTCGATGCACATTATAATTCCGAAAAGGTATATGAGTATTATCTAAATGAACATGGCCGTAATTCCCTTGATGGGGAAGGAATGGCAATCATTTCTAGAGTTCACTATGGTAACAATTACAACAATGCTTCCTGGAATGGGCGTTGGATGACCTATGGTGATGGTGACGGCAAGTTCATGATCTCTCTGTCAGCCGGTCTTGACGTTGCTGCCCACGAAATGACTCATGGTGTCATCACTCACTCAGCAAATTTAGTATACAGAAATCAATCTGGAGCATTAAATGAATCGTTTGCTGACGTCTTTGGTGCACTCGTTGACGATAGTGATTGGGAAATGGGCGAGGATATTATGGCACCAGAAGCTAAAGCTAACGGTACAGCAGTATTGCGCAGCTTAAGCAATCCAAACGGTGTGGTGGTCGCAAATGAGGAAAGAAGGTCGTATAGTACAAATGGCGGCGTCTATCCGGATCATATGGACGAGTTTTATAACATGCCAACTTCTGTTGATGGCGGTGGTGTTCATGTTAACTCCTCGATTACAAACCATGCTGCATACTTGATTGGTCAAGAAATTGGAAGAGAAAAATTAGGGCAAATTTACTATCGTGCCTTAACGGTTTATTTAATACCAAATTCCGATTTTAGCGACGCTCGTCAGGCGGTCGTCCAGTCTGCAATCGATATATATGGCGAAGGCAGTGCTGAAGAGGCTGCAGTTCATTCAGGATTTGATGCAGTGGGAATTTACTAAGTATCTGATTGGAACTGCTTGTAGGAATAAATATTTTTAGCGGATTTTAGATAAATATTGAAGTGCGTTGTATGTTCCCTCAGACTAAGAGTTTGGGGGGATTTTTGTTATGGTGGTCTAACGTACCATGAGAGTAATTATGATATTATTTTAGTTTTGCGTATAGGAAGATGCTTTTAGGGAGTTATGTAGAGCAACTTGCTGGTAACCGATAGATATGTGTTTACTTCTCGATATTAATGAGATGCAATGAGAGACCACGTCTTTTACGACATTTGGGAAAAGCAAGGGTATATCAAAATCACTGAAGGAAATGTCGCTCATTCTGGATTTATTGAAACATTTATCGAAGAACTAGTACAGATTAAGTAAAAAACATAAGACGGACCTAGGCATCCTTTTTGAATATTGATTCCACCTTTATAATAAATACACCAATCCTACCCCAATAAAAGATTTAATATTGAAATCTCACCAGCATCCCATGTGTTACCACATACACTCTGGACATGTGGAAGCGATCGCCAAAATTGTTTTAAAAAATTTGGACAACAGAAATTTAAAATAAATAGGGAAGTTGCTTAAGATGAAAAGAATTTTGAGCAACTTTTCCTTTTATTTGACAGGCAGCAGAAATCAAAAATGGGTACAAAATATACTTCATCAAAAAAATTGTGTTCCTGCATTCGACGCATGTGGAGTGAGTTTGAGTATTAAATAGGGCCGATTAATGCTAAATAGGTTTAGTCAGGGATGTAATATATTGAAAAGAGTAAGATCACAAGGCGGTGAAAGGTTTCTGCGTAAATCGTGAAAAATTATAACGAATGATTGATCAAATTCCCTGGACAAGATGCTCTTGAGGTGTATGATTGATGGCAGTGTACCAATATCTTGAGCAAAATAATTAGAAAAGAATTTATAAAACAAGACGTATTTTAAAGCCAAACTACATCAGCTTGTAAAAGAAAACTCATTTGCAATAATAAAATGCAAATAGTTTCTATACTATTCCGAGGCGGAGCTTGTTGGTTTTTATTTATTATTAATTCAATAAAAACAATTTTAAAAGATAAAAATCCTAATTCCTAAAATTAATTTCATCGTAAAATGACATCCCTCCCAAATTTTTCGTAAATTTTACAAAAAAATGTCACTAATCTATCAAATGTTGTGCGAAAATACATGTTAACTACTTTTAAAATAAATATGGGATAAAATTTTTTTGTAGTATATGTGAAGTATTTCACAAGTGTCAAAAAAATGGAGGAGTTAAGATGAATTATCAAAACTTGTTCAATGAAGGTAAAATAGGTAATCTAACACTGAAAAACAGAATTGTCATGCCACCCATGGGAACGAATCTAGCTGGTATTGAAGGTGAAGTCACTGATCATCTAATTGCCTATTATGAAGAAAGGGCAAAGGGAGGAACTGGGTTAATTATTGTTGAATTTACCTGTATCGATTATGAATACGGGAAAGGATTTGTTAGACAATTAAGGTTGGACGATGATCGCTTTATCCCAGGGATACATCGTTTAGCCGATGCGATACATAAATATGGGTCGAAGGTTTTTGTACAAATCCATCATGCAGGCCGACAGTCAAATTCGTCGTTAATACATGGTAAACAAATCGTTGCTCCTAGTAACGTTGTTTGTGCTGCGGTAGGTGAAGAACCTCGGGAATTAACAACAATAGAAGTAAAAGAGCTAGTAAATAAATTTGTTCAGACTGCCGTAAGATGTAAGCAGGCTGGGATAGATGGCGTTGAAGTTCACGGTGCCCATGGCTATTTAATTAACCAGTTCTTAAGCCCTGAGGCAAATTTACGAACTGATGAATACGGGGGAAGCTTTGAGAATCGGATGAGATTTATCAAGGAAATCATTGATGGAATCAGAGAAAAGTGTGGTGAGGACTACCCTGTTACCGTTCGTCTCAGTGTGGATGAATTTATAGAAGGGGGTATCGATTTAGAGTTAGGTAAGGATATTTGTCGATACTTAGAAAAACTAGGAGTAGATGGACTGCATATTAGTTGTGGAACCTATGACTCTATGGACAAAATAATTGAATCCCCGTTATTTGAACAAGGCTGGAGAGTCTACCTAGCAGAGGAGATAAAAAAAGAAGTAAATATTCCAGTGATCACTGTTGGGTCAATTCGTGAACCAAAATTTGTAGAAAACATTTTATCCGAGGGAAGAGCAGACTTCGTGGCCATAGGCAGGGGATTAATTGCTGATCCCGAGTGGGTAAACAAAACGAAGGAAGGACGCGAAGCTGAAATTAGAAAATGTATTAACTGTCTACATTGTATACATGCTGCTATGGGTAACTCACACATTCGCTGTTCCCTCAATGCTAGAGCCGGCCGAGAACTAGAGTTTAAGGAGCTGCAGCGCCTTCCTTCTAATGAAAACCGCCATGTTGTGATCGTTGGTGGTGGCCCAGGTGGAATGGAAGCGGCACGAATTCTAACATTAAAAGGATATAATGTAACTCTTTTTGAAAAGGATAATAAGCTTGGTGGTCAATTGCATCTTGTAACTGATCCAATTTATAGAAAGAAAATGACATGGCACATTGATTACCTCAGCAATGAAATGAAACGTTTAAATATTGATGTCCGTTTGAATACAGAGGCTACTGTTGAAGAGATCATAACTTACAATCCATATGCTGTTTTATTGGCAACAGGCGGAATACCAAAGCTCCCACAGGTGGAAGGCAATGATTTAAATAATGTTTATACTTATGAAGACGTAAAATTACAGGAAAAAGTATTTACTAATAATAGAGTTACAGTTGTAGGTAGTGGTATGACCTGTCATGGAACTGTTCGCCGACTTGCAGAAGCTGGTAATGATGTCACTTATGTAGAAATTCCTACAAAAGCAAGTAAAAGAATTGGACCTGAAACGAGATTAAGACTTCTTAATAAGCTAAAACAAGAAAATGTGGACATTGTTACGGATCACAAATTGGTAAAAATTCTTCCGGACTGTATTATAGTGGAGGACTTAGTTTCTGGGAAACACTCAGAAATTGAATCAGAGTATATCATTGTTGCAATGGGTGTAGAGGCGTATAACCCATTAGAAAAAACATTAAGGGACCAGATGGAAAATGTGTTTGTATTAGGAGATGCAGCGGGCTATGGATCCCTTAGTGAGGCAACCCGGGGCGGCTTTGAAAAGGCATATGTCCTTGAATCTATTGTTACACACAAAAGGGAAGAAGATGTATTGGAAACAGTTTGATCTTGATGCATTTTAATATTTCGTATAAGAATGTCTGATAGATTGGAACCTAAAGAGGTAGTGAATAATTACTATTACCTTAACCGGTGCAAAAGTTTAAAAAGGGGTTGCTGAGCAATCCCTTTTTCCCGTCTAAATAGGACACATGAAAGATGGGGTCTTCGGGAAGATCTTCAAGCTCACGCTAAATGATCCATCCAATACCTGGGTACTAGAATAGATAATGGTCAAAATACATACGGGATGTCAATTGTAGAAGTATATAAGATGTTCCGACAATTTTTAGGGAGTTAAGCTACCATGGCTTGACTCCCTTTTCTGTATTATTAACTGTTTGCAGCTATGATTTTAGAACTTACATTTAAATGAAAGTAAATGATAAAATAGAATATATTTACAAAAATAGAATTCAAACTAGGTGGGCTAATAATGAAAGATATTATGCAAAAAATTATTGAGTTTAGAGATGAGCGGGGATGGGCCATTGCCTCGAATCAAGCGGAAGGCGCCTATTTAGAAGCTGGAAAAGGATTAACCAATGTCGATTTGCTGCCTGCAGGTGAAAATAGGCGTTCCATTATGAAAGGGAACGTTCCATTGCTTAAACCACTGGATGGCGAATTTTATCCATCTCACGATGCGATTGATTTTTACCATCGTTACAAAGAGGATGTTGCTTTATTTGCGGAAATGGGCTTTAAAGCACTGCGTATTTCCCTTTCATGGGCGAGAATTTTCCCAAATGGCGAAGAATCATTCCTAAATGAAGCTGGTCTGCAATTCTATGATGATTTATTCGATGAATTAAAAAAATACCAGATTGAGCCAGTCGTCACATTGGCACATTTCGATGTTCCTGTTGAGTTGATTGAAAAATACGGAAGTTGGAGAAATCGAAAACTTGTTTCATTATTTGAACTGTATGCGAAAACGGTGTTCACACGCTATAAAGACAAGGTAAAATATTGGCTCACCTTCAACGAGATTAACATGCTGCTTCACTTGCCGTTTTTAGGCGCCGGTCTTGTGTTTAAGGAAGGTGATCACCGAAAACAAATTCAATATCAAGCTGCCCATCACCAGTTACTGGCAAGTGCCTTGGCGGTCAAAGCAGCCCATGAAATCATCACGGATGCAAAAATTGGCTGCATGTTAGCGGCTGGCAGCTTTTATCCATATACATGCAACCCTGATGATGTATTTTAAGCGATGGAAAAAGACCGTGAATCCTACTTCTTTATCGATGTCCAATCGCGCGGACAATATCCGGCTTATGCCCATCGATTCTTTAAAGATCACGGAATCACGATTGAAATGGAGCCGAACGATGAGGAAATTCTTAAAGAAGGCACCGTAGATTACATTGGTTTTAGCTATTATTCAAGCAGAACAACGAGCACAGATCCTGAGGTAATCAAAAACATGATAAGCGGAAACGTATTCGGTTCGGTTTCCAATCCATATGTTCCGAAATCGGAGTGGGGATGGACCATCGATCCAAAAGGTTTCCGGATTACCGCCAATCAGCTGTACGACCGCTATCAAAAGCCATTATTTGTCGTAGAAAACGGGCTTGGCGCGGTGGACGAGCTCACTCCCTGGGGAGAAATCAACGACGACTACCGGATTGACTATTTCCGTCAACACATCGATGAAATGGCAGAAGCGATGGAGGATGGGGTGGAAATCCTTGGATACACAAGCTGGGGCCCAATTGACCTGATCAGCGCCTCCAGCGGCGAGATGAAAAAACGCTATGGCTATATCTATGTCGACAAAGATAACAAGGGCAATGGCACCTTAAAGAGAATCAAAAAGAACAGCTTTTACTGGTATAAGAAAGTAATTGAAACCAAAGGAGATGTGCGTTAGTCCCCTGCCCCATTAATACGGTAAAGTAATGGGAATCAGCCCCCATTATACAACATTTAATTCTATGGAAAAATAGATTAACTTTATAATTTGGAAATCCTGGGGTCGGTCCCCCTCCGTTTTAACGCAGTGAGGGACTGACCCCAATGATTAGCGATAGCTTTAAGTCCTTTACCTTCTGCATATAAAGTAAAGATAAGATGAACAATTTCTGCTTCTTTGGGATATTTTACTGTTGTTTATCTTTAATCTTTTTATACCATAATATGTGCCTATGCTTTATATACTCTTCCTCAACATAACCAGTAATCATCCCTGGAAGAAGCTTCCGATTTGCTTTCACGATAAAAGCTCCAATATGAGCCACAATAAGAAAAATTAGGACAAATGTAGCGATATTATGAATGGTAGTAGAAATATATACAATTGAATGTGGTATGGAAAAAATAGGTGCATTTTTCGCGATTTTAATAAATCCAGTTATGACCAGTGATAAGACTGTTACCCCTATAGCTATATAAGCAAGTCTCTGTTCTGCAAGATATTTTTCACTTGGAGGTTCTTCTCCATTAGTCATTATTGCTTTTATGATTTTCCAAGATTCCTTTACATCTCCACGTTTAGGGATTGCATCATACTCCTTCTTGAAAAAGTGGACAAACATGTGATAGAAAACAATAAAAACCAGGAGGATACCACCTATATAATGAATTAGTAATGTTATAGAATAATCTCCAAGCCATTCGGCACCTGGTAGTTTAACAATATTGTAGCGTTTATAAATTGGCATTTGACCAAGCCCGCTTAGTATAAGAGAAATGATAGATAGGGCTACTCCCCAATGAACAAGACGATTTGAAAGATTTTGTCTATATATTTTCCCTTGTTTATTCTTCGTCATGACCTTTATTTCCTTTCGGTTTATTATAAGCGGTGAATCCTGCTGCAGCGATACCAGCAATTGGTGCTATCACTGCACTGATTGCCATTCCACTAAGGCTGTCGAGTTTATTTTCAATTCCAACTTCCATGCCTGGAAGAACAGGTTTCAGATCGTTCGTTTCTTGTTTCTTTTTTTTGATAGCGTTGTTAATTGATTCAAAAGGAACCTTTGATACATAAAATGTTGATGTTCCTCCATTCTCTTTGTCACCATAGACAAATCCAGATACTTCCTTTGCACGGGAGTAAGCAAATTCCTTCATTTCTTGTTTAGTTCCGAATGAAATTGCCCCCTTTGGACAAGCCGTTACGCAAGCTGGTTCTTTACCTTCTTTTAGAAGATCGACGCATAGATCACATTTATACATAACCCCTCCCCCTAAATATTCAGGAGCCAATTTCATGTATAAACCAACTCCAGCTTGTCTTTGTGGTATATCCCAAGGACAAACATCACGACATTTTGCACCTCCCATGCATTGCTCATCATTGATAACTACAGCACCATTTTCATCTTTCTTAATAGCACTAAACGGACAAATTCCACCGCAAGTAGGGTTATCACAATGCATACATCTCCGAGGAACAAATACTTTTTCAGTTTCTCCATTGTACTCAACTTCTAATTTATCCACGAATGTCCAGTTGTATGGAGTTAAACGGTTTGTCACTTCTTGTTTGTTTGACCAGTCTTCATATGTTTTCTGTGGCCAATACGGCTGTAATTTTTCACGATCTACCTGTGGAAATTTATCCTGATTTTTTGTTCGACATGCTAAAACACAAGCAGGGGTGTCCTTTGCAGAACAGCCATCACAAAGGGTAAGATCAATGACCGTCCCCTTTTCTGAGGACTGTTTTGATTGTGTAAATGCTTTGTCTGCTCCAGTCAAAACTACAGTACCTAATAATACAGCACCGCTAGAATTTTTCATAAAATCACGTCTTGATACTTGATTACTCATGACAGCCTTCTAACATACCCTATAGGGTATTAATAATTAAGTTATATACTACACGGGGTATAATAGATAATCAATAGATTCTTATAAATTGATATAGGAATAATAATGTGTTATAACAAATCAGACAAAATTAAGAGTAAAAGTCTAAATTCCTAGTAGAAAAATACAAATTGACCCATCACTTTATCTTATGATGGGGTTTGTCTTAAGGACTTATTTTTTATATTTCTTTTGAAAAATTTAGTAACAAATAATAAATCTAAAAAAATTATTATAAAAAATTCAATATACTGTTTTATTTTTAAAAGACCAAATAGACGCTGCCTGATTTTAGGAAGCGCCTTTTTGGTAAATTATTTATACTTTTATTAGAAGTCAAAGTTATCAGGGTCAGGTCCCACTCGATGGTCTTGATTAAGCCGGTCAATTCGTTCCATGTCTTCCTTTGAAAGTTCGAAATCAAATACTTCTGAGTTTTCAACAATACGGTGTTCCTTCGTGGACTTTGGTATGGTTACCACACCGTTTTGCAAATCCCATCGTAAGATAATTTGTGCAATCGACTTGTTATATTTATTAGCAATTTCCTGCAGATCCGGGTTATCCAATAGATGACCTTGCATTAACGGCGACCAAGCTTCCAGCTGTATTCCTTGTTTTTGACAAAAAGACTGTAGGTTTTTTTGTGTTAATCGTGGATGATATTCTACTTGGTTCACCATCGGTTTGATTTCTGCTTCTTTCATTAATTCTTCCAGATGGTGGATTTGGAAGTTGCTTACTCCAATTGCTTTTACTTTTCCTTCTTTATAAAGTGTTTCTAATGCGCGCCATGCCTCTTTGTATTTGCCTTCTACGGGCCAGTGAATCAGATATAAATCCAAGTAATCAAGTCCAAGTTTCTTTAAGCTTGTTTCATATGCGGCGATGGTAGATTCGTAGCCTAAGTCAGCATTCCAGACTTTTGAAGTGATAAAAAGATCTTCTCTGGAAACTCCTGTTTCTTTCATGCCAGCAAGGATGGCTTGGCCAACACTTTCTTCATTTTCATAAATGGCGGCTGTATCAATACTCCGGTAACCATGTTTAATGGCAAATTTAACGGCTTTAACTAATTCAGGACCTTCCTCCACTTTAAATACCCCAATCCCAAACCAAGGCATTTTGACTCCATTATTCAGTGTTGTTGTAGATTTTAAGTTTTTTATCATAATATAACCCTCCGTAATGTTTTTTTGTAAGTACAAGAACCGTCCCAATGAAAATTAAGCACACTTTTGGTCCAGCAAACTAACAGCTTTTTGATCTTTTTTTTCAAGGTTCCGGCTCCAGCCAGTCAAGAGAACGGCTGCTAAAACCATTAGTGAGCCGATCCAAGTGGTATGAATCAGTCCGACTGAATCTGTAATAACTCCTCCCAGGTACGATCCAAAGGCAATGCCTATGTTAAAAGCAGCAATATTGATTGCGGAAGCTACATCAACCGCAGTCGGAACAAACCGCTCTGCTAACATGACGACATATACTTGTAATCCCGGAACATTCATAAAAGCAAGAAGACCCATAAAGAAAACGGTAATCAGGCCACCAAGTTTAAATGGTGCTGTGAACATGAAGACAAAAAGAACAACTGCTTGAACAATAAACATAAAAAATAATGCTCCAATCGGATTTTGATTGGATAACTTTCCGCCTATCATATTTCCAATGGCAATCGCTAGCCCATATAGAAGCAGTATCACAGTCACAGTGCCTTCTTTAAAACCAGTTATATCCTGCAGGATTGGGGATAAATAAGTGAAGACTACAAATGTTCCTCCATATCCTAAGGCGGTAATGATAAATAAAAGTAATAAACGTCCATTTTTTACTAACTTAAACTGATCGCTTAATGCTATACGAGTCCCTCTTTTTAAGTCAGATGGAACGAAGAGGCTGTTTGCAATCAGAGCAATGATCCCGACCGCTACAATAAGAATAAACGCCATTCTCCAGCCGAAATTCTGTCCAATGAATGTCCCTAATGGAACACCTGTAACAGTCGCTACCGTAAGGCCGGAAAACATGATGGATATGGCACTGGCCCTGCGGTTTTCAGGTACTAAATCGGCAGCAATTGTTGAACCAATAGACATGAATACACCATGTGAAAAAGCAGAAATTACACGAGCGATTAGTAAGACACCAATACTTGCAGCACTTGCTGCTATACTATTGCCGACAATAAAAATGACCATAATCCAAAGTAATAAAGTTTTGCGTGACATCCTGGAAGTGAGCGAAGTTAAGACAGGTGCCCCGAATGTAACTCCTAAAGCGTATAGGGAAACAGTAAGTCCGGCTGTTGTAATAGGTACTTTTAAATCCCCGGCTATTAATGGTAATAACCCTACACTGATAAATTCCGTAGTTCCTATGGCGAATGCACTAGTAGCCAAGGCCAGAAGTGCAAATGTGCTTCGTTTTTTATCGATAGACATATGATCCCTCCTAAATATTGTGAAATTGTATGAATGAACTTGCTTAAAGGTCATTATATAAATGAATTAATTATTCATTTCAGTCGGCAAATGTTATTATGGAATATATCGTAACCATTGGGAAGTACGTGCTTTAAAGTAATATAGGAACCTTTAAGTAATGTAGGTACTTTTTAGTACCTATTAATTCAGGAGGAGTTAGTTGATGAAGAAAAAGAAATACAATATATCAGTTGAAGCTACCCTGGAAGTGATAGGAGGGAAGTGGAAATGCGTGATTCTATGCCATCTGACACACGGCAAGAAACGTACAAGTGAATTGAAGCGTCTTATGCCAAATATAACTCAAAAGATGCTAACTCAACAATTACGTGAATTAGAGGAAGATGGAATCATTAATAGAATTGCATATAATCAAATTCCCCCAAAAGTGGAGTATGAGCTAAGTGAGTATGGATGGAGCCTGAATGGTATTTTAAACTCATTATGTGTATGGGGAGAAAAACATATTACGAAAGTATATGGCGATAAATTTACCGTTTTAGAAGAGAATGTTTTAAATGAACATTTGAAGTAATCTTATCTTTAGGAAACCTCATTTTTATTCGTAACGGAGAACCATATCACAAGTTAAGTATGGTAATTAAATATTACGAATGAAATTATTAAAGGGTTGTCAAAGTAAATATTGTATATTATATTTGAATATACAATATTTAGTGGTGATGTTTGATCGAATAAACTAAATACAGGTATTGACCGATAATAATGGTGTCTGAAAAGACTTAATAGGGAATCTGGTGAAAATCCAGAGCTGTACCCGCAACTGTAAGTGCTGACGAACTAAGTATATCCACTGTCTTAGGATGGGAAGGGATTAGAGTAGGAAGAAGCACAAGTCAGGAGACCTGCCATTTTTGTAGCGTATTATCTTCTTCGGGAGTTGGGAAGATATAACGAGGGTATTCTTGCTATTACAGTGATTATTCCACGTTATTAAACCCATCTTCATTGATGGGTTTTTTGTTGTTTTAAATTAAAATTTTACATACTCTCGAAGACTTGTAGCTAAAGTGACGAAAAGAAATGGAGTAACCGGTATGGTTAAATACCCGCAAGTATTTCTAGGAATTATGGTTATGTTCGCAGTACGTTTCAAGCAGAATCGCAGAATGCACAGCGTGTTACAGCTAATTGCTGATGGCAGATATATTATTTTCAGAGGAGAATTAATGTGATCAAAGAAATTGCTTATAATAAACTGCTAAATGAATTTGAAGAAATCGCAGGCAGCACTAATCAGGATTTAATTCAAGAAAATGCGAACGTGGATGGAAAAAGCCCGATGGGAATGATGGGCTTATTCGCCTCAACAAGTGCAAAGTTTTATAGTTTAGAAAACTTACTATCAGATGATGTGAAGCAGGCATATTTAGATGGCTATATTCATATCCATGATTTAGATTTTTATGCTAGCGGAACAACAACTTGCTGCCAAATACCACTAGGAAAATTGTTGAAAAATGGTTTTGATACAGGTCATGGGCATATGAGAGAACCAAACAGTATCATGAGTGCAATGGCACTAGCGTCAATCATCCTGCAATCTAATCAAAATCAACAACATGGTGGACAAGCGTTTGCTAATTTTGATTATGATTTAGCTCCTTATGTAAAGAAAACCTTTCAGAAAAATGCAGCATTACTCGAAAACGTCAAAGCTGACTGCAACATTGAAGCCAAAGCTTGGGAAATGACAGAAAGAGATGTTTATCAAGCCTGCGAAGCTTTCATTCATAACGCAAACTCCATGCATAGTAGAGGCGGAGGTCAAGTTCCTTTCATCTCATTGAACTATGGTCTAGACACTTCAAGAGAGGGTAGAATGGTAGTAAAAAATATGCTGCTAGCCACTCAAAAAGGGCTGGGGAATGGGGAAACACCGATTTTCCCAATTCAAATCTTCAAAGTCAAAGATGGAATCAATGTAAAAGAAGGGGACAAAAACTATGATTTGTTTAGATTGTCATTAGAGACTACCGCTAAGAGATTGTTTCCAAATTATGTTTTTGTAGATGCTCCCTTAAATCTTGAATACTATAGAGAAGATGATATTGAAACACATATCGCTACGATGGGCTGCCGTACAAGAGTTATTGGTAATGTGAATGGAAAAGAAACGCCTGTTGGAAGAGGAAATCTTTCCTTTACTTCGATCAATCTTCCCTTGCTTGCGATTGAATCAGCAAATCTTGAAGAATTTTTTGAGAAGTTAGAGGAATATGTTGATCTAGCAAGCAAGCAACTATATGAAAGATATGTCTACCAATCTAAAAAAACAACTTCGAATTTTACATTTTTAATAGGTCAAGGTGCTTGGTGGGATGGCGAAAAACTTAACAAGAATGCCAAGTTAGGAGAGATCCTTAAACAAGGTACATTATCTGTAGGTTATGTTGGATTAGCTGAAGCACTAGTCGCTCTAATCGGTAAGCATCATGGTGAAAGTGATGAAGCTCAAGAGCTTGGTCTAAAAATTGTAGCATTCATGAGAGATAAAATGGATGCTTTAACAGATAAGACAGGCTTGAATTATACCTTGTTGGCAACTCCTGCTGAATCCTATGCAGGAAAAGCTCTTCGTATAGCTCGAAAAAAACATGGCATAATCAAAGGTGTAACCGATAAGGAATGGTTCACGAACAGTAATCATATTCCAGTTGAATTCAAAATTAATGCTATCAATAAGATAAAGAAAGAAGCTCCGTATCATGCTTTAACTAATGCCGGCCACATTACTTATGTGGAGCTAACGGAGGATGCATCTAAGAATATCGATGCATTAGAAATCTATGTTAATGCAATGAAAGAGAGTGGTATCGGTTACGGGAGCTTTAATGTTCCTGTAGACAGATGTATTGACTGTGGATACTCTGGAGTAATTTATAACGAATGCCCGAAGTGTGGGAACGATGATGAGCATGCTATTGAGCGAATCCGAAGAATCACTGGATACTTAGTTGGGAGCCTTGAAAAATGGAATAGTTCGAAAACCTCTGAAGAACAAAATCGTGTAAAACATGGGCAACAATCATGAAGATCATGAACATTGATACCGATTGTACAGATAATGGTGCAGGCATAAGAACAACTATTTATGTATCGGGCTGTACTCATTATTGCGAAGGATGTCAAAACCCATCTTCTTGGAATCTTCTTAACGGGCAGGATTATGAGATTGATAAACTCATCGAAATCATAGAAGAGAATTCTCTTGCAGATGTAACAATAAGCGGGGGAGATAGCCTTACCTATCAGTATGAAGATACATTGAATCTGGTTAAAGCAATTAAGCAGCGAACGATTAAAAATGTTTGGCTTTATACTGGCTATCGTTTTGAAGAACTACTTGAAGAAAAAAAGGACATCCTATCGTTTGTCGATGTGATTATTGATGGCCGATTTGATATCTCCAAAAAAGATTTAAATCTACTGTTTCGTGGATCATCTAATCAACGAATAATTGATGTACAACGTAGTATAAAAGAAAACACCATCATTCTTTGGAAAAACGGCCAGTATATATATAGCTGAACACTTTTATCTAGGTTGTTCAAAAACTTTGTTGTTTTTAATAAAATAATATACTATTATGGCATAATAAGGATAAATAGGAGACCTTATTTGGTAAAAAACCTTTCCTTTATTGATGGCTATGTTGATCCTTATCAATCGCTTTAATACTCATTCAACGCAATTTATAAAATGGGGTCTATTAATAGTAAGTGCTGTTTTGAATGTATGGAGTATGGTGGGTTTAATTTTACTCATCGGTACGCAAAAAAGTAATCATTGAGATTTACACAATTTCTCTTAGATGATTGATTGTTAATTTATTCAATTTTTTGCAGACGGAAAAAAGCATTTGATTGACTCTCTCAACAAGTGCTTTTTTTTTACGTTTTCAAGCCATCTGAGCCCACAAATTGTTTACTAGGAATAATCTCTTACATGTGCATTAACATCCCTACATACTTGAACACCTCCAGATCGCAGTACATCAATATCTGAAGTAAGGTTAAGACTGCAACAATCTATACCAAAACAGTTCAACAAAAAAGTGAAAAACGTAAATTCAAGACAGAGAAGCTATAAATCCTTTTCTGATTTCTACAATAAATAGAATTAAAAAAATTGGCATTGGTAAAGCCAATACACTATATTTCAGGAGGAATTGAATAATGAAAAACAGCTGGAGAATTTATTCAACTGACATTAAAAAGATTACAACAAATTGGGTTGTGTCTATTATTGTCTTGGGATTGATTATCTTGCCATCCCTATATGCATGGCTGAATATTAAGGCCTCTTGGGATCCGTATAAAAATACGGAACGGATTTCCATTGCCATTGTTAATCAAGACTCAGGTGGAATGATTCAAGGTCAAAAAATTAATGCCGGAGAGGATTTAGTTAAGACATTAAAGAAGAATCATTCATTTGGTTGGAAATTTGTTGACTACGATAAAGCGATGGAAAAAGTAAAATATGGTGATTATTTTGCGGCCATTGTAATCCCAAAAGATTTTTCGCAAAAATTAAGCACAGTTGTTAGCAAAGAACCGACAAAGGCTCATGTTAAATATTATGTAAACGAAAAAATCAATGCCATCGCTCCTAAAATGACAGAAAAAGGAGCTAGTGTACTGGTGGAACAAATAAGTAGTAAATTTACTTCCTCAGTAAATGGTGTCATTTTTGACCTATTTAACAAATTAGGTATTGAGATGGAAAAAAACTTACCAGATCTTGAGCGTTTTCAAAATTACGTGTTTACATTGGAAGAAAAGTTACCAGATATAAAGAATACGCTTGATGGAACAGAACGGGATGTCGTAGAAGCTAAAAGTATCATCGTTACGAGTCAGGGGATCATTCCAAATGCAAAAGATGCAATAACGAATGGATTAAAAACGATTGACGATACTACCGCTTTTGTAAATGAAGCAGGGAATAAGTTTAATGACATATCTCCTAAAGTGAAAAGTCAGTTATCTACTATCCAACAAGAGGCTCATAAATTAAATTCATTCGTTAATGGGATCCAAAAACCTATTCTGGACCCAACTCAAATCAATGATTTTACAACGAAGTTAAATGCAAAGATTAATCAAACCATTACCTTGATTGATTCTATTCAAAAAGCATTGCAAACGGCGAAAGAACAAGTGGATACAAATGGTTTGAATCAGCAACAAATTGAACAAGCGATGAAAAATTTGCAGAGTCTTTTAACCACAAATAATGGAGACCAGAATACAGAAGAGTTGCAGAAAGAATTAGACAACTTGAATCAATTGCTATCTAAACAGCTTACTCCACAAGGTCAAATGGAGGCCATTGATAAAGCGATTAAACAATTGGATGTTGTAAAGCAAACCCTTCAAGAAATACAAAAAGATACAACTAATTTTAATCATTTAGTAGAAAACATGCCTACACTTCAGGAGACAAAGGACTTTTCAAATGAGGTAACCCTTCAAGTAGATGGCTTTGTAAATGATTATAACAATCAAGTAGAGCCGTTTGTACTAAAACAAATGAGTGCAGCTAGAACCACATTGACACAAGCTAGAGGGGTTTTAGTCAGTATTCAAACCATGATTCCAAAAGTAGAAAGTCTTTTAATAGACGTAAATAAACGACTAGATGATGGAAAGAAAATTCTTGATTATTCGCTTGCACAATATCCATATGTCCATGAAAAAGTAGGGCAACTAGCCGATAAGATTAGAAAATTAGAGAATGAAGCCAACATTAATGACATCATTAATATGTTGAAAAATGATCCGCAAGCAGAAAAGGGATTTTTTGCTGAACCAGTTGTATTGGATGCAAATAAAATTTTCCCTATCGCCAATTACGGAACAGGTATGACACCATTTTATACTGTTTTGGCTATATGGGTCGGAGGATTATTGTTAATCTCTCTTTTGTCAACAGATGCACATTTT
>Ga0213822_1000288_pt1 | contig 43826 bp, 41 predicted proteins | sample MC6MC0908MG_FD_179872 | JGI IMG/M metagenome (GOLD analysis project Ga0213822, IMG submission 179872) | Enriched soil aggregate microbial communities from Iowa State University, Ames, United States - MC6-MC0908-MG | ecosystem: Environmental > Terrestrial > Soil > Unclassified | place: USA: Iowa... | reverse complement strand
GAGATGCCGCCGGAGTCAAAGGTCAGCCCTTTGCCTACCAGCACAATCGGCCGCGCTTCCGCATCCGGATTGCCTTTGTATTCAATCACCGACATCAGCGATTCGTTTTGTGAACCGGCACCGACCGCAAGATAGGCGTTCATGCCCAGCTCTTTCATCTGCTGTTCGCCGATCACGCGGGTTGTGACATTTTTACTGAAAGCGTCCGCCAGCTGACGTGCCTGTGACGCCAGATAAGCGGCGTTACAGATATTGGGTGGCATGTTGCCGAGATCTTTCGCTGCTTTCATACCGGCTGCAACCGCTAAGCCATGCTGGATTGCGCGTTCGCCGCTGGTCAGTTCACGGCGGGTCGGCACGTTAAACACCAGTTTGCGCAGCGGACGACGCGGCTCTGCTTTGTTACTTTTCAGCTGATCAAAGTTGTAGAGTGCCTCTTTAGAGGTCTCCACCGCCTGACGTACTTTCCAGTAAGTATTGCGGCCTTTGACATGCAACTCGGTCAGGAAGCAGACCGCTTCCATTGAGCCGGTATCGTTCAGCGTATTAATGGTTTTTTGAATGACTTGCTTGTACTGGCGTTCATCCAGCTCACGCTCTTTACCGCAGCCAATCAGCAGAATACGCTCTGACAGGATATTTGGCACATGATGCAGCAGCAGTGTCTGGCCCACTTTTCCTTCCAGCTCGCCGCGGCGCAGCAGGGCGCTGATATAGCCGTCGCTGATTTTATCCAGCTGCTCGGCAATCGGTGACAGACGACGCGGTTCGAAAACGCCAACGACAATGCAGGCACTGCGTTGTTTTTCCGGGCTTCCGCTTTTTACACTGAACTCCATGCACTCTCCTGAATCTTAAAGACAACGGCCGCTGCTGCCGCTAGAATGTAGCGCGCTCATGACCCATTTATTCATTGTCGCAGCATGACATTCTGCCGCTGGAGGTCATAATGAATCAGGGTGACAAGATGTTGTTTTTTCACCACCCGGACGCGTTTTTCATACAAATTTAGCTACGGCGACGGCCATTGATGAAGAAAAATGGCTGATAAGCGTTGAAACTAGCGATTTTCCTGCAAAAAGACAAGTTTTCACAGGCGTACTAAGCGTGATCATCATTAGATATCTGGTTCGGGAAACGCTCAAAAGCCAGCTGGCTATCCTGTTTATCCTGTTACTCATCTTCTTTTGTCAGAAGTTAGTCAGGATCCTGGGTGCCGCGGTGGATGGCGAAGTGCCGACAAACCTCGTTCTGACATTGTTAGGACTCGGTGTGCCTCAAATGGCACAACTTATACTGCCCTTAAGTCTGTTTCTGGCAATTCTGATGACGCTGGGGCGTCTCTACACGGAAAGTGAAATTACCGTGATGCACGCCTGCGGCCTGAGTAAGGCCGTACTGGTGAAAGCCGCGATGATATTGATGCTGTTCACCTCCGTGGTGGCAGCGGTTAATGTCATCTGGCTGGGACCATGGTCATCCCGTTATCAGGATGAGGTGACACAGAACGCCAAAGCCAATCCGGGTGCGGCAGCCATGGCCGCCGGACAGTTCCAGACCTCCGGCGACGGCAGCGCCGTACTGTTTGTCGAGAATGTGAAGGGCAACAACTTTGGTAACGTCTTCCTGGCGCAGTTACGGCCAAAAGGCAACGCGCGCCCTTCGGTGGTGCTGGCTGACAGCGGCCACATGGAACAGCGTAAAGATGGCTCGCAGGTGGTGACGCTGGATAAAGGCACCCGCTTTGAGGGCACCGCACTGCTGCGTGATTTCCGTATTACCGACTTCACCAACTATCAGGCGATTGTGGGCTATAAAGCGGCAACGCTTGACCCTAACGATTCAGAGCAGGCGAGCCTGAGCGACCTGGTCGCGAATAAAACACCTGATTTCCAGGCTGAGCTGCACTGGCGTCTGACGCTGGTGTTCGCGGTGCTGGTGATGGCGCTGATGGTGGTGCCGCTCAGTGTGGTGAATCCACGTCAGGGGCGCGTGCTGTCAATGCTGCCTGCGATGCTGCTCTATCTGATTTTCTTCCTGCTGCAGAGCTCGCTGAAGTCGAGCGGGGCGAAAGGGCGGCTCGATCCGGCGCTCTGGATGTGGGTAGTGAATATCAGCTATCTGGTGCTGGCGGTGCTCCTTAACCTGTGGGATACGGTGCCGATGCGTCGGATTCGCGCCCGCTTTACCCGCGGAGGGTCGGTCTGATGTTTCGCGTACTTGACCGCTATATTGGTAAAACCATCTTCAATACCATCATGCTGACGCTGTTCATGCTGGTGTCGCTTTCCGGCATCATCAAGTTCGTGGACCAGCTGCGTAAAACCGGCCAGGGCAGCTACAGCGCGCTGAGCGCCGGTTATTACACTCTGCTGAGCGTGCCTAAAGATATTGAGATTTTCTTCCCGATGGCGGCGCTGCTGGGTGCGCTGCTGGGACTGGGCGCGCTGGCGCAGCGCAGTGAGCTGGTAGTGATGCAGGCGGCGGGCTTTACCCGTATGCAGGTGGCGCTGTCAGTCATGAAAACGGCGATTCCGCTGGTGCTGCTGACCATGGCGATTGGCGAGTTTGTCGCGCCGTCGGGCGAGCAGATGGCACGTAACTACCGGGCGCAGCAGCTTTACGGTGGCGCACTGGTCTCGACGCAGAATGGTCTGTGGGCGAAAGATGGCAATAGCTTCATCTATATTGAGCGCATTAAAGGCGACAACGAAATTGATGGCGTCAGCATCTACAACTTCAATGACCAGCGTCGTCTGCAGAGTGTACGTTACGCGGCGACGGCCACATGGGACAAAGACAAAAAACGCTGGTTGCTGTCCCAGGTCGATGAGTCGAACCTCACCGATCCAAAGCAGATTACCGGTTCACAGAGCCTGAGTGGCGAATGGAAAACGAATCTGACGCCAGATAAGCTGGGTGTCGTCGCGCTGGATCCAGACGCATTATCGATTCGCGGTCTCCATAGCTACAGTAAATATCTGAAGCAGAGTGGTCAGGAAGCGGGAAGATATGAGCTGAATATGTGGAGCAAAATCTTCCAGCCGCTGTCCGTCGCGGTGATGATGCTGATGGCGCTGTCATTTATCTTTGGTCCGCTGCGCAGCGTGTCGATGGGTGTGCGTGTCGTCACCGGTATCAGCTTTGGCTTCCTGTTCTACGTGCTGGACCAGATTTTCGGCCCGCTAAGCCTGGTTTACGGCTTGCCGCCGATTCTGGGCGCGATTCTGCCGAGCTTTGCGTTCTTCGCGATCAGTATGTTTATGTTGATTAAGCGGCGCTAACAGTCAGCCGCAAAAAGGCCGCCTCTCAGGGCGGCCTTTTTCATGGCACGCACCCTGTGCCATTTCAGTCATCCCGCAGTGTCATAAATCCCTTTATTAATGCATCAACGCATCCAGTCGTTTATCACTGCACCATACAGCGTTTCCGCTTCTGCTAACCGGGTCAGCAGGCAATACTCATCGGTCTGATGTGCCATTGAGGGCTCGCCGGGACCCAGGATAATACAGGGCGGCGTGCCCAGCGCGGGCAGCAGTAATGATGCATCGGTAAAGTAGGGCACAATGCGCGGTGTCAGCGGGGCGTCATGTAATGCCTGACAGTGCTGATAAACCGACTGAATCCAGGCCTGATTCTCTTCGCTCAACACCGCTGGCAGATCCACCAGCGTCGTCACCGTGACGCTCTCTCCCAGTAATGTTGTCAATTGCTGACGAATTGCTGCGTGATGCAGATTGGGCGCGCTACGGATATCCACGTCAAACTGCGTACGATCGGGCACGGAATTAATGTTCAGACCGCCGGCAATGCGTCCGACGTTAATGGTTGGCTGCTTCATCAGCGGATGAGGTGCGCCGGGTGAGAAGTGCTGAATCTTGCCCAGTGCCTTCGCCGCCAGATAAATGGCATTAATACCCAGCTCAGGCATCGCGCCGTGCGCTGTTTTGCCCCGGGTTTCACAGCGTAGCCAGAGTGCGCCTTTGTGGCCGATAACCGGATAGTTGCTGGTAGGCTCGCCGACAATCAATGCGCCAACCTCGGGCAGGTCGGTGGTATCAATCAGTGCTTGCGCGCCGTCGCACCCCGTCTCTTCCCCGCCTGTGATCAACAGGACAACACCCGACCCTTGCTGAATTGCCTGCTGGTGCGTCACGCAGGCGACGGCAAAGGCCGCGACGGCGGCCTTCATGTCACTCGATCCCCGCCCATATAGCCTGTCGCCCACAACTTCCCCAAACGGATCGTACTGCCAGTCGGCGTTGCCGAGAGGAACCGTATCCAGATGGCCGGTAAACGCTAACTTCGGTCCAGGCAGGCTGCCAGGCAGGCTGGCAATCAGGTTCAGGCGGTTTTCACCGAAGGTCGACAGGGTGACGTCGAAGCCACGCTGCGTCAGCCAGTCTGCCAGGAACTGCATGCAGTCTGCTTCATTGCCCGGGGGATTAATGGTGTCAAAACGCAGCAGTTGCTGCGCCAGTATCAGGCTCTGGCTCATTCGCCACGCACCGTTAACCAGTCCAGACAGTTGATCCACAGCTGGCGATAACCCGGCCACTGTGCAAATTCCTGCGGCAGCCAGTGTGCCGACATATCACTGGTCCAGACCAGTGAACGGCCCTGCTGATATTCGCGCACTGCCAGCAGCGGATGTTCCGTGCCGGCAATGGTCGCCAGCAGTTTGCCTTCAGGGTGCATTTCCACCTCGTTATAACCCAGTAACCATGGCCATTCGTTGGGGATATCACTAAACAGCGGGTGAGATTCCGTGACGCTGGGATAAGCCCCTTCTGGCGTTTCAATGCGGTCATCCCAGGCCAGGCAGCGCACTGGTAAGACTTTCTCCACGGCCGTGTTGCGATAGCGCGCACCGCCATTGATACCCTGAAAACTAAAGTAGCCGCCAATCATCATTAGTGCGCCGCCTGCGGCCACATAGTCGTGGATCAGTGTCAGGCGGTTCGCTGTGCGCTGGCTCTTTAGCCAGGTATCCGGGTGCAGCAGCAACGTATTCGCACCGATGTCGGACAGAATGATCGCGTCCCACTGCGAAAGCCCATCAGGCGTGAGTGGAAACTCGGTGGCGGCAGCATGAGCGGGCATATAGGTGATGGCATAATCACTGTCGGCCAGCGCTGCCATAAAGTCGGTTGCGCCATTATGCCAGGTAGCAGTGGCAAACTGATCGAAGCCTTTGACGTGAACGGACGTGCTGGTCCAGGACTCACCGACCAGTAAAATTTTCTTCTGCATTACGGTTCTCCCTTACCCACCAAAAACGCGCTGTGGGTTAGCAATCAGTAAGGTTTCAAGTTGTTCGCCGCTGACGCCGTGGCGTTTCAGGCGCGGAACAAAATGTTTAAGGATGTAGCCATAGCCATGACCGCCGTAGCGGGTCAGCATGGTTTTCAGGAACACGTCCTGCGACAACAACACCTGTTCAATAAAGCCGTCATCAATCAGCTCGCGAATGGCGCGGGCATTCTCCTCATCGGACGGCGACTGCGCAGATTCATCGGCGTAGTAATAACTCATGCCGATCATGTCGTACTCCAGGAAGGCTCCGCGCTCTGCAAGCTCGCGCTGGTAACGCTTATCCGCAAAGCTGGGGTTCATATGGCACAGCACGACATGGCGCAGGTCAGCCCCTTCTTCTTCAAGAATATCCAGTACACGATGACCCAGACGCTCCCAGCCGGGCAGATGCACCTCAATCGGCACATTTGTCGCAGCGCTGGCGCGGCCTGCAGCCCGCAGGGATTTCTCTTCATTGGGGGTAAAGCGGCTGGAGACGCCGATCTCACCAATAAGACCTGCCAGCACGTCGGGTTTATCTTCTCTGCCGCCCAGGTCGTAAATCAGCTTGTCGGTCAGTGCTTCAATGCTGATCGTTTTCATCCAGTCCGGATGTGACGGTTCCAGATACAGCCCGGTGCTCATGATGATATTCAGCCCGGTCAGGCGCGCGATCCGCTGCAGGGCTTTGGGATCGCGGCCAATGCCGATATTCGTGGGATCCACCACCGTATCGCCGCCCAGCGCCCGGAACTTCATCAGCTCTTCAATCGCCAAATCCACATCAAACAGCTGACAGTTGTCGCGGCTGATAAGCGGGTTGAGTGACAGTTCGCCCAGGTTTTCAATGCTGACCGGCATTTCCGCCAGATGACGATCGCCGCAGCAGCAGGGCGGCACCCATTTGCCTGAGGCATCCAGCAGGATATGTTCGTGCATCAGCGTTACGCCCATTTCACTCACCGGCAATGGGCCGAGCACGGTCATCACATAGCCGCTACTGATACCCAGTGGCAGCGGATCGGGATGGCGAAAAATAGAATGTTTCATGCGCTATCCTTTCGCCGCCGACCGCGTCGGGTTGAGAATGCGGGTGTTCAGCCAGATGGCCAGCAGAATAATCGTACCGGTGGCGATCTGCGTATAAAACGGGGAGATATGCGACAAAATCAGGCCGTTCTGGATGATGGCAATCGACAGCGCGCCTAACAGCGTGCCAACAACGGTGCCGAAGCCGCCGAACAGGCTGGTACTGCCCAGCACCACCGCAGCGATGACCTGCAGCTCAAAGCCTTCGCCCTGGTTAGAAGAGCCGCTGCCCAGGCGAGCAGTGATGATCATGCCCGCCAGCGCCGCCGCCATACCGCTGATGATGTAAACTTTCATGGTGACGGCTTTGGTATTAATCCCGCTACGGCGCGCACCTTCTGCATTTGCACCAATGGCCGTGACATAGCGACCAAAACGCATATGGTTCAGCACGATATGGCCGACCACCAGCACCACGATGCCAATCAGCGCAGGCATCGGCACACCCAGCACCCATGCACGTCCCATAAAGGCGAACAGGCTATCAGCGGGGATGGGAATGGAGTAACCCTGAGTGATCAGCAGCGCCACGCCGCGCACCACCGCCAGCGTCGCCAGCGTGACGATAAAGGCAGGAATGCCTTCATAGGCGATAAAAAAGCCGTTGATAGCACCGACCAGCGCACCCAGCAGCAGGCCGCCCAGCAAGACCACCGGCCAGGGCAGGCCCCAGTTATTCAGGGCGATAGCGGACAAGGCGCCGACAAGGGCCAGTGTTGACCCCACGGAAAGATCGATCCCACCCGTGGTGATCACCAGCGTCATTGCCGTGGCGACGATCAGCAATGGCGCACTCTGACGGATGATATTCAGCCAGTTAGCGCTACTGAGAAAGTTGCCGGTGATCAGGGAAAACACCACGCAGCAGAATACGAAAAACAGCGCGATGCTGACTACGCCAGAGTGGTTATGCAGAAGGCGACGCGGCAGCGAGTGCTGTGCCATACGGGAACTGCTCAGATTCATAATAGTCATCCTGTTACCTCGCTCAGTGCGCTGCGGCCGAGCGGGCGACAAATTTTTCACCCACGATCAAATTGACGATCTCAGTCAGGTCCGTATCGGCCACCCGGCGTTCCGCCACGTTGGTGCCCTCGTACATCACCATGATGCGATCGCAGACCAGGAACAGATCCTGCAGGCGATGCGTGATCAGGATGACGCTCACGCCACGTGCTGACACCCGGCGGATCAACTCCAGTACCGCCTCCACTTCGGCGACGGCCAGCGCGGCGGTAGGTTCATCCATGATCAGCACTTTGGGATCGAAAGCGGCCGCGCGCGCAATAGCAATCGCCTGGCGCTGCCCGCCGGATAAATTGCGCACCAGCAGCCGGGTGTCGGGGATAGAAATCCCCAGCCCTTTCAGCATCTCCCGTGCATCAGCGTGCATTTTCTCTTCATCCAGAAACGGAATGCCGAGAATGGACTTCATCGGCTCACGTCCCATAAACAGGTTGCCTGCCACATCGACGGTATCGCACAGCGACAGGTCCTGATAAACCATCTCGATATGGCAGCGGCGAGAATCCGCCGGGTTACTGAAATGCTGGTCCTCACCATCAATACGAATCGTACCACTGGTTGGCACGACAGCCCCTGACAGCACCTTGGTCAGGGTCGATTTGCCCGCGCCGTTGTCGCCCACCAGCCCCAGCACTTCACCTTTAGCCAGTTGCAGGTTTACGCCGCGAAGCGACCGTATCGCGCCGTAGGTCTTGGTAATATTCACCATCTCTACCCGTGTCTGGGCAGTTTGTGCTTGCTGCATGTGATTACTCCCATCACCGCTAACAGGACTGTCAATCTGCATGTAAAAAGGGTTATCCGGCACGGTTTACACCCTTGTAAACCGGTTTACCTGCAGGATAAAACCTTTGTCTCAACACACAGAACAACACGCTACAACGATATTTGTTTGCCAGGTACGACATTGCAGCTTCCGTGCCAGCCTGTGAACAGGCGCTACACTCGCGGTCTAACTAACTGTAATAAAATGCATTTAACATTTTACTTTAGGTAAACCGGTTTACTTACTATAAACCTGAGAAATTAAAAAGCTCATTATTTGCGCCAAAGCTGTGCGCTTTTGCGCCATTCTGGGACGTTGTTAACAAATTTGGATCGAGTCACGCGCCACCCACTCTACCGGCAGGCGGGTTTCGGCGGGGATCGACAGGTCATCATTCAGAATACGCAACATAATCTCTACCGCCATGCGGCCCAGCTCCCGTGCCGGCTGGCGGATGGTTGAAATACGGGGTTGGGTGAAGTCGGCATAGGTCGCGTCATCAAAGCCAACCAGCGACAGCGCTTCGGGTGCTTTGAGTCCGCGCGCGCGCAGGCCATCCATCAATCCCAGCACGAGAAAATCACTGGCAGCAAAGACGGCGGTAGGGCGCTCAGCGCAGCTAAAAAGCCGTTCCAGCGCCTGTTTACCGAACTCGCGCTGGTATTCGCCATACATCACCCATTCAGGCAGGACATGCAGGCCAGCCTGCTCCATGGCGGTGCAAAAGCCCTGGTAGCGTTCACGCACACTCATCAGTTCATCCGGACCGCCGACAAAGGCAATGTGCCGGTGACCTGCGGCGATCAGGTTTTCGGTAGCAATCCGGCCTCCCTGAACGTTGTCGGCAAAGACCTTAGGCACCACGCTACCCGGAATATCTTCATCCAGCAGCACGATGCGCTGGTGGCGGTTAATTTCTTTACGTAACAGGCCGTTATCAGGATGGTTGGTGGTAAACAGCAGGCCGTCCACCTGGCAGGTATCCAGCCAGCGGATAAACTGACTCTCTTTGCCAGGGTGGTTTCGGGTAATGCAGAGCACCAGGCTGTAGCCATGGGCAGAGGCGGCTTCTTCGGCGGCATCCGCCAGTTCGGCAAAGAAGGGGTTGGTAATATCGGGTAACACCAGCCCCAGGGTTTCACTGCCGCCCTTGCTCAGGCGACGAGCCAGGCTATTACCGCGATAATCCAGCTGGCGAATCGCCGCTTCAATGCGGTCAATCGTCTCCTGCGGCAGGATAATGCTTTGATTCATATAGCGGGAAACGGTCGCTTTTGACAGTCCGGCCAGCGCTGCAACATCGGATAACAGCACCCGTTTTTTACTCATATCATCTGCCATCTTGCCCGGAATCGGCTATCAGTAACACAGTTGCGCGCAGCGAATACAGTTTTTTCCCTGACCGCTGACGATAAAATAATCGCTTGACAAAATTTAAGCAGAAGCGAATGTTAGAGGCAGTTTACCGCATTACCCGGGAGTCACTCCCAAGCCCGATTACTCTCTTTCATACGTGCACCATAATGGACGGTGTGCAGAAAGTCGATTATTCAGGTCCTGGCTGAAGCAGCCATTCAGACGATATTTGCCCGCCAACAATAATCCCTCTGCATTTCGATGCGGAGATCGACTGGTTATCTCTCATTCCCGACGAGGAATTTTAAGATGATGGCATTTAACACCAGAAAACTGCGCGCTGTTGCACTGGCAACCGGCTTACTGTCTGCGGGTTCGTTATTTTCATTGGCGCAAGCCGCTTCCACATATGCGCTGGTTCAGATTAATCAGCAGGCCCTGTTTTTTAATCAGATGAACAAGGGCGCCCAGGAAGCAGCGAAAGCAAGTGGTAAAAATTTAGTGATCTTCAATGCCAACGATAATCCCGTGTCGCAGAACGATGCGATAGAAAATTATATTCAGCAGGGCGTGAAGGGCATTATGGTGGATGCAATTGACGTCAACGGCATTATGCCAGCCATAAAAGAAGCAGCGGCAGCTAAAATACCGGTGATTGCCATTGATGCGGTATTACCAGCGGGGCCGCAGGCAGCACAGGTGGGCGTGGATAACCTGGAAGGCGGCAAAATTATTGGTAAATATTTTGTCAACTACGTGGCGAAAGATATGGGCGGCAAAGCGCGGCTGGGCATTGTGGGCGCACTGAATTCGGCCGTACAGAACCAGCGTCAGAAAGGGTTTGAAGAAACCATCAAGAGCAATCCGGGTATCACCGTGGCGGATGTGGTTGATGGTCAGAACGTGCAGGATACTGCGATGACAGCAGCAGAAAACCTGATTACCGGTAACCCGGATTTAACGGCTATCTACGCGACCGGTGAACCCGCTCTGCTGGGTGCGATTGCTGCCGTTGAAAATCAGGGGCGCCAGAAGGAAATCAAAGTCTTTGGCTGGGATCTGACCTCAAAAGCCATCAGCGGCATTGATGGCGGTTATGTCACGGCCGTGCTGCAGCAGGATCCGAAAAAGATGGGTGAAGAGGCAGTAAAAGCGCTGAACGCGCTTACGTCGGGCAAAACGGTGGCAAAAACCATTCTGGTGCCGGCCACAGTGGTAACCAAAGCTAACGTGGACAGCTACCGCGCGATGTTTAAGTAATCGCTGACTCGCCGCCTGACTGGAGCAGTGCGGCGAGCTCTTCTGCAGTGGGAAAGGCCTGACGTGTGCCATAACGGCTGACGGTCAGCGCAGCAGCCTGACTGGCATGCGCGAGTGCTAATGCATCAATGTCACCCTCGCGCAGGATCGCGGAAGCCAGCATCACGGCCAGAAAAGTATCGCCTGCGCCGGTGGTATCTACTGCATCGGCGGGGTGCGCCGGGCAGAATATTCGCTGGTCGCCCTGAGTGAGCCAGACACCTGCACTTCCGAGCGTAGTCACCACTGTGTTTACTGCGTCGGGCTGTAACTGTTGCGCTTCGTGCTGATTGACCACGGCGATATCCACCAGCGACCAGCATGCGGCAAAACCGGCGTGCACTGGCGAGGGGTTAAAGACGGTAATCAGTCCCTGGGACTTAGCCAGACTGAACAGCGCATGGGTTTTCTCAGGGGAGAAATTGCCCTGCTGCACCAGCAGATCGCCTGGACGCGCGCTGGCAAGATGGTGGCGAAGCGTATCAATATCCAGCGCCTCGGCCGCCGCCTTACTGGTAATAATGGCGTTATCGCCATCGGCGCTGTGCAGAATAAGTGAGGTGTCGCTCAACGCGGTAATGGACTGCGTGGGCAATAACGTCACGGGCTCGTTCATGAGCTGCTGACGGATCCATTTTCCATTGCTGTCATGACCGGTCGCGGCAAGTAAACAGGTCTCGATGCCGCAGCGGGATAATACGATCGCCTGGTTCGCGCCTTTGCCGCCGATATCCTGCGAACGTTGATAACCGTGAACAGAGGCGCCCTTAGCTGGAATATCGGTAACAGACCAGGTTTCATCGACAGTAATATTACCAGCCACATAAACACGCATAGTGTTTTCCTGAACAGGATTAAGAAGCGATGGTTGCTATATCAGCAGAAAAAATTGATGCAATACAAGCGATATTTTCCCGTCCTAAAGCTGTTATTGGTGTTATTCACTGTGACCCTTTTCCGGGTTCGCCTAAATATCGCGGTAAACCCGTCAGCGCGATAATTGATCGAGCATTACGTGATGCGGAAAACTATATTCTGGGCGGCGTTCACGGCCTGATTGTGGAAAATCATGGCGATATTCCTTTTTCCAAACCTGAGGATATCGGCCCGGAAACGCCGGCGCTGATGGCGGTGATTACGGAAAAAGTACGCGAACGTTTCGGCGTGCCGCTGGGTATTAACGTGCTGGCGAACGCTGCATTACCTGCTTTTGCCACCGCGCTGGCGGGCGGGGCGGATTTTATCCGCGTCAATCAGTGGGCCAATGCTTATATCGCCAACGAAGGTTTTATTGAAGGGGCTGCCGCGAAAGCGCTGCGCTACCGCAGCCAGCTGCGCGCCGAACATATTCGGGTGTTTGCCGACAGTCACGTTAAACACGGCAGCCATGCGATAGTGGCCGATCGCTCCATTCAGGAACTGACACGCGATGTTGATTTCTTTGAAGCAGATGCAGTTATCGCCACCGGACAGCGCACCGGTGACAGCGCCACACTGGAGGAAATCGACGAGATCCGCGCCGCCACCACCTTACCCCTGCTGGTGGGGTCGGGAGTCACACCCGCTAACGTCTGCCAGATTCTGGGCCGCACGCAGGCCGTAATTGTGGCCAGTGCACTTAAGGTGGATGGTGTCTGGTGGAACGATGTGGATCGCGAGAGGGTAAAACACTTTATGGCGATCGCACAGGCTGCGCTGGATCCGGCTTAACCACCGTTTATCACCTGGCGCAGACCACAAAAAACCCTGCTGATGAGGCGTAATGCTTGTCAGTTAAGCTTTTAAGAACGCCGCAGCGGGTAACGCTGCGGTTTCTTTTTTACCGCCCGCGGATAATGCTTCTTTAAGGATTTTCACTCAGCCACTGGATCGTTCAACCGATCATTTCTGTCTTAACTGATCGGCATTACGCGAAAGCGGCCTTTTTAGTTGGCTAACCGTGCCAGCTCAGGGAGCATACGTTTATTAGCCGTCTGCGAATGACGGTTTCAGCCGCTTTTCTCTATACCCACAGGCTGTTTATGATTAGCGCCGGGTGGTCTCCAAAAGTGTCCTGATAAGTTGTTCTCTGCTGAGTGCGACACAATAGGCGGGTGTCGCACGCTCGAAACGCCAGCCTTCCGCTAACGCGCCCGCATCCACCGCATCAAACCCAAAGGCATCATAAAGCGCCGTGACGATAGCCTTTCCTTCGCTGTCATCTCCCGCCAGCGGTAGCGCCTGACGGTTCGCATCGCCCGGGGGCAGGCCCTGGGTTTCCAGATCGGTCATGCGGATGGCATTAAATGCCTTGGTGATCCGGCTGCCGGGAAACTGGCGGGCAAGCCGTTCACTGGTGCTGATGCCACCACTAAGTAGCTCTTCGATGTCGCCATCGCGGTCGGGATAGTAATTGACCGCATCAAGCACGATTTTTCCCCGTAACTCCGCTGCCGGAAGTTGCTCAGTTGCCGTGAGCGGCACAGCGATCACGACCACTTCGCCGAAGTTTGCAGCCTCGGTGGCAGTACCGGTTTCGCAACCAATCATCGGTTTCAGACTGAACAGCGTTCGTGGATCACGCGAGTTGCTGAGCATCACCTCATGTCCCGCTTTAATTGCCAGTTTTGCTATCGCCCGGCCAACAAAACCTGCGCCAATAATGCCTATTTTCATGGGTTGTTCCTCAATGAGTTTTCACGTCCTGACCTTAATTAAAAACAGGAGGTGAATAAACCGACAAACGGACGCAATATAAACAACCAACAGGAGGGAATCATGGATCGACTTACCAGCATGAACGTATTTGTTACCGTCGCGGAATCAGGTTCGTTTGCCGCCGCCGCCGGGAAATTGCTCATCTCACCGCAAATGGTGGCGAAGCATATCGCGGCGCTGGAGAGGCATCTCGGCACGCTACTTCTGCATCGCACCACGCGACGACAAAGCCTGACGGATGTGGGCCGCAATTATTACGAACGCTGCAAAATCGTGCTGGCAGACGTGCAGGAAGCAGATGCAATTGCGCTGGATATGCAGCAGCGTCCGTCCGGTACGCTAAAGGTCAGCGCGCCGGTCACCTTTGGTTCTTTTAGCCTGGCACCGTTTGTCACCCGCTATCTTGATCGGTTTCCTGATACGCAGGTTGATCTTGAACTCAGCGATCGGCTGGTTGATCCGTTTGAAGAGGGATATGAGGTGGTGATCCGGATTGGTGCGCTGCCCGATAGTTCGATTATCGCCCATCCGTTGCAGCCCTATGAGCTGATAGCCTGCGCGTCACCCGCCTATCTGGCGCGGCACGGTTTTCCTGCCACGCCAGCAGATCTGGAGAACCACGCCTGTCTCGTTTATGGGATATGGTCGCCTTCAAAACCCTGCCGCTGGGTGTTTACTCAGGCCGGGAAAGTCGAAGAAGTGCATCCGCAGGGAAGAATGCGATCGAATGACTGGAAAGCGCTCCTGCACGCAGCGCTGGAGGGCTACGGCATTACCCTGGGACCCGCCACCATTCTGTCTGAAGAGATCAGGCTGGGCAGGCTGGTCCAGGTGCTGCCCGATTATGCCGGGCCAGCACGTCCCATGCATGTGCTAATCCCAGCGGGCCGTCGCCAGACGGTGAAAATCCGCAGCTTTGTTAAGGCCATCATCACCGGGTTTGGCCTCTATCCACCTGCATCCGGCTAAACCAGGCGGTTAGCGGCTCAGCAGCGGGATTAACTGGGGTAGCTGCGACAGCAGATAGAGAATCAACCCGATGGTGCCGCCCACCAGCGTGCCGTTGATGCGGATGAACTGCAGGTCTTTGCCAATGTTCAGCTCGATCTGCTGCGACATGTCGCGTGCATCCCAGCTCTTGACGGTGTCGCTGATGTGACGCGTCAGGAAGCTGGCAAACTCCGGCGCCACGCTGCGCGCCGCCTGCTCCAGATGCTGATTCATTGAGTCCCGCAGCGCCGGGTCGGCTGCCAGGGTTTCACCCAGCCACAGCGCGGCACCGCGTACTTTCTCCTGCACCCGCGAATCATCACTGCTGAGATCGGCTTTGAGCCAGTTGCGCATGTCATTCCAAAGCTCGCCGATGTAGCGGTTGAATGAGGCATCCTCTTTCAGCCAGCCTTTGATCTCTTCGGCGCGCTGGGCCATTTCCGGATCGTTCTGCAACTTAACGATCAGCTTGTCTACCGCCCGGTTAAAGCCGAGACGCAGCTCATGGCCCTGATCCAGAGCCACATCATCCAGCAGCGAATCGACCGCGTTTGCCACCAGCTCGGCGCTGTGTTCACCCAGCCATTCGGTCGGCAGCATTTTGGCTTTGATCGGATGCTCGCGTTTCAGCCAGCGCACCAGCTGCATGGCAATAAACTCGCGGGTCGCGGGTTTATGCAATAACTTCAGCAGCTGTTCGATGGCCGCGTCCAGCAGCGCCTGATGACGGTTATTTTTGGTCAGGCTCTCCAGCACCATGGCGCTGGTCTGGCTGAGGTCGACCTTGTCAATCGCACGATGCACGGCGCGGCGCATAAAGGTCTGGATCCGCGCGTCATCGGTCAGATCGAGGAAACCACGCATCACCTGCAGCAGATGGCGGCCGATGCGGTCCGCGTTGCCCGGCGCATTCAGCCACTGCGCCAGCAGGTTTGAAGGATCGTGACGGCGAATGAGATTCAGCAGTGAATCGGTATCAAGAAACTTCTCCTGCACAAAGCGCCCGAGGTTCTCGCCGATACGATCTTTGTTGCGCGGGATGATGGCGGTATGGCGTGAGATAAAGGGCACCGGCACGCGCCGGAACAGCGCCACCACCGCAAACCAGTCCGCCAGTGCGCCGACCATTGCGGCCTCCGTAATCGCTTTGACGCCGCTGACCCAAAAGCCAGGAGGCAGAAAAAGGGTGACGATAAAAGTGGCTGCGGCGAGCAGTAACAGCAACAGTGCCAGACGTTTCGTCCGTTTCAGTTCGTATTGTTTATCCATAACCTGATCTTAGCAGAGAGCCGGGTTCATCGGCGACGGCCACCCAGCAGGCTGCCGAGTACCCCACGAATGATCTGACTGGTGATCTGGCGGGTGGCGCTTTTCGCCATGGTTTGCACCACACCGTCGTGCTTACCGCCGCGCGGACCGGTTCGGCCAAACAGGATCTCTTTCAGACCACCGATAATGCCATCGTCTGCCGCAACCTCGTCGCCTTTGGCGGGTGGTGCACCGGCTTCATCGCTGGCGGCCTGGACGCCTTTTTGCAGCTTTTCAAATGCCGATTCGCGATCGATTTCAGTATCATATTTGCCATACAGCGGCGAATGGTTGATTAAGCCGTTGCGTTCATCGCCGGTAACCGGACCCATGCGCGAGCCGGGCGCAATCACCATGGCGCGTTCCACTACCGACGGGCTGCCTTTGGCATCCAGGAAGGATATCAGCGCTTCGCCGGTGCCCAGTGCCTGAATCGCCTCAACACTGTTAAATGACGGGTTGGCACGCAGGGTGTCGGCGGCGGTTTTTACTGCTTTCTGATCTTTGGGGGTGAAAGCACGCAGGGCATGCTGCACCCGGTTGCCGAGCTGCCCCAGCACCCGATCCGGAATATCTCCTGGGTTCTGGGTGACAAACCAGACGCCGACGCCTTTGGAGCGGATGAGCCGCATCACCTGTTCGATTTTCTCCAGCAGCACCGCGGGTGCATCGGTAAACAGCAGATGGGCCTCATCAAAGAAGAACACCAGCTTTGGCTTATCGAGATCGCCCGCTTCCGGCAGATGCTCATAAAGCTCCGACAGCAGCCACAGCAGGCTGGTGGCATAGAGTTTTGGCATTTGATAAAGCTTCTCGGCGGAAAGGATGTTGATCACCCCTTTGCCATTGCTGTCGACGCGCATCCAGTCGGCGATATCCAGCATCGGTTCACCAAAGAAGTGTTCCGCGCCCTGTTGCTCCAGCGTCAGTAATCCGCGCTGGATCGCGCCGACCGAGGCGCTGTTGATGTTGCCGTAATGCGTCTGGAAACTTTTGGCGTTGTCACCAATGTACTGAGTCATGGCGCGCAGATCTTTGAAATCCAGCAGCAGCAAACCCTGGTCATCGGCGATGCGGAAAATAATCTGCAGCACGCCGCTCTGTACTTCATTGAGGTTCAGCAGACGCGCCAGCAGCAGTGGCCCGAGATCGGAGACAGTGGCACGCACCGGATGACCTTTCTCGCCGAAGATATCCCATAGCACCACCGGACTGCTTTGCGGCTGCCAGTCGGTGACGCCGATTTTCGCCAGCCTCTCCTGCAGCTTTTCGCTGGACTGGCCCGCCATTGCCACGCCGGTCAGGTCGCCTTTGACGTCGGCCATAAAGACCGGCACGCCACTGGCAGAGAACGATTCGGCCAGCTTCTGCAGCGTGACGGTTTTACCGGTACCGGTTGCGCCGGTGATCAGGCCATGGCGGTTGGCCATTTGCGGTAACAGATGAAGTTCGACATCTGGCGTACGGGCAATCAGTAGCGGGGAAGTCATGATTTTCCACTCTCAGGCTGAAGGTTATGCCTGAAGGATAGCAAGCCAGAGCGGCACAGGAGGAGAACTATTCACCAAAAAAGCCGTTGCTGCGTGAAGCAACGGCCTCAAACCAGGACTTACTTCTGCACCTCTTCAAAATTCAGCAGGCTGACACCGATGCCCTGCTGCAGGTGATTAAGGTTGCTGCGTACCGCCACCTGGACGGCACCCTGTAGCAGCACAACAAAGGGTGAATCCTGCTGAATGCGGGTTTGCAATCCGGTATAGAGGTTGCGGCGTTTCACAGCATCGCTTTCACCAGCGGCGGCGCGGGTCTGGGCGCTGAGTTCCGGAATGGACCAGCCGACGCGCCAAGCCAGGGTTTTACCGCCGCCTGGCACGTTAGAGGCAAAGGTGCTGGCATTACTGTTAGGGTCGATGTAGTCCGCGCCCCAGTAGGTGAAGATTGCCTGAAAGTCGCGGCTGCGCATTTTGCTCCACAGCTCTGATTCCGCCACCGGCTGGATATCGAGATTCACATCCGCTTTGGCAAAACTCGCCTGCAGCGCCTGCGCCACATCAATATAAGGCGGCTGGTTCACTACCGTGAGCGCGATATGCGTGCCGGGTTTAATGCCGCCTTTTTGCAGTATCGCCTGCGCCTTTTTCAGATCGTAATGGAACGGCGTGCTGTTCAGCGCACCGTCAAAGCCGTCCGGCAGGAAGCTCTGATGGATGCGGTACTGACCTTTCAGCAACTGGTTTGCCAGGCTGTCATAGTCAACCAGCCAGCGTGCCGCCTGCCACAGCGCCGGGTTCCCCAGCGCCGGTTGCTGCGGACTTTGGGTGTTAAAGCCAAGGTAATAGATCAGGCTGGACGGAAAAGCATCGACCCGCACATTGGCAGTATTTTTCAGTGCGGCAATTTGATCCGGGCCGAGCTGACAGGCGACATCCACGTCACCCTGCTGGATCAGCAGACGCCGGGAGCCGGGATCGGCCACACCTTTCAGTAATACGCGCTTCAGATGCGGCTTCTGCGTGCTGTGGGGGTTGGCCTCCAGCACCAGCGCCTGCAGCGGCACGAACTGTTTTATGGCATAAGCCGCACTGCCAGCGGAGTGGTTCTTCAGCCAGGCATTGCCGTAATCGTTGCTGCTGGCGTGTTCCTGCGCCAGTTTACTGTCGACGATGGAGGCGACCGGCGCGGTAAGCAGGCGCAGCGCCAGATCGCTGCCGATCTCCGCGGGCCAGCGCAGCTCAAGCTGGTGGTCATTGATCGCCGTGAATTGCTGATCGATATTTTCCGGCGTCCAGCCAAACTCGCCCAGGATAAAAGAGGGTGCTTTATTGAGTCTGACTGCGCGGGTTAAGGAGAAAACAACATCCTGCGCGGTGAGCGGATGACCGCTGGCGAAATGAGCCTGCGGGTTGAGGTCAAACACCAGGCTGTGGGGCGTTTTCCCGGCCTGCCAGCGTGTGGCGGCCAGTGGCGAGAGCTTCTGCGGGTTCTGATGATCCGGCTCCAGCAGCGTCTGGTAGATATTGCGCAGGCTGCTGGTACTGACGGTTTCAAAACTTTCCGCCGGATCGAAACTGATGATGCCATCGAGTGGCACAGCGACCACCAGAGTGTCAGCAGGCGTGGCGGCATGTGCCGGGTGAACCAGTGCCAGAGCAGTAACCAGTGACAAGAGTGTTTTGCGCATTGAGCATTATCCTGAGCCGTTGATTGCTCTACTGTATCGGGCGCCTGATAATCTCAAAATGCCGGTTTGTTATGAGCTTTGCACAAATATTTGCGTAGCGATTCGGGCAAAGAGACAAAATAAGATAGTGTCTGTCAGTAATTATTTCGTCGTTACTTTAAAATGCACAAAATTAATACGCTTTTACTCATACGATCACAAATTGCGCACTGTCTGATTGTGCGGCTGATAAAGCCACTATAGTGTTAGCGATAAGAAACGCTTTTCTTGTATGGAAGTATGATTTTTTTTTATCGGTTAGCAGACGTGATGATGACAGAGCGAAAATAACACCCTCCATTCTGCGTCGTAACAGCCAAATGCCCGATGTTTATGCGGTTTTATCCCCGATTTCAGCGATGTAAATCTTTTACCTCTCGATAACCCTTCTGCAACACCATGATAAACTTTCACTTCGACATCTTTTTAATTCAATTTTTACATTCAGAAATATTTATATCCCTAATATTGCCAGGTTATTAACCGATAAGTTCCGTTAGTCACCGAACCATAATTTTACCCGCCCTTGTCTGTTTTGCCGTCGTCAGTGCTGTTTGCATTTATCTCTGCGTGGAGTTTCCTGACTCTATTCAGCCTTTCAGCGACATAACAAATTAAACGGGTATTTAGCAGATGAGAGTCGTGCGGATATGCTTTTAGAAAAACCCACCACCAGGCGTAAATTTTTGCTCGGTTCACTGCTGGCGTTGCCATTAAGTGAGCTGGTCCTGAAAGGCATGACTGCGGCACAGGCTGCAGAGATGGCTGCACCCGAGTTAACCGATTACAAACCGATCTTTTTCAGCGCCGATGAGTGGCAATTCATTCTGGCTGCTACCGACCGCCTGATTCCGGCGGGCGGCAAAGGCAAAGCGCCGGGCGCGCTGGAAACCAACGTGCCAATCTTTATCGATCAGCAGCTGCACAGCGAGGCGTTTGGCAGCGAAATCTACCTGCAGGGGCCTTTTAATACCCAGGCGCCGGCCACCATGGGTTATCAGATTCCGTTCCGCCCACAGCAGATGTATCAGACCGGTATCCGGCTGATTAATCAGTGGTCGCAGAACACACATCAGAAAGCGTTTCATGCACTGACGCTGGAAGAGAAAGATGCGGTGCTGACCCAGGTCAACAAAAACGAGATCGATTTTGCCGCGCTGGGCGAAGCCGATCTTAAACCTTCCCATTTCTTCAGCCAGCTGCTTTCAGATACCAAGCATGGCTACCTGGCCGACCCGATGTACGGCGGTAATAAAGGCATGAAAGCCTGGATCGCCATCGGATTCCCGGGCGCGCGTGCCAGCTTCACCGAATGGGTGAAACAGCACAACGTGCCTTATCCGCTGGGCCCGGTCAGCATCAAAGGTGAACGCGCATAACGCGCTTCCACATCAGGTATTTGAAACAGGATTATCATGGCACAGGTTACTAAAAAAGAAGTCGACGTCGTGGTCTGCGGCCTCGGCTGGGCAGGCTCGCTGATGAGCATCGAGCTGGCGCTGGCCGGTCTGGACGTGCGCGCGCTGGAGCGTGGCGGCGATCGTGATTACGACGAGTTCGCCTATCCAAAACCGGCGGATGAATACGCCTATGCGGTGCGCAACAAAGTGTTTGCGACGCCCGCCGAAGTGGCGGTCACCGTGCGCTACAACAGCAGCCAGACCGCATTGCCCACCCGTAAATGGGGCGCGTTTGCACCGGGCACCGGCGTAGGTGGTTCTGGCCTGCACTGGACAGCGGTACTGATCCGTCCGACGCCAACCGATATCAAACTGAAGACCTATGTCGACGAGGCGTATAAGCCGGGCATTCTGCAGGATGATATGCGGGTAATGGACTTCCCGTTCAGCTGGGAAGAGATCGAACCTTATTACTACAAATTTGAACTGATTTGCGGCCAGTCGGGCAACACTGGCAACCTGCGCGGCAAAATCATGGAAGGCGGCGATCCGTTTGAAGGCCCGCGTTCAGAGCCTTATCCGCTGCCTGCACTGGATGACACGCTGAACAACGTGATGTTCAAAGAGGTGGCGACCAGACTCGGTTACCATCCGTTCCCGAACCCGTCAGCCTGTGTGTCGCGTGCATGGAAAAACCCGTACGGCAACCAGATCGCCCCGTGCAACTACTGCGGCTATTGCAGTAAATATCCTTGCCTGAACTACTCCAAGGCGTCGCCGCAGACCGCAGTCATGGATTCGCTGAAGCGCATGCCGAACTTCTCGTATGAAGTTAACGCAGAAGTGATCAAGGTGGTGCTGAACGATGATAAGAAAACCGCGAAAGGCGTGATCTACATCGATGCGCAGGGCAACGAGTGCTTCCAGCCCGCGAAAATTGTGGTGCTGAGCAGCTTCCAGCTCTACAACGTGCGTCTGATGCTGCTCTCCGGCATCGGCAAGCCTTATAACCCGATTACCGAAGAGGGCGTGGTAGGGCGTAACTACGCGTTCCTGTCGAACGGCGGCGCGACGCTGTTCTTCAAAGATAAAAACTTCAATCCGTACGCCACCGCGGGTGCGACCGGCCAGATGTTTAACGATATCTCGCCAGGCAACTTCGACGGTCCTTCGCTCGGCTTCCTGGGCGGCGCGAAGATCCACAGTTCACAGGCGACCGGTACGCCGATCAGTACTGCGCTGCCAATAGGCACGCCATCCTGGGGCATGGGTTACAAGGAAGGTCTGGAAGAGTGGTACGGTCATTCGATGAAGATCAGCATCACCACCACCTGCCAGTCTTACCGCGATATCTATCTGGATCTCGATCCCAACTACAATGATCACCGTGGTCTGCCACTGCTGCGCATGACGTTTAACTGGAAAGAGAACGAGCTGAAGCTGCAGCAGCATCTGAAAGGCATCGTCGGCAATATCGCCAAAGAGCTGAACCCGGACAGCATGAGTATGAGCTTCCTGCCGATGGGCGCTGATTTCGATCTCACTAAATATGTCTCTACCCACAACGTGGGCGGTGCCGTCATGGGCGATAACCCGAAAACTTCTGCACTCAACAAGTATCTGCAGAGCTGGGATGTGCATAACGTCTTTGTGCCGGGCGGTAATGCCTTCCCGCAGAACTTCCAGGCGAACCCGACCGATACCATCGGTGCAATTACCCTGATGGCGGCGCAGGCGATCAAAGATCACTACCTGAAAAATCCCGGCCCACTGGTACAGGCATAAGCGCATGAATAAGCTGAAACTGAAGTCTTTTATTTTTGCCAACGCGGTGCTGCTGGCCAGCGGATTTGCGCTGCCGGCTCATGCCGAAGATGAAGCGCAACTGATTAAGCAGGGCGAATATCTCTCCCGGCTGGGCGACTGCATGGCGTGCCACTCACTGCCCGGCAAACCTGCTTATTCAGGCGGACTGGCGATTGAGTCGAACCTCGGCACCATCTTCTCCACCAACATCACGCCCGATAAGCAGCACGGTATCGGCAACTACAGCGAGCAGCAGTTCTCTGACGCGGTGCGCAAGGGAGTGTTACCGGATGGATCGCATCTCTATCCGGCGATGCCATACCCGGATTACGCCAAAATCAGTGATGCCGATATCCACGCGCTTTACGTCTACTTCATGAAAGGCGTGCAGCCGAGCGCAGAACAGCCGCCGGAAACCGATCTGAGCTTCCCGTTCAGCCAGCGCTGGGGCATGCGCTTCTGGAACTGGGCGTTCGCGTCAGATAAGCCGTTCCAGCCGATTGGTGGCGCATCAGCCGAGGTTAATCGCGGTGCCTATATCGTGGAGAGTCTGGGCCACTGCGGCAGTTGCCATACGCCGCGCGGTCTGGGCATGAACGAGAAAGCGCTGGACAGCGGTGATGATAAATTCCTGGCAGGCGGCAGCCTGAACAACTGGGATGTGCCGTCACTGCGCGGTGTGCCGCACTGGAGCGAGCAGGAGATCGTGGATTACCTGCAGACCGGCCGCAACGATAAAGCGGCAGTGGGTGGTGAGATGACCTCGGTGGTTGAGCACAGCAGCTCACACATGACCGATGCCGATCTGAAAGCCATCGCGGCCTACCTGAAGTTCCTGGGCGGCAATCCGCCATTGCAGGCGTTCAGCGTGCAGGCGCAGCAGGCAACGGAAGCGAAGCTCACGGCGGCGAAGAACCTCAGCGAAGGGGAGCGTCTCTATCTGGATAACTGCGGTGCCTGTCACTTCGTGACCGGCAAAGGCGCACCCGCGATCTTCCCGGAGCTGGATGGGGCAACCATCGTGAATGCGAAGGATCCAACCGGTCTGATCCATACCATTCTGGCCGGTGCGCAGCAGCCTTCTACGGCGAAAGCACCATCTAAGCTGGCGATGCCGGGCTTTGCCCAGCGTCTGAGCGATGATGAAGTCGCGCAGCTGGCGACTTTTATTCGCCAGGGCTGGAGCAACACCGCGCCAGCGGTGAGTAAAGATCAGGTTGCTGAGGTGCGTAAAACGCTGAAGTAATCAGGCAGTCCCCTCTGCCAGTCAGGAGAGGGGACATTCCGGATCAGTGAAAGGTGCGCACCACTTCCAGCACGCCGTTAATGATGAACTGCACGCCCATGCAGACCAGCAAAAATCCCATCAGGCGCGAGATCGCCTCAATGCCGCTTTTGCCCACCAGCTTCATGATGGCTCCCGAACTGCGCAGAGAGATCCAGAGGATCAGGCTCACCAGCAGGAAGGTCAGCACCGGCGCCACGCTAATCACCCAGGCGGGAAAATCAACGCCACTTCTGACCGTCGAGGCGGACGAGATGATCATCGCAATGGTCCCGGGTCCCGCCGTGCTCGGCATCGCCAGTGGCACAAAGGCGATATTCACCGGCTCTTTGGCTTCATCCAGCTCATCCAGTTTCTGCTTAGCTTCAACCGAATGACCCGCAGGCTTGGCCGGAAACAGCATCCGAAAACCGATAAAGGCAACGATCAGCCCACCGGCCATACGCAGGCCCGGTATCGAGATGCCAAAGGTATGCAGCACCGCGCTGCCTGCGTACCACGCCACCACCATGATGGCAAAAACATAGATTGACGCCTGGCGCGCCTGCCGGTTCCGCTGCTGGTAATTCATATCACCCGCCAGCCCTAAAAACAGCGCCACGGTGGTGAGTGGATTGGCGAGCGGCAGGATCACGACAAGCCCCAGACTAACGGCTTTAATCAGCTCCAGCATGTCTGCACTCCCTGATTAGTGTTTCGGGCGCTCCAGCGCCTCAAGCAGCTCCGGGAAGAAGTCCTGCAGGATTTCTGGCGTCATCAGTTCGGGATACTGCATCAGATGTTCGCGGATACGCTCGTTGACGTCCGGCAACAGACGCTGAGCCGCAGCACTGGCGGTGATTTTGTGCTTCTTCATGGCGCGCAGCAGATCGCCTGGCAGCGTGTCTTCGTCGTCGGCGTCATCGACCATCTCCAGTGCATCGAGCTCGTCGAACATCTCCATCAGTGCTTCAGTCTGCGGCGTGCGCGACTCATATTCACGCGGATGTTCATCTTCCAGGAAGCGCAGCATGGCGCGCATAGGCGTGCCGTCTGGCGTGGACGGCGGCTCGGTGGCGAACCAGCTCAGCAGCTGATGCATGGTGACCTGATGGACGCGGAATCCACTGTCGACCAACTCATCGGCCAGCAGTTCGGCCGTTTCGTTCTCAATCAGGCAGATGTGCGTGCGTTTGGGTTCATACTGCTCCAGCCACTGGTAGATCTCTTCTATCACGCCATCGTCATACTCGAATTTTTTGCTGAGATAGCTGTCATCCTGTTCGTGAACGCAGGCCTGAATCTGATCGGGGTCGAAGTAAAGTGCGATGTTGATGCCTTTCATGCGTGCTGTCCTGTAGAAACCAAAACAACACTATAGCGCTCAACCCCAGGTTATGGGAATGTCAGGCATCACAGCATGGCGGGGTTTAAGCTCCCCTCAGTGCTGCGAGGGGAGAGAGGAATAGAGGGATCAGGAGATAAAGTTTTTACCCTGCTTCAGTACCACGTCGCAGGCTTTGGTTTTGAGCTTCTCACCCATGGGTGAGTTGCTCAGGCTTTGCAGATTCAGCTGCTGGCCATTTCCGGTATTCAGCAGGCCTGCCACGCCCTGGGTATAATCGGTTTTCTGTTCCTGCGCGGTGGTGGTGTTAAGACCGAGCTTGCTCAGCACCTGATCTTTCACCGACTGCACATTGTTTTTCACCACGTTGTGTTCGACGCAATACTGCATCACACCAGCCGCGTTGGTCATGCTGTTGGCGCTGACCGCTTTGTCGCCGCCGCCCAGCATGCTGGTAATAGAAGAGAGCGACAGACCGCCATTCTGCTGCGTGGTGCTGGTGGTGCTACCGTTGTTCTGCTGGCTGAGCTGCGACGCTGCACTGCTCAGCTGATCCTGCCAGCTTGCCGCTGATGCACTGCCTGCCACCAGAAGTGCTGCCACGCCCAAAACCCATGCACTGCGTTGTGCCTGCTTCATCTTAACCTCAGTATCTTCTTATTTAGTTTTGCTAAGAGAGGCTGACGAGCAGAAAGTTCCTGACTTCCTTTTATAAATAGCGTCTTAAATAGCACTTTGGGAATCTTCTGTAATAGAAGCGATAAAATATTCAGATGCTTGTTAGTGTTATTATTCTGTGAAGTGATTTGCTGAAGGCAGTAATAAGTGCCTCTCGCTGAAACATTATTTAATATCCTCACGTTTTTTATCAGGAATCGTCCTGGTTTAAATTAAATTTACCGCTTTGCTTATAGAGTGCTTTCTAAGCGCTTGCGTCTGGGCTGGTAATATTTACCTGAGAAACTATTTTAATATAACATCATGTGTTTCATGTAATTTTTATATTTAACGTAGCGGTAATTTAAACCGGGGTGCTTGTTTTTGATGCAAGTGTCTGTGCCGTAATTAAATTGAGTTAGCGGAGTTTTTTATTATTCCGGCTTGCGAAATCAGCCAGAGTGTTCATGCTTGATCACTGTGTCAGGCAGTTGTGGTAATTATTTAATTTAACGGGAGCGATATTATGGCTGGACAGCCAGAGCACAATAATAATGCAGACGTCACGCTTAAACTCGCTGAAGAGCAAATAGCCCTGACGAAGCAAAAGATTGTGGATGGACATGTCCGTGTTACCCGTTCCACAACTGAGCATGACGAGGTCATCAGTACACTGCTTAACCGGGAGAAGGTTGAGATTGAGCATGTAGCAAAAGCGCATCCCGTTGAAACGATGCCCGAAATCAGGGAAGAGAACGGTGTACTGATTGTCCCGGTAGTAGAGGAAGAAATCCAGATTGTCAGAAAGCTGGTGCTTAAAGAGGAGATCCACATCCGAAAAGTGCAGGAGAATGTTCCTTTTCAGGAAGTGGTGACCCGACGTAAGCAGCAGGTGAACGTTGAAAGAGATGACGATCAAATTAGCTAACAGAGAGGAACCTATCATGGCACAGGAAAAAATCGTAACACTGTTCGATTCTGCAATTCAGGCAGAGGCCGCGAAAAGAAATCTCGTGAAAGCAGGCTTTTCTGATCGGGACATCAGTCTTATCAGTGGAGAACGTTTGCAGCAGGAAGGGCAGTCTGTCCGCCATCCGAGCCTGTGGCAGCGTCTGTTTGGGCACGACGTCGATAAAGATGAGGCGGATGTCTACACCAGAGCCATGGATAAGGGCGGCGTCGTGCTGACCATCCGTACTGAGGAGGAGAAACTGGCCCGCGCCATGACGATTCTCCATTCTCATGACTCGGTAGATGTGCCGTCACGTATGCAAAGCTCAGTTAATAATGGCAGCAGCGCGCCGGGCATCAACCCGACAGCAGGTAAGCAGTTTGCCGGTGAGACCAACGACCGCCAGGTTGAACCGCGACGCACCTCACTGACCGGTGACGAGAGCGAAGCCGATATTCTGCGTCTGGCCGAAGAGCAGGTAGAAGTGGGTAAACGTCTGGTAAGCGAAGGCTCCACCCGCGTACGCCGCTATACCGTGACCGATACCGTCTCTGAAAATATTTCATTGCATGAACAGCACGCTGACATCTTCCGTCGCTCGGTGAATGAACCGGCGCTGGCGGGAGAAGTGGACTGGTCCGAGAAAACCGTCGAAGTTGCTGAGACCCATGAGCAGCCGGTGATCAACAAAACGACCCACGTGAAAGAAGAAGTGGTGGTGCGTACCGACGGCAGCGATCGTACCGAGACCATTAATGACACGGTGCGTCGTCAGGAAGTGGATATCGACCATGCACGAGGCGGTCTGGAGAGCGAACTGCCGGGTACGACTGCAGGCGTAAAACCTGCGACCGCAGCAGCAGGCGCGCAGTCACCGGGGGTACATAACCGTGACCACAAAGAGAGCCTGACTGAGAAGGTGAGCGAGAAAGCCAGCGAAGTGAAGGACAAGGTTGAAAGTAAGTTGCATGATCACTCACATTGAGGCGCTCATCCTGACAACAACAGGCGCTGACGGGTATCGCTGATACCCAATGCTGAGCATGCAAGATGCAAGAAAGAGCTAACCGTGAGGTTGGCTCTTTTGCGTTTGGGGGGGAGCGGTTATGGTTGCGGCTTGTAAACGTGGTGCTGCCTTTACACGCGGTCGCCTCAATTCTGTTTCTGGCCTGCCCGCCATTTACCGGACTGGCGATCATTCCAAAGCTTTTTCAGCCGCCACACTGTTGTTGACCATGACGCTGCTGATGCTGGCGTTCAGCGCTATCGCTGGCGAAAGCTTACTGAATGTATCGCGCTGGCAGATCCGTGCCTTATCCGAGTGGCCCGCGCTGATTGAGGCCGGGCTGCCTGCTGGTGATAGAAGAGAGCGATATACCGCTATTCTGCTGTGTGGTGCCGGTGCCGGTGCCGGTGCTGAGCTGCGACGCTGTACTGCTCAGCTGATGATCCTGCCAGCTCGCCGCTGATGCACTGCCTGCGACCAGAAGTGCCGCCAGTCCCCATCCCCACGGACGGCGTTGTGCTTGTTCCATCGCAACCTCGTTATGTGCTTATTCAGTTTTCCTAAAAAGCTGAGGAGCTGAACGTTCCTGACTTTCTTCATTAAATAGCGCTTTGGGAATCTTCAGTAATAAAAGTGATAAGATATTCAGGTGGTTGTGGGTGTTATTATTCTGTGAAGTGATTTTCTGAAGTCAGTGATAAGGACGCCCATATAATAAATTTTTTAATATCCTTGCTGCTTCTATCATGGATTATACTGGTTTAAATTAAATTTTCCGCTTTTCTTACGGTATATTTTATTAGCGATTGCCTGGGGTTGGTTAATGTCTATCTTTAAAATTATATTTGACGAACGGTCTTCATTGTTTTTTTACTTTTATCATCCCGGAAATAATAATCGCGTTGATGAATTTAATGCCGTAATTAAATTGAGGATGGAAGGTTTTTACTATCCAGCCTTGCAAAAATCGCCATATTCACGTCCTGTCTGACCTATTGTGCAAGAGGCAAAGACAGCGTGTTCGTTAGGTATCTGGTCTGAACTCATGACGACTTACGCTTGTTGTCCGGGCTGAAGTCAGTGCAGGGTTAACGACGGTCTGGCTTTTCAGCAATCAGCCAGGTCAGGCCGTATACAACCAGTCCCGCGACAAGAACGAGCAGCGGAACAATGATGCGCATGGCACCTTCATTCAGCGTGGCTGCCAAAAAAATGCCCACCACCATAGCCATTAATACCAGACTACCGGACACTTCGGCGATGAGCTTACGAAGAAGTCTAATAATTTTCGATAGCATTAATAAATTCTCTGGAGGCTGAGGGGTTTTTACATAACATTTCACCCATTTTGATGAAGTTCTGCAAAGGTTCTTCGAACATGAAATAGAGCATGTCGTAGTCGTTAATCCGCAGTTTTCGCCACAGTTCAGGGTTTTGCCTCTGAAGTCGTCTGGAGGCTTCACAGGCGCGGGAAATTACGCCCTTAGGGTTCGCTCCAGCCCCAGATAAATCCATCGGTACTGAAACCATGCCCGATAAGACTGAGCTGGGGAACATTGTTGCGTCCGTTGCTTTTCCCCGGAAATCGCGTCCATTGATGAATTAACTTTAAAATATTGTAATGGTCATGGCAAATTTTTGGCAGTGCAGGCTGAACTGAAAGGACAGCTGCTAATGATTTTATGTAAAAACTTTCTGTAAAGTTTCTACGGATAACCGTGACCTGTTTTCTTCGATATAGTCACAAAATATCCGTGCTAGCCGGAAAGAAATACAACCCGAGAGAATAAAGTGAACTGTAAACGGGCACCGCTGATACTCGATGCTGAGCATGCAAGATGCAAGATGCAAGATGCAAGAAAGGGCCAACCGCGAGGTTGGCTCTTTTGCGTTTGGGGGCTGGGTGAGTGATTAAGGTTGTAGCAGGAGTCAGGGATTTCCCAGGCCAGCTATCAAATTAAACTTTTCCTGATAATCGCATTCAGCCAGATCTCATTGCTGCGTCCCGCACGTACATCACCGGTCTGCCAGATTTTTGCCGTTTCAAAAGCGAACCTGTTCCCCGTTGCGTCCTTAGATCCAGCCTCTTTTATGATCCCCAGCTTATTTTTAGCCAGGGGGGCCCTGCCGGGAGTATTCATTCCTTCAACCAGTTTCTGAAACCCAGTTACATCCATATCAGTAAATCTGCGCCCGTCCTTTTCCCGTTCGCCGTGACCATGCTTAAAGGAGAGATACCAGACGCCACCAGGCTTTAGCGCTGTGGCCAGCTTTGCCATGACGTCAGGGAGTTCAGTGTGGGAAACATGCAGCACCGATGCGCAGCACCAGATACCGTCATATTTTTCAACCGCATCAACATCCTGAAAGCGCATCTGCGCTACAGGCTTTCCGGACCACTGACGAGCCAGCGCAACCAACTCTGCTGATGCATCGAAGGCTTCGACGTCAAAACCCATTTCACTAAAGGCTTTGACGTCACGACCTGAACCGCAGCCTGCATCAAGAATGCGAGCGCCTGGCGGCAGGTAACCGGTAAATGTCAGGTAAAGCGCAGACATATCCACACTTGCCGTGTCGGTAAAAAACTGTTGAGCGTTCTGACGGTAATAATCTTCGTTGCTCAAAACTGGCTGCCTCCCTGTGCCGCTGGCTGCCACTCGTGGAGCAGGGAAAATTTTGCCGTATCCCAACTGTTTTGCAGGAAGCTGTGCCGTAGTATCGGCGTTGCGCCGGTCTGGCGGAGTAACGTCTCCCGCAATGGCAGATGGCTGTTAATAAAGTATTCGTTTCGATCATGCAGTCGCTGCAGCAGCGCTATTGACGGGATGCGCGCAAACTTACCCTGAGCGCCACGATTACAGGTCTGGCAGGCCAGCACCAGATTCCAGACGCCGTTGAGGTTGCCGATTTGCTCGCTGAGTATCAGCGGCAGAAAGTGATCGACATCCGCCAGGTTCTCTTCGCCGCCCGTCACGCCAATGGCGCGGAAGCAGTAAAAACACAGTCCTTTCTGGTAGCCGTTCAGGCTGCTGCGACAGCTGGTAATATCGACGCGGCGACCACTCTGGCGGCTGAAAAGCATTTTGTCATTATCGTCATAATCAACCGCAATCAGGTTGCGTGAAACATTCATCGCCCAGGCTTCTTCAACCAGCCGCCATCTTGCATCCGTTTCCGCTTCCAGACTGGCGAACTGTTCGTTTTCCGTCAGCTGATAAAAATTATCCGTAAGTCGTATGCCTTTATGACTTCGCCGTTCATCCAGGAAAAAGCGTTTGTCGATCTCGGCATGATTCACATTATGAAAAGCATCGATGACGTTAGCAAAACCGCGCTTAACGGTAATAGCGATTAACTGTTCTTCGTTGATTTCGCCTGCGTTGAATTGCCTGCACGCCTCCAGAAACTCGCTGCTTTTGCTGGTAATCTGCTTTGGCGCATGACGCAGGTGAGCGCACAAATGCCGGACAAAAGGCACGGCCAGCGCTTCCAGCGTAATCAAATCGTTGTCCGGCTGCTTCAGGTCGTATAGCGCATGGGCAAGAGCAAATTTATAGGACGCGACGTTTTTGCCAAAAAGAATAACGCCGCGCCAGTAGTTTTCGAGGCGGGGATCGGCCTGGTAAAAGCGCATGCAGGATCCTGTTTTGCGAGACAGCTCGAGAAATTCATGTAACAGGATCACATAACAAATGCAGGTAAATGTAAACCGTAAAGGTGGGGAGGGATTTGGGAGTTTTTAAAGGCGAACAGGCGCTGTAAGACAATCAAGACAACATCAGCGTAAGAGATAAGTTGAGGGAGGATGCTCAGGTTAAAACGTTGGGCCATAGCCGGATTTATTCAGGCAACTCAGTTGTGGGGCTGGCGCTCGGCCCTGTCTCTCGTCAGACAGATCGTAGTGCACTGAAAGATGAGCTGGCAGTGCAGTAAAAACGGATAACGGCATCATATCTTCTTCGATATAATCAGGAGCTATCCGAACAGGTCGGGTCATTTAAATGCATCAGTTTGTTTATTTTATTTTCTCACTTCTGTCGTTAGCTTTCTTCATTTTGCTCATCTGGTATTGCTTCAAGCCTTTGCCCCTTAAAAAAGGGCTCCCTCCTTCTCCAGGAATGATGAAAAAGATCTCGGCTAACACCCCGATATTGAAAAAGTTGGGCATGAACACGGAAGATTATTACTATGACTGCGACTTCCTGTATCAGCAGCGCGAAGGCGAAACGCTTTGCAAAGTTCCGCTGAAGAATATTATCAGGATAAAAGTCAGCGGAACTGAAGTCAGTAATCGCCGGATATGGCTTGTTCGTTACGTTACCGGGTCTTATAGCACCGAAAGGGAGTTCAGAGTCCTGAACAACTACACCCTTTTTAATCGGGAGTTTGCTGGTTTTCTTGCCGCCGTGAAAGAGGCCAATCCAGCGGCTGAGGTGCAGGAAATGACCTTAGGACGACTGTAAATTGGCAGGATAGCGCGGAGCGCTTTAGCATGAGCAATGATATGGAACCCTCAATGGCGGACGTTATCGCTTTTGTTCGCGAGTTTGCAGGATGTAAACGTGAAACCATCAATGAAAATACCTGGTTGGAAAAGGATCTGGGGATTACCGGCGATGATGGTGTTGAGTTGCTGGAGGAAGCGGAAAAAATTTTCGACGTGAGTTTTTCTACAGAAGAAGAGGATTTCCGTAAGACGTTCTCTCTGAAAGAAAACGAATATCTTTTCCATAGTGAAGGCATCGACTTCTTGGGCATTGTTTATCTTTGCAGACGTCTGCGCGGCATTCCTGCGCCCGTTATCCGCGACCTTTCAGTCGGCCAGTTGCACCGTGTGCTGGTTGAAGCGCATAACAAAAAAGAGAGAGTTACCCTATAGCTGCATCGCCCAGGAACGTGGCTCAGCCTTTCGTTAAAGCCTGGCGGCAATTAACAATGGCTGTTGGTTTTCTCGCACTCGTGATGTAAGAGTGATACCAGTGCTGATGTCAGAAATAAAACATAAGGAAATAAAGTGAACTGTAAACCGATGCTTTTTGTGCTGGCGATGCTCTCCCTGTCGGCTCAGGCCGCCCAGAGCGGAAAAACGCTTGAGCACAAAGACTGGGAAGTTGTCTGTGATAACACCCTGACCTGCCGCATTGCGGGTTATGGCAAAGAAGAGGATCCCTCCGGCTCCATCCTGCTCACCCGTGCCGCTGGACCTGGAACTGAGACAGTGGGAGAAGTGACGCTGGGCGACACCGAAGATGACAGCGAACCGGCGGAAAAGCTGACGCTCTGGATTAACGGGAAATCAGCAGGTGATCTGGTGGCGGCTGACGACAACTGGCGAATGTCGGCAAGTCAGACCTCAGCGGTCATCAGCGCCGTCAAAGGCAGCGGTAAAGTCGAGTTTAAAGGCGGCACCAAACCATTTCTGCTTTCCGGTGAGGGCGCTTACGCTGTGCTGCTGAAAGCGGACGACGTGCAGGGCCGTATCGGCACGCCAGGTGCGCTTACTAAAAAGGGCAATAAACCGGAAAGCAGCGTGGCTAAGGCTGTGCCTACACCGGTTATTCAGGCGGCTAAAACCCTCGGCGGCGAACCCCGTTTGCTGACCGCTTCGGAAAGCGACGCACTGAAAACCCGGCTGCTTGCAACGGTCAATCACAATGACGATGACACGTGCGACAGCCTCTATTCACCGGCAGAAAACAGCGATCCTGAAACTGACGGACTTACGCTTACGCCACTGGATGATACACATGCTTTGCTTTCATCGCTCTGCTGGCGGGCTGCGTATAACGAAGGCTATGGCTACTGGGTCATTGATAACCAGCTAAAAGGCAAGCCTGAGCTGGTGACCATTTCCGGGTCGGATTACGACAAGGGCGAGATTACCAGCGTGCAGAAAGGCCGTGGCATCGGCGACTGCATGAGCCAGGAAAACTGGGTATGGGATGGCAAGGCTTTCCGCAAAAGTTATGATGGTGGGACCGGCATGTGTCGTTATATCCATGCGGGCGGCACCTGGGATCTGCCGACGCTGGTGACGGATGTGAAGCCTGTTTCGGGTTAAGCCGGTGAACCTGAGATCCAAAAAGACGTTTTTTTCAGCAGTTGCACCTTCGTCTGCGGATAAGGGTTGCGGAAACAGGGGGTAACGGTATAATCCTCAACGTTTTCCGCATACCCTTCAGTGCCGAAGTGGCGAAATCGGTAGACGCAGTTGATTCAAAATCAACCGCCGCGAGGCGTGCCGGTTCGATTCCGGCCTTCGGCACCATTAGTACTTCCAAGACCATCCGAGAAAGTCCAATTACCCCTTAAAAATCAATGCTTGCAGCGATTTTTACATCCTGAGCAGTCCGAGGTTGTCCGTTGAAATCCGGATGCCGTTGGGGGCATAATTGGGGGCATCTTAACTTCGATTAGAAATGTGCCCCCAAATGAAGCTCAATGCCAGACAGGTAGAGACCGCAAAGCCAAAAGACAAAACCTATAAAATGGCCGATGGCGGCGGTTTGTATCTCGAGGTTTCGGCAAAAGGTTCTAAATACTGGCGCATGAAATACAGGCGTCCTTCTGATAAAAAAGAAGATCGACTGGCATTTGGTGTCTGGCCGACAGTCACTCTCGCTGAAGCAAGGGCCAAACGTGATGAAGCGAAAAAGCTGTTGAGGCAGGGGATCGATCCAAAAGCTGAACAAAAGGAAGCCGAGGCAGAAAATGCTGGAGCTTATACCTTTGAGACAATTGCCCGTGAGTGGCACGCGAGCAACAAACGCTGGAGTGAAGACCACCGATCGCGCGTTCTTCGTTATCTTGAGTTGTATATCTTCCCATTTATTGGCTCGTCTGATATTCGCCAGCTAAAAACTAGCAATCTATTAGCCCCGATTAAAAAGGTTGATAGTAGTGGTAAGCATGACGTTTCACAGCGCCTTCAGCAACGTGTTACAGCCATTATGCGTTACGCTGTACAAAATGATTACATCGAGTCTAACCCCGCTATAGATATGGCTGGAGCCTTATCTTCCACCAAAGCTCGTCACTATCCTGCGTTGCCTTTCGGCCGGTTCCCTGAATTGTTGGAGCGTCTTCGTGCATATCGTGGTCGTGCTATAACACGCATAGCTGTCGAACTTTCCCTGCTAACCTTTGTGCGTTCAAGCGAGCTTCGCTTCGCAAGATGGGATGAATTCGATTTTGGCAAGGCTTACTGGAGAATTCCTGCAAGGCGTGAAGAGATTGATGGGGTTCGCTATTCACATCGTGGTATGAAGATGAAAGAAGACCATATCGTTCCATTAAGCCGTCAGGCACTGGTTTTAATAGAGCAGCTAAAACAACTTAGCGGTGACAATCCACGCTTATTTCCCGGTGATCACGATTCTAAAAAGGTAATGAGCGAAAACACAGTCAACAATGCGTTACGTGCTATGGGCTATGACACTAAAACAGAAGTTTGTGGGCATGGATTTAGAACGATGGCTCGTGGTGCTTTAGGTGAGTCGGGGTTATGGAGTGAAGATGCAATAGAACGACAGATGAGTCATTCAGAACGCAACAGTGTGCGTGCGGCTTACATTCATACATCCGAGCATTTAGATGAGCGGAGATTAATGATTCAGTGGTGGGCCGATTTCTTAGATGAGAACTATAAAGGGATTGTATCACCATTTGACTATGCAAAGATTGCGAAAGAAAAGTAATAAAACAGCGAGGCTTTTACGCCTCGCTATCTTTTATTTGGCAGCAATAAATTGCCTAATTTTATTGAACATTAAGATCTCTTCACTTGATAGCTTCATATCCAATTTCATAATGTTGCTGCATAAATTATACAAGTACCCTCTTTTTCCATGCGTGTTCTCTAACATTGAATTAATGTATTTAGGGTTATAATCATTATTCTTAATGGCAGAGTTATACCAATATAATGCATCACTGATGAGGGTTTTATCAGTATAATTAGTGTTCTCGCAAATTTTACCGTGTAAATTTGCCAAAGTGAATTCGGCATTTAGAACCGTTTTATCTCTCTTTCCATCTTCAAATGCTTTTTTTGCAAAGTCGATTGCATCACGTAGGTTACGCTCGCCTTTTAAAACTTTACCCATTGCTTTTGCTCTTTGCAACCAATAGTCTGGTTCATGACTGAGTATGGGCTGTAAATCCTCGTATAATTTCAATATAAATCTGCCTGCACCTTTCTTCCTTGAGAAGAGAAGGTTAATCGTGTCAAACATTATTAACTTCTTGCCAATGTCTTCGTACTGCTTATTTCTAAGTAATATCTTTATTACATCCAACATAATATCGTTTGTAGAGGAAGATCCTGAGTTTATAAACTGTTCATTAATTGTTTCCAGCAGCCAAGACCTTGAGTTTGAAACTATTTTGAATCGAGATTTATGGTTTGCCTCTAATTCGTTTGTTGGCATTATTTCGATTATCGGAGAAAACTTTACGGAAATTTCCCTGGCTTCTTTATTTCCGATGTTAATTAATCTGCTTAATGATATGTAGACTTTGTCAATTACAGCAAGCAAAATCAGGCATTTGAATTCCGTTTCGGTACATTTTTTCTTAATGTAAATTTTTTGTTTGATTTGAGTGTAGGTGTTCGCAGTCCTGAATGTGCTTTCAAGAATGTTAGTTTTATCTTTCCATTCAACAATCCCCAATGAAGTAAGGTTTTTGTTTATAGATAGTAGTTCCCCACTGTTAAGAAAATTAGATAATTCGAAAAAATTGTTCTCACTATCAAAAGTAGAGAATGTGTTGGCTATATCAACTTCTGTAGAATTACATGCAATTACAAAAGATGTGTTTAGCTTGGATAGTTGCGTGAGTGAGTTCCTTATAACTGAAGCTTCTTGATATGTAATCACATTGCTGTCAATGAAATAAATTGAATTTTTTATAGAGCACATTCTTTTTATATCATCAGTATTTAATGATGTGACGGATGGGAAGAAATAACTTTTTCTGTTTTTTATTTTGGTCGCTAAGTGTTTTAATAGGAGAGATTTCCCAGAGAACCTTCTTCCTTTAATTATAATTACGCTATTTTCTGCAATGCCATTTGAAATTTCTTTTACGCGAGTCCTTTCAATTGTATATGATGGGAGGGAAAAGTATTTAAGGTTATCACTGTCATCACCTTCGCCTTGTAACATATATTTAATGTTAAGGTTTTTGTCGCTTTCAATCGTATGAATACTCTCTGATTGGTATGTTTTAAGCGACGCCCCGTTATTAGAGTCGGCCAGAGCAAAGCATTCATTTACTAGATGATAAATGTCATCGTAGTCATTCAGCTTACATATGACATTGATTCCATACTCTTCTAAAACATCTACATCAACATCCTCTAAGGAATTTTTAGTAACATAAATGCGTTTAGAGTTTATTAATTTGTCTTCGGTTACTCCCGATACTGCATACATGATGTCGAGCTCTCTATCTAGACTACAACCAAGATATAAAAGGTTGCTTTCGAGAATGTCATTTTTGAGTGCTGTTAATATATGTTCATTTTTTATTAAACTTCTAATGTATTGGCTTTCTGAAAATATCAGACTGCTTTCTTCTTTATAGAGTGTTTCCTCATTTGCACAGCCATGTACTTTGTATAACAAGTTAATGTCTTGGGATTTCTTATCGAGTTCTTTATATGGCAGGACTTTTGTTAGATTTAGATTTGCTCGCTCAATGCCATCATCAATATTTAAGGTGTAGATAAATTTCCATTTTTGCTTTAAAAAAGTTCTTCTTACGCCAGATATGTTTACTTGGGTGAAATTATTCCTGATATCTTCGACAAAAAAATCTCTAGGTACATATTTTTCATTTAGATAATACCTTGATATGGTTTTGAATCCCATGTCTTTTATTTTTTCAAGTTTTCCTGATTCAAGCAGGTTTGCTTTCTTTAGCGTTCGCAACATGATTTCAATCAAGGTATTTCCATCTGGTACTTTACCACGAAAGGATTCGCTTCCTCTTGAAAACCCTGCGCCAATTACTGGGGTGATCCCTGCACCTGACAAGCACGATGTTAATATGTTCTTAAATTCTGGAGAGTCAACTTCTAATATTTCCATGTCATTTCCTGAGGTTAAGTGTTGCTTTGCAATAAGCTTGTTTATAAAAAGTGACGGTGTTTGACAATGTATTGAAGATATAATCAAAGTTGTTGCGTTGCAACGGAAATAAATCAATCAAGTTCTTGTTGTGATTTTTATACAGTTGTTGCCAGCTTGGAACGAGTCAATTCCTACAAAACTTAAGTGCAGCAGTTTGCCACTGTGATGTGCTAATACTTCAACAAAACATATCAGAACTAGAGTGTGTAAGGTTATGATTCAAAATTTTTAGTTTCAAGGAGATGTTCGATGGCAACTTAGGTGATTATACCAATATGTTTATACCTCCTTGCTCCCGGCCTCGATACCCCTTGGTATGGGAAGACTTCAATGAGTTGCATCTCTGGAAGCAATCATTAAGTTCGTAGCATCAGTCGAAGTTGCCTAACCAAATGGTCTCTTGAAGAAGTCCTTTCATATTCTAAAGTAAGTGATCTCAGTGTATAAAACCTCTTGCGCGCGCTCGTAGCCCCGCCACGCCTGCGCACTTCATGTAGCGGTTTTCATGCACCTGCATGAGTGGTTCCGGGCCGCGCCGCTGCTGGCCTTTGCTGCCGTGTCTGGGTGCCTGTGACTCATGCGTTTTCATGCAGCATAGACATGCACTCGCACAGCAGACGTAAAAAAGCCCGGCAGGTGCCGGGCTGTGGGATGTTATTTCTGGCCGGGGAACCGTTTACGCTTACGCCGGTCAGTTCCGGCACCCCTGAAAGGGTACGGGCCTGCAAGGCTGATAACATCATCACGGAACATCAGCGGCAGCTTTGTGTTCGTCCAGCTCAGCATCAGATTCATGATATATCCACGGTACAGCGTGTCTGCATCGTTTGCCCCTTCAAGAACACCCGGCGCATGGGGTGAGCCATACCGCTCAAACTGGCTGTACTTCATTCTGAGCAGGCTGGTCAGCTCAATGGCGTGGAAGAGAAAGAATTCATCAATGAGCGCATCAATGCGCTCGTCCATAATGCGCTCATGGCAGGTGATGTAGGCGTGGGCCTTTTGCCCGGTCACGTCGGCCAGCCCCGGCAGCTGCTTTTCCCTCTGGGTAATCAGTCCGGCCAGCTCGGTCGCCGTTTCCTGCTGCTCCAGATACTCCGCACGCAGCGCCTTCATCTCCGGCGTGACGGTGCCGCCGTTCTGCTCCAGCAGCTCACGAAAGCGCGCCCGGTTGTCCTGGCCTGCCTGCTCCGTCTGTGCCTGGCTCTGGCGCAGCGCCTCAACGCTCTCCCTGGCGGCGGCTTCGGCCTTTTTGGCCTCCAGCCATTCCATCATTTTTTTCTGGAGTTCCTGAATACGGGGCAGCCAGCCAGCAGGAAGGCTTTTCGCCAGCGCGGCGCTCTGTTCTGCTAACTCATCTTCGGGAAGCTTCATGAGCCAGCCCGCATCCTTAAGCGGCTTCTGACTCCGTGCCACAAGCTGGCCCACGTACCGGCCGGTTGCCTTAATCTCTTCGTCGGTCATCTGCTTCTGTGTCATGTCTTTTCCTCTCTGTCAGGGCTGCGCGTGGCGGTCTTTACGGGTGCAGGCGGAGCCGTAGCGGCCCAGCGTCTGCGGCTGGCGCACCGGCGCATTATTTTCCGGCTCCGGCTCTGCCGCCACGGGCCTGTTCGGCTTCATGATGATTTTCTCGACGCTCTCCAGCGCAGTGAACGTGCAGGAGCAGTCGAGGTTCTGGCACTGATACCAGGTGCGCTTGACGGACGGTGCCTCGTAGGCGCTGGTGCGGGTGTGGGCCACCTGCCCGCATTCGGGACATTTCAGGGCCATCAGCGGCTTTCCTTCTGTTTTAACTCCAGGCGGATTCTGGCCTTGTGACGGGCGGCCGGTGACAGGGTGCGGCCCGCGTCAGCCCTGGCGGTGGCGTCGGGAGATACGCCGCACAGGCGGAACACCGGGTCACTGTCGGGCATGGCCTCACCGGAAACGGCCGGTTCAGTGATGTGGCGCTTGATGAAGTTTTTCAGCACGCTGTCGGGGTCGTTCACGGAGTCCACCACGCCGGTGACCAGCGCGGCCTGACGGCCTAGGGTGATGTGCAGCAGGCTCAGCGTCTGAATCAGCGGCTGGCCGTGGTCACGCATGAAGTCCTGCCAGAGCTGCATGGCGCGCAGCTCCACCAGGCTGTTGTGGGCGCTGATGTACTCCTGCGCCCGGTCGGCGGTCTCAAACGGCAGGCAGGCCGTTTCTTCGGCGTGGGAGGCCAGCAGCGCGTCGAACTCCTCCAGCGTCTCGCGGTTGAGTGCGATTTCGGTACGCAGCGCGCGCATTTCCGGCGTCATGGCTCCGCTGCTGTCGCGGAACAGGGCGCGCCACTCGTCGTTCTGCGCGTTTGCGGTGGCTTCGGTTTCCGCACGGCGCTGGCGGATGGTTTCGGCATTTTCAGCGGCGGCGGCCTGCACGCGGCGGGCCTCAAGCCATGCCGCCTTTGCGGTGCTGACCTTATCAAGCGCGGCCTGCGTGGCGGCGGGAAGGGATAAAGCGGTGTCGGTCATGTCGGCTTCCTGTGTGGTCGTTTTCAGTCAGTCAATTGTGCCGGGGCTGGCACAGGCAGTGCCACCGGATGACATTGTGTGACGGCTCAGACAAAAAGCCCTTCTTCTGGCCAGCCAGGGAAAGGTCTCACGAACCCCTAATTCAGCTTTTAGTTTTATATAAATCCTTCACTATTCTTCACCAGAAAGAAAAAGATAAGTAATACAGTAAATTAGAGGGTGAAGAGTTGAAAAAACATCCTTCACCCACCGTTCACCATCCTTCACCCTTACGATTTTGAGGAAACAGGACTTTTAAGAACAATAAGAAATAAATAACACTGAATTTATTTCCTTAAGTTTCTTCCATTTTTCACTATGTCACTATTTGCCACTATATAGCACCCCGTTGCACCAGACTGAATTTGCAAGGTTTTCTGAGTCCACAAAGGCTTATTTTACCTGTTGAACGGAGCAGAAAAATGCTCAGAATAAAGAGCTGCCCGATGCCGGACGCACCCGCCCGGCTTTGTATGGAATCAACAAGAGGTAGCCCATGCACACTGCTTTAACCGCACCACCCTCCGCCCCGGCGGCTCCGTCAGCCCCTTACGCGCCGCCGGTTCAGGAGCGTTTCATGCGCCTGCCGGAGGTCATTCACGTCTGTGGCCTGTCCCGCTCGACGATTTACGACCTCATCAGCCGTGACGCCTTTCCCGCGCAGATTTCCCTGGGCGGCAAGAACGTCGCGTGGGCGGCCAGCGAGGTGAACGCCTGGATGAACGAACGCATCGCCGCCCGCGGTCAGGGCCGTGCGGCATGACCTTTACCCACCGCTGAGACTGTCCGTCATGCTGCATTTCTTTGCTTTCCCCGGCTTGCGCGCCGGGGGCCTTCCCTGGTACAGTATTTCTGCTGTCGCAAAATCGGCAGCCGGGATTGGCGTCCTGAATACAACGTTGGCGACACCAGACGCGCCTTGCGTCTTTTTTTGTGTCTGTGCCCTGATGCACCCATTTTTCGGGCGACGGTCCTGTATCCGTTGTGCCGTCCGTGTAATGGTGGCTCAGGCGGGGGCTTCTCACGAAGCGCCGGTTTCCAATGTTGCCGGTTACGCCAACCCCGTCTGGGCTACCACCAGTGAAATTGGCGTTTCCGGTGGTAGCTGTATGCTACTAACATTGGAGACTGCCCTAATGGCTACCGTCCTTAATTCCCCGCATTCAGAATTTGTCTTTGTGTTTGCCGCCGTGCGCCGCTGTGAGCGCCATGCCCGCGTGCAGATGCTGCGCGCCACCGCCGCCACCGAACGCGCCGCCCGCCAGCTGCTGGCCCGCGATTACGTGCTGGCCTTTGCTGCCCGCCTGCCGGTCACGGAGGTGCGCGCATGAATCACGCCACCATTACCCTTGACGACCTCGCCCGCCTGGAGCACCTGCGTAACGCCGGGCGTCTGGCCTGTGACGCGGCGGCCCTGCGAGACTGCTGCACCCCGCCGGAGCCTGCCGACAGCGAACAGCTGGCCTCGCTGCTGTTTCTCATCACCGGCCAGCTGGACGACGTGGTGACCCGCTGCCGCGACGGCTGGATGAACGGGGAGGTGAGCGCATGAACGCCCGCACCCTGTCCCCGGAGCTGCGCGCCGCGCTGTCACGCCGCGCCGTGGCCTGCGCCTGGCTCACCCTGTGTCGTGAGCAGCAGCGCCACTGCGGCCTGACGCTGGCCCGCCTGGAGCGCGCCATTGAAACCGAGCTGGAAGGCTTCTACCTGCGCCAGCACGGCCGCGTGCGCGGGCTGGAGATTGCCTGTGCGCTGCTCGACGACCTGCTGACCGCCGGGCCGCTGAAGGCCGCCCCGTGCCTGAGCTTTTTAGGCCAGGTGGTGATGGACGAACTCTGCGGGCGCATCCACGACGCGCCGCCGCTGCACTGAGGGAAAACGCAATGAAAATGACCGTATCAGACGCGGCCAGCGCCGCGCGGGGCCAGTGGCCCCGCATCCTGCCCGCGCTGGGCGTGAAGGTGGTGAAGAACCGGCACACGGCGTGCCCGGTGTGCGGGGGCAAAGACCGCTTCCGCTTTGACGACAAAGAGGGGCGCGGGACGTGGTTCTGCAACCAGTGCGGGGCCGGTGACGGCATGGACCTGGTGCAGAAGGCGCTGGGCGTCAGCCTGACCGGAGCCGCCGCGCGCGTGAACGACCTCACCGGCAACCTGCCGCCGGTGACGGAAGCCGCACCGGCTGAGCCGGACGACGAGGCCGCACGCACGGCCGCCGCCGCGCTGGCGCAGCAGCTGGTGAGCAGCGCGAAGGCAGTCACCGGCAACGCCTACCTGTCCCGTAAGGGGCTGCCGGAGCAGGCCTGCCTGACGCTCACGAAGCCGCACAAGGTGGCGCTCACCAATTACCGCCCCGGCGACCTGGTGATACCTCTGCACGACGCGGAGGGCGCGCTGGTTAACGTCCAGCTGATAAACGCCGCCGGTGACAAGCGCACGCTTAAAGGCGGCCAGGTGAAAGGCGCCTGTCACGTCCTGAGCGGTAAAGGCACGCCAAAGCGCATCTGGCTCACCGAGGGCTACGCCACCGGGCTGACCGTGCACGTGCTGACGGGGGACGCGGTGTGGGTTGCCCTGTCGTCCGTGAACCTTCTTTCCCTGGCCGGCCTCGTCCGTGAAAAGCACCCGACGCTGCCGCTGGTGATTGCCGCCGACCGCGACCTGAACGGCGACGGCCAGCGTAAGGCCCGGCACGCCGCCGCAGCCTGCAACGCCACGGTTGCCCTGCCGCCGGTGTTCGGCGACTGGAACGACGCCTTCACCGCGCACGGTGAGGACGCCACCCGGCAGGCGCTGCGCGAAGCCTCAGCCCCGCCCGCCGCCAGCCCGTTCGACACCATGAGCGAGGCCGAGTTTACGGCCATGAGCGCCAGCGAGAAGGCGGAGCGCGTCGCAGAGCACTACGGGCGCAATCTGGCGGTGGACGCCAGCGGCGAAATCCTCTGCCGCTATGAGGCCGGGGCGTGGAAGGTGATTTCCGGCAACCAGTTCGGGCGCGACGTGGCGAAGCTTTTTCAGCGCCTGCGCGCCCCGTTCTCGGCGGGCAAGGTGGCGGGCGTGGTGGAAACGCTGAAGCTGATGCTGCCCCAGCAGGCCGCGCCGCAGCGACAGCTCATCGGATTCCGCAACGGCGTGCTCGACACCCGCAGCGGCACCTTCAGCCCGCACCGGCGCGAGAACTGGCTGCGCACCGTAAGCGACGTGGACTACACCCGCCCCGTGCCCGGCGAAACGCTGGAGCGTCACGCGCCGCACTTCTGGCAGTGGCTCGACCGCGCCGCCGGGCGCAGTGCAGAGAAGCGGGACGTGATTCTGGCGGCGCTGTTCATGGTGCTGGCAAACCGCTACGACTGGCAGCTGTTTCTGGAGGTCACCGGCCCCGGCGGCAGCGGCAAGAGCATCATGGCGGAAATCGCCACCATGCTGGCGGGAACGGACAACGCCGTGTCGGCCACCATCGAGACGCTGGAATCCTCGCGCGAGCGCGCGTCGGTCATCGGCTATTCGCTCATCCGCCTGCCCGACCAGGAGAAGTGGAGCGGCGACGGCGCAGGCATCAAGGCGATTACCGGCGGCGATGCGGTGTCCGTTGACCCGAAATACCGCGACGCCTACTCGACCCATATCCCGGCGGTGATTCTGGCGGTGAACAACAACCCGATGCGCTTCACCGACCGC
>Ga0213822_1000274_pt1 | contig 45756 bp, 36 predicted proteins | sample MC6MC0908MG_FD_179872 | JGI IMG/M metagenome (GOLD analysis project Ga0213822, IMG submission 179872) | Enriched soil aggregate microbial communities from Iowa State University, Ames, United States - MC6-MC0908-MG | ecosystem: Environmental > Terrestrial > Soil > Unclassified | place: USA: Iowa... | reverse complement strand
TGGCCGCGCCACACCGGCGATTTCTCGTTCTACCGCGCCTACGTGGGCAAGGACGGCAAGCCGGCCGCCTTCTCGGCCGACAACGTGCCTTACCAGCCCAAGCACTTCCTGAAGTTCGCCGACCAGCCACTGGGCGCCGACGACTTCGTGATGGTGGCCGGCTACCCGGGCCGTACCAACCGTTACGCCTTGGCCGGCGAGTTCAATGAAACCGCCAGCTGGACCTACCCGACCATCGCGCGCCACTACAACGCGGTGCTGAAGATGATCGACGAGGCCGGCAAGGCCGACCCGGACGTCAAGGTGAAGTACGCCGCCACCGCGGCCAGCATGAACAACGTGGCCAAGAACTATGCCGGCCAGCTGGAAGGTTTCAAGCGTATCGACGCAGCCGGCCAGAAGCAGGCCGAAGAAGCCGCCGTGCTGGCCTGGCTGAAGAAGCGCGGTGCCGCCGGCAAGCCGGCCCTGGCTGCGCATGCGCAGCTGGTCCAGCACCTGGACACCAGCAAGACCACGCGTGAGCGCGACCTGTTCGTCAGCCAGTTCAACAGTACGTCCGCAGTGGGCTCGGCGATCACTCTGTATCGCCTGTCGATCGAACGCAGCAAGGCCGATGCCGAGCGTGAAGTCGGCTACCAGGAACGCGATCTGCCCTCGATCGAAGGCGGCCTGAAGCAGATGGACCGCCGTTACGTGCCGCGCATGGACCAGCAGCTGCAGACCTACTGGCTGAGCCAGTACGTGGCCCTGCCGGCCGCGCAGCGCAGCAACGAGGTGCTCAACCAGTGGCTGGCGGGCAGCGATGCGGCGGCCGTGCAGGGCCTGGTCGGCAAGCTCTCGGGCACCAAGCTGGGCAGCCTGGATGAGCGCCTGAAGTGGTTCAAGGCCGATCGCGCCGCCTTCGAGGCCAGCACCGATCCGGCGATCCAGTACGCGGTGGCGGTGATGCCGGCGCTGCTGCAGCAGGAAGAGCAGAAGAAGACCCGCGAAGGCGAGTCGCTGGTATCGCGCCCGCTGTACCTGCAGGCCGTGGCCGACTACAAAAAGAGCAAGGGCGAGTTCGTCTATCCGGACGCCAACCTGTCGCTGCGCATCACCTTCGGCAACGTCATGGGCTACGGCAAGGACGGCGTGAACTACACCCCGTTCACCACCCTGGAAGGGGTGGCGGCGAAGGAAACCGGCGAAGACCCGTTCGATTCGCCCAAGGCACTGTTGGAGGCGGTCAAGGCCAAGCGTTACGGCGGTCTGGAAGACAAGCGCATCGGCTCGGTGCCGGTGAACTTCCTGTCCAACCTGGACATCACCGGCGGCAATTCCGGTTCGCCGGTGCTCGATGCCAACGGCAAGCTGGTCGGCCTGGCCTTCGATGGCAACTGGGAGTCGGTGAGCTCGAACTGGGTGTTCGATCCGGTGATGACCCGCATGATCGCCGTCGACAGCCGTTACATGCAGTGGATCATGCAGGAAGTGGCGCCGGCGCCGCAGTTGCTGAAAGAACTCAACCTCAGCAAGTAAACCGACACGTCGGTTTCGATAACCCCGCAGCGAAATCTGCGGGGTTTTTTTTGGGCGAATTACAGTCAAACGCGTGGCGTCTTGCTTTCCCCCTGGAGCGCGCCGGGCAGGGCTGGGCGAGACGCGCCGTGAACCCATCCATGGGGGCTCGTACGATCCATGCGGTCGAACGGTCCCGCCCAGCCCTGCCCGACGCGCTCTGGACAGATACCGGTGTGCGGACGGAAAGGCGAAGCGGCACGGCACCTGCTCTTTGTGTCCCGGTCACCGAAGGAAACCTGGGTGGATGAGGCAGAGCTGCCTCTGGACCCACGGTTGTACGCACGGGAAAAAGCAGCGGCGCTGCATTTGCCCTCGTGTCCGCGTCAGCGATGGAAACCTTGGTGGATGAGGCCGGGCAGCCTCTGGCAGGACCGTTCGACGGCATGGATGCCGTCGTACGAGCCCCCAGGGATGGGTTCACGGCGCGTCCTGCCAGAGGCTGCCCGGCCTCAGCCGGCGCGGACCAGTCGGGCGCCAGGCTTTACGAGCACGCCCTCAGAGCGCAAAGCGCCGCACAGCTTCACCGCCGTGACCGGGTATGATCCCTGTTCGGCGTGGTTTCACAGGACGTGAACGAAACGCCGGAACCTCCTCCCCCCAAGGACCCCTTGTCCGCATGCGCATCCTGCTTGCCCGTCACGGCGAAACGCCGTGGAACGCCGAAGGCCGCTACCAAGGCCAGATCGATATCCCGTTGTCGCCGATCGGCGAAGCCCAGGCCAAGGCACTCGGGGAACGTCTGAAGTCCGTCGACATCACCCGCGCCGTCGCCTCACCGCTCGCGCGCGCCCAGCTCACCGCCCAGCTCGCCCTCGGTGCCGAACGCGCCCCGATGCTGCTGACCGAACCGGACCTGCAGGAAATCGCCCACGGCGAGTGGGAAGGCCTGCTGGCCAGCGAAATCCACGAGAAGGATCCCTCCCGCCTGCGCGCCTGGCGCGAAGAGCCGGACACCGTGCTGATGCCCGGCGGCGAATCGCTGCGGCTGGTGCTCGAGCGCAGCTGGCGTGGCCTGGCCCGCGCCGCCGAAGGCCTGGGCGAGCACGACACCCTGCTGGTGGTCGCCCATGACGCCGTCAACCGCGTGATCCTGTGCCGCATCCTCGGGCTGCCGATCTCGCGGCTGTGGACCTTCCGCCAGGCCCCGACCACCCTCAACCTGCTCGAAGGCCCCGACCTGGATCAGCTCGAACTGGTCCGCCTCAACGACTGTGCCCACCACACCCCGTTCTTCGGCGAAGCCAAGCACCGCGCGCTGTAACGCACTGCGTCCCATCCTGCCGTCCGCCCCAACGATTCCGATCCAACGCCCATGACCACCATCGCCCGCCCGCAGACCCTCTCCGATTGGCTCGGCTACATCGAGCAGCAGCACCCCGCCACCATCGACATGGGGCTGGACCGGGTGCGTACCGTGGTGCAGGCGATGGGGCTGGGCGCACCGGCCGAGCGCAGCATCGTGGTGGGGGGCACCAACGGCAAGGGCTCCACGGTGGCCTTCATCGAGGCGATCGCCCGTGCGGCGGGCTGGAAGGTCGGCGCGTATACCTCCCCGCACCTGCTGCGCTACAACGAGCGCGTGCGCATCGACGGCCAGGACGCCAGCGATGAAGCACTCATGGCCGCCTTCAACGCCATCGAAGACGCGCGTGGCGACACCACGCTGACCTATTTCGAATACGGCACCCTGGCCGCGCTGCAGCTGTTCGCGCAGGCCGGTCTGGATCTGGCCGTGCTGGAGGTCGGCCTCGGCGGGCGCCTGGACGCGGTCAACATCGTCGACGGCGACGTTGCGGTGATCACCACGGTGGACATCGATCACAGCGACTGGCTGGGCGAGGATCGCGAAGCGATCGGCACCGAGAAGGCCGGCATCATCCGGGGCTGGAAGCCGGTCATCCTGGGCGAAATCGATCCGCCTTCGAGCGTGCTCGCGCGCGCTTACCTGGTCGGTGCCAATGCCATCCGGGGCGGCAGTGATTTCTTTGCCGAGGCCATCGATGGCGAACGTTGGCGCTGGCGCGACGTCGGCTTCCGCATCGAACTGCCGCAGCCGGCGCTGCGTGGCCCGATCCAACGCGCCAATGCCGCCACCGCGATCGCCGCGCTGCGCGCGCTGGATCGTCCGCTGCCGCGCACCGCCTTCATCGAAGGCGTCGCCGCCGCGCGCATCCGCGGCCGCCTGCAGGCCTTTGACCACGACGGCGTGGAGGTGCTGGTGGATGTCGGCCACAACCCGCAGGCCGCGCGCGAACTGGCCACTGCATTGAAGGCCAGTCGCGTCACCGGCGACACCATCGCGGTGTTTGCCGCGCTGCAGGACAAGGATGCCGCCGGGGTGGTCGACGCCCTGGCCGACCAGGTCCAGCAGTGGCATCTGGCCGGCCTGGAGGGCGCACGCGCCCAGAGTGCCGGGGAACTGCAGGCACGCCTGGCCGGTACGGCTGCCGCCGCCGCTACGCCACACGCCAGCGTCGTGGACGCCCTGCAGCATGCCCTGACGCAGGCCAAGGCCGGTGACCGCGTGCTGGTGTTCGGCTCCTTCCACACCGCCGCGCAGGCGCTGCAGATGCTTGACCCCCGCGTCTGAAGAGGGCTTTGCAGCGCCGTTCAGCCGCATCAGCCGCCGCACACGCGCGCACCCGTATAATCGCCGTGGCATTCCGCCGCGCCGCCTGCCTGCCTTCACGTGGATACTCCTCTGAAACAGCGACTGATTGGTGCCATCGTCCTGGTGGCGTTGGCCGTGATTTTCCTGCCCATGCTGGTCAAGGGTCCCGCACCTGATAGTGGTGTCGCCAACGTGCCGATCAGTGCACCGGCCGCGCCATCGGATGGCCAGTTCGAAACCCGCGAGCTGCCGCTGGTCGCACCGACCGGTGGTGCCACTGGCCTGCAGAGCGGCGCATCGACCACCCAGCCGCTGGCCGACAGCGCTGCCGTCGCCGCCGATCCGGCCCCGGCCGATACCTCGCCGGCCGTCGCCGCTGGCAACTACGCCGTGAGCTTTGGCGCCTACGCCAGCGAAGCCGATGCCGACCGCGTCATCGCCTCGCTGAAGAGCGCCCAGTTGGCGGGCTTCCGCGAGCCGGCCACCATCAACGGCCGCCAGGCCTGGCGCGTGCGTGTCGGCCCCTACGCCGATCGTGCGCTGGCCGAAGCCGGCCGCCTGCAGGCGGTGAAGGTGCGCAACGACGTCAAGGCCGAGGTCATCACCCTGGATGCCCGCGCCGATACCGCGGTTGCCGCCACCCCGGCCGCCACGGCACCGAGCCCCTCGGCTGCACCGGCGGCCTCCAGTGCTGCCGCGGCGCCGTCGGGCAACACGGTGAAAACCGAATCGCTGCCGGCCGAGCCGGTCGCGGCCGCCAAGCCAGAACCGAAGCCGGCCGCGCCCAAGCCGGAGCCCAAGCCGGCGCCGGCCCCCAAGCCCGACACCGCCGCTGCTGCACCCGTGACCGCCCCGGCCGCGCCGGCCGCCAGCAGCGTCGGCTTCGCCGTGCAGCTGGGTGCCTTCGGCCAGGCAGCCGAAGCCAACGCGCTGCGCGACAAGGTCCGCGCCGCAGGCTTCAGTGCCTTCGTGGAGCAGGTCCGTACCGACAAGGGCACCCTCAACCGGGTCCGCGTCGGGCCGGTCGCCAACCGCGCCGATGCCGAGAACCTCAAGGCCCAGGTGGCCGCCAAGGTCGGTGTGGCCGGCATGGTCCGCCCGCATCCCTGATGCCTGAGCTGCGCCGCCCCGCACCCGCTGGACGGCGCCTGCCGCGCGCGCGCGGCCTGCCGGCATGATCGACATCGTCCTGCTGGTCCTGATCGCCGCCTCGGTCCTGCTGGGCCTGATGCGCGGCTTCGTCGGCATCGTGGTCGGCACGCTGTCCTGGCTGCTGGCCGGCTGGGCTGCGTTCCTGTTCGGCAACGATGCGGCGCACTGGTGGGCCGCCCCGTTGGAACCGGGCACCGGTCACTACGTTGCCGGCTACCTGGGCGTGTTCCTGATCGTGATGATCGCGGTGGGCCTGATCGGCATGCTGATCAAGGCGGCCGTGAAGGTCACCTGTCTCACCGGTGCCGACCGCCTGCTGGGCGGCGCGCTCGGCCTGGTCCGCGGGGCTTTCCTGGGCTGCGTGCTGTTGATGCTGGCCGCCTTCACACCGTTGCCGCAGGAGCCGGCCTGGCAGACCTCGCAGGTGCGGCCGCTGCTGCAGCCCGGCGTGCGCTGGATGCAGGCGCAGCTGCCCGAGATGGCGTTGCCGGAGGTGAATCTGCCGCAACTGCCGACGATGGATTTGGGCAAGCCGCTCGCGACAGGCGATAATGGCGTCCTTGGCGAGGTAGTGGCAGGGCGCGGATGGCCGCGTCCCGTTGACGAGGGGAGGGAGAGGGCACCTGCCGACGCTGCGGCGCGCGGGCCGGCTTCCACACTGCCAGTCAATATCGAGCCGGCGCACCCGCGTCCGGACGACACCGCTCCGGCACGGAACGGTACCCCCGGCCAGGCACGGCCACCTTCACTGTAGATGGGCGCAGCCCAGCGGAGAACTCGCACCATGTGTGGCATCGTCGGAATCGTCGGCAACCAGAACGTCGCCGGGCAGTTGTATGACGGCCTGACCGTCCTCCAGCATCGTGGCCAGGACGCGGCCGGCATCGCCACCGCCGATGGCACCCGCCTGCGCGTGCAGAAGGCCAATGGCCTGGTGCGCGATGTGTTCGATGCCAAGCGGATGTCCACGCTGGAAGGCCGCGTCGGCATCGCGCATGTGCGCTATCCCACCGCCGGTTCGGAAGGCATGGACGAGGCGCAGCCGTTCTACGTGAACTCGCCGTACGGCATCGCGCTGGCCCACAACGGCAACCTGATCAATACCGAAGCCCTGCGCCAGCAGGTGTTCGAGCAGGACCGCCGCAACGTCAACACCGATTCGGACAGCGAAGTACTGCTGAACGTGTTCGCCTTCGAACTGGACGCGCAGCGCCAGCTGACCCCGGAAGCGGCGATCCGCGCCGTGGCCGCCGTGCACCGCCGGGTCAAGGGCGGCTACGCGGTGATCAGCGTGGTGCTGGGCCTGGGCCTGGTCGCCTTCCGCGATCCGCACGGCATCCGTCCGCTGGTGCTGGGCAAGCGCGCCCACGCCGAGGGCGACGAATACATCGTGGCCTCCGAATCGGCCGCACTGGACGTGCTCGGTTTCCAGCGCGTGCGCGACGTGCGCCCGGGTGAAGCGCTGGTCATCACCGCGCGCGGCGAGCTGTTCTCCGAAGTCTGCGCCGAGCCGGTCGAGCACAGCCCGTGCATCTTCGAGTACGTGTACTTCGCGCGCCCGGATTCGATGATCGACAACGTCTCGGTGCACAAGGCGCGCATGCGCATGGGCATCAAGCTGGGCGAGAAGATCCTGCGCCTGCGCCCGGACCACGACATCGACACCATCATTCCGATCCCGGATACCTCGCGCGATGCCGCGCTGGAGATCTCCAACACGCTCGGCGTGAAGTACCGCGAAGGCTTCATCAAGAACCGCTACATCGGCCGCACCTTCATCATGCCGGGCCAGGGGGAGCGGGTGAAGTCGGTGCGCCGCAAGCTCAACCCGATCCACCTGGAATTCCGCAACCGCGTGGTGCTGCTGGTGGACGACTCGATTGTGCGCGGCACCACCAGCCAGCAGATCGTGCAGATGGCGCGCGACGCCGGTGCCCGCAAGGTCTACCTGGCCAGCGCCGCGCCGCCGGTACGCTACCCGAACATCTACGGCATCGACATGCCGGCGGCCGAAGAGCTGGTCGCGCACAACCGCAGCATTGAGGAAATCGAGAAGCACCTGGGCTGCGACTGGCTGATCTACCAGGACATCGAAGACATGGAAGCGGCGGTGAGCGAAGGCAACCCGGAGCTGAAGTCGTTCGATTCCTCGTGCTTCAACGGTGTCTACCCGACCGGGATCGAGCCGGGCTATTTCGAGCGCATCCAGCAGCTGCGTTCGGACGATGCCAAGCACAAGCGTCGCGCCTGAGGACAGGGCATGAGTGATGTGTTGGACAGCGCGGCCGGCGATCTGCTGCAGGCCGCGCAGCAGTGCCTGGCCGAACCGGATCCGTTGCGCAAGGTCGCGTTGACCCAGCACTACGCCGTGCAGTTCCGCGCCGGTCGCCTGAAGGCACCGGCCGATGCACCAGCACCGGAGCCGATCCGGATGCCGGGCCGCCCCGCCAGGCCGACCCTGGTCCATCCGCGCGATCTGCCGCGGCGTGGCCTGGGCAGCGTGGAAGGGCGCGCCGCCTTCGTGCACGCCATCGCGCATATCGAACTCAATGCGATCGACCTGGCCTGGGATGCGGTCTACCGCTTCCGCGGGCTGCCGACCTCCTTCCATGCCGATTGGGTCAGCGTGGCCGATGACGAATCGCGCCACTTCATGCTGCTGCATGATCGGCTGCAGGCCAACGGCTATGCCTACGGCGATTTCGACGCGCACAACGGCCTGTGGGAAATGTGCGAGAAGACCGCGCATGACGGCCTGGCCCGCATGGCGCTGGTGCCGCGGGTGCTGGAAGCGCGCGGGCTGGATGTCACCCCGGGCATGATCGTGAAGCTACGTGCCGGGGGCGACCATGCCACCGCCGATGTGCTGGAGATCATCCTGCGCGAGGAAGTTGCGCACGTGGCGGCCGGTTCGCGCTGGTACCGCTGGTATTGCACGCGCGAGAATGTTGAGCCGCGCCCGCGCTTCATGGCACTGCTCAAGGAATACGCCGGCGGCTTCCTCTATGGTCCGTTCAATCTCGAAGCGCGTCTGCTGGCGGGCTTCGATGAGGAAGAACTGGCCGAGCTGATCGAACAGACCGAGCTGCGCGGTCAGGTGTTGGCCAGTACCACGCGCTGACCGCTCTCGGTCGGTCGATTGACGTAGAACAGGCCTGGCCCCGGCCGATACGGCAGCTCCCGCGTGCCTTCATCGGCGGCGTAGAGCAGGGCGGTATCGCCCAGTGCATCGAAGTTCCAATGTGCCGACTGCATCAGGTAGTGCTGGCGCAGCAGCAGCTCCTGCGCGGCGTCCAGCGGCAGCCCCGCCAGCAGTCGCGCCGCGATCGGCTGCAGCGCCGCCGGCAACGCCAGTGCAGGCAGCTGGTCGGGCGAGGTTGTCCAGGCTACGCCCGCTGCGGCGGCGTGCTGGTGCAGCACCCGCAAGGCGATGAACTGGTAGCGCGCATCGATCTCCCGGCGCAGCACCACCGCCGCGTAGGCACGCAACGTGAGTTGCGGCAGCACGCTGCGGCTGCCGGCGATGCGCTGCGGCTGCCACTGGTGCCAGACGTCGACCCAGATCACGTCATCGCCCAGGCCGAGCGCGCGCTGCCAGCGACGGCACGTCGCCTGCGCGGTGCGGTACACCGTGCTCGCGCGCAGCAGCGCCAGCGGCGGTACCTCGCCTGGTGCCAGCCCGGTACCGCGCAGCAGCTGCCCCTGCGGGCGGCTCAGCAGCTTGGGCCCTTCGATGCGCTGGTCGTAGCCGCCGCCGATGTTGGCGTGCACGCCTGGCAGGGCGATCTCTTCGTGCTCGGGAGCCACGCTGGTCAGCGCGAAATGCTCGCGGTGCTCATCGCGCGCGACCAGCTGCACCACGGTGTCCGCACAGCCGGCGGGCAGCGCCACGGCGGGCATCTCATCGCGGTGCTGGCGGCCGATCGCCACCACCGTATCGAGCAGCCCGACGAAGCGCACCGGCCGCGCGGCGCCGGGAAATCCCGATGCCAGCGACCACCCCGAGCGCAGCAACTGTTCGCGCAGCCACGCGGCGCCGCCGGGCGCGTTGAGCACGTTCACCGCGTCGCGCGCGCTGGCCGCGCCACGCGAGTAGCCGAACAGATCCACCCGCACGCTGCCGAGCACGCGGCCCGGGTGCGCGCGGGCGAGCTGGCGCAGCGCCTCGGGCAGCAACTGCTCCAGCGCGCGGCGTCGTTTCGCGCGCACGCCGGTACGGCCGATGCCGAACGCCAGCCCCAGCAGGTCGTCTTCCTCGCCGGTGCGCGTGCCCACGCCCTCGATGTAGATCGACACTGCGACCGTGTCGCCGGCGGGCGGCATCTGCCGATGGTCCGGGTACATCGCGTGCAGCCGCGCGATGTTGGTCAGGCCGTTGCTGTAACTGCTGGTCAAGCGGCTCTGGTACGGGGAGGCATCATCGGCGACCACGGCCGGCGGCCGCGGCGCGGGCGTGGTGGCGCCGGGCGGACGTGAGGCACGCTGCAGGTTGTCGGCGTTGTTGCGGGTGCCGTCGAAGAACAGGCCGATATGCAGCGTGCTGTCGAGGCGAGCGCGATCGGGTGGGCTCATCGCTGGCGCCTGTTCTCGGTCCGCATGCACATCCCCCTGTGTCCGGCCATGCTCGCACCCGTGGAATCGGATCCACCGCGTCCGCTCGATCCTCCGGCCGGATGGCCGGGGAGGCGCCTTCGGCATGACGATAATTCAATACGCAGCAATGATCGAGATGTCGTGATCGGCATTTTGTTTTGATAACCAGGCCCGCGTAACGCAAGGTTTACCTCGCCGTGCCGACCGGTGCCTATTCTGCAGGCCGTTTTCGCTCAACGGGCTTTCCCATGATGCTTCGCCCACCGGTCTTGAACCGGCGTCGTTTCCTCGGCCTGGCGGCGCTGGGGGGAACCGCGCTTGCCCTTCCCGGGCACGCTTTCTCTCAGCATCTGGATGGCGCACTTGCGGCCACTTTCGATGCTGACTGGTGGTGGGGAGCGTTCAGGGAGCTCACGCTGACCGCCCTGGCGGCCGTCCCTGAAGTCGGCGGGATTCTGTCGTTCTTCGGCGGGCTGTTCATTCCCGCCCACCTGTTCGACAGCGACGACGCGCAATGGCGGCAGTACATCGAGGCGGTCAACCGGATTGTCGATGAAAAGCTGGACGACGCGATCTATCTGCAGGTGCAGGCCTCACTGGCCGGATTCTCGCGTGCGACGCGGTTGTTCCTGTCCGCACTGGAGACAGGGGACGCGCAGCACATCCGCAGCATCATCGATGCACTGAACGTCAGCTTCTCCGCTTCCATCGCCGGCTTCATGCTGAAGGGACACGAAGCACGCCTGCTGCCCCTGTTCGTGCCGGTAGCGAACATGCATCTGGGGCTGCTCCGCCAGGCCGTCCAGCAGGGGCGCCTGCGCCAGTTTCCGCCGGCGGTGATCGTCGATTACCAGAACCAGCTGCAGGCCAGCATCGTCGATTACGGGCAGTACTACGACGATGTGGTGGAACTGCAGCTGCAGGCGGGCGCCAAGGCGCATCCGCATGATGCCTGGGAGCATCGCAACGAGCCCTTGGCGGCGGTCTACACACTGCGCAGCCAATTGCAGGGCAGCTTGGGCGATACACGCGATTGCTGGCCCTCGTTCGATACGGGGCTGTACCCCGGGGAAGTAAAGGTGCACCTGGACCGCGAACTGTTCAGCCTGCTGATCGGCTCGTACTTCGATGACAGCGTGGCCGAGCCCAGCAGGATCGTGCTGCCTGCACCGCCGACCGGGCCCATTCGCCGGATCACCCTGCAGGGCTACGTGTTCGTGGATGGTCTGACAGTGTCGTACGGTTCGGGCCAAGGGCCCGACGGCGTTGACGCGGTGCGCGTGGGCGGGCGTGGCGGGGCAGTCTTCCAGCACGATGACATCGTGCAGCGCGGTCACGTGCGCGCCGTACAGGTCCGAAATGGGTACGCGGTGGATACCGTCGCGCTGGAGTACGGCGATGGCAGCCGTTCGGAACAGGTGGGGGGCGACCGCGGCTATCCGGATCCGCGCCCGGCCACCCGGCTGGCCTTCCCGGGTCACCACCTGTCCAGCGTCATCGGGTTCGGCACGGCCGCCGGCTATGGTGGGGTTCTGTCCGGCTGCATGTTCGGCTTCCAGCTCGACGAGCCGACCGCGCCCGTCGCACTGGACAGGCAGGTACGGGATCGCTTGCAGCGCGTCTGGCCGGCCGGGCTGCATCCGGCGCTGCAGGACAGTCCAAAAGGCTGAACCAGGATGCGGTCGATCGCCGTTCCGGGATCCCGTCCGTGTCTCTGCAGCGCGCGCGGCATGACATCGCCACGCCGCCGCGGGGTTAGTTCGCCAGCGAATCCAGCGTCCAGCCTTCCGGCGTGACGCGCAGTACCGAACCCTGTTCGTACCAGTCGCCGAGCACGATGCGCGTGCAGTCGCGGCCGCTGACCTGCAGGGCGTGAATGGCGGGGCGGTGGGTATGGCCGTGGATCAGGGTGTCCACGCCGTAGCGACCAAACGTGGCGTCCACTTCTGCAGGGGCGACATCGGTGACGGTCTCGAACTGGGCGCGGTCACCCTGCTTCATCTCCGACTGGCGCGCCTGGCTGGCATCGCGCGCCTTCTGCGCGAAGGCGATGCGCGCGGCCAGCGGCTGCGACAGGAACTGCGCCTGGAACACCGGGTCGCGGGTCTGCGCGCGGAACTGCTGGTAGGCGACGTCATCGGTGCACAGCAGGTCGCCGTGCTGCAGCAGCACCGGGCGGCCGTACAGATCGATGACGCTGGGGTCGGGCAGGATGGTGAACCCGGCGCGGCGCGCGTACTCCTCGCCGACCAGGAAGTCGCGGTTGCCGCGCATGAAATACACCGGCACGCCGGCATCGGCCACGGCATGCAGCGCGATCGCGACCGCATCGGCGGCCGGGGAGGGCGTGTCATCGCCGATCCAGGCTTCGAACAGATCGCCCAGGATGTACAAGGCATCGGCCTGCATCGCTTCATCGCGCAGGAACGCCAGGAACAGGTCGGTGATGGCTGGACGACTCGGGTCCAGGTGCAGATCGGAGATGAACAGCGTGGTCATGCACGCATTGTAAAACGCAGGTGCGCGATGCGCGCGTGCCGGTTTCTCAGACCGGCAACGGCAGCCATTGAAGACTGGCAGCCGCCAGCAGACCGGCGATCCCGGTCGCGGCCAGCACATCGCTGGGGTAGTGCAGGCCCAGCACCACGCGCGACAGCCCGATCAGCACGGTGAAGGGCACCAGCACCGGGGCCAGCCACGGGTAGTAGGCCAGCGCGACGATCGTGAAGGACACCGCGTGCAGGGTGTGCCCCGACGGGAAGCTGAACTCGTCCAGCGGCGCCACCCAGGCCCGGATGCGCAGATCCGCGGCAAACGGCCGCGGGCGTCGCGTCCAGCGCTTGAGGCCCTTGTACAGCAGCAGCGCCATCAAGCCAGTGGCGGCCATGTGCAACGAGGCGCGCAGGCCGTCGAAGCCGTCCAGCAGCACCAGCGCGCCCATCAGCGCGTACCAGAACGCGCCATCCCCCAGGCGGCTGATCACCGCGAAGGCATGGCGGATCCGGCGGTGCCGGCAGTAGTGGTTGGCGCGGCGGCACCAGCGGGTTTCGTGGCCGCGCAGCGCGTCAAGCGGCGTGGTCGGCATGCGGCCTCCGGGCCTGGGCCAGTTCGGCAAGCAGGGCATCGAACTCGGCGACCACGTGCTGCGGATGCAGCCGTTTCATCGCGGTGGCGGCATTGCGGCCGAGCCGATGGCGCACTGCATCGTCGCCGGCCAGCTGCACGGCGGCGGTCACAAATTCGCTGTCGTCATTCACGGCGATGCCGTTCTCATCGGTACGCAGGTATTCGCGGGCGGCGCCGTAGTCGAAGGCGACCGTGGCCAGGCCACTGGCCATGGCTTCAAGGGTCACGTTGCCGAAGGTTTCGCTGCGGCTGGGGAACAGGAACAGATCGCCGCTGGCGAAATGCCGCGCCAGCGCGTCCCCGCGCTGCACGCCGCAGAAGATGAAATCCGGGTTGTCGTGGGCCAGCTTGGCGCGCGCTGGGCCATCGCCGACGAAAACGAAGCGCGCCTTCGGCCGTACCTGCTGCAGGCGCCGGAAGGCCTTGACCGCCAGGCCGAGGTTCTTCTCCGGCGCGATGCGGCCGACGTAGATCGCCGCGAAGCCGTTACCGTCGATGCCCCATTCCTCGCGCAGCGCCGGGTCGCGCCGCTCGGGCTCGAACTGGCTGCTGTCCACCGCGCGCGCCAGCAGGCGGACCCGGTCGAAGCCCTGTTCGCCGAGGAATTGCTGCAGCTCCTGGGTCGGCACCAGGGTGGCATCGGCCTGATTGTGGAAGCGCCGCATCCAGCGCAGTGCGGCTGCCTGCAGCCAGGCCACGCCGTAGTCGGGCAAATACTCGTCGAAGCGGGTATGGAAGCCGGTCGCGACCGGAATGCCAAGGCGCCGCGCGGTACGCAGGGCCGACCAGCCCAGTGGACCTTCGGTGGCGATGTAGATCGCGTCCGGACGCTGCTGCTGCCACTGGCGGCTCAGGCGGGACGGCGCGGGCAGACCGAAGCGCAGGCCGGGGTAGCGCGGCAGGCTGGCACCGCTGACCAGCACGGTGCCTTCGGCGGCATCGACATCGCACGGCTGCCGGGGCCGGACCAGATCGACCTGGTGGCCGGCGGCACGCAGGCCCAGCTCCAGGCCCTGCACGGTCAAGGCGACGCCGTTGACTTCCGGGGGATAGGTTTCGGTGACGATGGCATAGCGCATGGCGGGCCTCCGGTATGCCACCCATGCTGGGGCCGGGCGATGTAGCCGACATGACCGCCGTATGACGCCCGGATGACGCGCGCGCCGGCAAAAAAGCCACGGCCCCGAAGGGCCGTGGCGATCAAGCAGTGTTACCCGGCGGCGATCAGAAGCGCTGCTGGTACTTCATGTACATGAAACGGCCGATGTCATAGCCGCCGTAATACGAGAAGGCCGAGTTCGGCTGGCTGTACATGATCGGGCCGTATTTCTCGAACACGTTGTTGGCGCCGACCGAGACGGTGGCGTCCCACGGCAGGGTGTAACGGAACTGTATGTCGTGGAAGGTGACCGAGCCGCGCCGGTTGTAGTCGCGCGAGCCGGCATACCACGGCGCCTGCACACCCGGGTCGGAGCATTCGTCCGGCCGGGTCTTGGCGTTGATGCAGCGCTCCTTCACGCCGGAGTAGTAGCGGGCGGTCCAGCTGACCCCGAAGTTCTCCAGGTCCCAGCCCAGGGTCAGGTTGGAGCGCACGCGGAAGCCGCTGCCGATGCCATTTTTCGTTTCGGGCACCACATCTAGCTCATTGGTCGTGCGCGACAGGTGGGAGCTCACGTAGGTCGTCGTCCACCCCGTGCTGAACTTGCCATACCCGGTATCCAGGTGGTGGCTGAGCTCCAGGTCGTAGCCTTCGGTTTCCATGAAGCCGGAGTTGCGCTTGCCGTATTTCAAATTGTCCACGATGCCGGTGACCGGATCGCGGGTGAAGTCGTTGCAGCGCGAGGCGATGCCCAGCTCATAGCAGTCGCGCAGCATGTCGTTGGGGTGATCGTTGACGATGGTGTTGTCGATGCGGATCTTCCACCAGTCCAGTGCCACGTTGAGATTGGGCACGAAGGACGGGCTCCAGACCAGGCCCAGGGTGCGGCTGGTCGAGGTTTCCGGCTGCAGGTCGGGGTTGGAGCCGTTGGTGAACGGCACCGGGGTCTGGTCGCTGCTGCTGGTGATCGGGACGCCGCCCTGACGCAGCTGGCGGTAGGTGTCCGCATTGGTGATGACCGCGGCGCAGCGGGCGCGCACCTCGGCACTGCTGGCCGACGCACCGTAGACGGTGTCACAGGGATCACGGTAACCGGTGGTGAAGGTTTCCGAACCGCCACCATACAGATCGGAGATGGTCGGCGCGCGGAAGCCCTGCGCCCAGGTGCCACGCACCAGCAACTGCTCGATCGGCTTCCACTTGAAGCCGAACTTGCTGTTGAGGGTGGCGCCGAAGGTGCTGTAGTCCGAGTGGCGGGTGGCGGCGCTCAGGCTCAGCTCGCGCGCCCCCGGCAGGTCGGCCAGGATCGGCACGCTCACCTCCAGGTAGGCCTCGTTGACCTTGTAGTCGCCGCCGGTCGGGCCAGCGGCCAGGTTGGTGGTCGCGCCGCTCTGGGCCAGCGGATCGGGGGTGAACTCACCGGCCTCCTTGCGGGTTTCCACGCCAAAGGCGAAGCCCAGGTCGCCGGCCGGCAGCGTCATCACCGTGCCGGCGATGCTGGCGAACGCGTTGCGGGTGGTGGTCTTGCCGCGGGAAACTTCGGGCGGGAACAGATAGTCGATCAGCGCCGGGTTGCCGGTGAGCCCATTGGGGTCGTTGCTACCGTAGGGCGCCAGCGGGTTCCAGGGGATGCAGCCGGCAATCGGCGCACCCGGAACGCCACATTCCACCTTGCCGGTGGCCTCGTTGTAGTACGACGGGCCGACCGCGTTCTTGACGCGTTCCTTGTTGAGGTTGCCGGTGGCGGACTGCACCAGTTCGCTGCGGTTGTACTGGTAACCCACTTCCCAATCGAAGTAGCGCTCGCCCACCTCGAAGCTGCCTTCCAGCGCCGCTACGGCGCGCCAGGTGGTCAGGTCGCTGGTGCTGACCCGGGGGACTTCCCAGGTGCGACGATTCCAGGCGATGTCGGTGGGTTTCTCATATCCATGGTGATTGCCGAACGGATTGAACCAGCTGTCGGCCGACATCCGCCCGATGCCGGCGGTGGAGGACTGCAGCGGATAGCCGGCGATCTGGCGGGTGGACGTGCGCTTGTTGTAACCCAGCTGGGTGGTCAGGCGGATGTCATCGGTCAACTCCACCCGGCCATCCAGGAACAGCGAATCGCGCTTGAGCGGCGAGATCAGGTGCATCTGTTCCTGCGCGTTGCTGACATCGCCGGTGATCGGGGTCAGGTCGCTGAGATGGTAGTTGGCCGGGTTGGTCGGGTCGGTGCCGCGGTCCAGCGAATAGTTGCAGCCCGCCGCGGCGGTACAGCCGGGCCCTTTCAGGCCGTTGATCTGGCCCCACTGGCTGATCTGGGTCCAGCCATCGCCGGGATGGCGGCTGGTGTTCTGGGACTCGCTGAACCAGCGATCGCGTGCCCAGACGCCCTTCTCTTCGGTGTGCTCGGCCGAGAAGGTCAGCGACGCGCGGTTATTGGACCAGCCGGCCACGACATCCACGCTGTTGCGCGCGCCATCGCCCTGGCTGTACTGGCCGTGGTAGACATTGGCGGTGACGCCGTCGACGTTGCTGCGGGTGATGATGTTGATCACGCCGGCCATGGCGTCGGAGCCGTAGATCGCCGACGCGCCGTCTTTCAGCACTTCCATGCGTTCGATCGCCGAGACCGGCACGCTGGAGATGTCCTGGTAGCCGCCGGTGTTGATGCCCAGGCGCTTGCCGTTGATCAGCACCAGGGTGCGCTGTGCGCCCAGGTTGCGCATGTCGATGTAGGTGCCACCGGCGTTCTCGCCAGCGGCCAGTACGTTGGAGCGGCTGATCGCGGGGCTGCCCACGGCGGTCAGGTTCTGCAGAATGTCGGCCACAGAACTGAAGCCCTGGCGCTCGATGTCGGCGCGGCTGATCGACAGCACCGGCTGGGCCGATTCCACATCGACCTGGCGGATGCGTGACCCGGTGATCTCGATGCGGTCCAGCGTGGTCGGGGTGGCGTCCTGGGCAAGGACGGCAGTGGAGGCCAGGCCAGCGGTGCCGGCGACCAGGGCAAGGCGGACTGCCTGCCCCAGCGGGGTGATGGATGAAGACATGATCGACTCTCTCTCTAATCGGAACGACGTCCAAGAAGTCGGCGGACCCAAGTACCGCCTTCCTCAAAAATCCAGCCGTGTGAAGGCCGGTGTCCCGAGAGTAGATCGATTCGTTAAGTACTCATGAAGAACATGTGAGGGCGTTCTCACAAATACATCATGCGTCACGCGTTCTGCGAATTCAGCCCATGAATTGCTGCAGGTGCACGTTTGGAAGCGGGCAAAAAGCGTCAGGCAACGAAGGGGCGGAACTGCACACCGAGTCCTGCCATGCCCTCGGTTTCCCCGATCAGATCCGCGCGCAGCAGCGGACGTGCATCGATGTAGGCCTGCGGCAGGATCAGCGACAGGCGCGCGTCATCGGCGGTCAGTTCCAGTTCCGGCATCGGCGTGTCTTCGTGCGCGCGGTTGAGCAGCACTGCCAGGCGCAGCAGCGCGGTCATGCGCCGTGCCGGCTGCAGCAGGCGCTCGGGCAGCGCCTCGAAGGCGGACTTGGAAATGTTGCGGCGATGGCTGCGTACCAGCGCGGCCAGCAACTGCTGTTCCTGCCGTGAGAAACCGGCGATGTCCGAGTTCTCCAGCACGTAACTGCCGTGCACGTGGTAACCGCTGTGCGCGATCATCAGGCCAAGCTCATGCAGGCGCGCGGACCAGCCGAGCATGCGGGCATCGTCCGGGTCCAGCTGCCAGCTCTCTTCGACCTGGGCGAGCAGGTTCATCGCCGTGCTTTCCACACGATCGGCCTGCACGGTATCAATGCCGTAACGCTGGGTCAGTGCCGCGACCGACTCATCACGCAGGTCGTTTTCGCTGGCGCGGCCGAGGATGTCGTACAGGATGCCTTCGCGCATCGCCGCCTTGCTGACCAGCAGTTTCTGCAGCCCCAGCGCCTGGAAGGCCGCCTCCAGCACCAGGATCCCGCCGGCGATGATCGGGCGGCGATCGGCGGACAGGCCGGGCAGGTTGATGTCTTCGATGCGCTTGGCCTTGAGCAGTTCATCGCGCAGCTGCGGCAAGGCTTCGGCGGTGATCGCGCCCTTGCTCAGTTTCATGGTGGCGCAGATTTCGCTGATCGCCTTGTGCGTGCCCGACGAGCCCAGTGCTTCATGCCAGCCCAGTGCGCGGTACTTGTTGGCGAACTGCTGGAATTCCGCGCCGATCTCGGTCAGGGCGTCCTTCCAGCGCTTCTTGCTCAGCTTGCCGCCGGGGAAGAAGCGTCGCGTGCTGGCGATGCAGCCGGCCTGCAGGCTTTCGCGCTCCAGGGTCTGCATGCCCTGGCCGATGATGAATTCCGTGGAACCGCCGCCGATGTCGATCACCAGCCGGCGCTGGTCCGCCTTGGGCGGCTGCGCGTGGGCCACGCCCAGGTAGATCAGGCGGGCCTCTTCGCGGCCGCTGACCACTTCGATCGCATGCCCCAGCGCGGTTTCGGCCGGCATCAGGAAGGCCTGCGGCGAGCGCAGCTGCCGGACCGTGTTGGTGGCCAGGGCACGGACCCGCACCGAGGGGATCGCACGGATGCGCTGGCCGAACCGGGCCAGGCATTCCAGCGCGCGCTGGCGGGCCTCGGCGGACAGGCCCCCTTTGCCATCCAGGCCGTCGGCCATGCGCACGGTCTCGCGCAGGCGGTCGACCACCCGCAACTGCCCGAGGGTGTATCGCGCGATGACCATATGGAAACTGTTGGATCCCAGGTCGATGGCGGCGAGCAGGTCGCCATCCTGCAGAGCGGGCGGAGTCGTGGAGGTATGCGGCATGGACGAATGTTAGCCGAAGGCAGGGGCCCCGCGTCACCGCACCGCCTTCACAGCGGATGCGACGCGGGGTCGCAGGCTACAGACCCTGCAGCAGGGCCATCTGCGCCGCGTGCGGCGGCTCGTCGTGGCCCGGCGTGCACTTGATGTAGCTGCCGTCGGCCTGCAGTTCCCAGGCGTTGAGGTTGTCGTCCAGGTAGTTCTGCAGCACGTCGCGGTAGACCTTGCGCGCCAGCTCCGGGTCCAGGATGGGGAAGCAGGTCTCGACCCGGCGCAGCAGGTTGCGCTCCAGCCAGTCCGCGCTGGCGCAGAACAGCTCCGAGGCGCCGTCGTTGCCGAACCAGTAGACCCGGCTGTGCTCGAGGAAGCGGCCGACGATCGAGCGTACCCGGATGTTGTCCGAGACGCCGGGCACGCCGGGGCGCAGGGTGCAGGCGCCGCGCACGATCAGGTCGATCTGCACGCCCGCCTGCGAGGCCGCGTACAGCGCGCGGATCATCTGCGGTTCGTTGAGGGCGTTCATCTTGGCGATGATCCGCCCGGCGCGGCCACTGGCCGCCAGCCGCGTCTCGCGCTCGATCCGCTGCAGCAGGCCCGGGTGCAGGGTGAAGGGCGACTGCAGCAGGCGCTTGAGCTTCATCCGCGGCGCCAGCCCGGACAACTGCTGGAACAGCAGATGCACATCGTTGCCGATGTCCGCATCGGCGGTGATCAGGCTCAGGTCGGTGTATGCGCGTGCGGTGCCGCTGTGGTAGTTGCCGGTGCCCAGGTGCACGTAACGGCGCAGCTTGCGGCCTTCGCGACGCACGATCAGCAGCATCTTGGCGTGGGTCTTGAACCCGACCACGCCGTAGACGACCTGCACGCCGGCTTCCTGCAGGCGGTCGGCGAGGCCAAGGTTGGCTTCCTCGTCGAAGCGCGCGCGCAGTTCGACCACCACGGTGACGTCCTTGCCGTTGCGTGCGGCCTGGATCAGCGCATCGACGATCAGCGAATCCTTGCCGGTGCGGTACAGGGTCTGTTTGATCGCCAGCACGTTGGAGTCGACCGCGGCCTGCTTGATCACATCCAGCACGGCGGTGAACGCATCGAAGGGGTGGTGCAGCAGCACATCCCGGCGCGCGACGATCTCGAAGATGCCATCGCTGTCGCGCAGGGTGCGCGGGCTCAGCGAGGGGTACTTCAGTTCCGGCCGCTGGATCACGTCGTACAGCTGGATCACGCGGTTGAGGTTGACCGGGCCGTCGATGCGGTAGACCGCGTTCTCGGTCAGGCCGAAGTTCTGCAGCAGGGTACGCACGATGTCGCGCGGGCAGTCCTGCGCGATCTCCAGCCGCACCGCCGGGCGGTAGCCGCGGTCGACCAGTTCATCGCGCAGCGCAAGCGCAAGGTTCTCGACTTCTTCCTCGTCCACCACCAGCTCGGAATTGCGGGTCACGCGGAACTGGTAGGCGCCCTGGACTTCCATGCCCGGGAACATTTCATCGACGAAGGTCGACAGTACCGAGGAGAGGAACACGAAGGTCTGCGGGCCGCCGAGTTTCTCCGGCAGCTGGATGATGCGCGGCAGCGAGCGCGGTGCTCGCACGATCGCCAGATGCCCGGCGCGGCCGAAGGCATCGGTGCCCTTGAGCACCACCACGATGTTCAGCGACTTGTTGAGGATCTTGGGGAACGGGTGCGACGGATCCAGGCCGAGCGGCGACAGCACCGGCATGATCTCGTTGCGGAAATACGCGCGCAGCCAGCGCTTCTGCCGGTGATTCCAGGAGTGCCGGCCAAGCACGTCGATGCCGGCGTCATGCAGTGCCGGGCGCAGGGTCTCGTTCCAGCAGCGGTACTGCTGGTCCACCAGCTGTGCGGCGCGGTCGTGGATCGCATTGAGGATCGCCTGCGGCGTCATGCCGTCCGGCGCCGGCGGCAGGCCGAACTCCTGCGCATGGCGCACGGCGGCCGCGCGGATCTCGAAGAATTCGTCCAGGTTGGTGCAGGAAATGCACATGAAGCGCAGACGCTCCAGCAGCGGCACCTGCGGGTCCATGGCCTGGGCCAGCACGCGGAAATTGAAATCCAGCTGCGACAGTTCACGGTTGATGTACAGCGCCGGGTCGCGCAGCGGATCGCCGTCCACGGGTACGGCGACGGGAACAGGAGTACTCATGCGGAAAAGTCTTCGGCTGAAGGAAGGGAGGCGACCTCGGTGCGCGCACGCACCTGGTCGGCATCGAAATGGCAGGAGAACGTGCTGCCCTTGCCGACCTCGCTCTGGATCTCCAGGCGGGCATGGTGCAGGCCGAGAATGTGCTTGACGATCGACAGGCCCAGCCCGGTGCCGCCGCTCTCGCGCGAGCGGCTGCTGGAGACGCGGTAGAAGCGTTCGGTCAGGCGCGGCAGGTGGTTGGCCGGGATGCCGTAGCCGGTGTCACGCACCGACAGCACTACGCCATCCCCTTCGCGGGCGAACTCCACTTCCACGCGGCCACCGGCCGGCGTGTAGCGCACGGCATTGGTGACCAGGTTGGAGAACGCGCTGTGCAGTTCCTTGTTGGAACCCTGCAGGTCCACCCCGGCGGTATCGATGATGCTGATCTGGTGACGGCCCTGGCTGTGCGCTTCGGCCTCGCGGCGCAGCGTGGCCAGCATCGGGGTCATCGCCACGGCTTCGGCTTCGGTATGTTCCTGCGATTCCAGCCGCGACAGGGTGAGCAGGTCTTCCACCAGCTGCGCCATGCGCTGGGATTGCTTGCGCATCTCCTCCAGCATCGGGCCGGTGCCGGGGAAATCCTCCGGGTCCATCATGTCCAGGTAGCCATGCACCACCGTCAGCGGCGTGCGCAGCTCGTGCGAAACGTTGGCGACGAAGTCGCGGCGGACCTGTTCCAGCCGCAGCAGCTTGCTGACGTCACGCGCGATCAGCAGCCAGTAGTCCGGCGAGTAGGGGATCAGGCGCAGGTTGAGGCGGATCGCCGGATCGACCGGCGAGGGCACATCCAGGATCGGCTCGGCGTTACGGCCGCCGGCCAGCCAGTGCGCCAGCGGCATCGGCTGCAGGCGTTCAACCAGTGCTTCACCCAGATCGCCCGGATGGTGCAGGCCCAGCAGCGACGTTGCCGCTTCGTTGAACCACTGCACGCGCTGGCTGTTGCGGTCGACCACCACCACGGCATCGGGCAACGCGGCGGCGGCGGCGCGATAACTGCGCAGCATGTCGAGCAGCCGGCGCTTGCGCGTGCGCATTTCCCATTGATTGCGGTAGAGCAGGCGGTCCAGCTCATTCCATACACCGGTGCCGTCGCCCATGTCCCAGCGATGACGCGCGGTCAGCCCGCGCAACACCCGGCGCAGCCGCCAGTAGTGCCAGGCGAGTGCGCCAATGGAGGCCAGGGCGATGCACATCCAGACATGTCCGACCGCCAGGCCCAGCAAGCCGGCCGCGATCAGCAGGGCGGCGAGGGTGGCGAGCGTTTTCAACCAGGCAGAACGGATGTGGCGCGGCATTGCGGTCTCGCAGAAAGTGCGGTCCTCGGACTTGATCCAAGGTTATAGCAGGAGTGGCCGGAACCGGGCATGCGCGCCCGGCACCGGCCCGACGAGACTCAGGTCGAGGTCGAGAACCGGTAGCCGGCGCCGCGCACGGTCTGCACCATGTTCTCCGCGCCGAACGGTTCCAGCGTCTTGCGCAGGCGGCGGATGTGCACATCGATGGTGCGCTCCTCCACATACACGCTGCCGCCCCACACGTGATCCAGCAACTGGGCACGGGTGTACACACGCTCAGGGTGGGTCATGAAGAAATGCAGCAGGCGGTATTCGGTCGGGCCGATCGGCACCGGCTGGTCGCCGGCGAACACGCGGTGCGCGGCACCGTCGATGCGGATCGTGCCGACCGCCACGCTGCCATCTTCGTCATCGTCGCGGGCGCGGCGCATTACCGCACGGATGCGGGCCAGCAGTTCGCGCGCCGAGAACGGCTTGACCACGTAGTCGTCGACGCCGGCTTCCAGGCCACCGACGCGGTCGTTCTCTTCCCCGCGCGCGGTCAGCATGATGATCGGCACTTCGCGGGTGAGGGCTTCTTTGCGCCAGCGCCGGGCCAGATCCAGGCCGCTGGTGCCCGGAAGCATCCAGTCCAGCAGGATCAGGTCCGGGACGCGATCGGCGATGGCGGTCTGCGCCTCGCGGGCATCGCCGGCATGGATCGGGTCGTAGTCGCCCTTGCGCAGGGCAAAGGCGACCATTTCGCGGATCGCGGGTTCGTCATCGACGATCAGGATGCGTTTCTGCACGTGCCCACCGTATTGCTCATCAGATCGGGATTGAGCTCAGTAGACTACGGTTTCATGACAGGTTTGTGACGAGGTGGCCGTTGCCGTCGTGCGCGGCCATCCCACCGTCATCCGGGGCGGCTCAGCGGCGGTCCAGCTCCGGGTCGTCGATTCCCTGCCGGCGCATTTCCAGCACCGTGGGCGTGATGCTCTCGATCCGGGCATCGACCCGGGCGCGGCCGACATAATCCAGGTCCGGTTGCCGCTTCAGTGCCTGCAGCTGGATCAGTGCCTGCTCCGGGCGGCCACTCAGGAACGCGGCCTCGGCATAGGCTTCGCTGGCCCGGGTGGTATCCCCGGCCAGTTCGCTGGCACGGGCGAAGCGCTGCTGGAAGACCGGATCATTGCCACTTTGCGACAGCATCGGGCGCAGCATCGCCTGCGCGCGCTGGCCGGCCTCGCGTCCCCCCTGTTCATTGAGGATGGCGGCATAGGTCAATGCGACCGGGCGGCTGCCGGGGTGCTGGCGCATCAGGCTCTCGAACCGGGCGTTGGCCTGCGCCGGCTGCCCACTGCGCGACTCCGCCTCGGCCAGCGCCAGCGCCACCCAGACGTTGTCCGGGTGGTCGCGCAGCAGCTCGCCCAGATCCCGGCTGGCCTGCGCGGCGGCACTGTTGCGCAGCCGGCCCAGGGCCAGACCGTAGCGCTGCGGCTCGGTCAGCCCGTTCTTCTGCGCGCGCTGCAGGCTTTCGTATTCACGGATCACATCGCCCGGGGTGTCGGCACTGAGCACGCGCAGTCGCTCGCGCGCCCATTCGAACTGGCCGGTGCTGCCGCGGCTGAGCGAGGTGACTGAAATCTGCATCGAGGCCGGCAGCAGTGGGTTGCTCCGCCGCACCAGCGGATCGGACAGGGCCGGGTCGGCCGGGTTCACCCGCTCCTGGCGGACGCCGCCGGGCACCTCGGTGGTCAGCAGCACCGTGTCCTTCTTCATCTGCTCGGCGCGCGCCTTGGCCTCGCTGATGCGGGTGGTGGTGACCGGGTGCGTCTGCAGGAAGTCCGGGACGCTGTAGCCCCCCTGGTTGCCCCGCATCGAGGCCGACATCCGCTCGAAGAAGCCGGCCATGGCATCCACGTCGTAGCCGCTGCGGGCCAGGGTGCGGATGCCCAGGCGGTCGGCCTCGGATTCGTTGGAGCGGGTGTAGTTGATCTGGCGCTGCTGCATCAGGCCCATGCCCGAGGTGATCGCGGCCATGGTGGCGTCACCGGAGGAATTGCCGCCGGCCTGCTGCGCGGCCACGATTGCGGCGAGCATGCCGAGCAGGATCGGGATCTGGTCGCGCTGGGCGCGCTCGACACCGCGCAGCACGTGCTGCTGGGTGACGTGGGCGATTTCATGCGACAGCACTGCAGCCACCTCATCTTCGCGCTCGGCGGTCAGCACCAGCCCGGCGTTGACCCCGATGAAGCCGCCCAGGGTGGCGAAGGCGTTGATCTGCCGGTCCTTGAGCATGAAGAAGGTATAGGACTGGCGGGGCTGTGCACTATTGGAGCCCAACCGCGCGCCCATGGTCTGCAGCCAGTCATCGACCAGCGGGTCGTCCAGCAGATAACCGTAATTGCGCAGTTCGCGCAGCATCATCCCGCCGTACTCGGCCTGCCGGGCTGGAGTCAGCAGCTCGCCGGCCGAGGAGCCGATGTCCGGCAGCTTGCTTTCCTGGGCCCCGGCCAGCGGCACGGCCAAGGCCAGGGTCAACGCGGCAGAGAGCAGCAAGGGGCGCAAACGGAGCTCCTGGGGGGAAGACGGACGACAGCGTGACAGGGCCAGTGCAACCTGCAGTTAAACCACAGTGTTGCGACGGTGACGTGGAAAATCCAGCGGACCGCTACCATATACAGACCAACGTTCCGCTGTGGAGTTTCCCGTGAGCCAAGATGCTGTTTCCACCTCCGGTGGCGCACCCGCCATCACCATCTACTCGACCGCGGTGTGCCCGTACTGCGTGGCCGCCAAGAACTTCCTGAAGAGCAAGGGCCGCGACTGGACCGAGGTCCGGATCGACCTGGACCCGGTCGAGCGCGAGAAGATGATGGCCAAGACCCGCCGCACCAGCGTGCCGCAGATCTTCGTCGGCGAGGTCCATGTGGGCGGCTACGACGACATGATGGCCCTGCACCGCGCCGGCAAGCTGGAGCCGTTGCTGGCCGGGCAGGACCCGGCATGAGCGCGGCCGACGACGGCAGCAAGGACCGCATTGCCGAATTCACCGAGTTCCGCCAGCGCATGAACCAGCGCATCCTGGGCGAGCCCAACCAGGTCGTGCGGCGCTTTTTCGCGCTCGATACCCAGACCTACCAGGCCGGCGCGCTTGATGTGAAGACCAAGGAGCTGCTCGGTCTGGTCGCCTCGATGGTGCTGCGCTGCGATGACTGCATCAGCTACCACGTGGCCCAGTGCAAGGACGCCGGCGTGACCCGCGAGGAGTTCTTCGAGACCTTCTCGGTCGGCCTGGTGGTCGGCGGCTCGATCGTGATCCCGCACCTGCGCCGCGCGGTGGACTTCCTGGACCAGCTCGAAGGTGGCGCCGACGCGCCGGCCGTCCACGAGCATTGAGGTCGGGGCCGTGGTGGCCCCGCCGCGGTAGAGCCGACCGTTGGTCGGCTCCGTTGGCCCCCCAGCGCTCTCGGTACGCCAACGGCCCAGGGTAGAGGAGGAATGCGCGGGCAATTCTGCCTTGCCCGCCTTAGACCAATGGCCCATTTGGGGTCCATCGGGCGGGTAAGGCATAATTGCCGATGAAACTTCCCTTGCGCCCGCGCTTCGCGCACCTCACGGATGGCGCTCCCCCCTCGGTTCGGAATACACATCAATGACGCAGAAAATCACGGTCATCCGCGGTGACGGCATCGGCCCGGAGATCATGGACGCTACCTTGTTCGTGCTCGGCAAGCTGGACACCGGCTTTGAATACGAAGACGCCGATGCGGGCCTGGTCGCGCTGGAAAAGCACGGCGATCTGATGCCGGCGGCCACGCTGGAATCGATCGCACGCAACAAGATCGCGCTGAAGAGCCCGCTGACCACGCCGGTCGGTGGTGGCTTCACCTCGATCAACGTCAGCCTGCGTCGCCACTTCGACCTGTACGCCAACGTGCGTCCGGCGGTGTCCTTCCCTAACACCAAGTCGCGTTTCGGCGACGGCGTGGACCTGATCACCGTCCGTGAGAACACCGAAGGCGCGTACCTGGCCGAAGGCCAGGAAGTGTCGGCCGATGGCGAAACCGCCTTCTCCGGCACCCGCATCACCCGCAAGGGCTCCGAGCGCATCGTGCGCTATGCCTTCGAGCTGGCCCGCAGCACCGGCCGCAAGAAGGTCACCGCCGTGCACAAGGCCAACATCATCAAGTCGACCTCGGGCCTGTTCCTGGCCGTGGCGCGCGAAGTGGCGGCCAAGTACCCGGACATCGAGTTCCAGGAAATGATCGTCGACAACTGCTGCATGCAGCTGGTGATGCGTCCGGAACAGTTCGACGTGATCGTGACCACCAACCTGTTCGGCGACATCATCTCCGACCTGTGTGCCGGTCTGGTCGGCGGCCTGGGCCTGGCCCCGGGCGCCAACATCGGTGAGAACGCGGCGATCTTCGAAGCCGTTCACGGCACCGCGCCGGACATCGCCGGCCAGGGCAAGGCCAACCCGTGCGCGCTGCTGCTGGCTGCCGCGCAGATGCTGGACCATGTCGGCCAGGTCGAGAACGCCGAGCGCCTGCGCAAGGCCATCGTGGCCACGCTGGAAGCCAAGGATTCGCTGACCGGCGATCTGGGCGGCACCGGCAACACCATGGGCTTCGCCCAGGCCATCGCCAGCCGCCTGTAAGCGCGCGGGGCGGTTGTCCAGAAAGCGGGGCGCTTCGGCGCCCCGCTTTTTTATTGCCGGTTCGATGGCGAATTCTTCGGCGATCACCAGGGGTTTCCGCCGATCTGTGCAAGAAACGCACAGATGGTGTGCGGGTGGCTGGCTGTTGGTGCACGGATCCGGCGGGCACCATGCACGCCATCCCAACCACAGCAGGAGCTTTCCCATGAATTTCGCCTCCCTGATCGGCCTGGCCGGCATCCTCGGCGTCGCCACCGCGTCCGCCCAGCCCGCCGCCGAGCCGGCCCACCCGACCATCCGCCACATGGCTGGCGCGCAGGACGCAAGCGCATTGCCGGCCGGCAAGACCGCGCTGCTGGTGATCGATTTCCAGAATGAGTATTTCGCCGGCGGCCGCATGCCCATCCCCGATGGCGATGCCGCCCTGACCCAGACCCGCCGCCTGGTGGACTTCGCCGATGCCCACAAGATCCCGGTCATCCACGTCCAGCATGTGCTTCCGGCCGGGGCGCCGCTGTTCGCCGAAGGCGGCCGCACGGTCCAGTTCCACCCGCAGATGCAGCCGCGCAAGGACGAGCGGGTGATCGCCAAGGACAACGTCAGCGTGTTCGCCGGGGCGTCCGGCCCGGTGCTGGAGCAGGCGCTGAAGGACGCCGGGATCGACACGCTGATCATCGCCGGGCTGCAGACCCATGCCTGTGTCGCCGGCGCCGCCCGCGATGCCGCGCCGAAGGGCCTGAACGTGATCGTGTCCTCCGATGCCACCGCCACCCGTGATCTGGACCTGCACGACGGCAGCCGGGTCGCGCACGCCAGCCTGCACGCCGCCGCGCTGGCCAGCATCGAGGACACCTACGGCACCGTGCTGGCCACCGATCAGATCCTGGCGCTGCCGGTCCGCTGAGCTGCACCGGCCTTGGTATGCTGCCGGCACCGCCACAGGTGCCGGCCGCTGCACGGGAGCGTGATGGACCAGTTCTCCGCCATGAAGGCGTTCCGCAGCATTGTCGACGCCGGCAGTTTTACCGCCGCCGCCGAGCGCCTGGACACCACCCATTCGTCGATGTCGCGGCAGCTGCGCCAGCTGGAAGCGCACCTGGGGTCACGCCTGCTGGATCGCAACAGCCGCCGGCTGACGTTGACCGAAGCCGGGCGAGCCTACTACCAGGACTGTGTGGATATCCTGGACCGGCTGGAGGTGGCCGAGCAGCGCCTGCAGGCCGATCACGACGCACCCAGCGGGCTGCTGCGGGTCAGTGCACCGCTGGTGATCGGCACCCTGGAGCTGTCGCAGTGGCTGCCTGCCTTCCTGGAACAATACCCCGGCATCGAGCTGGATCTGTCCTGCGATGATCGCCTGGTGGATCTGATCGGTGGCGGTTTCGACATGGCCCTGCGCATTGCCGGGCCCTTGGCCGACAGCACCTTGGTGGCGCGCGAACTGGCCGTTACCGACATGGTCTTGGTGGCATCGCCACGCTACATCGCGCAGTGGGGGCTGCCCCGTCAGCCGGCAGATCTGGCCCGGCATGCGCTGATCGGCTTTGCGGGCGCGCGTGCGCTGTCGGCGTGGTCGTTGACCTCGGCGCGCGGCGCGCAGGTGGAGGTCTCCCCCCGCGGGCGGCTGCGCGTGGATGCGATTCCGGCACTGCACGCCGCTGTGCTGGCCGGGCAGGGCATTGCCGCGTTCACCCGCCTGACGGTGCAGGAGGATCTGCTGCACGGGCGACTGGTGCGCGTGCTGCCCCAGCACCATGCGGGCCGCCGGCACTATTACGCGGTGTACCCGCACGCTCGCCAGCTGGCGCCCAAAGTCCGCGCGCTGGCCGGGTTCATGGCGCGCCATTACGCGGCACTCCAGCAAGTCCGCCCGGTGATTCCGGAGGCATGAAAAAGGCGCCTTGCGGCGCCTTCGTCATATCACGTCGCAACGTGGCTCAGCGCTGCTGGATCTTGGACAGCAGGCGCAGGAATTCCACGTACAGCCACACCAGCGTGACCATCAGGCCGAACGCGCCGTACCATTCCATGAACTTCGGCGCGCGCGCCTCGGCACCGGTTTCGATGAAGTCGAAATCCAGCACCAGGTTCAGTGCCGCCACCACGACCACGAACAGGCTGAAAGCGATCCCCATCCAGCCGCCCTCGTGGATCATCGGGATGTTGATGTTGAAGAAGCTCAGCACGAACGAGGCCAGGTACAGCAGCGCGATGCCGCCGGTTGCCGCCACCACGCCCAGCTTGAAGTTCTCGGTGACCTTGATCAGGCCGCTCCGGTACACCGCCAGCATCACGAACATCGTGCCGAAGGTCAGCATCACCGCCTGCATCACGATGCCGGGGAACTTGGCGTTGAACATTGCCGAGATCGCCCCGAGGAACAGGCCTTCGACCAGCGCATACATCGGTGCCGTGACCGGCGACCATTCCTTCTTGAACACGGTCACCAGGGCCAGCACCAGGCCACCGATTGCGCCAACCAGGGTGTACGGCATGGCGCTGGAGGTGGGCAGGCCGCTCGCATTGACCGATTGGCTCCACGCGAACGCGGCCGTCAGCACAGTGAGCAGCAGCAGGATGCCGGTCTTATTGACGGTGCCGTTGATGGTCATCGCCTGGTCGGGGCGGGCCACCACCGAGCCGCTGGCCAGGTCGAGGAAGGTCGACTCGGAAAGTGCGGGATTGCCGCTGCGCATTGCCAATCTCCTTGATGGGGTAGGGGTTCGGCCATCCGGCCGCTGACCCGAGCATAGCCGAAGCGGCCATCGTCGACGGCGACATGTGAATTGATGTGTGAAAACCGTTGACAGATGCCCTGTCGATTCCCACAATAGGCGGCTCTTTCGGGGGGAACCCCGGAGGGAAACAAACCGCCGGGGTATAGCGCAGTCTGGTAGCGCGCCTGCTTTGGGAGCAGGATGTCGGGGGTTCGAATCCCTCTACCCCGACCAAGCCCGCTGCTCAAATCGGGATTGGAATGCGACAATCCGGATCGAGCGCCCGTAGCTCAACTGGATAGAGCACCGGCCTTCTAAGCCGGCGGTTACAGGTTCGATTCCTGTCGGGCGCGCCATTCGGTGCAAGCGGTAGGAAACAAGGTTTTCAGTGGTGGCTGTAGCTCAGTTGGTTAGAGTTCCGGATTGTGATTCCGGTGGTCGGGGGTTCGAGTCCCCTCAGCCACCCCACTGATTCAAACTGGTTCACCGAAAGTGAATCAGGGTTGCAAAAGGCAGCACACACGCTACAATGTGCGCCTGAGTTTTTCAGGGCTGTTAGCTCAGTTGGTAGAGCAGTTGACTCTTAATCAATAGGTCCAAGGTTCGAATCCTTGACAGCCCACCAAGACAGAAGCCATCGGGTCCGCCCGGTGGCTTTTTTCTTTTCCAGGACGTCGCCAGGCCCATGTTGAACAGGTGGGTCGTTGACGGTCCGCTGGCGCCATTGGCCATCCATTCAAACAAAACGCTTGCGTCGCGCGCAGAAAACCCTGCATAATTCGCCTCCCGATTTTCGGGCTGTTAGCTCAGTTGGTAGAGCAGTTGACTCTTAATCAATAGGTCCAAGGTTCGAATCCTTGACAGCCCACCAAGACAAAAGCCGCCTGGTCCGCCAGGCGGTTTTTTCTTTTCAGGGGGGGGCGTATCTGAAAGCCTCCTGAAACCGGGGTCGAACGCGACACCCTGCGTTTCCAACCTGCGCGACAGCGCACGGATCGCACCTGGCAATCCGGTTTCACTCGATGGACCGCGCCCCAGGCGCTCATCGAGGTACGCCCATCATGACTCTCCGGATCCTTGCCGCCGTGGCATTGACTGCCTGCGCGGCTACTGCTGCCACCGCTGCCGAAACGCCCTCCCACGCGTCGCTCGACACCGTCCTGGCCGGTTATGCCACGACCGTGATCCGCAACAATCTTCCTGTCGGCGATTTCCAGCCGGCCAAGCCACTTGTCCGTGTCTCCGTGCAGGGCACCCCTCAGGGCGAGGATCGCCAGGCGCCGGCGAAAGGGCCATCGCCCTCCGGCGTGGCGCTGCCTGCGCAATAGCCCCTGATCCGCGGGGTGGAGCACGCGCTTCACCCCATTTAGCGACATGACGACCTTCCGCTTTCCCGCCCCGCCTGCAACAATGTGCGCCTGAGCTTGCAGGCTCGCGAAAGTGGCGGAATTGGTAGACGCCCTGGATTTAGGTTCCAGTGCCGCAAGGCGTGGGGGTTCGAGTCCCCCCTTTCGCACCAGTGCAGGGCGTTTTCGCCGGCACCATGACCATGGGCACGTCCCCGATCGGGGAGACGGTCACATGCTGGGCCCTGGCGGCCCCCGAGCGTTCTCGGTCCGCGCTGGCGGCGCTGGCGTTTATCGGCGAAACTACAGGGCTGCGGCGGGCATGCGCGTCCACGACCCCGCGTCCAAAACCCGTTTCATCCATCACATCGTGCCGGGGCCCATGCCGCCGGTGGCAGGAGTCAACATGCAAGCTTCGATCGAATCCACTGGCAATCTGGAACGCCGCCTGACCTTCTCGCTGCCGGAAGACCGTCTGCAGACGCACATCAGCGGCCGTCTGGGCGAAATCGCCCGCACCACGCGCATCAAGGGCTTCCGCCCTGGCAAGGTGCCGGCCAAGGTGATCGAGCAGCGTTTCGGCCAGCAGGTCCGCAGCGAAGCCGTCGACGGCCTGCTGCGTGAGACCTTCGACGCCGCCCTGCGCGAGCACGAACTGCGCATCGCCGGCACGCCGCGCATCGACAAGGGCGAGGGCGAGCTGTCCTTCGTGGCCACCGTTGAGCTGGTGCCGGACTTCGGCGACGTGGACGTCAGCAAGCTGACCGTGGTCCGCCACAGCGCTGAAATCAACGATGCCGACATCGATCAGATGATCACCAACCTGCGCGAACAGCGCCGCAGCTGGAGCCCGGTGACCCGCGGCGCCCAGGACGGCGATCTGGTGGCGCTGGAAACCTGGTCGCAGGCCGGCGATGAGCGCCTGCCGGCCGAAGGCACCGAAAAGGGCAGCGTGATCGTGGGCCAGGGCATGATGTTCGAGCAGATCGAACAGGGCCTGGTCGGTCTGACCGCCGGTGAAGAAAAGACCCTGGACGTCGAATTCCCGGCCGATTGGCGCGTCCCCGCGCTGGCCGGCAAGCAGGTCAAGGTCACCGTCAAGGCGGTGGACGTGTCCGCACCGGTGCTGCCGGAAGTCGATGCCGAGTTCATCAAGAGCTTCGGCGTGAAGGGCGGCGACGTGGAGCAGTTCCGCAAGGACATCCGCGCCAACCTGGAGCGTGAGCTCAAGGGTGCCCTGATGAACCGCCTGCGCCGCGAAGTCGGCGAGCAGCTGATCGCTGCCTACGCCTCGGTGGAAATGCCGCCGCGCCTGGTCGAGAACGAAGCCCGCGCCATGCTGGACCAGCAGCTCGAGCAGATCCGCCGCAGCGGCCGCAACCCGGGCGACGTCCCGGCCGACGCCCACGAAGGCTTCAAGGACGCCGCCGCCAAGCGCGTGCTGGTCGGTCTGCTGGTCGGTGAAGTGGCCCGCAGGAACGACCTGCGCCTGGACCCGAAGCGCCTGAATGAAACCATGCGCCTGATCGCCTCCACCTATGAAGAGCCGGAGCAGGTCATTGAGATGTACCGCAACGACCCCCAGCTGATGAGTGGGCTGCAGAATCGTGTGATGGAAGAGCAGGTGATCGACTGGATCGCCGAGCGCGCCCAGCACACCGAAGAGAAGCTGTCGTTCCAGGACGCGATCCGCCAGTAAGCGGCTCGTGTTTTACGCCCCGCGCCCTGGCGCGGGGTCGTTCCCCCCAAAATAGGTGCCTCACTAATGGACAACCGAACCACAGCCCTGAACATGGTTCCGATGGTGGTCGAACAGACCAGCCGCGGCGAGCGCGCCTATGACATCTATTCGCGCCTGTTGAAGGAGCGTCTGATCTTCCTCGTGGGCCCGATCGACGATCACATGGCCAACGTGGTGGTGGCGCAGCTGCTGTTCCTGGAAGCGGACAACCCGGAAAAGGACATCAGCATCTACATCAACTCGCCCGGTGGCGTGGTCACCGCCGGCATGGCGATCTACGACACCATGCAGTACATCAAGCCGGACGTGAGCACCATCTGCGTCGGCCAGGCGGCCTCGATGGGCGCCCTGCTGCTGGCGTCCGGCGCGGCCGGCAAGCGTTATGCGCTGCCGAACTCGCGCGTGATGATCCACCAGCCGCTGGGCGGCTTCCAGGGCCAGGCCACGGACATCGACATCCATGCCCGTGAAATCCTGACCCTGCGTTCGCGCCTGAACGAAGTGCTGGCCAAGCACACCGGCCAGTCGCTGGAGACCATCGCCCGGGACACCGAGCGCGACAACTTCAAGAGCGCGGCCGATGCCGTGGCCTACGGTCTGGTCGACCAGGTCCTGGAGCGTCGTCCGGAAGAGTCGATCCAGCCGGCGTAAGGTTGTGCCAGGCCGGGAAACCGGCTTGTTTCCACCGGGTCGGGCAGGACTGGCGTCCTCCTGACCCTGTGCTATTCTCGAATCGAACCCCCGTTCAGTCGGGTGGGGTAACTGGGTAAGCGAAGCATGAGCGAAGACCGCCAAGGTCGTTCCACGGACACCGGCAAGATCCTCTACTGCTCTTTCTGTGGAAAGAGCCAGCATGAGGTGCGCAAGCTGATTGCGGGTCCGAGCGTGTTCATCTGCGATGAATGCGTCGAGCTGTGCAACGACATCATCCGTGAGGAGCTGGAGGAGAAGGCGCAGTCGGCCCGCAGTTCGCTGCCCAAGCCGCGCGAGATCCTCGAGGTCCTGGACCAGTACGTGATCGGGCAGAACCGCGCCAAGCGGACCCTGGCCGTGGCCGTATACAACCACTACAAGCGCATCGAGAGCCGCCAGAAGAACGACGAAGTCGAACTGGCGAAGTCGAACATCCTGCTGGTCGGTCCGACCGGTTCGGGCAAGACGCTGCTGGCCGAGACCCTGGCCCGCCTGCTCAACGTGCCGTTCACCATGGCCGACGCCACCACGCTGACCGAAGCCGGTTACGTGGGCGAGGACGTGGAGAACATCATCCAGAAGCTGCTGCAGAAGTGCGACTACGACGTCGAGAAGGCACAGCAGGGCATCGTCTACATCGATGAAATCGACAAGATCTCGCGCAAGAGCGAGAACCCGTCGATCACCCGCGATGTGTCCGGCGAAGGCGTCCAGCAGGCCCTGCTGAAGCTGATCGAAGGCACCGTGGCCAGCGTGCCGCCGCAAGGCGGTCGCAAGCACCCGCAGCAGGAATTCCTGCAGGTGGACACCAAGAACATCCTGTTCATCTGTGGCGGCGCGTTTGCCGGCCTGGACAAGGTGATCCAGCAGCGTTCCAACGATTCGGGCGGCATCGGGTTCGGTGCCAAGGTGAAGAGTTCCGAGCGCAAGCAGGAAGTGGGCAAGATCCTGGCCGAAGTCGAGCCGGAAGATCTGATCAAGTTCGGCCTGATTCCGGAGTTCGTCGGCCGCCTGCCGGTCGTGGCGACCCTGGAAGAGCTGGACGAGGCCGCCCTGGTGCGCATCCTGACCGAGCCGAAGAACGCCATCACCAAGCAGTTCAAGAAGCTGTTCGAGATGGAGCACGTCGAGCTGGAGTTCCGTCCGGACGCCCTGGCCGCGATCGCCCGCAAGGCGCTCAAGCGCAAGACCGGCGCCCGTGGTCTGCGTACGATCGTCGAATCGGTCCTGCTGGACACCATGTACGACCTGCCCTCGGCAGAGAACGTCAGCAAGGTGGTGGTGGACGAATCGGTGATCGAACACAAGTCCGAACCGTACCTGATCTACCAGACGCCCCCGGCGCCTGAACAGAAGGCGGCTGGTGCTGAATAATCAGTTCAAGTAATTGAATTGAAAGAAATTTTTCAGAACAGCTTGCATCTAGAAGCCGATGGCCCCATAACGAGGCCATCGGCTTTTTTTGTATCCGGGCGAGGCGCCCGGAGGCCATCCCCACTGTTCCACTGGAGCCCACATGGCCCGTTCCCCAACTGAGACTCTCGACCTGCCGGTACTGCCGCTGCGTGACGTGGTGGTGTTCCCGCACATGGTCATTCCGCTGTTCGTCGGCCGTGACAAGTCCATGCATGCGCTGGAGCAGGCGATGGAAGCGGACAAGCGCATCCTGCTGCTCGCGCAGAAGTCCGCCGAGACGGATGATCCGTCCGCCGCCGATCTGTACCAGGTCGGTACGCTCGCCCAGGTCCTGCAGCTGCTGAAGCTGCCCGACGGCACCATCAAGGTGCTGGTCGAAGGTCTTTCGCGCGTCAACGTCACCGAAGTCACCGAGCGCGATGGCTCGCTGCACGGCGTGGGCATGGAAATCGAATCGGACGAATCGCGCGAGCCGCGCGAGATCGAGGCGATCGCCCGCTCGCTGATGTCGCTGTTCGAGCAGTACGTCAAAACCAACCGCAAGCTGCCGCCGGAGTTGCTGCAGACCCTGGCGGGCATCGATGAGCCCGCGCGCCTGGCCGACACCATTGCCGCGCACATCAGCGTGCGCCTGGCCGACAAGCAGCGCCTGCTGGAAACGCTGCAGATCGGCGACCGCCTGGAAATGCTGGTCGGCCTGGTCGATGGCGAGATCGACGTGCAGCAGATGGAAAAGCGCATCCGCGGCCGCGTCAAATCGCAGATGGAAAAGAGCCAGCGCGAGTACTACCTCAACGAGCAGATGAAGGCCATCCAGAAAGAACTGGGTGACCTGGACGATGCGCCGGGCGAGATGGACGAGCTGGCGCGCAAGATCGCCGAGGCGGGCATGCCCAAGCCGGTGGAGACCAAGGCCAAGGCCGAGCTCAACAAGCTCAAGCAGATGTCGCCGATGTCGGCCGAAGCCGCCGTGGTGCGCAACTATCTGGATTGGCTGCTGGGCGTGCCGTGGAAGAAGCGCACCAAGGTCCGCAAGGATCTGAAGGCCGCTCAGGACACGCTGGACGCCGATCACTTCGGCCTGGACAAGGTCAAGGACCGCATCCTGGAATACCTGGCGGTGCAGTCGCGCGTGAAGCAGATGAAGGGCCCGATCCTGTGCCTGGTCGGCCCGCCCGGCGTGGGCAAGACCTCGTTGGGCCAGTCCATCGCCAAGGCGACCAACCGCAAGTTCGTGCGCATGAGCCTGGGTGGCGTGCGCGACGAGGCCGAGATCCGTGGGCATCGCCGCACCTATGTCGGCTCGATGCCGGGCCGCATCGTGCAGAACCTCAACAAGGTGGGCAGCAAGAACGCGCTGTTCGTGCTCGATGAAATCGACAAGATGTCGATGGATTTCCGTGGCGATCCGTCCTCGGCGCTGCTGGAAGTGCTCGATCCGGAGCAGAACAACGCGTTCAACGATCACTACCTGGAAGTGGACCTGGACCTGTCCGAAGTGATGTTCGTGGCGACCTCCAACTCGCTCAACATCCCCGGCCCGCTGCTGGACCGCATGGAAGTGATCCGCATCCCCGGCTACACCGAGGATGAGAAGCTCAACATCGCCATGCGTTACCTGGTGCCCAAGCAGATCAAGGCCAACGGCCTGAAGCCGGAAGAGCTGGAGATCGAGGCTGACGCCATCCAGGACATCGTGCGCTACTACACGCGCGAATCCGGCGTGCGCAACCTCGAGCGCGAAGTGGCCAAGATCTGCCGCAAGGTGGTCAAGGAGATCGCGCTTGCTGGGCCGGTCGCCCCCGCCAAGACGGCCAAGCCGGCCAAGGCCGGCAAGAAGGCCAGCGCAAAGAAGAAGGCGCTGGTGGTGGTCAACGGCAAGAACCTGGACAAGTACCTCGGTGTGCGCCGCGTCGACTTCGGTCGTGCCGAAGAGCAGAACGAAGTGGGCCTGGTCACCGGCCTGGCCTGGACGGAAGTCGGCGGCGATCTGCTGCAGATCGAGTCCACCCTGGTGCCGGGCAAGGGCCAGCTGATCCTCACCGGGCAGCTGGGCAACGTGATGAAGGAATCTGCCTCGGCGGCCCTGTCGGTGGTGCGTTCGCGCGCCGAGCGGCTGGGCATCGACAACGAGTTCCTGCAGAAGCACGACGTGCACGTTCACGTGCCCGATGGCGCCACCCCCAAGGATGGCCCGAGTGCGGGTATCGCGATGGTCACCTCGCTGGTGTCCACGCTGACCAAGGTGCCGATCCGGGCCGAAGTGGCGATGACCGGCGAGATCACCCTGCGTGGTCGCGTCACGGCCATCGGCGGCCTCAAGGAGAAGCTGCTGGCGGCACTGCGTGGCGGGATCACCACGGTCATCATCCCCGAGGAGAACCGCAAGGATCTGGCCGATATCCCCGCCAATGTCACCCGTGATCTGAAGATCGTGCCGGTGAAGTGGATCGAGGAAGTGCTCGACCTGGCGCTGGAGACGCCACTGACTGCACCGAAGCCCAAGAAAGATGGGCAGCGTGTCACGGTACGCGGCAAGTCCAAGACAGCTTCCACGACGCGCGTCAAGCACTGACGCGTCCTGTGGAAATGCCCGAAACCCGCGTCGTTATTGGCTTTTCAGCTTGCGCGGGTAGGGGGGCACTGGTATAAAAGCACCACTCGCGAGTCAGCGTAAATCTGAATTCGGCGAACTGAGAACTTCACTGGCATTCGACGGCGTATCGTCGTCGGGTGTCTCAATGTTGAATCCGCGGAATCCCCGCCAAAGGAGCTGTAGAGAATGAACAAGACCGAATTGATCGACGCCGTTGCTGAAGCCGCCGACCTGACCAAGGCCGAGTCCAGCCGCGCCGTTGATGCCGTCATCGCTTCCGTCACCAAGGCCCTGAAGGGCGGTGACGCGGTGACGCTGGTGGGCTTCGGCACGTTCCAGGTCCGCGACCGCGCTGCCCGTACCGGCCGCAACCCGAAGACCGGCGACACCATCAAGATCGCTGCGTCGAAGAATCCGTCGTTCAAGGCTGGCAAAGCCCTGAAGGATGCCGTAAACTAAGCGGCTTGCTGGGGTGCTTAGCTCAGCGGTAGAGCGTCTCCTTTACACGGAGAGGGTCGGGGGTTCGAAACCCTCAGCACCCACCAGGCACTGCCAGTAAAAGTTTTGAAATGTGGAGCGGTAGTTCAGCTGGTTAGAATGCTGGCCTGTCACGCCGGAGGTCGCGGGTTCAAGTCCCGTCCGCTCCGCCAGTTTCAATAGGGCCCCTGAGCGATCGGGGGCCTTGTTTTCTCCAGCGATGTACGTCGCGGTGGAAACAAAAGCGGTTTAGTGCGGAGCGGTAGTTCAGCTGGTTAGAATGCTGGCCTGTCACGCCGGAGGTCGCGGGTTCAAGTCCCGTCCGCTCCGCCAGTTTTAAAAAACCTCGAAAAAAGCAGCATTTCGGGGTGGGCAATCTGAATATCTTCGGATAGAATGAGCGCCTGCAAAGTTCAAGTGCGGAGCGGTAGTTCAGCTGGTTAGAATGCTGGCCTGTCACGCCGGAGGTCGCGGGTTCAAGTCCCGTCCGCTCCGCCAATCTTTGAAAAGTCCTTGGTGAAAACCAAGGGCTTTTTTTTTGTTTCCAATTCAGCCGATCAATCGACAGTGCGGCGCACACCGTTCGCCCGCCACGATCGCCCGGTGCGCCGGCGGGAGGATCGCGCGCAGGGGCGGGGCGCGGGCACTTTTGGAGCCTGCCGCGAAGCGGGTTACACTGCCGGGCTCGCCAATCAGGCCTTGATTTTTCCCATGCTGCAGAAACTTCGCGACAAGACCTCGGGCTGGATCGTTACCGTGATCCTGGGGCTGCTGATGATTCCGTTCCTGTTCGTGATCGACTCCAGCTACCTCGGTGGCGTCGGCTCGCAGAACGTGGCCAAAGTGGCCGCACCGCCGACCTGGTGGAAGTCCGCCCCGTCGTGGTGGCCGGTCTCGTTCCTGTGGCAGCACCATGAGATCAGCTCCAATGATTTCCGCGTGCGCTTCGAGCAGGCGCGCCAGCAGGCACGCCAGGAACAGGGCGAGGATTTCGATCCGCGCCAGTTCGAAAGCACGGAGAGCAAGCTGGCCGTGCTCGATCAGATGATCGATGAGCAGGTCGTGCGCCTGGCCGGCGAACAGTCCGGCATCGTGATTGGTGATGGCGCGGTACGCGAGTACATCGCCTCGATCCCGGCCTTCCTCGGTGCCGATGGCAAGTTCAACCAGGACAACTACCGCATCGCGCTGGCCAGCGGCAATCCGCCGCGCACCCCGACGCAGTTCGAAGCGCTGGTGCGCGAAAGCATCCAGCAGTCGATCATTCCGTCGGCCCTGCAGCGTTCCGGGTTCACCACCCAGAGCGAAGCCGAGCGCCTGATGAAGCTGCTGGGCGAAACCCGTGACGTCGAACTGGCCGCGCTGCCGGAAACCCCGGCCGACACCGCCGAAGTGACCGACGCTCAGATCAAGCAGTGGTATGACAGCCACACCAAGGATTTCCGCCAGCCGGAAACCGTGTCGCTCGAATACGTCGAGATCAACGGCGCGAACCTGCCCGCGCCGGCGGCCGCCGATGAAGCCACTCTGCGCAAGCGCTATGAAGATGAGAAGGCACGCTTCGCCACGCCGGAACAGCGTCTGGCCTCGCACATCCTGATCACCGCCGATGGCAGCGATCCGGCCAAGCTCAAGGCCGCTGAAGAAAAGGCCACGCGCCTGGCCGCGGAAGCCAAAGCACCGGGCGCCGATTTTGCTGCCCTGGCCAAGGCCAACTCCGAAGATCCGGGTTCCAAGGACACCGGCGGCGACCTGGGCTGGGTGGAGCGCGGCGCGATGGTGAAGCCGTTCGAAGACGCCCTGTTCGCCATGAAGGCGGGCGAGGTCACCGGTCCGGTCAAGACCGACTTCGGTTTCCACGTGCTCAAGCTGCGTGAGACCAAGGGCGGCGAAGGCCGTTCGTTTGAAGAGGTGCGTGACCAGCTGGCGGCCGAGCAGCTCAAGGCCGACACCGACCGCGTGTTCACCGAACTCAGTGGCCGCCTGGTCGACCTGGTCTACAAGAACCCGACCTCGCTGGAAGGCCCGGCCAAGGACATGAGCCTGCCGGTGCAGACGATCGGTCCGTTCACCCGCACTACCGCCAGTGGCATCGCCGCCAATCCGGCCGTGCTGCGCGCGGCGTTCTCGGACGTGCTGACCCAGGATGGCACCGTCAGCGACCCGATCGAGCTGGGCCCGAACCACAGCGTGATGATCCGCGTGACCGAGCACAGCCCGGAACAGGCACTGCCGCTGGACAAGGCGCGTGAGCAGGTGATCGCCGCGATCCACGCCGATCGCACCCGCCAGGCCTCGGAGAAGGCCGTGGACGCCGTGCTCGCCAAGCTGAAGGCCGGTCAGACTCTGCAGGCGCTGGCAACCAGCGACAAGCTGCAGATCAGCCCGCTGCCGGGCCTGCCGCGCACCCAGCCGGTGCCGACGCCGGAGATCAACCGCGCCGTGTTCAGCGCGCCGCTGCCGGCCGAAGGCAAGCCCAGCTATGGCAAGGTCGCCGTGCAGGGCCGCTACGTGATCTACGCGGTGACCAAGGTCACCCCGGGCAACGTGGCCGAAGTGGATGCCGCCCAGCAACAGCAGCTCAAGGAGCAGCTGAGCCAGATCGACGGCATGGCTGCCGCCAAGGCCTACGTCGAGGCGATGCGCAAGCACTTCAAGGTGCAGACCGAAGAAGCCAACCTCTAACGGGGTCGGCTACTGCAGGAAAACAAACAGCCCGGCAATGCCGGGCTTTTTGTTGTGCGCACCCCGTCCGCCATGCGGGTTTCGCCGGCGCCGGCGAACAATGCCCGGAAACGACAATGCCCGGCAGAACCGGGCATTGTCGTCACCTGCAATGCGGACGCGGAGTCAGTCTTCGACGCGCAACACCGCACCCGGCTTCAGCACGCTGCTGCCGCTGAGCCCATTGAGCGACAGCAGGGCCTTCAACGGCATCCCGTAACGGCGGGCGATGGTCCAGGGCGATTCGCCATCGCGCACGGTGTGGCGGCGGCTGCGCGGGCGATCCGCGCTGGCCACCGTGCGGGTGGCGGCCGGCGCAGGCGCCGTACGGGCCGCAGTGGTATCCACCGGCGCGCTGGGAGCCAGGGCAATGGCGGCCACGCTGGCGCTGGCATCCACCGGCGCATGCGCGGTCGGGGCCAGAACCGTCACCTGACCGGCCGGGCGGCCCTTGCCGCTGGCCAGGGCCGGGTTGAGGCGGGCAATCCGGGCCGGATCCAGATCACGCTGCTGGGCCCACTGCTGGACGCTGGTGCCGGCCGGCAGGGTGTGGCCCTTCAGCACCGGCACGGTGCGGTCCAGTGAAGCCATCACCGCCGGCTCGGTTTCCGCGTCTTCCAGCACGCAGGCCAGAGCGTGCAGCTTCTCGACATAGGCGTAGGTGACCGGCGAGAGCCCCGGCAGTTCAGCCGGACGCGCGTTCTGCGCGTTCATCCCGGCCTTGCGCAGCGATTGCAGCACCCGGTACTCGCCGGCGTTATAGGCCATCGTGGCCAGGCGCCAATCGCCGCCGAACATGCCGTGCAGGGTCTTGAGGTAGCGCACCGCGGCCTGGGTGGAATCCACCGCCGAGAGGCGGCCGTCATAGCCCGGTGTCATCTGCACGCGGTGGTTCTTGGCGGTGGTGGCGATGAACTGCCACAGACCGGCCGGGCCGCCGCCGTTGCGGGCGTTGGGCCGGTAGCCGCTTTCCACGAAGGGAATCAGCGCAAATTCGGTCGGCAGGTCGGATTTGCGCAGCTCTTCAACCACATAGCCGAACAGCACCAGGGCGTCATCGTCCTGGTTGGCCAACCGCGAGGGCGCATGCGCGAACTGCTTCTGCCAACGCGGGCTGGTCGCCTCGGCGTTGCAGGTGGGTTCGGCCAGACCCTCGCGGAAGCTGGCGAAGATGTCCTGCCCGTTGCGCACCGAGGCCGGCGGCAGCGCCGCAGCGGTCAGGGGGAGGGAGGACAGGCCGGCCACATTCTGCGACATGCCGGCGGTCAACGACTGGGCGCCCGCGCTGCCGGCCACGGCGATCGCCAGGCCAAACGCGAGCGGCAACAATCGCCGACTCATGTTCGAAATCCGTCTTTCCAGTGTCGCAGCCCTGCGACAACATCGATTTCATCGGTGACGGGACGCCCGAGATGGGCGCTGACAGCCGCCTGGATGGCGGGGGTGTTGGTACGCAGGAACGGGTTGCATTCCAGCTCGCTTGCCAGTGAAACCGGCAGCGTGGGCAGGTCATCGCGGCGCATGGCCAAGGCCTCCTCATGGCGCTGCGACAGCGCAGCGTTGGTGGGGTCTACATGCCGCGCGAAGACGGCATTGGACAGGGTGTACTCGTGGGCGCAACAGACCATCAGTTGCGCTGGCAGGGACGCCAGCTTCCGCAGGGATGCCAGAAGCTGGGGAGGCGTACCTTCGAACATGCGCCCACAGCCCAGGCTGAACAACGCATCGCCACTGAAAAGGTGTTCAGCGGTGTGAAACGCAATATGGCTCCGGGTGTGCCCGGGCACGGATACTACGTGGAACTCCAGCCCCAGTGCCTGAACGCATTCACCTTCAGTCACCCGGTGGGCGGCGACCTGGATGCGCGGTTCCCCCGGTGCGTAGACCTCTACCCCCGGAAAACGGGCCTGCAGCTCGGCCACGCCGCCGATGTGGTCATCGTGGTGATGGGTCAACAGAATGCTGTGCGGGGCCCATCCCTGCTGCGCCGCGGCAGCCAGAACGGGGGCGGCCTGGCCGGGGTCGATGACGACGGCGCGGCCGTCGTCGGCGACCAGCGCCCAGATGTAATTGTCCGCAAACGCGGGTAGGGCGGTCAGTCGCATAGAATTGGACCATGCCCCCCGCGCCGAGCCCCCGTCAAGCGACAGTCGCATCCTGGTTTGATACTGAACCGGCGCAAGCCTTGTGCCGTCTGGAATCCGAGCGGTTGCGCAGCCTGCTCGCCGAGCGCCCGGTGAACCCCTGGCTGTGGGTGGCACCGACGCCGGGCTGGCTGGAGCGTGTCGAACTGCCCGGGCGCGGCCTGCGCCTGTTCCGCGATGGGGCGACCTACGCCGGTGACGTTCACTGCGGGCTGCCGCTGCCGTTGCCGGACGAAAGCGTCAACGCGATCATCCTGCAGCACGTCACCGCCCGTGATGCGGAGCAGCTGATCGGCGACTGCGCCCGGGTGCTGATGCCGGGCGGCCGCCTGTGGTTGTCCACGCTCAACCCGTTCAGCCCGTACCGCCGCCAGTGGCGCCACCATGGGCTGGTCGTGCGCAGCCCGCAGCGGCTGCGCCACACCCTCACGCAGGCGGGTCTGAGCTGCGAAGACCTGCAGTACCTCGGCCCGATGTGGCGTGACCGCTCGCCGGCCCGGCGCGATCTGGCACCGCTGCGGGCCGCCTGTCTGTTCACCGCTGAAAAACGCACTCTGGCCCTGCCGGGACCGACGCCCGTGGCCGTACCACGCTGGCACGGGACCGTGGCCACCTGATCTGGAATGGAATGAAGACGATAGAAATCCACACCGACGGTTCCTGCCTCGGCAATCCCGGCCCCGGCGGCTGGGCGGCGCTGCTGCGCTACAACGCGCACGAGCGCGAGCTGAGCGGTGGTGAAGCGCATACCACCAACAACCGAATGGAACTGATGGCCGCCATCTCGGGGCTGGAAGCCCTCACCGAGCCGTGCAACATCGTGCTGTTCACCGATTCGCAGTACGTGCGCCAGGGCCTGACCGAATGGATGCCCGGCTGGATCCGCAAGAACTGGAAGACCGCCGGCGGTTCGCCGGTCAAGAACCGGGAGCTGTGGGAGCGCCTGCATGCGGCCACGCTCAAGCACACCATCGACTGGCGCTGGGTCAAGGGTCACTCCGGCGACCCGGACAACGAGCGCGTGGATCAACTGGCGCGCGACGCTGCCATCCGGATCCGCGCCGCCGGCCCGGTACACTGAGCCCATGCGTCAGATCATCCTTGATACCGAAACCACCGGCCTGGAATGGCGGAAGGGCAACCGCATCGTCGAAATCGGCTGTGTGGAACTGCTCGAGCGCCGCCCCAGTGGCAACAACTACCACCAGTACCTCAAGCCGGACTGCGAGTTCGAACAGGGCGCGCAGGAAGTCACCGGCCTGACCCTGGAATTCCTCGCCGACAAGCCGGACTTCGCCCAGGTCGTCGACGAGTTCCTGGCCTACATCGACGGCGCCGAGCTGATCATCCACAACGCGGCGTTCGATCTGGGCTTCCTGGACAACGAGCTGTCGCTGCTCGGCGACCACTACGGCAAGATCGCCGACCGCTGCACGGTGATCGATACGCTGAAGATGGCGCGCGAGCGCTTCCCGGGCCAGCGCAACTCGCTGGACGCGCTGTGCCGGCGCCTGGGCGTAGACAACGCGCACCGCCAGCTGCACGGCGGCTTGCTCGATGCCCAGATCCTGGGCGACGTGTACATCGCGCTGACCTCGGGCCAGGAAGAAATCGGCTTCGGCTCGGCTGACGACAACAAGCCCGGCAGCACCCACGCACAGACCTTCGACACCTCGCGCCTGCTGCCACGCCCGCGCGTGGTCGCGACCGCCTCGGAGCTGGAAGCGCACGAAGCGCGCCTGGCCAAGCTGCGCAAGAAGGCCGGCCGCGCGATCTGGGATGGTGAGCTTGAAGCAGTGGAAGCGGTCAGCGCCTGAAGCAACCCTCCCGCCGGCAGGTCCCGACCGTCGGTCGGGAAGCCCGCCTCAGTGGCACCGCACCAGAATCACGGTGATGTTGTCCGAGCCGCCGCCGTCCAGCGCGGCGGCGACCAGGGTATCCACGCACTCCTGCGCACTGGCATCGTCGAAGGCGAGGGTACGGGCAATGCCTTTGTCCTCGACCTCCTCGGTCAGCCCGTCACTGCACAGCAGCAACTGCATGCCCGGGCGCAGCTCGCCGGTGGTGGTCGCCACATTCAGGTGCGCCGGATCGGTCACGCCCAGTGCCTGGGTGACCACATTGCGGTGCGGATGCGCCCGCGCCTGTTCGGCGGTCAGATTGCCCTGCGCGACCAGTTCCTGGACCACGCTGTGATCCTGGCTGAGCTGGGCCAGCTTGCCATCGCGCCACAGATACGCGCGGCTGTCGCCGACCCACGCCACCTCGTAGCGATTGCCCTGCACACGGGCGGCGACCACGGTGGTGCCCATCGGCAGGCTGTCATTGCGGCGGCGGGAGGTGCGGATGATCTCTTCATCGGCGATCCGGATCGCATGCGCCAGCGTCGCCCCACGGCGGATCTCCCGCACGATGGTCTCGCGCGCCAGCGCACTGGCCACCTCGCCGCAGGCGTGCCCGCCCATGCCATCGGCGACCAGCCACAGCGCCAGTTCGCCATCGCCGTAATACGTATCCTCATTGAGGTCACGGCGCAGGCCGGGGTGGGTCAGGTGTCCAAATTCGATCATGAAGGCGCGTGCCGGTGAGGATTGCGGGGATAACGGCATGATCGCGGCCCGCCGGACATCCGGCAAGGCATCCATACAGAAGAAATTCACTTCTTTGCCCGCAATGACTTGTCGGCAGCGCGTCCTACCCGTATCATTCGCGTCCCGGTTCGCCGGGACCATCTGGAGAGGTGGCAGAGCGGTTGAATGTACCTGACTCGAAATCAGGCAGGCGTTTATAGCGCCTCGGGGGTTCGAATCCCCCCCTCTCCGCCAGATA